>WNFO01000977.1_pt1 | contig 21895 bp, 19 predicted proteins | sample 5400251 | NCBI WGS metagenome assembly WNFO01 (sample SAMN13153354, study PRJNA577476) | soil metagenome | isolation source: 100 cm saprolite under Madrone tree | place: USA:California | collected 2016-06-14
GTGGCGCAGCGAATGCGGCGAGACCTTCTTGGTGATTCCAGCGCGACGGACGGCATTGTGAAAAACCCCGAAGATGTCGTTGTCACTGATCGGCTGGTCAGGGTTTTCTCCGGGAAAGAGCCATTGCTTGGGTTTGTTGTGTCGCCAGTACTGCCGCAGGGTCTGCAGCAAAACGGGAGACAACATCACCACTCGATCCTTCTGCCCTTTGCCTTGACGGACCGTGATGGTCATGCGCGCCGAGTCGATGTCGTTCACGCGCAAGCGGGCGGCCTCGGAGCGCCGCAACCCTGCCGCGTAGATGGTCATCAACAGGGCGCGAGTCTTGAGGTGCAGAGGCGCGGTGAGGATTCTTGCCACCTCCTCCCGGCTGAGGATCAGGGGTAGTCGCTGCTCCGTCCGTGGGAAAGGAATCTCCTCGAGCAGGAACGCGCGGTTCAAAGTCTTGGCATAGAAGAATCGTAGCGCACAAACAATCTGGTTATAGCTTGACCACGCCAGCTTTTTTTCCTGAATGAGGAACAGTTGGTACTGACGAATATTCTCGGCTCCGAGTTGATCGGGCGAACGATGAAAATGTTTGGCGAACTCGGCGACGTGCCGGAGGTACAATCGAATGGTTCTAGAAGAGTAGTTTCGCCGCTGGAGTTCTTCCAGCATGCGCTGTCGAAGTGGGGTCGTCATAACGCCTCCTAAGCGTGATGACCCCACTTTATGCTTTGGAACAACTTACGGTTCTTCTGCCGCAAAGCGGCTTCGTTCAACGTCCTTTATCATTCGCTATCTGGGTTGGCAAGCGGGCATTCGGGTCGTTTGGCCCAGACAGCGACTATCCGCCCACTGGGTTGCTCCCGCAAAATGCGCCCATTGGCATTTCTAGACCCTAGCGCGTTTCACAAGACTGAACCGCACCTAAGTTGACAGGGCGCATCTTCGCCATTGCTTCCGCGCTGGAACGGCATCCCGTGCGGCTGATTCATAACTTTGCATATCACATCATCATGAAAGGCATCTGACACGCTCCTTATCTCAGGTTCTGCAAAGGTCCAGCGGCCTTGTAGGTGTTGATGACGATGCCCGACGGCAAAGCTTGCGTGCTATCCAGCGCAAATGCGCGTGGCGGAGTTCCCTCCGCAAAAAGGCGCTTCCCTTTGCCCAGCAGGACAGGATTGACCAGCAGAACCACCTCATCCGCCAGCCCATGCTCGAGCAGTGCCGAAGTCAGCGTCGAGCTGCCCGAGAGGACCAGGTCCGCACCGTCCTTCGCCTTGATGCCACGAACGCTATTCACGAGGTCCGGTCCAATGCCCTCGAACGGGCCCCATTCCAGGCTCTCCGGCCTGTGGGTTGCGACATACTTCGTCGCCGCATTCAGGCGGTCCGCCATCGGACTCTTCGGTGCCTTCGGCCAGAAACCAGACCACAGATCGTAGGTTCGGCGGCCAAGCAGCAGATCGAAAGTCTCGCCGTACATCGCAAGGACTGTCTCTAACCCAGCAGGAGTGCGATACGGCGCGGTCCAGTCGCCGTATGGGAAGTCGCCGTCGCCCGGACCGTCGGAAACCTGGATCACGCCGTCCAGCGAAATATGTTCCATGATTTTGAGCTTGCGCATGCTGAATCTCCTCTACAGGTTGTTGCCGCTGCGTCAGCCGGGCTAGTTGACCCGCCGTCACTATCACGACGAACAGCGAGACCGGAATTCGACAAATTATCCAAGAGAATTTTAGTTCTTAGGTTTGTGCGTACTTAGCACTTGCGTTACAAAACAGACCCGAGACCTGCGTTACACCGACGTGGAACCCTTATGGTTCCTGAGCTTTGGTCTTACGCACGATGATGCGGTATGCCCTGGAAAGAGAGTCGTCTGTCCCGCATCTGCTGTCCCGCATCTCCATATTGCTGTTTGCATCAAGAGCGCATTGTTAGGCCCCGCGATACCGCAATGCTGGCCACATAGCAGGCCAAAGAAATGCTGACGCCTGTGAGAGGCACACTGAAAAAATAAACCTTGCAGAGCACAACAAAACCACCAAGCATTGCCAGCCCGACAACGAGCAGGAACGGTGACCGAAAGAGGAGTTGGCCGTGAGCTAATGCGAGATAACCGAAAACCAAGCCGAACAAAATAAGTCCCAGGCTGTGGCTGGCATTGAAGCCCACCCAACACCGCCACATGGTTGTTTCTTTTGTAATAACAGGTGCAATCTGGCTCATGCTGATTTGCAGTGCGGGGTCACGGGGCGTGAGGCTTGGGCCCCAGAATGTATAGACAAGGTGGAGGACTCCAAGCGTAAGGACAATGCTCGCACTAAAAACCATGAGAATTCTTGCGGCCAAGATGCTCTCCTTATTTTGTGGGCCTAGCGGTCGCACTGCACCTTCCCTTACTTCCCTGCGGCGTTCACTTCGTTGACGTGGCCAAAAGACTGGACGAACACGTCCGTGTTATGCGCGAAGCGGAGGCCATAATGGCCATTTGTCGATGTCAGTTTGCCGGAGCCTATGAGGGCAGTTTTGTCGTAGCTTGCAACACTCGAGCCGTTGATGGAGCACACCACCTTATCCCCTCTTACCGAGAGCGAGATGTCCTGAGTCACCGGTTGGCCGCGCCCGGCTGCTTTATGAATCGCGGCGTTGCTCTCACCCAGCAGTCCGTTCACTCTGAACGGCTCTGGTCCAAATCCGCGCACGATAAACTTTCCGTTTCCAGATGCAGCGCAGTAGAGCTCGGTTTGGCTAGGAGTACCCATGTCGTTCCCTCCGATAAACACTCCGTAGGGATGCGGGTGAGAGTTGAGATTCATGTATTTTGGCTCGTTGAATGTCGCTTTGACTGTGAAGTCCCCTGACGCCATCGCATCGGTCTTCCAGTAACTGGTGGCGGGGCCGGTTGTGACATGAAGGGCCTGTCCCTCTCCAACAAGCCGAGCCGCGTCGAGGGTCATGCCCGCCCTCTCTTCAGCAGCATCGACTCTGCCGTTCCAACCGGGAATCTTGATACCACCATCTGTTACCGCACGGGAGCCTTCTACGGTGGGGCTGCCGGGACCACCGACAAACTGTTTTCTTGCGAGGAACAGTGCGACGAGTAAGGCGACAAAGACAATTGCCAAGCCGATTAGGATCTTGGATTTCCTCTTCATTGTGGGACCTCAAAGTAAATTTCGTGTTGTGACTGTCGGTCACGCATCCGGCTCTCAAAATGCTTGTAGGGAGCATTGTGAGGGATTCCGGAAGCATGGCCGACCGTCCGGAGGGTGACGGCGCCCTCGCCACCGGAGTCGAGCAACGCTGTCGCGGCGACAATCAATCTTCTGTCCTTTGTCATCGCAGCTGAACGGACTCTTCGTTTGGCTGCAATCGTACGAGCGTCTTTGAGTCGTTCCATAATTTCAGTGCCCGCTGTTCGTCATAGGAAAGTTTAGAAGATCGCGTATCACTGAGTGCGCCGTTATTCGACTGAAAATACTTGCCAGACGCGTTCCTGTAGGCGGGATCAGTAGCAACCTTAGCAAGGGATGCACCAGAGAAGCTGATGGAGCCCTGAGTTACACCAACTCGTTTCGTAATCCACTTCATCAAGCGAGTTTTCGCAAGCCACTGCACAGGCTTCGGCATCGTCCGGAGCAGCCCGGTCTGGGGCACGGCCCCGGGGTCGAAGGCAATCGATGCGATTGAGCTACCGGCCCGCCGTAACCGACGGTGCAGTTCGTAGGCATAAAGGATGGTGCAGAGTTTTGACGTCGAGTAGCGCTTTCCCGCGGAGAGGGACTTCCTGGCGTCTTTTCCATCGTTGGCAAGAGCAATCGCGTCCGGTTCAGCCACGATGCCGACCATTTTTCCATCCGCCGTGTCGGGATCATGCGTTCCGCTCGCGGTGAACACGATGCGTCCGTTGTCTCCCATTCGCTCAGTGAGCAGCTCGATCAATAGGAAATGTCCAAGGCAATTGGTCGCGAACGTTGTCTCATAGCCGTCCTTGCTATAGGAAAGCGGCCCACCGAAATATCCGCCTGCGTTACACAGGAGTGCCTGAAATGAGTCGACTTCGCCACTGTCGAGCATCGCACCAAACTTTGTTGCTGCATCTCTGACAGAACTCAGCGAGGAGGTGTCGAGCTTAAGTGTGCTGACCCTTATGCCGAAGTCCGTCCGGAGCTGTTGCGCTGCGGCATTGATCTGTTCCATGCTCCGACCGGCGAGAACCAAGTTGTAACGCGAGCGAGACGCAAGCTGTTTGGCGCATTCAAAGCCGATCCCGGCGTGACCGCCTGTGATGAGAGCTGTTGGCACGATGACCTCTTTGATTTGGACAACCTCGTTAGGCGGGTAACAGTCCGGTCTCTGCGATATCGGCAAACCAAGCATAGGATTTCTTCGGGGTTCGTTCGCCCGTGTCGACATTCTGAGCAACCAGACCAAATTTCGAGGTAAAACCCGAATCCCACTCCCAGTTATCGAGCAACGACCACACAAAGAAGCCTTCCACCCGGCTGCCGTTGTCTATAGCCTGGATGACAGCACGTAAGTGAGCGCTCAGATAGTGAATTCGGAACTCATCATTGATGATTGCGGCGTGGTCACCCAAGGGGTCAGAACAACCGTTCTCCGTCACAATAAGACGCGGGTTACCGTAATCTTTGGTCAGTCGATTGAGAACTTCTTGGAGGCCGGAAGGGTCTATTTCGCGGCCAGACGCATCTTGAGTGACGCCGGCGGGTGTTCCGCCCGGGCCTAAGAAACTTGGGCCACTAAAATCCGCTTTGAGATAGGACGGTGAGTAATAGTTGACGCCAATGAAATCGCAACCCTGATGAATCGTGCTCATGTCCCCGGTCTTTACCACGTCGGCCAGCATCTGATGCACCGCCAGAGGGTACTTGCCCTTCAGCAGCGAGTCCAGAAACGCGCCCGACCATATTTCATCAAACGCCAGCGCGGCGATATCGTTAAGTAAATGGATTCTCCCTCCCTCTGGCCGGACTGGCGCGAGTGCCAGTCCGACTCCGATCGTCAGATCATTTCGCTGCGCACGCATCGCTTGAATGGCTCGGCCTTGGGCCAAGTTCAGATGGTGGGTGACGGGGCCGATAAGCTTGGCGTCGTGCAACCCCGGTGCATGATTGCCAATGACATGGCCTAGGAGTAAGTGAACGTTCGGCTCATTGAGGGTAATAAAGTTCTTAAGTCGATCACCCAAGCGGCGAGTGACCGCCACGGCGTAGTCCGCGAACCGCTCTCCCGTATCTCGCGACGTCCAGCCTCCCAACTCATACAAGCGCTGAGGAAGGTCCCAGTGAAACAGCGTTACGTAAGGAGTGATGTGTCTCTGGAGGAGCGCGTCGGTTAGCCGATCATAATAATCCATGCCGCGTTCATTCAGGGATCCTGAACCTGTGGGAAACAATCTCGGCCATGAGATCGAAAACTTGTATGAATTTAGGTTAGCGGCGCTGATCAACGCTGCATCTTCCTTGTACCGGTAGTATGAGTTACACGTTATGCTGGGGGTTGAGCCATCCTTAATGCGCCCATTCTGCTTGGCAAAAACGTCCCAGATACTCTCACCTCTTCCATCGACATCCAAGGCTCCTTCGACTTGAAATGCAGACGATCCGCATCCCCAGCGAAACGTGCTCGGAAACCGCCGTGCCTCAGATGCACGCCTTTTGGATTCGCATCCGGCAGCGATCGCAGCCGCTCCGAGGGAGAGGACGAATTGTCGGCGGGTCCAGCCATTCTTGTCATTGGCCATTGGCTATCTCTACTGTCCTTCCCGAGGTCATGACTTCCTGTGGCAAAGTCATTAGCGGGGAACTTTGCGTCGGAACGTCCTGGCTAAAACGGCCCAGCCGCATCCAAAGAGCCAGCATTCCGAGTGCGAGTCCGTCTCTCATGCATCTTCCTTTCGTCTGAGCGATTCCGAGACTGATTGTCCTGCTGATCACCGAAGTTTTGCCACCGGAATCGCGCCAGTGCGGAGTAGCGGCATTGAACGCGTAGCACGGAGGTCGAGCGGGTCATTAGCAAGAATTTTGCTCCCCGGCTCACGCCGGGCCTTCGCGGAGGCCGACCACCTGGCTGTTTGTGGTTCAGGCCGCAACCGCAGCGCAGGAATCCGCGCTCGGTCCTGAATTTTTCGCGTCTGCGTGGTTTTCCGCTGAAAACCAATAGTTAGCGGTATTCTTGACGGAAGCGGGTGCCGCATCGCACAAGGGATGCGGTTTTCACGGTCCCCCTTTTCTTGAGTTCAGGGAGCCGCGTCATCCATGCTTCTGGATCGATGATGATTAGCCTTTATCTCGCCGCGAGCCTCATCGGATTCTCAACGGGGGCGGCGATCAGCGTTCTACTTCTGGTTCTCACCGCGCGCGCCGCCAAACTACCCGGCGCCAGCGCAGCCAATATCCTGTTCGTGACTTGCTGCCTAGTATGGAATCTGGGCGGTCTCGGGCATTCCGTCGCTCTCACATGCGGCGCGCCCGAACAGGGACGAGGGGCGCTCATCATCCTGGCCTGGCAGTACACTGCAGCCGCGGCATGGCCAATCACCGTATTAGGCCTGTGGAGCCCGCTCGCTACCCAGCGTTGGCAAAAAATCGGCTGCCGGTTGCTGCAGGCCCTGTCGGTGATCACCTGTACGCTGATCGTCATACCGCTCTGGCACGGCGTCTTAACCGGTGTGAACTCGTCACTGCTTTTCCTCAAGGAATCGACCCCATACAACGGAGCCATTCTGCTCACGCTAGGAATCGCTCTGTTCCGGGAACGGCTCGTATCGCGGGCGATGAGGCTTCCTTTTCTGGCGATGCTAGTGGGCACCTTCGGCGCCACGACGGCAGTCCTCATCCTGCAAGTGTTGCCGTTCGAACCTGTTGTTGGCGACCTTCTCCGCGTCGTCAGCGAACAGATTACCCTCTTCGTCGTACTAGGCGCGTTCTTCTTGTTCGCCCGTTTCCGGTTTTCCGATTTGTTTATCCGTCATAGCCTCAGGGTGGTGTTGGCCGCGCTCACGACCGTGGCCTTCACGCTGTCCTACTACTCCCTCTCGCTCTTTCGATTTGAGGGCCGCGTCGCATACCCGGGGGCTGCCCGGGCCTGCCTCGAGACCCTGACGGCGGTTCCCATGCTGGTCCTGTTCACGTTCGTTGACCGTCGTATCGGCGAATTCGTGAACCGTTGGATCTTCCGTGCGCCGGACTACCGCACTCTGCTGCGCGAGTTGTCGGAGAAGCTGGCGCGCCTTCGGTCCGAGACAGAGATCGCCGACGCCGTGGAGACAACTGCCCGTCAATCGCTGGAGCTGAGAGCTGCCCAGCTGGTTACGCTCGAGAACTTGTCCAAGACGAGCCTGCCCACATTGAATTGGCCGCACTCGCATGGCCCCGAGCCGGATTGGTTGAACGCGGTGAACGACGGCGAACTCGTAGAACTCGATTGCCAGCACCCGTACCACGAGGGACACACCCTGGACGAAGTCGAACTGCTCGTTCCGGTTCGATCGGATGGCCGGGTCACCCACATGCTCGCCATATCGCCCGGTCCTGCGCGGCGTGGCCTGGTGACGCACGAAGTGAATTATTTGCGCAGCGTGGCAGCGCAGTTCGGTCATCGGCTCGACGCACTGCACATGGAAGAGCGGCTGATCGTGGTGCAGAGCCGTGAAGCGGTGCTGCAGCAGCAGGTGACCGAGGCGGAGCTGCGCGCCCTGCGCGCTCAGGTCAACCCGCATTTCCTTTTCAATTCGCTCAACAGCATCGCAAACCTCGTGGTGACCAATCCCGAGCAAGCCGAGACCATGACGCTGCGGCTCGCCAGAGTCTTCCGCCATTTACTGGCCAACTCCGCGCGCCCCCTCATTCCGCTGCACGAAGAGGTCGAGTTCCTAGAGACGTATCTGCAGATTGAAGAAGCTCGGTTCGGCAGCCGGCTTCAAGTCAAGATCGCCGTCGACCCGGCGGTCGCCATGGAGCAGATTCCCTCGCTGATGCTTCAGCCCATTGTGGAAAATGCGCTGAAGCACGGCCTGGGACCGAAGCCCGGTCCAGGCCACTTGTGGATCACTGCCGAGGCCGACGGAAATCAGGTGCGTCTGCGAGTGGAAGATGACGGCGTCGGACCCGCAATCGGTGTCTTGAAACTCAACGGCAGCAATGGACGATCGAACGGAGTCGGGCTCGAGAATGTTGCGCAGCGCCTCAATGCGCTCTATAAGGACCAGGGCCGGATGACAATAGAAAGGCGGCAGGCGGGTGGAACGCGCGTCACAATTCTGTTGCCACGCGAGAGCGGAGCCGCGGCGTGATGCGGAGCCTGGTCATTGACGATGAGGCGGATGCTCGCGCGCGGCTGATCCGGTTGCTCGGCGCTCATCCCGAAGTCGCTGTGATCGGCGAGGCTCAGGATGGCCTCGAGGCGATTGAGAAGATCGAAGAGCTCCGGCCTGACCTTTTGTTTCTCGACATAGAAATGCCCGGACTCAAGGGCTTCGAGGTACTGCGGTCGATTCCGTCCGCCATCGAGATCCCGCTCGTCATCTTCACCACGGGGTACGACCAGCACGCCCTCGCGGCCTTCGAGGCCAACGCGCTTGCCTATCTCCTCAAGCCCATCGAACCGGAGCGGTTGTCGGTTGCGATAGAACGCTCGAGCAAGCTTTGCTCTCTTTCCGCGGAAAGAGAAAAGGAGCGCGAGAGCATTCTGCGCGCGACAGGCGAGGCGCCGAAGACGCTCCGCAAAATCGTCTGCCGGAAAGACGGACGCGCCCTGCTTGTGCCTTCGGAACAAATCCTCTGGTTCCAGGTGCAGGATGGCATCGTGCATGCGACGACAGCGAAAGACTCGTTCTGGGTGAACTACCAGCTGGCCGAACTTGAAGCCGCCTTGCCGCCGGAGGAGTTCTTCCGCGCGCGCCGCGAGGTGCTGGTCAATATGTCGCGGATCAAAGAGATCAAGCCTTACTTCAAGAGCAGCTTTCTGCTTGTTATGTCCGACGCTGCGTCCACTGAGATCGCCGTGAGCGAACGGCAGGCCCGGCCGCTGCGCCAGCGCCTGCCGGGTCTCTAGAGCGCTTTAGGAAATACTGCTTCTCAATGCCTGGCTCCGACATTCGGGAGTGAGTGAGGGAAAAGCATTCAGGCGGGTTTTGAAGGGGAGAATACGACAAGAAGCTGGCGTGACAGCCAACGTAGTCTGGTACGCAGTGAAGCGGTGCGCCCGGCAGGCCGGCATAAGCAATCTGGCACCCCACGATCTTCGCCGCACTTGCGCACGCCTGTGCCATAGTTGTGGAGGTGAACTGGCCCAGATTCAGTTTCTCCTTGGCCACGCCTCTGTCCAGACCACGGAGCGGTACATCGGAAGCAAACAGAAGCTTCAAGATGCGGTGAATGATCGGCTTGGAATTTCAGTGGCATTCGACACCGCCTGAACGGTTTCAGGCGCTGGCCATTTCGCGATGTTGGCGATAGCGTCCTTTATCGCAACGTTTCCAACATCGCGCATAATGTCCGGAATCGGACTTCTGGAATGAATAGTTTCCACCGTCTCCTTTTTGGCACTAGGATTCGCAACTACTTGATCCGTGCCTGTCGAGATCGAGATACACGCAGGTATTCGCACTTCACGCCGCACGTTCAGGCTTCGGAGATTGAGACTATTGTCATGTACAATCTGCCCATCGCAGCGAGCCTTGGATTCTGTTTTGGGTGCGGAAGTCTACCCACAGCACTCGCCATCAGGAAGGCGGTTCTTGGCCTCGTTGAGACTGTTGTTCGCGAGATTTTTTCCAGGCGACGGGAGGGAAAATGAGTCTACAGATTCCAGGAGATCTATTCACGTTGCAAAGCATGGTCACCCTCACTGGTGCCACCGGTGCTGTTTACGTTACCTGCAATAGCCTCCAGCGAGCTTTCAACTTCAACCCGCGCTGGCTCGCCCTTTTAGTCGCGGAGTTGATCTCACTATTTGGAACGTACGTGAACGCAAAGTACCCTAGCGATTATTTCGTTGGCGTAATCAACGGCTTCTTGATCTACTGCACGGCCGTCGGCGCAGTTCAGATAACTGCAAGTCGGACGGATAGTGCAGCGCCCATGGCACCCGACTCAAGCGGTCTCAAGACTGCAAAGCGCACCTTTCGGTCTCCATGGTTCTAATATTCGATGAGCACCTCTGCACAGACATTTCCAGAGCTCGTCAGGCTAGTCGCCGTCGGAGTAAATGAGTGCAAATCTCCTGAGTTCCGCCCTCTGGCAACTCCCGCGGAGAATGCTCGCGCAGTGGCTGCCGCGTTTCAAGACTCCAAGGTCGGCGGAGTGCCTTCAGAGCAAGTCTGCCTCCTCACAGGTCCATCTGCTACCAAAGAACACCTCGTTTCTCAGATTGAGAAGGCCATAGCGGCTGCCAAGAAAGATGATCTCCTCGTCCTCTATTTCTGTGGACACGGCCATTCTGACGACAACGACTTCTATCTCTGTACAAGCAACGCAGATATTTCACAGCTTCCAGCAACGACAGTATCGGGAAAGGAGTTAGATGCCGTTTTTAGGCGGGCTCACGTTCGCGGGATCCTCTTGATTCTTGACTGCTGCCATAGCGCTGACTTCGCTAAGCATGCACCTGAAATATTCCGTGCCTCCTCGGGTGCGGAATTTCGGATCCTTTTAAGTGCAGCTGGTGCGGACGAGCTCTCATGGGAGATTCCCGGCGTCGGCTGTCTGTTTACAAACTACCTCTTACGAGTGATCCGTGGTGAGGACATCGTTGCGTCCGATCAGCCGGGTCTGATCTACCTGTCTAACCTGTGGCATCACTTGCAGACCCGAATTGAAGGAGAATATTTGGGGCGGTTTTCCAACCTGCCGAGACAAACACCGGTGCAAATAGGTTTCCACAGAACAGATCCCTTGATACTAGTCAACCGCAGCCTAACTCTTCAAGAAATCGCTGTTCGGACTGTGAGATACACGCGGGGCGACATCTATCGTCTCATCATTCGAGCAGGTGCATTGATATGTGTCTCGGTTTTGATCCTCGCTGGCATTGTCTATTCGTATTGCGAACATATCGAGTTCGCAAAATCGCAATCAAATCAGATTATTTTCTATCGTGGCCATCCCGCTTTCCCTATGTTGGGCTGGCATCAGTTATGGAGTATTCAAACCGACAGCCTATACCTGCGAGAGGGCAGCCCCCTTCGCCAAGAGGGCGGGATAATCATTAGCGACTACGATAAGCCCGTCATTCCGAAAGTGGCGGCGGAGTTAAAACCGGGATTTCGTTGGGCTCTGCTTGATTCTCCTCAACAGCAATCTCAGATTGTTGATGACCTCAGGTCCGCATTGCAGGACAAGAACTTGGCAGAAGCGGTAATGGAGCAGCCCGACGCAGTTGAGGCTTTTGCAAACGAAGCCCAGGTTTCCGATATCCCTCTCCTTCTTCCTCTAATCAGCCCCGACCGAACGCCACGTATACGGGCGGCGGCTGCCGCGGCAATCATTACTCTGCAACCGACAGCTGCCGTCGATTTCCTGAAGAACAGTCATCTTAATCTCGATTATCAATTCCACCGGTTGTTGTTGCCTTTGATTCGCGGTTCGTGTACCAGCGAAGTTCACGGTTACCTTTCTTCACTGATGCAGCAGCAATCCGATTTTGCAGCCGTGAAGTCGCAATTTATAGATGCTGCCTTGCGTTTGGATTGTCACTTCACGCCACGAGAGTTGTTTGAGCTTCACGCGGCAGCATCCGGAGTCAGCCTAGAGGAAGATCGAGGCCTTGCCAGGTTCGTTGCGCTCCAGAATCTTCAGGGCTTCTGGGGTGAAACGATCTCGTATCTCCGAAAGCATCGAGCAGACATGGCGCCTCCCCTTCCGGTAGGGGAGTTGCAAATCTTGGGCGCTCTGCCGAAGGTCTCCTGCTCAGAAGTAATTGAGTCGTATCTCGATCATTTTTGGGAATTCACGCGACTTGCTGCCGCGGAGGCGTTCCTTCAACAATGCGGCAATCCGACGCAGAAAGTCCGCGCGATGTTTTCCAGCATTCCGCGCGAGCTATTGTTACAGATGGCTCACCAAAAAGCCGTTTCTGCTGGCGAGATCTTGACTCGGCTCAGTGCTGAAGCACCAGGCGATCTCCTTGATCGATTGACGATGCTGAAGGCGCTGCGGCAAATCGGTGATCGCCAAGCGGCGGCGAGTGTAGTGCAATATCTCGCAGCAGATCGGTATGACCTCGCCACTCGACTCGAAGCTGTAAGAACGTTGAGAGCACTTCACTACAGCCCGGACGCCGCAAGGCAATGGATGTCAGATGATGAAGACCAGGTACGGAAGGAAGCTTACCTGTGGTTCTGCGAAGCATCGCAGGAACCCTGCAAAAATCGGCTCTTCGCAGAGATTGGCAACGGCCGCGTGAAATTCTTACCGGAAATATTAGGTGAATTCCCGCTTTCGACAGAGGAGATACACTTGCTGGAAGCGAAGCTTCGGGGTGGCCCAGAAGAACGGCGGCAAGCGGCCGCTGTACTTGCGATGCGCAGCGACGCGGAGACCGCCTCCGATTTGCTTCGGTCCCCTGATGGGGACATACGCAAGAGCGCTTCCAATTATGTCGCGTATAATGCATCGTTTGCGAGCATTGTAAACAGAGTGCAAGAACTATCCGGCCCCCTCGACGTGCGTTACGTTATCAACCAGCAGTTACACGACCTTGATACGTTCTCTGCTGATGTGTCACGTACTCCACAGTGGGCACGAAGATGGCGCTGCGCCATGATTGTGGCCGCTCGGGAAGACCAGCCGCTTGCTCCTGGCCTTGCTCTGCGCATACAACCGGAGATTGGACCCGACGCTAGTCTATGGGAAGAACTTCGGAACTATCCGTAAACGGCGTGATGGGTGCTCGTGAATGATAACGTCCTTTACCGGGCTGGCAAGCTGAAAGCGTTTGGACACGTGCCCGGACAATCTGAATCGGTAAACGCTGGGCGACAAGGCAGGAGTGATCTCTTCGAAAGACAGCGCCGACCGAGGTCTGCGAACTAATCGAGGCGGCACAGGGCGAAGAAGCGCATGTGGAATACGGCCGATGGTGCGCCATGCGGAATCAGCACGAAGCATGGGCTGCGGGCAACCATGTCTATCTGCATCAAGGCATTTCGACGCATTTACGCTGAGAGCGGAAGCGATTCGTTCCAGACGAAAAACAACGGGGTCAATTCGGTTTAGACGTGTTCGAATTGCGCTAAAGTAAAGGCCAGCCCTACCCTCTTTTCGAGACCGGTCGGCTCCATTTCAACACCCACCGCAATGGGTCGGAGGTTCAGATGGACGAACTCGATATGTGGATGGTGCAATCGCTCATCCGATCGAAAGGCGGTTCTTCAGGCACTTTATATGAACAGGGAAAGGACCGTAATCTCCCGCTCCAGGTATTGCTCGCCATCAGTGAGGATTTCCTTGCGACTACATTCGGAAAAGACAGCAAAGATGCGCATACGAAGCAGGCCGATGTATTCATGATCCAAGGTGGAGCACCTGATTTTTTTGTTTTGGCGGGCCTTGCGAATCCGGCGATCTGGTACAGCAAGACCTATATCGACAAATATCTGACATTTCGTGCGATCATCATGGCCGAAACCGGCTTTGAGCGCGGAACCGCCCATCTTTTCGAAACTCTGGGCAGCTTTTACATGTCGCTTGGAAACGAAGTATTTGCGCGAACTTGCTTTCTTCAGTCCCTTATCGAAATGCCGCCCCACACTGAAGATGCAGATTCTTACGACATCTCCAGCGAAGTCGCAAGCCGCTTCTGCTTTACTGACCAGCCTACACAAGGAGCCGAAGCAGCGATGGTCGCACTCTACTTCGGCTTAGCACACGAACTCGGGCATGTACACAATCCTAATGCCGTGATTGGCAAGGATGCGCAAGGGCATCCCGCAAATCTCGAACGCAAGGCAATTTGCGACGCTCTACTAAAAGCGGGCAAAGACATACTTAAGGCCGGCATGCTTGAGTACTCCTACGATCTCTGGAGCGAGAAAGCTGCCCGAGACTTTGATGATCCTAAATCTATCCTTAACATCAATAGTCTGAGGTCGGAGATCGTAGCGGACTGGGTCGGATTCCAGATTCTGCTCCGCTTAATGGAGTTTGTCTCGAACCGAAGAGCACGCACATACAACAAGAAAGCATTTGTTTCAGAAGTTGTCGTTGGACTCTTCATAATCCAACTTATAGAACAGTGCCGCCATCTTGCGAAAGATAACTTTACGAAGATCAGCGAGTTGAACGGTAAGGCAAGAGAGGCAAAGCTGTCCTCACTCTTCGTTCCTTTAGATCTGCTGGAAGAAGGAGATGATGACGTATTACGTACTGAACTTGCGCACCTGAACGTTCTCATAAGCTTTGCGGCCGTACACAGGGCTCGAGTTGACTTCCTGAAGCCAACGCTTACCACGTGCGTCCTCTTACACCTGTTCCCAGATACGTTCATGGTTCTCAGCAACGCAGTGGTTCCACGGGTCAGTCAAGCGGAACTGTCCCGGCGAGAGTCGGTTGCATCGTCAAATGTTGAAGGCTACTTTGGTTTCTACTTTGATTCATTTGCGAAGCTGTTGGCGCGATTCGAGGATGTGTCTTTGTTTGCAGCACACTTGATTACCGACTCACCCCCTCCGCCAGAGCTAAACCCCAAAGGCGCCGCAAACCTTAGCGATGCAATACTTGAAAATTTGATGCTTCATCTTGCACAATTAGAGGATCAAGGAGAACCGGAGAAGAAGAGAAGATTTGAGATACTCGGCCGACTCTCGGAATATGTGAGTATGGTTAGACGTCGTGGCATCGTGGATGAGACACTATTCAACGCGCATGACCACCTGTTAGGAACGAGCAATCACAACGAAGGGGAAGAGCGATGGAAGACATAAGATTCATGATTGTATGTGACAAGCGGGCTTTTGATTCCTTGAAGCCCGAGTTAGCTCGCATAGGCATAGCAGAACCCAGGACTAGTGACGTCAGAGGTCTCGGCGGAGAAGTCGTGGACTTCGTCATCGCAGGCACTGTTGCGGCTAAGGCGATAGCTGCACTGCTAGGTGTGATAACAGCAAGCATCAAATTGGGCAACACGATCCGCACAGTGAAAATCGACGACAAGGAGATTACGAATCCAAGTGAACGGGCCGTCGAAAAACTGAAGCAAGAAATAACTTCCTAGCAGCATCGTTGCGCCGGAAGTTGATGATCGGGTGCCAGCATGCCCTTTTAGCGCGCGGTTCTACCGTCTACCCGCGGTTAACGCCGTAGCATTTAGCTGCGCGAAAAAGTGTCCCAAACGGCTGCCGCTTGTCAATCCGGGTAGTAAATGATAAAGGACGTTATCGCCAACCTCGTGCACAATCTCCGAATTCTCCGAGTCCCATACTTCTCAGCCGCATGATCTGCGACCAAGACTTCCCAGATGCCCGTTTCTGGATAATCAGCGCCCGATCCGCCCTCGGGGATTCTTGGGGCTCCGGGTTTGTGCCCGTGTTTTCCCTATTTCGAAATGATGCAGGTGAAACGAAACGACATGCCAGTGCACTATCCATTAAGGAAACACTACCGTGTCTCGAGCGAGTCGACGCTTCTTAGTTCGATTGCACAGCTCACTATCAGTAAGAAGGAGAATTCAGTCATGAACAACGCGATAAGGTCCATCCTCTCCCTCTCCATTCCAGCCATGGCTGTCGCCCTCTGTATGCCCGTACTCGCAGTGGCTGCTGCCCCCAGCGGGCGAGTCGCGATTATGAATGCGCATAGCAATCTGTGCCTGAGCCCCGCTGGAGGAGGTCGTGACAAGAATGGCGAAATCGTCCAATTCACGTGTGACCAGGATCCGGCGCGTTTTTGGAGCTTTACGGTCGTGGAGGGCGACATCGTCGAGATCACGAACTTGAACAGCGGCCTCTGCCTGACCATCGCCGGCGGAAACACTGATCGGAACATCGTGTCTGTCCAGTACACCTGCGACAGCGATCCGTCGCGCCGCTGGCGCTACACTGTTGTTGACGGAGCAACATTCCGACTCGTGAACGTGCACAGCGGCCTGTGTCTCACGATTGCCGGGGGAGGAACCAGTAGAAACACCACTGCTGTCCAATTCCCTTGCGATGGAGATCCGTCGCGCGACTGGAAAATCAGCTCTGGGCGTTGACTCAGATTGAGGTGTCAACCGGGAGTGTAGCGTACGCTACTCAACGGACTCTTTGCGCAACCTGAGATTTCGTGGCGGATGTTGAGCTACGGCGCGAAGGAACAATCGCAGCAGCTTGGTGGCAGGTCATCTCGTTCCTTCCGTGTTACGGGAAACCGATAACCTGCCGTCGCTGTCAACCTTCCCAAGCGCTTGTCATTTCTAATCCGCCTATGCACGGATGGAAATACCTGAGCGGCGGGTAGTGCGCTTCCTGGGTAGGTGGTTTCGTGGCCAGCGTCGTCGAGCGCTCATCCGTTATTGGGGTTGTGAGACTAGCAGCCAGAATACTGCAAAAGAAGACGCGGAGAGCTGCGACGAATGATGAGGATGGATTTCGACCACGAATGAGCGTTGGGCAGGCGCGGCAAGTCGACGGTTCAGCGCTTTCGCTCGTCTAGTTCCAGGGTTGCGCTTCGGAACGCGTTTTGTCTGTGAACCTGTGCTTGACCGCCACGGACCGCAGTGCAACCCCTGCCCGACACCCGAGCGCCACACCTCAGGGATAGAGGATGCCCCAGCGTTTAGAACCAAGGAGTTATCTATGTATCACAAACTGTCTATGTCGTCCGCTCAATTACACCCGGGAACACTGCCTTCGAGGTTTCTGGCAAAGTGCCTGCTGGTCTTCGTCTCAGCCTTCCTCGTTGCAACGCCGCTGGCGAGCGCGGCAGACCCGCTCGGCGCGACCCTGCACAAAGACGGAACCACCACATTTCGCGTTTGGGCTCCGTTCGTTGACGGTGTCGCCGTTAAGATCAATGGAGGCGCGTTGGTGCCGCTGACCCGGGAGACGGGTCACACCGATCCCGCGGATACCACTTGGATAGGTACGGTGCCCGGCACCAAGGCGGGAGACCGCTATCGGTATGTCATTGGGCGCGGCGGCGTCACACGCGAATTCAATGATCCGCGGGCTCAACAACTGACCGGATTTGACCTGCCCAACGGCTTTGGCTTCCCGGGCAATGACAGTAAGCCCGAATCAGTCCTTGTGGACCCGAACTTCAGTATGCCAGCCTTTACCGAACCCACTTTCAATACCATGGTGATTTACGAGATGCACGTGGGTACATTTCGCAACACGTTCGCCGGTGCTGTAGAAAAACTGGACTACCTGAAGAATCTCGGCATCAATGCGGTGGAACTGCTCCCAATCACTCAGAATCCGCTGTTCTCCGACCACACTCCGGCAGACCACGATTGGGGATACGATCCCGTGCAGCTCTTCGCGATAAAGTCCAAATACGGCACGCCGCAAGAGTTCAAGGAATTCGTCAAACAATGCCATCAGCGGCAGATCGCCGTGATCGTAGACGTGGTCTATAACCATCTAGTCGACAACAGTCTGCTGAAAGAGTTCGGCGGTTTTACCACTTCGGAGATTCCCGGCGGAATCTTTCTATATGGTGGTGATCGCGCCAACACCGGCTTCGGTCCGCGCCCGGATTACGGACGGCTCCAAGTCCGGCAGTACATCAACGATAACGCGCTATTGCTGCTCCGCGACTACGGCGTCGATGGACTGCGGTTCGACGACACGATTGACATGCGCACGTTTGGTCCAGGACGAACAGCTAATAACGAAGGAGCGGAACTACTGCGGGAGATCAACTCGTCCTACCGCAACACCGACCCTAAGCAACCGAGCAAGATTACCATCGCCGAGGATTTGCAGAGCTCCGGAGATGTCACGCTGCAATCCGGCCCGATTGGTCTCGAATTCAACAGCCAATGGGATGACACGATGGTGAATGTCTTGCGCGACGTTGTCAGCAAGGTCAACGATTTGGATCGCGATCTTGGTGCGGTCAAGGGCGCGCTCGAAAAGAAAATGGCCAGCGACGTCTTTGCTCGAGTTGTCTACACGGAAAACCACGACCAGGTAGGTCATCCGCCCGGCCAGAACCGCCTGCCGACGTTCATCGATATAAACAACCACGAGAGCATTTTTGCCAAGAAGCGTTCCACTCTGGCGGCGGCGATCATGCTGACCTCGCCCGGAATTCCGATGATTTTTCAGGGTCAGGAGATGCTGGAGACTCGCGCTTTCGGGTTCAACACGGCGACCAACATGGATTTCAGCCGGGCGGAGGATGCGAACTTCAAAGGGATCGTTCAAATGTATCGTGATTTGATTGCACTAAGGCGCAATCTAAAGGGAAAGACTGGGGGCCTGACGGGCCAAAATCTGAACGTCTTCCACTTGGACAACGGCAATAAGACGCTGGCCTACCACCGATGGGAGAACGGCGGTGCCGGTGACGATGTCGTGGTGGTGGCAAATTTTTCTAACGTGCCCCTGCAGAATCTAAACATTGGCTTCCCGCGCCAGGGCCCATGGCATGTGCTGTTCAACAGCGGCGCGAACCTGTACGATCCCGGTTTCATTAATGGCGATAGCTTCGACACGACGGCCAACTCCGGTGGCAAGGACGGGCTGAACTTCAATGCCAACATGAGCGTCGGACCCTATAGCGTCGTGATTCTCTCACAATAGACAGGCTTCCCATTTCGTTGCCAAAGTTAGCGAGATGCTTTGGGAACTGCGACCAATTCCGTGCCTGTTTGGTCAATACGGCCGAATGCATTGAACGAGGCCGTATCGCTTGATCCGCTGAAGAACTTTGGACCTTCGGGCCTCCTGCGCTTTCGGCCGGTTGATGCGAACGGAGAGGGGGAGACTGGCAGTCGCTGGTGACGTTGGTCTGCCTGCCAACGCTTAAAGTTGCGCTGCCCCGACGCTTCGGACCAGCAATGCACCTTGCAGGGGACGGGTTTGTATCTGCTCGACTCCGTCTCAACGGACACCCAGTTTCAGCAGAGCACCCCGGTGCCCGATGGATTCGCTGGGTCGACATAGAGCGTGCCGCATCCCACTGGAACCGAGTTGTACGTCAGGCTGAGCGATGATCGAACTGCGGTAGACAAGTTGATTCTGCCAGTTGTGGCGAAGGAGTAATAAGAGGAGCGCTCTGGTAGAGGGGACGCGGCCAAAGCGCCGTGCGGTCAGCCACAAACGTCGGCTTCGAGGAACTGTGGTGCTGCTGTATGCCGCTCGGGGCCAGATCTCAGCGAAGCCCGTTTCTGGATAACTTCCGGTTGGCGAAGATCAAACGCCCCACGGGCTGTAGTTCTCAAATTGTGGGGTGCTGAGATCGAAATTCTGTCGGGCCTAACGTGCTTCTTTCCGCACTATTTCATATCAAGCAGCGCAGCCATGGTTTCCACCCCGTCCCACAGATTCTGCAAGCGCAGGTTCTCATTGGCGGCGTGTTGATTGTCGTCATAGTTGGCGATGGGTACCGTGATGGTGCGAGTCTGCGCGGCGCGTTCCATCGCTCCCAGTGGCACGCTCCCTCCCATGGTGGGCAGCAGCACTACATCTTTGCGCGCGCTCTTCACTGCTTCAATTACCTCCCGGGCGATGGGCAGATCCATCGGCGTGCGCACAGCGTTGTAGCCTGCCTCATCGCGCACCACCATCGCAACCCGAAAATGCTCCAGTAGGATCTGCTGCGTGGGTTCGCGGTCCGCGATGAAGTAGCCCAGGTATGGAAGTTTCATAGGCTGACTATACAATGCGATTCGTGCAAATGTTCCTTGCCGGCGTTCCTGCAGAACCGGACATCCTCGAAGAATATGTGGACGAATGCAAACGAGGGCTGCAAGAATACGGTAGAGATTTGAATGAGAGCCGAAGGCCCCCACTTACGGGGATACGAACCCAACTTCAGGGCTGCTGTGAACGAACAGGCAAGCACTAACGCAGGATGCCGATATTTGCGTCGAACCCGTGAACTGCGCTCTTCGCGCCGGTGGACCACGGGACTTCTGCTGCTTCTGCCACTGACGGCCGTGATATCGATCCAGTTCGTGAGCGTCGCGAAAGCCGCGATTGTCGGAGGTCCATCTCTTTCCGCGGAGTCCTTTGGCGCCATTGAGCTTTCCTCTTGCAAATTGTCAGGCGTCCCACAACCAGCGCGGTGCGGTGTACTCGAAGTCCCCGAGAATCCCAATCGGCCTGCGGGGCGTCAGCTCAAAATCGGCGTGGCCGTGATCCCCGCGACCGGCGGGAAGTCGCGTCCAGACCCGATTGTCATATTGATGGGCGGCCCTGGTGAAGACGCGATCAGCGCAGCCGAGGTTTACGTCAAGCAGTTCACAACGCTGCGTCAGGATCGCGACATCCTGCTAGTAGACCAGCGGGGTACTGGACGCTCGGGCGCATTGAATTGCACTCTATTCTCAGCGCAAGAGGCTGCGGTGAGCCTACGCGATGTGTTCCCGCCTGCAGCCGTCGAAAAATGCGAGCAAAACCTTCGCGTGCGAGCTGACCTGACACAGTACACCTACGATCGCTTCGCCAACGACCTGGAACAGGTACGACAGGCTCTCGGCTACGGACCTCTGAACTTGTTCGGGGGCTCATATGGAACTCGAGCTGCGCAGGTTTACCTGCGAATGTACCCCAAGAGCGTGCGGACTGTGTATATGGGCAGTGTCGTTCCGCTCGATGCAGCGACGCCACTGCCTTTCGCAAAGACGGGACAAACTGCGCTCGAGAAGATGTTCGACGCCTGTGCCGGAGATTTCGCCTGCAACACTGCGTTCCCTAACCTGCGAGAAGAGTTTCGCCAGATATCTGCTCGCCTGTCCTCAGGATCCGTGCGCGTCACCGTACAGGGACAAACCGGCACCGTGCCACTGGATCGCGGTCGGGTTGCGGAATGGTTTCGCTCGAGACTTTATAGGCCCCGAAGCTCCACAGCCCTACCCTGGATGATTAATCGAGCGTTCCTTGGGGACTGGAGCCCGATTTCCGAGGGCGTTCTAGCTGATGCCAGCGATGACTCGCCCTTCAGCTTCGGTCTCTTCTTTGCGATTACGTGCAGTGAGGATGTCCGGTTTATCAGAGAAGCCGACGTCGCAGCTGAAACCCAGGGCACTTTCTTGGGTGACTATCGCGTGCGTCAGCAACAGGCTGCCTGCAAGTTTTGGCCTAAGGCCTCACTCCCGAAAGACTATCGCGAAATTCAGTCATCCGTGCCGACCGTGTTCGCCTCTGGTGATACCGACGGTGCTACGCCGCTATGGTACACGGAGCATGCCGCCAAGGGTTTCTCGCATCGCCTTGAAGTCGTGCTCCGTGGGCAGGGGCACACCGAGTGGAATGAATGCATCGCGAAGATTTATCAAGAGGTCGTCATTTCCGGCTCAGTGGGCGGGGGCACATCGACCTGCCCGCTGGTGCCACGACCGCCATTCAGATTGCAGTAGGTGTCGTCCTCATGGTTCGCAAGTTCACGGGCGTGTTCGCAATTGCGGATGGATAACGTAAGTGCTTTCTCGAACGCGCGTCCCAACACTCTTTGCTCCACACTCTTCCAGCTTCGCGCGTCCGATAAAGCACTTACGTCACCCGGGCCAGAAGTCGGTTTCGGGGACTCGAAGCCCGTTTCTGGACCACGAGGACGAAGAGCTGAGGGGGCTCCGGGACAACTCCCGCATTGTTGACGATTCGAGCCTTAGAACGTGCTAGAGAAAAGTGACCGTGCCGTATCCCGGGCTAACCGGCCATCCTCCCAACTACGGTCTTTTTGTCTGGTCATACACTTCACGGATGGCTTTAATCACGGTCTCCGGCTCG
>WNFO01000978.1_pt1 | contig 21892 bp, 21 predicted proteins | sample 5400251 | NCBI WGS metagenome assembly WNFO01 (sample SAMN13153354, study PRJNA577476) | soil metagenome | isolation source: 100 cm saprolite under Madrone tree | place: USA:California | collected 2016-06-14
GGCCGTTTTCAAGGTCATGGGCGGCGCGATGTGAATGGCGCCGCCCAGGCTGGCGGACGTTCCGACCGTGATGTGCACATAGTCGATGCTGTCATCGAGCCGACTCACCGCCTCGAAAGTCTCATCCTCCGTCAGGCCCTGCTCGTCGGCTTCCGATCCCGATATTCGCATTCCCACGACGAAGCCGTCCCACACCTTGGCGCGGATATCGGATATCACCTCGCGCAGGAAGCGCAGGCGGCCGTCGAGATCGCCGCCGTACGCATCGTCGCGCAGATTGACACGGGGATTCAAAAACTGCGCCGGCAAATAGCCGTGACTCGCGACGATCTCGACACCGTCCAGTCCGGCCGTCTGCATGCGCCGGGCCGCATCGCCGTAGCCGTGCACGATGGCGTCGATCATGGGCTTTTTCAGCGGACGAGGCATGACGTGAAAGCGTTCGTTCGGGACGGAAGAGGGCGCGTACGCAACGCTGAGCAACCCCCCGTCGGCTTCCGCAATTTCACGGCCGGGATGGAACAGCTGCCCGAACAGCACGGTGCCGTGGCCATGCACCGCCTCCGCCACTGCGCGGTAGCCCGCGATGGAGGAGTCGTCCGTCGCCATCAGCACATGATTGGTATAGCGCGCGGTTTCGTGGACCCCTGATACTTGCAGCACGATCAAACCCACGCCGCCGCGGGCCCGCGCCTCTTGATAGGCCACGAGCGCTTCATTGACCGTTCCGTCCACCGGCAGCGTCGTGTCATGGCCCGAGGACATGATGCGGTTTTTGAGAGTGCAGCCCCGGATGCGCAGCGGTTGGAAGAGATGAGTGAATGCCGTCATGCGCCGATTGTAATCGAAACGGGCGCCTCGCCTCGCCGCGGGTTTTCGACTACCATTTGCATACCCATCGGCACCATGAACCTAGCAACCCTTCGCACTTGGCTACCGGACCGGTGGCTGAATAGCTTCTCCCTTGCGCCCACCGATCTGCTGCGCGACGCGACGTACCGTCGGCTGTGGACGTCGATTTTGATATCGTCCTTCGGGGGTCAAGTGACTCTGCTGGCGCTGCCGCTGACGGCGGCGGTGCTGATGCATGCCGCTCCGACGCAGATGGGTCTGCTGACGGCGATGGAGATCGTGCCGTTCGTGTTGTTCTCGCTGCCGACCGGAGTATGGCTCGATCGCGTCCGGAAACTACCGGTGTACGTGGTCGGCGAATTGTCGATCGCATTCGTCGTGGCGACGGTGCCGGTCGCGTGGTGGTTCGGCTGGCTGTCGATGCACTGGCTTTACTTCGTCGGTTTCCTGATCGGCGCCGTGAATACGACTGCCGGCAGCGCGGCGCAAATCGTGCTGACGCAGATCGTGCCCCGCGAGCGCTTGGTCGAGGCGCATGCCAAGAATGCGCTCGCAACCTCGGCGGCGGAGGTGACAGGTCCCGGCGCGGCGGGTGCGCTGATCAAACTGACGGGCGCGCCCCTGGCACTGCTGGCGGACGCGTTTCTATTGTTGATATCCGCGTCGATTCTGCGCGGCGTGCCGGTCAAAGAGAACCCCATCGTCAACCGCACGGCCTTCTGGGCTGCCATGCGAGAGGGCTTCGACTTCGTGCGCGGCCACAGACTGCTGGTGACCATGGCGACTTGCGTCGGCGCCTGGCAGCTGTGCAATCAAGCGGCGATGGTGGTGCAGATCTTGTTTGCCACGCGGCAGCTCGGACTGTCGGAGCGGGGGGTGGGATTGAGCTATGTCACGCTCGGTGTGGGGACCGTCCTCGCGAGCGCGAATGGCCATCGCGTGGTGCGCCGCTTCGGTCCCGGACCCACGCTGGTGCTGGGATTTGCCATCTCCGGTACCGGATGGCTGCTGCTGAGCCTCGCCCCACTCAATATGCTCGGCATCGTCGCCTACGCGCTGATGCTGCTGATGTTCGGCGTCGGCGCGGTGTTCATCTTCATCAACTTCTTGTCTCTGCGGCAGGCGGTCACACCGGCGCCGATGCTGGGCCGCATGACGAGCACCATGCGCTGGCTGATTCTGATACCCGCGGGACCCGGCGCGCTGCTCGGCGGCTGGCTGGGCGAGCACTTGGGTTTGCGCGTTGCGCTCGGTTTCGCAGGCGCCAGCGCGCTCATTCTCGCCATGGTGGCCTGGCGGCGCCCCGTGATCCGCAGCGTCACCACATTACCGACTCTTAGGGCCGAGGCAATCACGCCATATTCTGCCGACTGATCAATAGCTTACATTCGTCTGGGCGCCGGGATTTTGGGAGTGGCGCGGCGGTGCGCACGTCTGGGTCCCCGGGCGTTGGATAGGTGAGCGCAGGGGTTATCATTGGGCTCCCGATCGCTGGGAACAACGGGGTCCGCATTGGCATCATGAGCGAGGGCACTGGGAGCGTTAAATCGACAACCTGCGCGTTGGACTCATCTCCGATACCCATGGGCTTCTGAGGCCTGAGGCGCGCGCATTTCTCGTGGGCTGCGACTACATCGTGCATGGGGGCGATATCGGCAGCGCTGGGATTCTCGATGAGCTCGCTCTCATGGCGCCGCTGATCGCGGTGAGAGGCAACAACGACACCGAGCCCTGGGCGGCTCGGCTGCCGTTGACCGAGCTCATCAGAGTCGGCAATGTATTCGTCTACGTCATCCACAATCTCGCTGAACTCGACTTGGACCCCGCCGCCGCGGGCATACGCGTCATCGTCTCGGGTCATTCGCACCAACCGAAGATCGAGGAGCGCGGCGATATTCTGTATGTTAATCCGGGAAGCTCCGGACCGAGACGGTTCAAGCTGCCGATCTCCGTGGGTGAGATCACCGTCTCGGGCAGCGCCGTGAAGGCGCGAATAGTGGATTTATCCGGAGGTACGGCCGATTTAAGCGGAGGTCTTCATGTTGGAACTGCGCCCCTCATGTGAGTGCTGCGATTCAGCTCTGCCACCCGAATCCACGGAAGCTCGGATTTGCTCGTTCGAGTGCACATTTTGCGCGTCGTGCGCGGACACGGTGCTGCAGGGCCGTTGCCCGAATTGCGGCGGCGAGCTGATGGCGAGGCCAAGGCGTCCTGCCGGCAAATTAGCCGCGTACCCCGGATCGACCAAGCGAATCTACAAGCCGGCCGGTTGTTCCCAACCCGCGTAGATCCGGGCTTAAGGCAGAGGCCGGGAGCAAAAATACCAGAATCGCCCCCCTAAGTTAAACCTAAACGAAGGATTCCAGTACTTACTCGGTATACCGCGCCATGTCCGCGCGTGAGGGCGTGGCCGAATCGGTGGGCCACCGAATGATTCGTGCGCCGCATTTTCAATGGAGCGACGATGCTTTCAATCCTGGTTTGCCATTCGTATTACTTGCGCCTCGATCATAAGCAGGTATTGCGCGCCAAACCCTATCCGCCGCTCGCCACCCTGCAAGTCGTTGCCATGTTGAGAGAGGCAGGGCACCGAGTCTCGTTCTTCGACGCAATGCTGGCCGACGGGATCGACGAATATGAGCGCCTGCTGCAGGACGACCGGCCCCAGTTGGTGTTATTCTACGAGGACAATTTCAATTTTCTGAGCAAAATGTGCTTGGGCGCTATGCGTCGCGCCGCCTGCGACATGATGGCGTCCGCGCGCCGCGCCGGCGCCCGTGTCATCGCGGCTGGCCCTGACGTCACCGACGCCCCCGAGGCGTACCTCAGTGTCGGGGCTGATCTCGCATTGGTCGGTGAAGGACTGTCCACCTTGTTCGAAGTGTTGCCGCGGCTCGATGCGTGTCCGGATGCCGATAGCGCCGATCTCGTCCGTGGAATGAGCGGAGTTGTCCGGCTCAGCGAGGGTAAGGTGTTGACCCAGCGCGGATCGAGGTCCATGCCCATTGCCACGGATGTCGGGATGGCAGCGTGGGACCTCGTCGACATGAATCGTTACCGCGCGACGTGGGTGAAGGCGCATGGATACTTCAGCTTGAACCTCGCAGCCTCGCGGGGCTGCCCGTTTCGCTGCGCCTGGTGTGCGAAGCCCATTTGGGGCAATCAATATCTCCAGCGAAATGCGGCCGAAGTTGCCGGAGAAATGGCCCACCTCAAGCGATCATTCAATCCCGACCATATCTGGTTTGCCGACGATATTTTCGGTTTTCGAGTCGACTGGGTCGCGGAGTTCGCCGCGTCTGTGCGGGCCGCGGACGCGCGGATTCCTTTCACCATACAAACACGCGCGGACCTGGTTAGTGAACGCATGGCCGAAGCGCTGCGCGACGCCGGATGCCGGGAGGCATGGATCGGCGCGGAGAGCGGCAGCCAACGAGTGTTGGATGCAATGAACAAGGGCACCACGGTGAGCGAAATCTGCGTCGCTCGCGATCGGCTCAGGGCCGTGGGCATTCGGGTGGGATTCTTTATCCAACTGGGCTACATGGACGAACAGCTCGACGACATCCTGGCGACGCGCGACCTGCTGGAGGCCGCTCGGCCGGACGAAATCGGCGTTAGCGTCTCGTATCCCTTGCCCGGTACCAAATTCTACGATCTGGTCAAGGCGCAACTGCGCGGCAAGACGCATTGGCAGGAAAGCGATGATCTGGAAATGATGTTTCAGGGCACTTACACATCCGACTTCTATCGTGCCGTAAGAAACCTCATGCACGACCAGATCGCGCTTCAGACGCTCGATATGGCGGTGGGCGGTGATGAGCACATTGCGGCGAAACGCACTCTTGACCAACGGTGGGAGGATCTGCTGAGCCGCGAATTCCAGTATCGGTCGCCGGCTGACCGAACGGTTGCCGCGGGATAGGGGCGGAGCGGGACGTATGACTATTCCCAATCGTGAAATACCGGAGCCCGTTGCTCTAGATCGGCGGAAGCTTGGGCAAAGCGAGGTCAATGGACGCGCCTTTCCCAAGGCCGGCGCATCCTGCAATGGATCACTTCGCGTCCGACGCGCCCGGTAACCATGCACGCAGTACGCGCGGCGCTCGCGCAATCACAATGATGCATGCGAACCCGGCGTCTGCGGAGTTGTCCGCCGGCTTGTTGGGTGATACGCCGCTGCGAGACTATTCTCGCAAATTGCGCTTGTTCAATTCATTCGCCGAACCAGAACTTCGCGCACTGATTACGAGTTCGGAGTTGGGTCCTGGGATGCGGATTCTGGATGCAGGATGCGGCACGGGAGAGTCTCTTCCATGGCTACTCGATGAGGTTAAACCATCAGGGAGCGTCGTCGGCATCGACCTGGCGACCGCACATGTCGACGCGGCTCGCCGCTACGCATCCACGAATGTGGAGATCCTGCAGGCAGATCTGCTGACGGCGCGTCTGGAGCCCTCGAGCATCGACTTTATCTGGTGCGTGAACACCATCAATCATTTTCGAGATCCGATACAAGGGGTGCTTAAACTCTCGACTTTCTTACGGCCTCGCGGCCGAATCGCAGTCGGGCAGAGTTCGCTCCTGCCGGACATGTACTTTGCATGGGACTCGCGACTTGAGCGTGTAACCAACGAGGCCGTGCGTCAGTACTACCGCGATCGATATTCACTGGATGAGCGTGATCTAACTTCAGTGCGAGCGATGGTCGGCGTGCTGCGGGCAGCCAATCTGCGAAACGTCTCTGCGCGGACGGTCTTGATCGAACGTGTGTCCCCGGTGGACGCGGCCACGGAACGATATCTGCTGGATGCAATATTCAGAGGCACATGGGGCGAGCGTCTGCGGCCCTATCTATCCGAGGACGACTACGCCGAACTCGTGCGCGTGTGTGATCCGCACCATCCGCAATTCGCGTTGCGGCGCCCCGATTTCCATTTCCTGCAAAGTTTTACGCTGGTTACGGGCGAGGCTGGGTAACGCGATGGCTAGAGAAGAGGGTCCTGCTGATTCCATCTACTGCGCCCGAGACTCGAGGAGTGCCCTTAGGGTCTCGACCGCCTCGAGAGGGTGATTCCCTCTGCGCAACTCGAATGCATCGAGCCCTGACACGCTCTTGCAGAAGGCACCCCATTTCGGTTGGTTTGCAGCGTAGGTTTGAGCGGCGGTCAATTTCTTAAGCAGGTCGGATTTCGATAGCGGCTTGAGGAGCGGCCGATCACCGGCGCTTTGCGGCGAAAGGAATACGACGGCGGTAATCTTTAAGGGGGCGGCGGCGAGCCGATAGGCGCCTCGCCGCAGGTCTACCTCGAACTTCCTGACGCCGCTTCGTCGCCGGATGACGGGTGATTTGCGGATCGCCGCGGCATCCCCGGTCTTGCCAAGCCAGCCCACCGAGTCGGAGCGAACGTGCAGGAAATTTGCGACACCCGTAGCAAGCATCGTGTCCGGCGCAACAAATGCGCTGTCCTCCGACAGAATATCGAAGCCGTGCAGTACGCAATGCAAGGTAACGGTCGACTTTCCCGAACCGCTGGGTCCCATCAAGAGAATTCCGCGGCCGGCTTGGCCCACGCAGGCGGCGTGCAGAGACACCAGCCCCTGACAACGCGATGCAAGAGTGAACACCGCGAATTCGATGAACTCATACCGAGTGTGGTAGGGAAACCGGAGCATCTGCTGCGATAGCACCACGAGCGCCGTTCGCTCAGATGGAGACAAAACGACAAAGCTTGACGATTCTGTCGCGCCGCCCAAATATCCGGTTGCAGAGAGCATTGACAACGGCGGCGGCTCCGAACGTCTGCGGGGACGCGGCTGTGCACCAGGACTCAGCAACAATCTGACTCTCAAGCGCGGGGCGACAGTCGATAGCCGGTGCCGCGGCAAGCCCAAGTAAGCCGAATCCACCAGACGGAGCAACTGTGGACTGTTGCTCTCGAACTGGAACCGCCCTCCCAACAATTGCAAGGGTTCGTGCACGACTATCTGCGACCGTTCCTCAAACGGATCGGCAAACAGATCGGGCACCATGGTCTCAGTCTTGCGGGTCATGTGGCATTAGCATATCGGGAACGGTGTCGTGGCGGTGACACATATTTGCATTCTATCGACCACGAGCGTATCTCATAACTCACCCCTCCCCAAGACCCTCGCGGGCGCGGAGTACGTCAGGTAAATCACATCGCTGGAATCGGATCGTCGCGCGCTCGCCGTTTCAAGATCTCGTTCTAAGAATTGCGCCGCCAGGCGCCGCGCTGTTCGACTTCGGTGACGGACCGGGAATAGTCCCGCCAAGGGCAACTTATGGGGACGAAGGAGGAACTTACTCAGGAGATATCTGCGCTGAGTCTACGGACACCCATGAAAGTATCAATCATCATCCCTGTATATAACGAAGCGAAAACCGTCGCGACTCTTCTGGACCGTGTCTGGGCGCAACCGCTTCCGGAAGCCTCCAAAGAGATCATCATCATAGAGAGTAACTCGACCGACGGCTCTCGCGAAATCGTCGCGGAGTTTCTCGCGCGCCATGCGGCCGAGTCTTCGCAGCGAATTCAGGTTATCCATCAACCCCGGCCGAGGGGCAAGGGTCATGCGATCAGGCAGGGATTCGCGGCGGCAACGGGAGAAATATTGCTGATTCAGGACGCGGACTTGGAATATGACGTTACTGACTATCCAGACCTGCTAAAACCGATCATTGAAGGGCGCACCGCCTTTGTGCTGGGAAGTCGCCACATGGGGCCGAACCGTTGGAAAATTCGCAAATTTGCACACGGCGGCCTGCAAGCAGTCTTCATGAATTTCGGCGGACTATTATTTCATGCGCTTTTCAACGCGGTATTCTCCACGCGACTTACAGACCCGACATCGATGTATAAAGTGTTTCGGTCGGATTGTCTCGATGGATTGAATTTCGCCAGTAATCGTTTCGATTTCGATTTCGAGCTATTGGGAAAGTTAATTCGGGCGGGATATATCCCCTTGGAAATCCCGGTGAGCTATCAGTCGCGGGGGTTTGACGAAGGAAAGAAAATTCGAGTGTTTCGAGATCCCCTAACTTGGTTCTTCGCGATCCTCAAATGTCGATTTACAACTCTCGGCGTCGCCGAAAGGCATTCTCAACGACGTTCCGAGCATCAACGCGCGTGCACGGACGGTGTTACCGGCGTGACCTCGACAACGAGAAAGTAGCAGGAGGTCCGATTCGGGGATGTAGTGCGGGAGTGTCTTGCAAAACCTAGCCCGGGTCGCGCGCTGCTACAGGGAAAAGCCCGCTCTCCGCGCATCGTCATAGAACATCTTCACAGTGTCGAGTGAATATTCCGTCAGGTCATAGCCGATCAGCGATAGTTTGCTCAGGATGTCGTTGGTTATGGTAATCACTTGGCAGCCGATGGCGTCGGCTTGGAAGATATTGAATATCTCGCGCGAGCTGGCCCACACGAGCTCAGCCTTGCTGATTGCCTTGAGCATTTCGACGGCCTTCTGCATCAATGGTAAAGGATCTATTCCGGTGTCCGCTATGCGGCCGGCAAAAACCGACAGGTAGCTGGGTGTGGCCGGGCTTAGCGCCACGATGATTTCTTGCAGTTGTGCCAAGGTCATGATCGCGGTCACGTTGAGCTTGACCTGTCGATCGGCCAATCGCTTGACCAACGGGCTGCTAGTCTCACGGTTGGTGTTGGTAACCGGGATTTTCACGTAAACGTTGTCCGCCCAGCCGGCCATTTCCAGAGCTTGGCGCTCCATTTCGGAGAAGTCGTCGGCAAGCACCTCGAAGCACACCGGCTTGTCGTTGATATGGGAAAGAATATCTTTCGCGAAAGCGCGGTAGTTCGTAATTCCCGCCTTGCGCATCAGCGTCGGATTGGTGGTCAGACCTTTAATGTACGGCCTGGAGCACATGTCGAGCATGCCCGCCCTGTCCGCGCCATCGGCGAAAATCTTTACAGTGAGGCGGTCGAGTGAAGTCATTGAGTATCCAGTTGCGCGAGGATAATTCTCGACGCCTCTATGAGAGATCCGGCTCGGAAGTCGCAAGAACCGGGCGGCTCTTCGTCGTAGCCGCATTCGATGAACAATGTGCTACAGCCCGCGCGCTTGCCTGCTTCTACGTCACTCCAGCGATCTCCCACCATGAAGCTCGAACTCAAATCAATATCGAAGTCGTGCGCCGCCTGGAACAGAAGACCGGGTTTCGGCTTTCTGCACCCGCATGCATCGGCGTTGTCATGGAAGCAAGTAAGAATCGCATCGAGATCGAGTTCGCTCTTGAGCCGTTCATGGATGCCGTCGACCAATTCTCGGGATGAAGTGCCTCTGGCAACATCGGGTTGATTTGTCACCACGACTAGAGCGTATCCTTGCGCCTTCATTGCGCTCAATGCCTCGGGAACGTGCGGCAATATTTCGAGATCCTGGAGCGAAGCCGGAGGATACGGTCTTCCATCGCGAATGACGGCGCGGTTAATGACTCCGTCGCGATCCAGAAAGACGGCCGAGCGCATCACTTTTCCGTGGATTCCCATTTTGCGTCGCTCGCCTTGAGTAGCGGATGAGAAACCAAAAGATGCCAGATCACGGCTTGAAAAGCCTCGGCGTGCGGCGTTACGGTTTCCGGGTTCACTGTCGGAACAATCACCGACGCGTCCGCGACTCGCGCAGCATGGCCGCCATCGCGGCCCAGTATCCCGATGACCTTTGCTCCTATCGCTTTGGCGTGGTTGGCTGCGGCGACCAAATTCGGGCTGATATTGTTTTTTACGTCGCCGCCGCCCACGGATAAAATGAATACCGCATCCTTCTTGCCAAGCCTGCTCACCTTGAGCCATTCGACGAATATGCTTTCCCAACCGTCGTCGTTGATACGGGCGGTGAGTTCAGAAACATTATCCGTGGGTGCGTAACATTCAATTCCGGCAAGTTTTCGGAAGTCATTCGCCGCGTGCGAACAATTGCCGGCGCTTCCGCCCAAACCTAGAAAAAATACTCGACCCGCAGATGCCTTTACCTCCGCCAACAATTCCGCGATCTTCTCTATCGCAGCAACATCCAATATCTGCAGAATCGCCGCGGCCTCCCGCAAGTGCTTTTGCGTGTAGTTCATGCGTTGACCAATTGACGCGACAGATACTCTTCCGTATCTCTGATGCCCCGCGGCGAACCAACCTCGTAGAAGCGTTCCGAGACCTCGAGTGCGGCCAGCTGCCCATTCTTCGACAGCTCATGACAAATGTCCGCCAGATCAATGACCCTTGATTCGCCGTATTCCAAAAAAACATCACTGGAAAGAACGTATAAACCGAAGTCGATATGCGACATACCAAATCGCGGAGATTTTTTATCGTATTCGATCAATTCGCCGTTTATAAAAAGGGCGTTGCTCTCGTCCCAGCGATTATCATTGCGAATTACCGTCATCAAAGCCGGACGTTGCGCGGCCTCGTAAGCGAACTGAATCGGGGCGAACGAACATGGCAGATACGAATCGCCGTTCAAAACAAAAAACTCATCACCCAGCAATGGCAGGGCCTGTTTGAGAGCCCCGCCCGTACCCAGTAATTCAGCGCCATCGAACGAGTAATCGATCGCGAGGCCGAGAGTCCGTCCATCGCCCACGGCCGCTCTTATCTGGTCACCGAGATGTCCGACGCAGAGCACCACTCGATCGACGCCTTGGCTCCTTAGCAAGTCGAGTTGGTGAAATATGAAGGGTCTACCGGCAATACTGAGGAGAGACTTCGGAATGCGATCCGTCATGGGACGAAGCCGAGTAGCCAAACCGCCGGCGAGTATGGCAACGGGCCACATCGTCAGGAGAGAACGACCTTGGTGCCTTCAAAATCAAAGCGAAAACGCACTTCTTCCAACCCCGCTTCAGACATCGCCTGCCGCAACCGGCTTCGGTCCGCGGCATAGAACATCAGGAAGCCGCCGCCCCCTGCGCCCACCAATTTGCCGCCAATCGCACCATTTCTCATAGCCAGTGAGTACCACTTATCGATCTGAGAGTTGCTGATGCCGCCGGAGCGGCGCTTTTTGTGTTCCCAGTGCTCATGCATCAACTCGCCGAACCGTTCGAGATTGCCGGATTCCAGGGCTTCCTTGCTGCGGTATCCCAGGGTCTTCACATAATCGAGATTGCGAAGCATGTCCGCGTCTCGTGCCTGTGAACGGACTTGCTGGTCCATCAGAACGCTGCCGGCAGTGCGGTTGAAGCCGGTGAAGAAAAGCAGCAGATTGTCTTCAAGTCCGAAAATCGTCTTCGTGGATATGCGCAGGGGTTGGATCGTGACCCGATGATCCTTGTGGAACGTCAAGCAGGTGATGCCGCCGAATGCCGCGATGAATTGATCCTGCTTCCCAACTGGTTCGCGCAAGCGCTTGATTTCGATATCGCACGCCAGTTCCGCCAACTCTCGTGCATGAGCGACTATCCGTTGGTGGGTATAGAGAGCTTTCAACAGTGCGGTGGTAAAGCTGCCGGAGGACCCGAGGCCGGTTCCCGCCGGAATATCCGCAAGCGTCGTGATTTCTATTTGCGGCATGTCGAAATGCTGCAGCGCCAATGCTTCGCGAATGATGGGATGCTTGACATCCTCGACCCTGTCCACATGTTCCAAGGCGGAATATTTCAAATAGATGCCCGGGCGGAAAGGTCGCATGACTGTGACGTAAACATACTTGTCGATCGCAGCTGCGACGGAGAATCCTTCTTGCTCGCCGTAGTAGGAGGCAAGGTCGGTACCGCCGCCGCCTAACGTGATGCGCAGCGGGCTACGTGCGATGATCATATGCGGATTCCGCGTAGATTTTTGCCACCACGGCCAGCGCCGCAATCGCGTCGTGCAGCCCTGGCGCGGGCTCGCGTCCGTTGCGGATGTCATCGATGAACTCGGCCATTTCCGTTTCCCACGAGTTGTCTGCCATCGGATATTCCCAGATCGTGGTTTCCGGTGGGCCCATGTCGGGCAGATTCTTGTACCAGGTCAATCTTTCCACACCGTAACTGCCGCCCAATCCCTCGACCTGCAGCTTGCCGTCGCGACCGTAGAGTTCCCAAGAGAACGTATTTTTCCATTCGGTGCAACTGACATGAAGAAAAGCCACTTGTTTTGTGGTGGTCTTGAGCAGCATGAAGCCGTTGTCGTCGACCGGCATGTCCCAGAAATAAGTATGAGCGAAGCCGTTGACTTCAACGAATTCGCCGAGAAACCAGCGTGCCAGGTCAATGAGATGAACGCCTTGGTCGATGAGCTCTCCGCCTCCCGAGCGTTGCGGCTGAGCTCGCCATTCGCTTGCGTAGCCGAGTCGGCCGCCATGTCCGTAGCGCGCCCGCAAGTACAGCAAGGGACCCAGTATTCCCGAGTCGACGAGACGTCTTGCGTGCTGAAAAGCTCGGTGATACCGATGATTGAAGCCCACACGGACGCAAACGTTGCGCATGGCGGCGAGCTGCGGCAGGCCAAGCAACTCATCTACGTGTCGTGCCGCCGGTTTCTCGACGAGCACGTGGATTCCGGCGTCGATTGCAGCACGCGCAATCTCGACCTGTGAGTCCTGCGGCGTTGCAATGATGACCGCGTCAATATCGGCGCTAGCCAACACTGGGCGCCAGTCAGCGCCGGCGATGCAGCCTTGACTGAGGGACGCCATTTGCGACGCGCGCGCCAGATCCGTATCGACGCAGTGAGTCAGGCGAGCACCCGCCAAATGCTTAGCCCGCTTTTGGCCGATTGCGCCGCACCCGATAATTCCGATGTTCAATCGCAGTCTCCCCAGGTGATATCGCGATCCTTGGGAACGATGCGGCGCAAGGTGTAGATATCCGTGCCGTTCAAATCGTCAAGATGATTCGGCAATGTTTTCCAGGGGTCCCAGACCGCACTGATCAATTTGCCTGTGATACCGTCGCTCAAGGACGAACCCAGGAACACAGCGAGTTCGGCACCCTTGCGGAGCGGCACGCCGCCATCCTTCTTTTGCAGCAGCGCTCGCTCGTGAAACGCAGATCCGATGTTTTCGGGCCCGGCGGCGAGAAATTCATCCAGCATCCGCGTGTTGAGGGCGCCGGGTGCTATCGCGTTGACGTCAATGCGATGCTGGCGCGTTTCCTCGGCGAGAGTCTCTACGAAACGGATAACGGCTGCCTTGGACGCCGCGTAGGCGCTCAGCATGGGCAGGGGATTTGTGGCACCGCCGCCCGAGAGCTGGATAATTTTTCCATGCTTCGCCTGCTTGAAGTGCGGCAAGACCGAACGGCTCAACAAGACCGAACCCAGAAGGTTGATTTCAATCGTTCTTATCCATTCTTTCCAGTCGATATTTTCGATCGCGCCGCTGGGACCCGCAACTCCGGCGTTGTTGACCAGGATGTCCAGGCGTCCGAATTCCCTGAGCGTTCCATCGACCAGCGCCGCCACATCCGCGGGCTTGGAGACATCGGCAGGAAGCGCAAGCACGGACTGGCCGGTTCCCGCGAGCTTTTTCAGTTTCAGCGCCGCCTTATCCAGTAACATTTCGCCGCGCGCGCAGATCATCAGGTTTGCACCCGCTCCAAGATATTGCTTGGCGATTTCGAATCCCAAGCCCTGGCTGGCGCCGGTTACGATTGCGCAGCGGTTCTCGAGTACCTTGGCCATCGTGCTCACGGGTCCTTGAAAGGCATGCCTACCGCAAAATACCTCAGGCGTCCCTCCAAGGGAGCCAATTTCGGCAAAAAGCGATTTGCATCCAGCACTACCAGACGATGGGAGCCCTGCAGCAATTGCTCGGTAAAAATGCTGCGATATACCGGCCATTCAGTCGCCATCACCAGCGCATCAGCCCCTTGAACTGCGGCGATGGGGTCGTCGTACCGCTCTACTGCACCGCACCAATGGTCCGGCAGGTTCTTAACCATTGGATCGTGCACATGGACCGTTGCGCCTTCGCGAATCATCCAATCACAGAGCTCGACCGACGCGGAGCGCCTCAGGGTATCGGTGCCGGGTTTGTAAGTGAGGCCCCACACGGCAAACGTTGCCTGTGAAAGATCGGCAAAGAGCGCCCGAAGCTTTCGCTGTACCCAGAGCTTGTGAGTGTCATTGCTCGGTAGAACGGACGACAGCAGCGGGGTCACCACGCCACATACACGCGCTGTTCGGTTGAGGAAGCCGATGTCACGCGCGAGAGTCCCTCCGGCGAATGCTGCGCCGGGCGAGAGATAGGCCTGCGGCCCTATCCGGCTTTCGGTCTTCAGACCCCGTTCCACTTCCTTCGCATCCGCTCCCACCGACTCGCAAATCGAGGCGATTTCATTGGCGAATGCGACCGACGTCGCGAAAAAAGCATTGATTGCGTGCTTGGTCATTTCAGCGGATTCGATCGACATCCATTCGAGGGATTCGGTGATCGAGCTCAATAGTCCGTGCAGCAACTCCTTGTCTTGATTCGACCTGACACCGACGACGATCCGGCTCGGGTGCAGAAAATCGCTCACAGCGTTGCCCAGTCGGAGATTTTCCGGGCAATACGCAACCCTAAGTTGCCGCGCCCCGCAATTCAAAGTGGCAGTCTGTTCCAAGCGGCGAACTGAGCCGACCGGCAGCTGCGAAGAAACCAGCACCAGGGCTTCCGTACGCATCTCGAGAAGTGCTTGTTCGATCTGCGCCATGACGAAATCCGCGTCTGCATCGTCATCATCGTCGACCGGTGTGTCGTAGGTAACCCATAGCACGTCAACGTCTTTCGTGTCGTCAGCCGTTGAAGAAAAGCGCAAATTACCCGATGACAAGCCTCGCTTGATCAACTCCTCGAGGCCGGGCTCAAAGATGGGCGCTATTCCCTTGCTCAGATTTGCGACCCTTGCTTCGTCGAAATCAAGCCCAACTACCCGATGTCCCAACGCAGCCAAGCCAGCTGCTGTTACCGAGCCGAGATGCCACAGACCTAGAACGTATATGTTCATCGGCGCGCATCGATAACATATGGATTGGTTCTGATGTACTCGAGAGTCTTGATAACGCCTTGCCGGATCGTCAGCTTCGGCCTCCATCCCAACGCACGGATCTTCTTGGTGTCGAGATAAATAAATGGATTATCACCGATCCATCCCCGATCACCCCCGCTGTACTCAATCTTCGGCGTCACGCCCAGTGACTCGCAGATCCAACCGATCGAGTCATTCACCTCGCAATAAGAGTCGGTGCCCAAGTTGAAGATATTCACTCCGGCGTTCGACCGATCTATCGCCATCAGCATCGCATCAATGCAATCCTGAACATAAAGATAGGATTTGCGTTGCCGACCGTTTCCAAGCACACGAAGTGTGTTGGCGTCGTTCTTTAATTGCTTGTAGAAATCCAATATATGTCCATGTGTATAACGCTCGCCCACTATCGATACGAACCGAAAAATGTACGATTGGAAACCGAATCCTGCGCAATAGGCGGCGATCAAACCTTCGCCGGCCGCCTTCGAGGCCCCATACAATGACGTCTGAATAGGAAATGGGGCATCTTCCGGCGTCGGGATTGCCGATGATTCACCGTACACCGAACCGGAGGAAGAAAAGGCGATCTTATCGATGCCATTTTTGCGCATCGCTTCGAGCACGCAATGAGTTGCGATGACGTTCTGCTCGAGGTCCCTGCTGGGATGCTCAGTCCCAAAGCGAACGTCTGCATTTGCAGCCAGGTGAAATACAAATTCCGATCCCTTCATGCTCTCCGTGAGAGTTGCCGAATCCAGAACATCTCCCCGCACCAGCCGGAAATTCGCGGCGCCGCGCGCCGCTAGCAGAAAACTCTCTTGGCCGGTGGAAAAATTGTCGTAGCCAACCACTACGTGGCCGTCCGACAAAAGCCGTTCCGTCAAAGTACTGCCAATGAACCCCGCACAACCGGTAACAAGGTATCGCAACTCGCTTTCCTATATAGGTTAAAATCGTATGACGCCAAATTGACAACAGCCAGTATTGCGCATCATCTTGTACGATCTCAATCGGTTTGCGAGAGAGACTGGTTGCTTAGGTCTCGTCACCACCCATCTCACGGTCGTCAGAAGACTTAGAATAGGCCAGGTTGCAATGCAATTGTTCTTTAAACGGCCCGTGGCGATTCTGCTGTTCATCGCTCTCGCGTTGGTTCTCGTCGCGCGTGGAATCGTGCCGGCATTGTCCAAAGTCGATACGGATTTTCCGAACTATTTCACCGCCGCCAAGATCGTGGCGGACGGGGGAGATACAGATCGACTATACGACAATCTGTGGTTCCAAGAACAAATGCGCCGCTACCAGATAGGGAAGCCGTCAGAAGGGGCATTTAAACCCTTTCCACCCCCTACGGCATTGCTGCTGGTTCCCTTTACTCGATTCGAGCCGCAGAATGCGCTGCGGATAGTGACCGGCGTGAGTGTCCTGTGTCTCATTTGTTCGATCGCCCTGTTGGCAAGGATTCTTTCATGGAGTTTCGTCGATTCGGGGGCTTTTGTCTTACTATCCGGCTTCGCCGTCCTCAATGCGTTGCGTCTTGGGCAGCCCTACATTCTAGTGTCGTTGTCTTGTATTCTCGGATACTGCGCACACCTCAAAAGAAGGCCGCTGCTGGCGGGGATATGTTTCGGTCTTTTTACCCCGATCAAATATTTTCCCATCGTCATTCTCGCCTACTTCGCATTCCGGAAGGAGTGGAAGATCGTGCTTGGCGGAGCGATCGCGATTGCAATTGTTACATCGGTAAGCATCGGCGTATTGGGCTGGAGAATCCACGAGGATTATATTTCTTCGGTTCTCGGAAATCATCTCATCGCCAAACTTGATATGCAGGACCCTTTTACCGCGAGGTATCAGTCGTTCGATTCGCTCTTTCGTCGGCTATTTATTTTCGACGCGACGCTAAATCCACGGCCGCTATGGGCGTTCCCTCGTCTCTATAGTGTCGGCCTAATAATTACGAAGATATCCATTTTGCTCGCGGCGATTGCAACGCTCGTTAAACTTGCTCGAAGCGGCGCCGCAAGCACGACTGGGCTGTCGATCGGAATACTGGGTATTTTCACGTTGCTGGTCGCACCGGCGACGGCAACCTACCACTTCGTCCTGCTCTGGTTACCCGTTGGATTGGTTATTGGCTGCTTTTTTCGCGAATCCGCTCCTCTGTACGCGTACTTCGTTCTTGGCGCTTACTCGCTTATCGGATTCTTTCCATATGGGCATGCCTTTCGATTTGAAGGACGAGGTGGGCTTACGGTGTTGGCCTTTCCCAGACTTTTTCTGCTTTTAGCGATTTTCATGGCCTGCGTCTATTTCATTTGGAACCGAACGGAACCGAACCGGGAAGCGCGGACCCGCGAATCGGCGCTCTTCTTGGACGGAAAGCCTCTACATGACCCAGGTTGATCCAGGAATGCACCTGCGCGACACACAGGACGCGTTCGACAGCGTTGCCGCCGATTACGATGGTCCGCGCGGCAACAATTCGCTGATCCAGGACATGCGCGATGAGATGTGGCGCTGGTTGGACAGGACCTTCGCGCGAGGTAGCCGATTGATAGACCTTGGATGCGGCACGGGCTTGGACGCCGTTCGCATGGGCCGGCTCGGACACCGAATAACCGCCACGGACTGGTCGCCGCAGATGATTGCCCGTACCACCGAACGCGCGCATCAGGAGTCGGTGACCGATCGCGTCGAAGCAATGGCTGTCGGCGCACACGAGCTTCAGCGCCTTGAGGGTGAAGGCAGTTTTGACGGCGCGTACTCCAATCTGGGTCCGCTAAATTGCGTACCCGATCTGGCCGATGTGTCGAGCGCATGTGCCCGATTGTTGAAGCCGGGCGGTGCGCTGGTGTTCACGGTGATCGGGCGCGTATGTCCATGGGAGATCGTCCACTACGCATTGCGGCGGCGCTGGTCGCGATTGAGCATGCGCTTCGCGCGCAACGCCGTGCCGGTAGGCATGAATAAGCACACTATTTGGACGCGCTATTACTCGCCGCGAGAGTTCTACCACGCCTTCCGGCGCGAATTCGCGCTGGTACACTATCGCGGCCTGTGCGTGTTTGCACCGCCGCCATACTTGACCTGGGTGCGAGACCGGCATCCACGCCTTTATGAACGGCTGTGGCGGATCGACCGGCACACGGCGAGTTGGCCGTTTTTGCGCTCGATCGGCGATCACTTCCTCATCGTACTGAGAAAGCGCTGAATCCCGCGTATGTGAAACGTCATGCGCCGCGCCGGCCAAACCGGGCGGCACCTGCATCCGCGAACCCAATCGGCAAGCATCGGCAGGTGGGTCTCTTGTTCCCATCCCCCGACCCGCCGGATCGCATCAGCAAGGATCGGCAGGATTGGTTGCCGATCGCCGCGCTTCTGTTGCTTGGCTCGTTGGCATTCATTCGCCTTCTCACCTTACCCGCCTTCGAGGACGAAGGCACCGAATTGCGCTGGGTCTGGAGAGTGATCGAAGCGGGAGAATGGCTGCAGCCGCTCGCCGACGGCAAGCCCCTCGAAGTATGGCCGATGGTGCCGCTCGTATGGCTGGGTCTTCACCCGCTCACGGCTATGCGAGCGTTGAACGTTCTTGCCGGAATGGCTGGCGCAGTGCTGACCTACCGGCTCGCGCGACAGTTAGGCGATCGAAGGACCGCCTTCGTCTGCGGCGCGTGTTTCGCGATTTGCCCGTTCGTCGTGTACTTGCAGCGGCTGGCGGTGGCGGAAACCTTCCTTTGCACGGCCGGTATATGGGCACTCATAAGCGTGCTGCAATTCATAAAATCTCCAACGACTTGGCACGCAGTGCTCGTGGCTGCCAGCCTATTTCTCGTGGCGTTCTGTAAATTTCCCGTCGGTTTCATCTTTCTCATCTCAATGCCGCTGGCGTTCGCGACAATGCCCGCAGCCGAGCGCCGTAATCTGCTGCGCCAGCCCGCGCCGAGGAGGGTGTTCGCTGCCCACGTTCCGGTCCTATTGCTGGCGCTAATCGTCGCCGTCGTAGCGATTGTTCAGGTGCGGCGCGGCCAGTCGCCGGGATTTGGCCTCACGATTCTGGCCGGCGAGGGCATGGGGCGATACCAAGGCATTGCGAAAACGATCGGCGTCCCGGGCATCAGCCTGACCGGTGAACTTGCCGCACAATTATCGTGGCCGGTTGAGGTGATCGGCGGGATTGGCATTGCCGCAAGCTTGATCCTCGGCGATTGGCGCCAACGGTGGCTCGTGGCTCTCGGGGCGGTGCCGATGCTCGGCATGGCACTGTTGGCCGAATTTTGGTTTCCTCGTTATCTGCTCTTCACGCTCCCGCCGCTCATCGTCGGCGCGGTACTGGGCTGGAGATCTCTTGCCCCACGCGTCGGACGATTCGGATATCCACTCGAATTGGGCGTACTGGCGATCTGTGCGGGGCTTTTGGGCCGGCAATCCGCACTCCTAATCCTCAATCCGAGGGCGGCGAACTGGTCGCAAGTTGACCGGTTTCAATACTTCGAGGGCTGGAGTTCGGGCTACGGTTATCGAGAGGCGGCCAACTTCATTCTTGCATCGCCCGACGTACCGCCGATGATATATTCGCTCGACGGCCATAGCTCATACGTATTGCGCAGCTATCTGCCGCCGGAATGGACCGGCCGTGTCAAACCCATCTTCTATGGTGAAGATGGCAAAGCGTTGCGCCACGAGACGGCGCGCCTGAAGAATCTGCTGGCGAACTTGCCGGCATGGATCGTCATTTCGGAGCAATTGCTGCCGCACTATTTGGATTCGAGTTTTGGCCCAGGGGCCGAGAAAATCAATCTGCGTCAAATTGCAAAATTCGACAAGCCGGGAACACGTGCGCAACTTGCGATCTATGCGGTTACCCCGCGATAACCGAAAAAAGCCCTCATCCCGGCGCGTCTGATGTTGCGGCTCCGGCCGCAAGCGGACTGCAATTGATTTCGTTTGCGACCACGTATTTCGGCCGTTGTTTTACCTCATTGAAGATTCGGCCGACGTACTCACCCACGACACCCAACGCAACTAACTGAATCCCTGCAAAAAAGAAGATCGCGGCGGCCAAAGTGGCAAATCCAGGAATGGGTTGATTCAAGAAAAGCTTTTCGAAAACAATCCAAATGCCCATGCCAATCGATAGGGTGGATGTCAACATGCCCGCGCCCGTGACCACTCGCAGCGGTGCATTGGAGAAGGCCGTGATTCCGGTAATAGCAAGGCCCGCGAGCTTCAGCGCCTTGAACTTGCTGCGCCCGGATGCACGCGAGTCGATGTGCATCTCGATCGATTCCGACTTGAAGCCTACCCACGCGTACATGCCCTTCATGAACCGATTGCGCTCCGGCATGGCGCGTAGCGCATCGACGACTTTGCGATCGAGCAAGCGAAAATCGCCCGCATCGCGCGGCACCCGTCCAGGACCGCGCGGCAGCAGCAAGCGATAAAAAACCACGGAACCAAAGCGGCGTGGCCAGCCCTCCGATTTGCGATCGGCTTTGACTGCATACACCATGTCCACACCCGCGCGCCAGCGATCTATCATGCGTGGAATGATGGAGATCGGGTGTTGAAAATCCGCATCCAAAACTACGATGCAATCGCCCCTCGCGACGTCGAGGCCCGCTTGAATAGCCATCTCTTTGCCGAAGTTGCGCGACAGCTCGAGGTAACGCAACGGCAGGCGTTTACACAGTTTCGTTATCTCATCGGCGGAATTGTCGGTACTGCCGTCATTGACGACGACGATTTCGACGTTCGCCAGTTGGTCAATCGCTTGATGCAAACTTTCTAGAAACCGCTCGATCTGCGCACCCTCGTTCAGGACGGGAACCACGCAAGATAACGAGAAGCGTGCCCCCAGTACGCGCGGACCGAACTCACGATTATTCATTTGGACAGGTCTCTTGTAATCGAGCTTCGGGTTCGTTGTGATCCCGCGTCACTCTCCCCGCGGGCGCAACGCCGTGCACACCCAGGCCACTTTCCTGCCGCTGTGGACCAACCGAACCTCATCGAGGGTGGCATACGCCTGCCGGAGTCGCCACAGGATTGTGGTACTACCCCGAGCGGCCGAGCATAGGGACACCAGAACGAGACCGCCGGAGTTCAGGGAACGCACGTATCGCTCCACGGTCCGCAGCGGATCGCGCAGGCAACACAGCACTTCGTTGAAGACGATGATGTCAAAACGCTCTTCGGGAGTGTAGTTCTCACAGTCCGCCGCGAGGAAAGTACTGCGCTCGTTTTGCTGCTGCCTTGCTACTGAGATCGCGCTGGCCGAGAGGTCGATTCCTACATACCTGGAGTAGGAATCACTCGGAAGTCTCCGCAGCAGCGCTCCCTGGCCACAGCCCGTATCCAACACTGCCCCGCCGGGCTTCAGGTGGCATATATAGCCCGCCAGTATGCTGAAGCGGGAGAGTTCGGAAAGCTCCGCAAGGAAGTCCCACTTCCCGGCGGCATATTGCGCTTCCCAGGTCTGTGCGGACTGCAGCAGGCCATCGGATCGGCGGCCGCGGTCTACGAGAGACTGTAGCCATCGCCCCGCGTGCCCGAGAAGCTTATTCGGGCGCTCGCTTTGGGTGCTCATGGTGCTCGATCCGTGCTTACGGAAGATGCCTGTAATATGCTATCGGTCATGTCGGCGCTTCCGATTCTCTGCTATCACAACGTGGCCTTCGCGCCACCGGAGGCGCGCTTCAAGCTGCTGTACGTGAACCCGGACAAATTCGAGCGACAATTGTGGACGTTGCGCCGTCTCGGCCTGCGTGGCGTCTCCACGGGTGAAGGCATTGCGCGGCTGCGCAATGGCACGGCGCGCGGGTGCGTCGCGTTCACCTTTGACGATGGATACGCCGACACTCTCACGGCGGCGGCACCACTCATGAAGCGCTATGGCTTCGGAGCCACCTGTTACGTGGTGAGCGGCGCTCTCGGAGCTTATAACCGCTGGGATGCGCAGTATCTGCAGGAAACAAAACCGCTGATGAGCCGCCAGCAACTCGATGCGTGGTTGGCTGCCGGGATGGAGGTGGGCTCGCACTCGTGTTCGCATCAGCGGCT
>WNFO01001974.1_pt1 | contig 21883 bp, 16 predicted proteins | sample 5400251 | NCBI WGS metagenome assembly WNFO01 (sample SAMN13153354, study PRJNA577476) | soil metagenome | isolation source: 100 cm saprolite under Madrone tree | place: USA:California | collected 2016-06-14
CTAAGCCGAAAGAAGGTTATATCTCTCGTGCCAAATGCAGCCAAAGTCCTTGTTATTGATGATAGCGCTACTATATGTCTGATAATGGCCCGCGCCCTGCGAAAGGCGGGATATCAAGTAATTACGGCATCTAATGGCAATGATGGATTGACGAAGGCCCTCCAGGAACGACCTCATTGCGTGGTACTCGACGTAGTGCTACCGGGAATTAGCGGTTACGGATTGTGCCGCCAATTACGGGCCTTAGACCCAAAGCATAACCTTTCAATCATTATGGTAAGCACTAAAAACACACGTCTCGATCGGTCCTGGGGCCTGCGCCAGGGAGCAGATCGATACCTGCCTAAACCATTTTCCGAGGAAATGCTGGTGCAGACAGTGAAAGAAGTTATCAGAGAGCATTCATGGCATTGATTTTTAGCGCCCTCCCATCGTGAGAGCCATAATTGCGTTCTGGACGTGCATACGGTTCTCGGCCTGGTCATAAACAACCGATTGCGGGCCGTCGATTACGGCATCGGTCACCTCGAGGCCCCGGTCGGCAGGCAGACAATGCATATAGATCGCATCCTCTTTTGCCAGCGACATACGGCGCTCATCACAGATCCAGTGCTCGTATTGACGAATGGTGTCAACCATCTTTGACGAGTCTTTAACCATCACCAGGGGTCCCCAGCTCTTGGGATAGACGACATCAGCGCCTACAAACGCCTCATCTATATCGTACACAATTTTGAAGCTGCCACCTGACTTATGTGCGTTGTCGGCGGCATTGTCGAGGATCTCCGGCATCAATTCAAATTCAGGCGGATGCGCCAGGACAACATCTGCACCGAACTGCGTGAAGAGTTCAATAACCGATTGGGGCAACGAGAGCGGCTTGGTGTAGGAGCTGGCATAGGCCCAGGACATTACTACCTTTTTACCGCGCACAGCGCCTTTCTTCTCGATGCATGTCATCAGGTCAGCCATAGCCTGGCATGGGTGGTAGATGTCGCACTGCATGTTGATGACAGGAGCACTGGCATACTCAGCGACTGCTCTCAGGTAGGCATTCCCTTCGCCCCAATCACAGTGGCGTATGGCGATACCGTGTCCGTACGAGGATAGAATCTTGCCAATCTCCTTGGGCGTGTCGCCATGCGAGATTTGCATCTTGTCAGGCTCCAGGAAAACAGCATGGCCTCCCAGGCGCGTCATTCCTGCTTCGAAGGAGTTGCGGGTGCGCGTTGAAGAGAAGAAGAAGAGCATAAACAGGGTCTTGTCTTCGAGCAAGCGAGTTGGAAGATCAAGTCCCCATTTCATTTTGAGATCAAAGGCGAGATGCAGCACAGTCTCCAACTCTTCTCTGGTCCATTCCTGCGTGCTGATAAAGTCTCGCCCGCGTAAATTGGTTTTCATTGTAAAAGATCCTTTCTATGCGCGTACAATCCATGTTCCTGTCTGTCCAGCGAGGGCTTTGCCGATCGTCTCGGGCATGGTAATCAGAGCGGCACTTCCACCGCGTTCGAGATAATTGATGATGGCTTTGATCTTCGGGCCCATACTGCCTTTGGCGAAATGGCCTTCTTCGTAGTACCGTTTGGCCTCACTCAATGTAACGCGGTCGAGATCGACCTGGTTGGGTTTCTTGAAGTTCAGGGAAGCCTTCTCTACAGCGGTTGAGATCAGCAGGAGATCGGCATTTAATGTGCTGGCAAGCAGGCTGGATGCGAGGTCTTTGTCGATCACACCCTCAACACCTGAAAGATTGCCTGCACTGTCGCGCACAACCGGGATACCACCACCACCGACAGCGACTACGATAAAGCCGTTTTTGATGAGTGTATCTATGGCATCGCGCTCGATAATCTCCCTGGGGATAGGCGATGGTACGACTCGACGCCAGCCACGCCCGGCATCCTCAACCATCACCCAGCCGTCTTTGTCCATCTTTGCGCGTGCCTCTGCCTCCGTATAAAAGGAGCCAATGGGCTTGCTTGGATTCTGCATAGCAGGGTCATTCCTATCGACAAGCACCTGTGTGACGACTGTGACGCACTGGCGTCGAATGTCACGGCGCAGGAACTCGTTGTGCAGCGCCTGCTGGATCATGTAACCGATAGCGCCCTGGGTATCGGCGCCGCAAGAATCGAGAGGAACGGTATGCAACACATTGCTGGCGAGTTCTGAGCGCAGCAGGATGAAGCCCACCTGCGGCCCATTGCCATGTGTGATGACGACATTCCAACCCTGTGCAATCATCTCGGCGATATGCATTACCGTCTCGCGAACCGCGTTGAACTGGTCAGGCACGCTCTGACGCGCTTCGTCCTTGATTAAAGAGTTACCGCCGATGGCAACCACTGCTAATTTACTCATGTTGTGGCCTCCAGGAACAACGGGAGCATCGCATAGAAATCGGCACACTGTATAACTTCGGCAGCAGGCACCTGGTCGAGGGCCGTGTGCGCCCAAAGCTCCTCACCGGGACCAAACCCGATTGTTGGGATACCCGCCTTACCCATCCAGTACGTGGCATTTGTTGAGAAAACCCACTTACCGGTTTTCGCGGGACGGCCATAGCAGTTTTCAAAGGTGGCCTTGCCAGCCTGCACGTAGGGGTGATCCTCGGCCAACGCCCAGGCCGGGAATATTTTTTCAACGGGGAAGACAAAGCCCGTATAGCTTGGCTCTGTATACACAGGCACGATGATCTCTGCCAGGTGAGCATTCGGTAAGGCGCGTAGTTCATTGAGTACAACTTCTTTCGTCTCAGCAGGGTGCATGCGACGATCAAGATAGAGGGAACACGCATCGGGGACGGCATTGAGCGAGACACTATGCGTGCTGATGCTGGTCACAGTGATTGAGCCTGCGCCAAGAAACGGATCGGGGCGACTCTTCAATTCCTGATGCAGTTGCTCGACCCCTTGAATGAAAGGAATTGCTTTGTAGAGCGCATTGTCACCCCGCTCGGGAGCGCTGGCATGGCAACTGCGCCCTTTGAAAGTAACGCTTATCTCCGTGCGTCCACGATGGCCGCGATAAATTTCCATGTTGGTGGATTCGCCAATTACCACGTAGTCAGGACGAATGCCTTCATGCTCGACAAGCGCATTGCCAGAGATGCCGTCGCACCACTCCTCCATATTGCCAAAATAAAAGAGCGTCCAGTCCCTGGCCAGGCCCAGCTTCTTCAATGTGGCCATAGCATAGAGCATGGGCGGCGTGGAACACTTCTCATCGCCAGCGCCAAGGCCGTAGATGATACCATTCTCATACTTGCCCTTGAAGGGGTCCCATTGCCATTGAGCGGTATCAGCAACCCCGACGGTATCGATGTGGCTATCGTAGAGCAATATGCGAGGACCATCGCCGACGCGACCGAGGATATTGCCCATTGAATCGCGCCGCACCTCGTCAAAGCCAAGATCGCTCATGCGAGCGCCGACGGCATCGCCAACGGGACCAATCTGGCTATCAAAGCTGGGGATGGCGACGAGGTCGCGCAGAAACTGGATCATGGCGTCATGGTGCCGGGCCAGTTCTTGCTGGACGGCGGTTTGTGCTTCTCGAATGTTCATAATATCCCATCTCTCTATATTCTATTCCAAAGGGCCTGTGAAAGTTCCCTTGCGTGCGCGTGGATACGCGCTTCATCTATAGTCAGCAACTGGCGCTTGCGCATCAGCCAGCGACCAGCGACCATCGTTGAGTTCACATGCTGTGCGTCCATACCAAAGATCAGGTGCCAGGGGAAATTGCCGCTGCTAAGCGGCGTTGGTGGAAGATAGTCGAGCAAAACGAGATCGGCGGCGGCGCCTACACTCAATTCGCCGACACGCGGGAAATCGGAGCAGAACGGGCTAAAGACGGACCCGATGATGTGAGCATTATGCTCAAACGCCATGTTCAACACCAGGTCCCCAGGCATGGCTCGTGGATCTGCGAGCGCCTGCTTGTGGAGAAGGTACGCTGCTTTCATCTCCTGCATCATGTTCATGCTGAAGCCATCGTTGCCCAGGCCAACAGTCACGCCAGCACGAACCAGCTCTTCGACGGGCGCTCGTCCCACGGCATTGTTCATGTTCGAGCGGGGATTATGTACGCTATTGGTACGAGTTTGGGCCAGGCGACCAATTTCACCACTACGCACATGCACGCAGTGCGCGGCAATACTGCGTGGGCCTAGAATACGAGCTGCTGCTAAACGATCTACTACACGCGTACCATAGCGCGACATGCTATCTCTCTCATCTGAGATATCCTCGGCAACATGGATATGAAAACCGACACCCAGGTCAGCTCCACCGGCGGCGCAACGTTCAAGCGTGGCAGCACTCAGTGTAAAGGATGCGTGCAGCCCATAGCTGGCAGCAATCATGCCAGCCTGCGCGCGCTGTTTGCGCTCAGCACGTAAGGAACGGATGAAACGTTCGTTTTCACGGATGCCACCTGCGCTCACCGCCGGGCCGTCACGATCGGAGACTTCGTAAGCAAGACAGGCGCGAATGCCAGCCTCCTCCACAACGTCAGCGATGACATCCAGGCTGCCATCTATAGCATTCGGGCTGGCATGGTGATCAACAACGCAGGTTGTACCGTGACGAATAGCATCGGCCATAAATATCGCGGCACTGGCCCGGGTATCCTCCAGGGTCAGGAGTTTATCGAGCCGCCACCATAGCCGCTCAAGGATTTCTAGGAAGTTGCGCGGTGGTTCGCCCGGAATAGCCATACCGCGCGCAAATGCGCCATAAAAATGCGTGTGGGTGCAAAGGAAGCCGGGCATGATGATGCCGCCGTTCGCATCGACGTATTCAACTCCGGGATGCTGCTGGCGCAGCACAGTGTCAGTGTCGATGGCGGCAATACGGGAGCCCTGCACCAGTACGGCGCCCTGCTCGATTAACCGCTTCTGCGAACCTAGTGTGACGACGGTTCCGTTGCCGATGAGGATGTCTGGCATGGATTCAGGTTCCTTCACTGCTGCACCACCCTCTTGACCGTTTCCATGCCCTCTGATCCCTTGGCAATCGGTACAACGCTACCAGCCGTCTCCGCTATAGCATCGATGCTTTTGAGACCACTTCCCGTTACAAGCAGAACAACTCGCTCGTCTCGGGCGATGCTGCCTTCTTCAAGTAGACGAAGCAGGCCAGCATAGCAAGCTGCGCCCGACGGCTCAGCAAAGACGCCTGTAAGCCGGGCAAGCTCTTTTTCGGCTGCAAGGATCTCCGTGTCAGAGACGGTAACACCAAAGCCGCCGCTTGCACGAATATTTTTCACCGCCATCGCGCCATTACGAGGTAAGCCAACAGAGATTCCATCTGCAATCGTCTGTGCTGGATAAGGCCGCACAACACCATCTCCTTCCAGCGCTCGCACGATGGCCGGTGAGCCTTCAGCCTGCACTGCAATCATGCGCGGCATGCGTTCGATCATCCCCAGGCGGTGCAGGTCCTCAAAGCCTCGATAGATACCGCTGATAATACAACCATCGCCTGTAGGAACGAGCACGCTGTCGGGAACCTGCCAGTCCAATTGCTCCGCAATTTCTAAGCCAGCGGTCTTCTTGCCTTCGACAAGGTAGGGATTGTAGCCCGTGTTGCGGTTGTACCAGCCAAAGATACTGCACGCCTCGATACAGAGATCAAAGGCATCATCGTAGCTGCCCTGCACGGCAAAGACCGTCGCGCCACACATCAGCAGTTGCACGACCTTGGCTCGCGGCGCGTTATGCGGTACGAAGATATAGCACGGCAGGCCCACTGCTGCCGCCTGTACAGCCAACGACGATGCAGCATTGCCTGTCGAGGCACAAGCCACGGTCTTTCCTTGCGACAACACCACTGCAATCACGCTGGCTCGATCTTTGAGCGAAGCGCTAGGGTTGCGGGTATCGTCTTTGAGCCAGAGGTCCTGCATCCCCAGGTAAGCCCGCAAGCGCTTCACCGGGTAGAGCGGTGTCCCACCAACTGCCAGAGGAGGCATATTTGTTTGGCTATAGGAAATCGGCAGAAGCGCACGATAACGCCAGATGGTCGGATCACGCTCTTGTGCTAACTGAGCGTGGCTAAGGCGCTGTGCTACCTGCTCGTAGTCATAATGGACTTCGAGGACACCGAGCGGGCCGCAGGTAGGACAAGTATAGGCAATTTCTGCCTGGTTATACCTGGTTCCGCAGAGCACACATTGTAAATGATGAATGTGGTTGGCAGGCATGATATCTTTCCATTTGGGCGCGATCACCGAATCACTTCGAGTTTGACGCGCGCAAGTTTTGCTCTGTCTTCTTCGCTGATGGGATGCTCGCGGTCCGGCACTTCTAGATCGGTGGGAACGCCGCAGAGTTCGGTCGAAAAGTAGCGCAGGCCGTTGTCGGAGAGCACAGTTACGATCATGCCAATACCGGGATAGCGATGCGCAACTTTGAGAGCAGCAGCGACGTTGCAGCCCGATGAGATGCCGCAGAAAATACCCTCTTCCCGCGCCAGGCGACGTGCCATCTCGATGGCCTCATCCGAGGTAGTGGTGACGACGCCGTCGAGGTACTCAATGTGCAGCACTTCGGGGATAAAGCCATCGCCGATGCCTTCGATCTTGTGGGGTCCCCAGGAACCACCGGAAAGGATGTCACACTCGGCAGGTTCAGCCGCAAATACTTTAATGCCGGGATTCTGTGCTTTTAGATATTTGGCTGCGCCGGTCACTGTGCCACCTGTGCCCTGGGATAAGACTAATGCACCAATTTTGCCCCCGGTTTGTTCCCAGATCTCCGGGCCAGTCGTACGATAATGGGCTTCGATGTTATCAGTATTGACGAACTGGCCGACTTCCCAAAATTTACCGGGGTTCGCTGCTTTGAGTTCTTTAACCTTCTCGATCACCAGGTCTACGTCGCTCTCCGCGCCAGGAGTCAATACCAACTCTGCACCGTAGGCGCGGATGGTTTTCTTCCGCTCCTCGCTCATCCCAGCGGGCATGACGATAACCACGGGATAGCCTTTAGCAGCGCCCACGCAGGAGGTAGCTATGCCTGTATTGCCAGTCGTGCCTTCGATGATGCTCATGCCAGGACGCAAGTCGCCTCGCCGTTCTGCCTCGGATACCAGAAACGGTAGAATACGATCTTTGACGCTGCCGCTTGGGTTGAAATATTCGATCTTGGCTACGATGGTGGGTTTTGCATCGCCCACGACACGCCGCAGGCGTACCATTGGGGTCATTCCAGCCGTATCAAGAATGCTCTCGGCAATACGAGCACGACTATTCCAGTCAACCATAGAAAAACCTCCTGTAAATCACCGGGCAACCGCAGAGGCCACCCCTACATTTTCAGTAATGTGCGATCAATGCTAGCCAATGTTGGGCGGCCAGATAGGGCCATTGCAAGTTCGAGTTCCTTACGCAGGATTTCAAGCACCTGGAATACGCCTTGTGCACCATCCACAGCCAGCCCCCAGAGGGCTGGCCGGCCAATCAATACGGCTCGCGCTCCTAAAGCCAGGGCTTTGAGGATATCCGTGCCGCGACGTATGCCTCCATCGACGTAAACCTCGCAGCGCCCTGCAATGGCCTCGACGATTTCAGGTAGGGCTTCGATGCTGGCAATAGCCGTATCAAGCTGGCGACCACCGTGATTAGAGACGATGATACCAGCTATACCATGCTCTACCGCCAGTAATGCATCTTCGGCTGTCAGTATGCCTTTAAGCAGAATAGGCAGCGAGGTAATTGAGCGTAACCAGGATAACGATTCCCAGGTAAGCCTGACCCACCGCTGTCCCATTTTCTCAACCCCGACAAAATTGGCTTCATAAAAAGGCGGCGGTGGAATGGTAACGTTATTGCGCTTATCTTTCTCGCGATTGCCAAGGGGGGGAAGGTCTACTGTCAGCACAATGGCGCGATATCCGGCTGCCTCTGCACGTTGTACCAGTTTCTCTGCGACCTGGGGGTTCGGATAGACGTAGAGTTGAAACCAGAGCGGACCACCTGCCGCCTGCGCGATCTCTTCGAGGCTACGGGTCGAGGTTGTGCTGGCTACCATCAATGTATTGGCCATGCCTGCTCCCTGCGCGGTTGCGCATTCGCCTTCGGGATGAGCCAGGCAGTGCAATGCCGTTGGCGCAACCAGGATGGGCATACTTACAGGAGTGCCCAGCACGGTCGTGCGTGTGTCGAGTGCGCTGGTACTGACATCTACAAGCACGCGCGGGCGGAGCCGGATGCGCTCAAATGCAGCGCGGTTGGCTCGCAAGGTTACCTCGTCATCGCTGCCACCCTGATAGAAGTCCCAGAATGCCGGCGCCATCTTCGCCTGGGCAAGCGCTTCGTATTCAAATAGGTTTACCGGTTCCACAAGTGACTGCCTTTCCAGAGAAACAATTCTTCTGTCATACCTAAGCCTGATCTGTATCTTCTGACGCATCGAATAGTGAAGGTTGTGAACGGTCCTGAAGTTGCTTCTGCTCCTTCCTCTGAAGCTGCTGAATGCTCTCTGCTGGAGTTGGCAAATCTTCTGGAAGCGTGCCACCCAGTTCTTCAATTGTCTGGCGAACTTTCTTGCCTACCTCGAAATGAGTTCGGTTGGCCTTTTCTTTTCCCTGGATTTGCTCGCGCTCTAACTTCTGCTTCGTTTGGCTGGCACGGAAAATATTAGCTGCAAGTTCATCGCTCCCCATGTAGTCAAGCATCTCTTGACTCTTCTTCAGTCCCTTGCGGTCATGGATATCTTTGGCTTTAAGACCCCCATATAAGCCCATATAGCCGTGATCTTGAAAGATAGCAAAGTCCATTGGTTCAATAACACCTGATATTTGGGCTGCTCCTGCCAACTGGCTGTTATATATGGTCATTTGAGCCCGGCGCAGCAAACGCAGTTGATCTTCTGGAAGCGCAGCTAACTCATCGGCCAGTTCTTGACGGCGTGTCTGCACTGCGAAATAGGTTTGCCCTAAGGCAACAATCGGCTTAGATGGATCGGCGTTCTGAACTATGAGATAGCAGGCATATCGTGACAGGAGTACGTCATCAATATTGCGCTTTGCGTTCTTACCAAGGTCGATCATTTTTCCCACGTGGGAAAAATGATCTGCAACAGCCTGTCCGCTGTTCTGACACGCCTCCTCTGCTTTTACAATAGCATTCTTAAACTTATCCCAACGCACGTAGCCTAATATCTTAGATAGATCGCGAGCCGACCAGTATTCGCTGCCGTCTTCGGCCTCCTCGCGTATGGCCTCAAACGGAGAAGCATGTGGTAACCGACTATTTTCGTTGTCATTGCCCATAATTTGTCTCCCCCTCTATTTTTCTTTATTTTTTGCCCCCTGGGCATGAATAGCATGCAAGACCCTTTCGGGCGTAAGCGGGATCTGCCGAACGCGAATACCCAATGCATCGGCAACAGCATTGGCGACGGCGGGAGCCATGCCATCGATGGGAATTTCAGCAATGGCTTTGGCGCCAAAGGGGCCAAAAGGATCGCTGGTCTCTACAATATAGGTCTGCATCTCCGGCATATCTGGCGCACTGTAAATGCGGTAATCGCTGAAGTCGGTCGTGAGCAATGCCCCCTGCTGATCGTAAACCATCTCTTCACAGACGCCATAGCCAAGCGCCTGGGTGGCGCCACCTTCGATCTGGCCTTCGGCGGTGATCGGATTGATGACGCGTCCAGCGTCAACTGCCGAGATTGCTTTGAGGACGCGCACGACACCGGTCTCGGTATCAACCTCTACCTCTGCTCCCTGGGCGGCGAAAGGAGGCGGCGATTCGTAGCTCATCCACGAGGCGGTAGCCATAATTTGCTGCTGGTTCTCGACGTGCAGTGAATGCAGCGCCACTTGCGAGACTGTCACTGTGCGACCACTGGGAGCCGTGATGATGCGATCTTTAATGATAAGCGTTTCGGGATTGGCTTTCAGCATACGGCCAGCTACTTCGAGCATCTGAGCACGCACCTGCTCGGCTGCTTTTTTGGTCGCCCCTCCGCTGATATAGGTCGTAGATGAGGCATAGGCCCCGGTGTCAAACGGCGTGAAGTCGGTATCGGAAGAGTGCATGATGATGTCTTCGACGCGCACACCCAGCACTTCGGCAGCAATCTGCGCTATCACGGTATCCGAACCCGTACCGATATCGGTAGCGCCGACCAGCACGTTGAAAGAGCCATCATCGTTGAGCTTGATACTGGCTCCGCCCATGTCCAGGCCGGCGATAGCCGTACCGTGCATGGCGAGAGCCACACCAACGCCACGCCGGAAGCGGCCATTTCCACGCTTGCCGCGCTTCTCTTTCCACCCAAGCTTCTCCTCAACAATCTGCAAACATTGTGGTAAGCCACAGCTCTGGATAACTTGTGCGAGGCCCTCTTTGCCTTCGCCCAGGGCCTTCGCCAGCGGATTCTCGTCGCCCTCTTTAATCCAGTTTTTGCGACGCAATTCCAGCGCATCCATACCCAGCTGCCTGGCTATTTCGTCCATGTGGCTCTCCAGGGCAAAGAAGCCCTGGGGCACGCCATAGCCACGAAATGCCCCTGGAGGTGGAAGATTCGTGTAAACCACGTGTGCCTCAAAGTGAATATGCGGGCAAGGATAGATCGGGAGCGTTTTCGAGCCTGTGTTGCTCTGCACGGTGAGTGAATGTGTCCCATAGGCTCCCGTGTTGGCGAGCAGGGTCATTGAATTGGCGAGCATGGTACCATCACGTTTGACACCCGTCTTCATGTGAATAATTTGTGGATGGCGCGAGCGACTGCTGCGGAACTCTTCTGCGCGCGAAAGTTCCAACTTTACCGGTCGATCAGTGGCGATAGTAAGTAGAGCGCAGATATCTTCAATCAAGACTTCCTGCTTTACACCGAAGCCTCCGCCAATACGCGGCTTGACGACACGAATACGGCGCGGAGGCAGCCCGATTACCGGGGCGATGATGCGGCGCACGTGGTAGGGAACCTGGGTACTGGTACGTACCACGAGGCGATCATCTTCATCCCAATAGGTGATGACAATATGGTTCTCGATGGGAGTCTGCTGCACCTGGGGAACGATATATTCTCCCTCGACAATCAGATCGGACTCGGCAAAACCGCGTTCCACGTCACCCACTTCTGCATGAAGGTGCGCTGCGAGGTTGCGCGAGGCATCATGGATGCGGTACGACTCCGGCTCGGGATGCAGGCGTGGCGCGTCGGGGTCCATAGCCTTGCGAGGGTCAAGCAGCGCGGGCAAAACTTCATAATCGACCTTAATAAGCTTCAGGGCCTGCTCGGCGATTTCCGGCGTCTCGGCAGCCAGGGCTGCGACACGATCACCGACAAAGCGCACCCTGTAATCGAGGCAGTACTGGTCATGCGGGCCGGGTTCGGGCCAGGATTGCCCGGCGGTTGTATAGGCTACACGCGGCACGTCTTTATAGGTCAATACGGCATGCACACCGGGCAGTGCTCGCGCCTCAGAAACATCGATGTCGCGTATAACCGCATGCGCATGTGGACTCGTGAGCAGTCTCGCATGCAACATGCCGCGCAGTTCAATGTCATCGACAAAGGCGGGCTTGCCTGTAACCAGTTTGACTGCATCCACTTTACGTTCAGCTTTGCCGACAATGTTCAGTTCAGTGGAAACACGCGTATCAACGAGCGTTGCCGTCCCGCCTTCCGAGGAATCTTCCTCGCGTGTGGGATGGCCTTTGCCTTCACCGAGGCCGGCGAGACCTCTGTCATCATCGCGTCCGCCTGCACCATACTCAGCATGTTCCAGCGGAGAACGGCCAGGGTCCCAGGGGCGGAAGTTCTCATCCGAGCCAGGGCGGCTGATCGGCGCCACTGCTTCGCCGCGCATGATGGCCGCTGCCCGCAGCACAGCCTGCACAGGTTTGACATAGCCGGTACAGCGGCAGAGGTTGCCCGAGAGCGCATCACGTACCTCACCTTCGGCCGGGCTGGGATTGCGTTTAAGCAGCGCGTAGGCGGAGAGCAGCATACCTGGCGTGCAGAATCCACACTGGATAGCGCCCGTGTCAATGAAGGCTTCTTGTATGGGATGCAGTTTACGGGCAGTGCCAAGGCTTTCAACGGTGGTCAACGTGCAGCCGCCAACCTGGACTGCGAGGGTAACACAGCCTGGACGTGGTATGCCATCGACCAACACGGTACAGGCACCGCATTCACCTGTCTCACAACCATGCTTAACGCTATAATAGCCTTCTCTGCGCAGCGCGGTCATTAATGATTCGTTGGGTGCAACTTCCAGGCTTTTGATTAGCCCGTTGATACGCAGTTCAAGTTCCATGTCTAGCGCCTCCCCTCAGATGAAACCATGCTCCGCCAACGTGAAATATTGGTTGCCTCCTCAAGTACACGAAATGCCAGGTTCATGCCACTCACGCGGCGATAACCACTGCTGGCACGAAAATCGGCTGGCGGCGAAAAGTTAGCTATGTTTGCCTGTACTGCGGCAAATATACTCTGGGTATCCAGGGCATTATTCGCATCGCCAGGGTTCGCTACTGGTTGGCCCTCAAGCTGCTTTTCGACGCTAGAGATACGCATCGGTTCCATACCTACTCCGCCTAAAGCCAGCCGTACCTGCTTAAAAATGCCATCGCTCACTTCAACGAGCGCGGCGGCATTCAAGAGTGCAACATCGGTAGGAGTGCGCCCTATGCGCATGAACGAAGCAGCGGAGACAGAAGCGGGGCGAGGAACGATCAGCTCTATAATGAGTTCATTGGGCTTGCGTTCCAAACTTACCTGGCTAGACGGCACGTGTCGTTCCTGTTTACCTTTATAGGTGACCCCCGGAAGCGCGAAGCCAGGTCGTTCAGCACTGCCGCCACTTAGATTGATCTGCGACTTTGAGGCTGAGCGCAACACTACCTCTGCATCTAGCACGGTCAGGGCGGTGAGCAAGTCTGCCTGTGACGCGACACCTGCAGCAAATGTTCCACCAATGGTGGCGCTGTTGCGAATCAAGCGCGAAAACGACGAGGCTAACGATGCGCTCGCAAGTATCCCCGTTGCAAGTTCTTTGAGCACCGGGGAATCTACCATCGTTTGCAGAGTGGTCATGGCACCAATATGCACCCCTCGCTCATCTTCAGAAATATAGGCTAGCTCAAGATCGCGCAAATCCACCACGGCCTGGATACTCTCGTCCTCCAGCCCGAGCAGATAGGTTCCACCAGCCAGCGGTACAGTTTTAACACCGGCACGTGCCATCAACAGCAAGGCGCCGTCAATATCCTCCGCCCAGTGATATTCAAGGAGATTCAATAACATAGCGTCTACTTTCAGTTCGTAATAGCAGGTGACTTGCCAGATTCACTGCTGCAATGGCAGCAGTGTGAATGTTTCTACATCGATAAGCCCCTGGTCGGTCAACTTCAGTGATGGAATCACCGAGAGCGAGAGGAAGCTAAGGGTCATGCAAGGATGCTCCAACGTGCACCCCAGTTCGGCAGCGGCAGCATCGAGCACACGCAGTTGCTGAACCAGTTCAGCAGCAGGAAGTGGCGAGACGAGGCCGCCAAACGGCAACGGTACGCTTGCACGCACTTCTCCATCGACTACACAGGCAAAACCGCCGCCCATCTCTTCCAGCACACGCGCCGCTCGCAGTATATCGTTATCATCTACACCCGCGATTACCAGGTTATGGGCATCGTGAGCGACACTGGAAGCCAACGCGCCTTTGCGTAAGCCAAATCCTTTGACCATGCCAAGGCCAATATTGCCACTGGCATGGTGTCGTTCGATTACGACTAGCTTGAGCAGATCACGGCTGGGGTCCGATACAATCTCTCCATTTCTTAAAGCAGCCTGTTCGCGCAGGTGCTTTGTTGTAATCTGACCAGGCTCGATACCAACTACCTCGATCAGCCCGGGTTTCCCCGGTACGCGCAGGTCATTTTCACTGACGTTCCCGATATGCACAGTGCCGGTAACACCCGTGAAACTAGCGGCAGGAGTATCAACAAGCAAGCGGCCATCCCGGGCAACGAGTTTACCATCCTTGTACACTGACTCCACCTTGAAGGTGTTGAGGTCATCGAGCACGACGAGATCAGCAATGAAGTTAGGCGCAATTGCACCACGATCGTACAGGCGAAAATATTGCGCAGTATTATAGCTGGCGAGGCGCACCGCTTCGACAGGGTCAAGTCCCAACTCGATGGCGCGGCGTACCATTGAGTCAATATGCCCACGCGTGGTTAAATCCTGCGGGTCGCGGTCATCCGTGACAAAGAAGACACGCGGCGGGTGCAACTCTTTGACCAGTGGGAGCAATGTATCGAGGTTGCGCGCTGCCGAGCCTTCGCGAATCATGAGCCACATGCCAAGGCGAATGCGCTGGCGAGCCTCTTCGAGCGTTGTGCATTCATGATCGGACATCACGCCGGCAGTGGCATACGCGCACAGGTCAGGCCCATCGAGACCTGGAGCATGCCCATCGACAACCAGACCATGCTTTTGTGTCGCTACTATCTTTGCCAGTACCTGTTCATCTGCATGCAGCACACCGGGCATATTCATCATTTCGGCCAGACCCAGGACACGCTCGTCTTCTAGCAGAGGCAGGAGATCTTCAGCCGTGAGCACGCGATAGGGGCTTTCATAAGCAGAGGCAGGGACGCAGGAGGAAAGCATGATGTAGGAGGAAAGCGGAAGGTCGCGCCCGGATTCGAGAACATAGCGTATGCCCGCTACGCCCATGACGTTGGCAAATTCATGCGGATCGAGTATTACGACAGTTACGCCACGCGGGGTGACAATACGCGCGAATTCGGAGAGGACAAGCATGGTACTTTCAATATGCATATGACCATCGATAAGTCCAGGAGCCAGCCAGCGACCTTGCAAGTCCCGTTCCTCGTGTCCCTGGTAGCCCTCCCCAGGAGCGCTTATGCCGACGACGCGGCCATCGGCTATTGCGATATCAGCAGGGTAACATTCGCCGCTGCACACGTTAACGAGCCTGGCATTGCGAAGCACTAGTTCCGCCGGTATCTCCCCCCGCGCAACCCGAATGCGCCGTTGAAGTCCGTCCATGAAGCACCTTCCTCCGTATCTAAAATATACCTCTTGTTAACGCCTGGTGCTGATGTTTGACATCCTACCAGAAACCCAGCAAGTCGTCGAGGGTTTACGAGGCTTATTTTATGCATGAAGACGTTTTGTTAAGTATACTCTGTATTGTGAATAACCTGGAACGCTTTTCCGGTCAATGGGACGCCTTGAACAAACTTCACGCTGCAAAAAGAAAATTTGATCTTGCCTTAGCATGCCTGCCTAACGTATAGTTTGGAGGAACTATTATGCTGCATAAGCATTCTTCCGAAGAAAGGAAAGCCCATGAGCAACATCACTTCATTAGTAGCAAGATTGATAGCGCTGGCAGGTGGGGCAGTGCTCGGCACACTTTTAGCTCGCTGGTTCGATAACACACTCACAGAGCATGTACAAGAGCGGTCAGAACGCGATAGAACGCGCTACGCTCAAGGGCTAGCTCCAATCCAATTCAGCCAAAACAACAGAATTAACGAGGGAAAACTTCATGACGACACAGCATCATACCATGACGCCGGGTGAGCGAGTGCGGGCAGCGGTCGCGGGGGAACCCGTAGACCGCGTGCCACTCTGCTTCTGGCATCACTTCAAACCCGAGGGGTCAGGAGAACGCATGGCAGAACTCACAATGGAGTTCTTCCGTAAAAAATTTGACCTGGATATCGTCAAGATCATGCCGGACCTGCCCTATCCAGCGCCAGAGCAACCTTTCGTTGAAGCTGAACAAATGCGTTTCCTACCCCGTCTGGAGCTAGACACGCCCATGTTTGCGCAGCAACTTGTGTGTATTCGCGCGCTCCGCTCCCAACTTGGGAGCGACTATCCCCTCATCCTGACAATATTTAGCCCACTGACCTGTGCTTTACGCTTCATGGGCAAACAACGAGCTATCGCAGAGGCTCGCAAAGATCCCCAACCATTTGAAGAAGGGCTGGGCACCATAGCAGCCAACTTACGTAAGCTGATGGAGGCTGCTATCGAGGCAGGTGCAAGTGGTATCTTCTTCTCCTGCATGGGCGCCACGACTGCCGACTTTACCCACGAGGAATACGCGCGTTTTGGCCGGCTTTATGATCTCCATGCGCTAGAGGGTGCACAAAAGGGCTGGCTCAACATTGTCCATGTCCATGCCGATCCTGACGAGGGCGGTGACCAGATTTACTTCGAGGATTTCACAGATTACCCCGTCTCCGTAATAAGCTGGAGCGATCGCATCACTGGTCCCAGTCTCAGCGAGGCCCTGACGCTCACGGACAAATGCCTGATGGGTGGTCTGTGGGAGCGTGGTCCCCTCACTCACGGCAGCGAGATCGAGCTTGAAAACGAAATGATATCTGCTATCAGCCAGACCAGAGGACTGCGGTTGATCCTGGCGAATGGCTGCTCCGTGCCCGATGACACACCTGAGGAGTGGTTGCATGTGGCACGAAGGCTGGTGGATCAACCCCGGTGACAATCTACGAGAAGGTCTTATCAATTACCCCCACCTGGGTAATTGATAAGACTTGATCCCCACTTCAACTTTTCCTCCTCCCTCACGTACATGTGATAAGGTACTACTAGTCATCATTTTTCAACTTACTCATGAAAAGGGAAGGCACATGGAGGAGTCAACTTCGACGAGCAGTACAGGGAACAACTGGCAAGCTTCCGCTGGAGAACGCCGCGAATAATAGAACATCTTCCACCGGCGACAATGGAGAGCAGAACCAGGCTGCCAGGACTTATGACAGCCTGCAACTCGTTGTTGTAGAGGGCTTTCAGGTCGGGCGAGGCGTGGCACGTATGGACCCAAGCGATATGGGACATTTAGGGTGCCAGCCGGGGGATATCGTCATGATTACCGGTGCTCGTACGACCGCTGCCAAAGTTGTGCCAAGTGCGATGATCGAGCGAGGCCAGCAAACCATCCAGATGGATAGCCAGGTGAGGCAGAATAGCGCATCGGGCCTGGGTGAGCGGGTTACCGTTCGCAAGGCGAAGGTCAAGAATGCCGAAAAGGTGACGCTGCTGCCACTAAGTGGGGGTGCGCCAATTCAGGAGAGCGATTTGCAATATATTGCCCGTTACCTGGTTGGCTTGCCCGTCACAATAGGTGACCTGTTACGTGTAGGAACACCAGGAGCAGCGCCGCGTGAATTTCTGATTATCGGTACTACCCCTGCTACTCCCAGCTATACCGTGCGCAAGCGAACCTCAGGCGCACTGGATGAGCTGGTGGCAGCAGTTCAGCCACAAGCTGTGACGGATACGGAGGCAGTGTTGGTGCAGCCGGGCACGATCGTGCGCGCGCAGGCACGAGGTGCGACAAAGCCTGGGGGCCTGGAGCGAGTGAGCTACGAAGATATCGGCGGATTGGGGAAGGAAGTCCAGCGTATTCGGGAAATGATCGAGCTGCCCCTGAAATACCCGGCGGTCTTTGATCGCCTGGGTGTCGAACCTCCCAAAGGAGTACTCCTGTATGGCCCGCCTGGTACAGGTAAAACGCTTATAGCTCGCGTGGTAGCATCAGAGACGAACGCCGCATTCTTCGTGATTAATGGTCCGGAGGTCATGAACAAGCTGTACGGCGAAAGCGAGTCGCGCCTGCGCTCGGTGTTCCAGGAGGCACAACGGCGAGCGCCCAGTATCATCTTTATCGATGAACTGGATGCGCTGGCTCCCAAGCGCTCGGAGACAGATGGCGAGCTAGAGCGACGCATCGTCGCACAACTGCTGGCATTGATGGATGGCATTGCATCACGAGGACAGGTCGTGCTGATTGGGGCCACGAACCAGCCAAATTCGCTCGATCCCGCGCTGCGCCGCCCTGGCCGCTTTGACCGCGAGATAGGCCTGCGCGTCCCAGACTTGTATGGGCGCACGGAGATTTTACACATTCACAGCAAGGATGCAGCGCTGGCAGCCGATGTCGATTTTGCACGCCTGGCACAGCTTACACCTGGCTTCGTGGGCGCCGACCTGGAGGCGCTGTGCCGCGAAGCAGCTATGATCGCCCTGCGCCGCGTATTACCCCATATCGACTACGAGCGCGGGTATATTCCCTACGAGATATTGGTAAACCTGAATATAACTATGGCTGATTTCCAGGCGGCTCTACGGGAAATCGAGCCATCAGCGACCCGCGAGGTCTATGTCGAGGTCAGCGATACCTCCTGGGAAGATATCGGAGGATTGGAGCAGGTCAAGGCGACACTCACGGAAGGCGTAGAATGGCCTCTGCGCTTCCCCGAACTCTACGCGAATGCGAAGATCGAACCGCCCCGGGGCGTGCTTCTATCTGGTCCTTCAGGATCAGGCAAAACGCTGCTGGCGCGTGCGCTCGCCAACCAATGCGAAGCGAACTTCATTTCGATCAAAGGGCCAGAGTTGCTTTCGAAATGGGTCGGAGAATCCGAGAAAGGAATACGCGAGGTCTTCCGTCGAGCAAAGCAGGCTGCTCCGTGTCTTGTGTTTTTCGATGAAATCGATGCCATCGCGTCCCGGCGTGGTATAGAGATCGATGGGCAGGTGGCAAATCGCATGATTGCTCAATTGTTGACGGAGATGGATGGTATTGAGGGTCGCGAAGGGGTGATTGTAGTGGCAGCTAGCAACCGAGCAGACCTGATCGATACAGCGCTATTGCGCCCAGGGCGCTTTGATCTCGTTGTTGAGTTAGGGTATCCTAATGAAAGCGAACGGCGCACCATTTTTAGCATACATACACGAGGGAGACCCCTGGATCCTGAGATTTCTCTAGAGGAACTGGCTCGTTTGACGGAGAGACGCAGTGGCGCAGATATCGAAGCGATCTGCCGCCGGGCCTCTTTGCTGGCTATGCGCGAATGGATCGCTCCAAGATTGAATCTGCACCGTGTAGAGGTTACCGAAGCTACCGGAGAAGGCGAGTTTCTCGAAGAAGGAGCTCAATTCATCGCGCCCGGTGGGAATCTGGAAACGCCTGCTGATGAAAAGACAGGGCCTGTGAGCAGGCTTCCTCTCTCGCAATTTCAGATTCGCCAGGAGCACTTCATCCAGGCTATCGATGAGCAAAATGAACGTTATACTGCACAGAAGGAAACAGAGGAGGCTCAGGCCCGCAAAGAAGTTGGACGCCAGCGTTTAATCGAGATGGCAGAAGGTTTTACTGCTGATGGGAAACCTCGCCTGGGAGGTTTTCGTCTCTGGCTGGCACGTTTATTCAGACTGATTCCATAAGTATGCATTTTGGGCTATCCGAATAAAGAATTTGTTACAAATACGGGGATTATCGATTACATTACATGTAGGTAAAAACATGTCATTACAAAAGTATGCGCATGTGAACACATTTTCTTACATTTGAGGGCTGATAAGCTCATACATGCACATAGTTTGAGTAATTACTGGTTAGCTACCCACTTACAATATACGATCAACCTATGGTATAATAAAAGCAAAGTTAGTGATTCACAACAGTGAAGGGAGTGGCAATGATGCATATGTCGAGTATGTCTGACAACTCCTCTTCCGTATATTATGAAAAGGTCGTTGAGTCTTACCTGAAAGCCATATGGCTTATCGATGATCGTGTGACACCTTTCTTAGGGAAAGCCACAACCCGTGTTCTGGTTCAAGGTGCCGCAAGGCGGGTAGCAAACGAGTATCCCTTTCTACATTTTCTGGTGAAGATGCCGTACACCGAAGTTGTTCCAGCAGTCATAAAAGAGCAATGGAGCAGTATTACGCCACAGGAACTTACCCAGGGATTACATGCATTGCTGCAGGAGTGCTTTGCAGGTTTGAAAGAGCTGACTGGGGATCTGATTGGGCCGCCACTGTTTGATGAAGTGAGGCGCCAACTGGAACAGACGCCCTAGGTAAGAGACATGGAGGGCAGCGTGCAATCACAGTCAAATGCAACAGAAAGCGCGTATCGCTCCTTCATTGGACAAAACGGGGATGGGGATCACCTAACTGCTCTTCGTCATCAAATGGAACAACTCAATACCATCGGCAAACGTTTTGTTGCGGCAATTGATCGGTTTCAGCTACATCGCGCGCTCCTCGCTACGCTCCAAGAGCTCTACAGTTTCTCCGCTTGCTCCATCTTATTAAAAGGCAACCCTTTTGAACTCTCCATCATTCCGCGTTATCCTCTCACCGGGCCGTTTATACAAGCGATGATCCAGAGCATTGCTCGTGCTGGGAGCGTTATAGGATTTCCAGACGTAACGCCCGAAGAGCTGGCTGTGGTTGCAGACTTAGATGCTCCTGACGACCTGGCCCCATCGTTTATCAATACTCCATCGACAGCAACAGAGATCGGCGATTTCCTTAATATTCCCCTCACGGTGGAGAGTCGCATCATTGGCATATTGAGCCTCTTCGATGAGCACGAGGGTACGTTTGATACAGAATTACTGCAACTGACGACGATGATTGCCGATTATGCTGCTGTCGCGCTAGAAAATGTGCGCCTGCATGAGCGCGAAATAGCCCTGTGGCAAGATGCCGAGCAGGAACGCCAGCGCCTGGAACTGATTATCAGCAGCATGGCGGAGGGATTGCTCATTACCAACGCGCAGGGAGCTATTAGCTCGCTAAATAGCTCAGCACAGCATTTGTTTGCCCAGGCAGAAGTCGATTTGAAGCGAGAGACCCCAACATCACTACGTAAACTAGCGACCAGTACGAATGTGAACTGGCTTTCCGACCTGGCTGATATTGTTGATCAGGCCCTGGCGGGAAATATAGTGATGCACCGGGAACTGATCGCCGGTGTCGCTGGCGATTCCGTCCCCCTGACGTTGAGCATCAGTGCAGCGCCCCTTCACGATGCAAGCAAGAATATCATACGACCAATCGGTGTAGTGGCAGTGCTCAATGATACCACCTCTAGTAAGCAAATAGAAAAACTGAAGGATGAGTTTGTCTCGGTTGTCTCGCATGAACTTCGTACTCCACTAACGGCAATCAAAGGCTATACGCAACATTTGATACGGCGCATCGAGCGGCGCCTGCGTGAGGCACGCCAAAGGCAACAGAATACAGGTTCCCTGGCCGAACACCCTGAGAGCTATGATCTGCGCAGTTTGAATATTGTGCAAAGTGAGACCGAGCATCTCGAGCGGCTGGTTAGCGACCTGTTAGACCTTTCGCGTGTGCAGTGGGGAGAATTGGACCTCCAATACACCAGTTTTTACCTCACGGATGTGCTGGCTGAGCGCGTGCGTTTAGCCCAGGTAAGCGCGGAGCAGCATACGATCTTTCTTGATATACAGGCGCAAGACAGCAGGATCGTCGCAGATCAACTGCGCGTAGGGCAAGTGATCGGTAATATTCTGGATAACGCAATCAAATTCTCTCCGCCAGGTAGGCAGGTAACGGTTAAACTACAAGAGCAAGACAACGAGTACTTCATTAGCATTATCGACCAGGGAATCGGGATCAACCCGGAATATCTTGATCGCATTTTTGAGCGGTTCTACCGGGTGCGCAACACCGCCAGTCGTCAATATGCAGGAATTGGCATGGGATTGTTTGTGGCCAAGGCGATTGTCGAGGCTCATGGAGGAAGTATCGGGTTCTCCAGCAATCCGGGTACCGGCAGCAAGTTTTACTTTACTTTGCCTCGTGTACCGCGCACAAGCGTACTACAACTTTGAACAAGCTTTGTTCAGCTTTGTTCAGTTTTTTTCTAAAAAGTCTTTAACAGCTCTGTTGGGCTGGAACCAAAATGGTCACGCAGGTAAGAGAGACCAAAAGCGGTGAAGTGGATGGTGGCCCAACTTGCGCGTAAATATTGCAAGCTACGTAAGATGCGAGCCTCGCCCCACAATGGGTAACGCAGGTCGCGCAGGG
>WNFO01000980.1_pt1 | contig 21863 bp, 18 predicted proteins | sample 5400251 | NCBI WGS metagenome assembly WNFO01 (sample SAMN13153354, study PRJNA577476) | soil metagenome | isolation source: 100 cm saprolite under Madrone tree | place: USA:California | collected 2016-06-14
CGAAAACCATATCCTCGGCTCGGTCTTCCTCCTCTTTAGGAGACACGAACGTGAGGCGGCCATTCGACAGCTCAACTTTGGGAAGCGGTCTTGCGTTTCCCCAACGGCTCACCATCTGGGCTTTCAATTGTCCACCCTCCAGGCGAAGTTCCAACCACGAGGGATATTCCCGATCAGGTGCCTTCAACGTCAAATCCCAGCGTCCCAGGAAAGGTTCGACGGACTGGGCTGAAGGCGAGGAGGGGCTTTTCTCGGATTTTCCTGCCTGGGAATACGCCTTGGCGGACATCAACAAGGTGGCGATCACTAGCTCAAACATGATCCTCTGAAACTTCATAGGGCTACGGATCCCTTCTGGAGAATTACGGGACGGTCCGATGGTATTTCAATTCCCGTTGTTCGTCACCGTCCACGAAAAATCCAACGTCACCGCGTTCATTCTCTACATGTATGAACATAATTGTGAGCGAAAAACCGAAGCTGAACGAGAAGGAGTTACCACAGCTGAAAATGTCCAATCGAGATGGTTTTGTTCCCCGTCCAGACACGCCTGCGAGTAAGGCTCAACAACCTCGCCGACTTCATGCTTTGCGGCAAAACCGTCAGCGAAACACATAAGCCGGGGAAATCTGAGTTCCCGCTACTCATTGTTGTTGCCAGCCTCCACCAAGATTTCGGTAAATGCTGACCAGACCTAAAAGCTCGTTCAGCTGAGCCTGAGCGAGTCCCAACTCAGCATCAAAATAATTGGTTTCGTTCGTCAGCACCTCCAAGTAGCTGGTGGCGCCACCTCGATAGCGCGTCTCCGAAAGCCGGGCCGCATCTTCAGCGGAAGACGCGAGTTGCTCTTGCTGCTCTCGGAATTCCCTGTCTTTGCGGTATTCGACTAGCGCATCCGAGACCCCGCGAAAGGCCTGCTGGATAGTCTGCTGGTAGATCAGTAGTGTTTCCTGTTGCCGCGCCTCGGAAAGTCTCACACCGGAACGAATTCTTCCCCCGGCGAAGATGGGCTGTACGAGTGATCCTCCGAAATTCCACAACCCGGCCGGACCACTAAAGAGGCTGGTAAGCGCTGAGCTCTGAAATCCGCCGCTCGCGGTCAAGGAGATTTGCGGGAAGTAGGCGGCTTTCGCAACTCCGATCTGAGCGTTAGCAGCGATCAATTGTGCTTCGGCCTGACGGATGTCGGGCCGCCGCTCCAGCAGATCGGACGGAAGGCCTGGCGGGACCTCTGGCGCATGCGGTTGCTCCGTCAACTTTGCTCCGCGCGCGATGGGACCGGGATTGTTTCCCAAAAGCGTGCTTATGAAGTTTTCCTGCTGCTCAATGCGCCGTTCCAGATCGGGAATGGTCTCGGCGGCAGTGAATACGAGCTGTTCCGCCTGCCGGACGTCGAGCATGGATGTAGCCCCACCGTTTGCTAACATTTGTGTGAGCCGCAGCGAGTCCCGGCGCGAAACAAGCGTTCGCCGCGAGATTTCGAGCTGTAGGTCAAGTTCACGAAGCTGGAAGTAAGCTGCGGCAACGTCACTCACCAGTGTGGTGATGACCGCCTCACGGGCCCATTCCGTCGCTAACAGACTTGCCCGCGCGGACTCGTTGGCGCGGCGATACTTTCCCCAGAAATCGAGATCCCAAGCCAAGGAGAGATCCAACTGGTGAGCGCTTGTGTCGAATGCAGGGAAGAATTTTTGGCGCGCGGAGCGTTGGTCGAAAGACTGAGCTCCGGCACTAATCGTCGGCAACCCGTCGGCGCGCGTGATGCCGACCTGCGCCCGGGCTTCCAGGATTCGCGTTGCCGCGATGCGAACATCGTAGTTCTGCTGGAGGGCAGTGTGGATCAAGTCTTGAAGCTGCTTGTCTTGGAACACTTCCCACCATTTTTGGTCCCCGAGCGATTCGGCCGCAGGCTGCGGCGCCTCTTCCGGCGTGGTTCCACGGTATGCTCCAGGAACGTTGGCGCTCGGTCTTTTATAGTTCGGTCCCACAGTGCAGCCCGAAGTAAGGAGCGTAGCCAAGGAAATAGCGATCAGTCTTCTCACGTCAGTCCGCCTCCGATGGGCTCGGCTGCGGAACTGAAGGACTGAGCACGCCACTGCGGCGTTTGGCCAGACGCTCGACCAAGACGAACAGCGCCGGAATGATGAATATGGCAATGCCGGTGGCAGCCGCCATGCCACCGATTACGGTAGTGCCCATGATCTGACGGGCCACAGAGCCGGCACCGGATGCAGTCCAGAGCGGCACGCACCCGAGAATGAACGCAAAGGACGTCATCAGAATGGGACGCAGACGAAGTTTTGCCCCTTGGAGCGCAGCATCCACCAGAGGTTTCCCCTTTTCGTATTCCTCCTTGGCGAACTCAACGATAAGAATCGCGTTTTTGGCGGCCAAACCAATAAGCATCACCAATCCGATTTGCGAGTAGACATCGGTCTCGATCTGAACCGTGTAAGCCGGATAGATAGCACTAAGCACAACCCGGCGCAGCCACAAAACCGCAAAGGCGCCGAATACCGCGACCGGCGTGCTCAGCAACACGCTGAAGGGTAATGACCAGCTTTCATAGAGTGCTGCCAAAATTAGGAACACGAACAACAGCGAAAAACCGAAGATCACCGAAGCCGGGACCCCCTGCCGCGCCTTCTGCTCTTGATAGGACATGCCCATGTAGTCGTATCCCATTTCACGAGGCATGGTCTGCCGGAAAACTTCTTCCAGTGCCGCTGTCGCCTGGTCCGAGCTATAACCCGGCGCGGCGCTCCCGTTGATCTGCGCTGAGCGATACTCGTTGTAGCGCATCGTGAATTCGGGTCCGGAACGCGACTCAAACCTCATCAGCGCAGAAAGCGGGACCGATCCGCCTCCGTTGTTGCGCACGTAGAACTGCCCGAGGTTCTCCATATTCGACCGGTAAGGCGCTTCGGCCTCCACGTACACCTGCCATGTACGGCCGAAATCATTAAAGTAGTTGATGAACAGACCGCCCATGAAAGCCTGAATAGTTCTGTAAACGTCGCTGACGGCCACCCCTTGCTTCAGCACTTTCTCCCGGTCGACCTCCAAGAACTTTTGCGGCACGCTTGGTAGAAAGGAGGTGGATATCGATCCAATTTCAGGACGCTTGCGAGCGGCAGCCAGGAACTTGTCCAGGTTGCCCGCTAGAAACGGAACGTCCCGCCCGGCACGGTCTTCGAGCACGAACTGAAAGCCGCCAGAAGTACCGACGCCAGGGATCGCTGGCGGCGAGAAGCTGAAAGCGGTTCCTTGCGGGAGCTTGCTAAGCTGCTGATTCAAGCGCACCTTGATTTCCTGAAATTGTTCCGCTCGTGTTTCGCGGCTGCTCCAGGGCTTCAGCGTGACGAAAAAGAAGCCGTTGTAAGTAGTCCGCACAAAGCTGAGCAAGCTGAAGCCAACAACGCTGGTGGTGTATTCGACGCCTGGCGTGTTGGCGAGGATCTTCTCAACCTGTTTCGCCGCTGCGCTGGTGCGCTCCAGCGAAGTTGCGTTCGGAAGGTCCATGTTGACGTACACGTAGCCCTGGTCTTCATCGGGCAGGAAGCTGGATGGCAGGAGGCGGCCAAAGAAAAGTCCGGCAAGCCCGCACGCCGCAAGCACCACCAGCGCCAAGACGCTTTTCCGGATCATCCCACCGGACAGCCGTAGATAGAGTTGCGTGCCGCTCTCGAAACTATGATTAAACCAAGCGAAGAATTTTGCGAGTGGCCCGCGGCTTTCCTTCTTTGGCCGGAGCAGGAGCGCGGCAAGCGCCGGGCTCAGCGTGAGTGCGTTAAAAGCCGAGAGGACCACGGAGATCGCAATGGTCAAGGCAAATTGCTGGTAGAGCCGTCCGGTGATGCCCGGAATAAAGACTGTCGGCACGAAAACCGCCGAGAGAACGAGGGCAATACCAATGACCGGCCCGGAAAGCTCTTCCATGGCCTTTCGCGCGGCATCCTTGGGACGAAGGCCCTCGTCGATGTGACGTTGGACGCCTTCGACGACGACAATGGCATCGTCCACCACCAAACCGACGGCCAGCACCAACCCGAACATGGAAAGGGTATTGATGGAGAAGCCGGACAGCGGGAAGAAAACAAACGTACCCACCAGCGAGACGGGAACGGCAAGCATCGGGATCAAGGTAGCGCGCCAGTCTTGCAGGAAAAGGTAGACCACTAGGATCACCAGCACGATGGCGATCAAGAGGGTTTGGATAATCTCCTTTATGCCTTCCGTTACGGCGCTCGTCTGGTCAAGCGATATGGCGTAATCCATGTCTTGCGGGAAGCGCTGCTTCATCTCGGCCATCAGCTTTCGGACGCCAGCGGCCGTTTGGACCGCATTGGAACCTGGCAACTGGTAGACCGGGATAACGATGGCGGGCTTGCCATTCAAGCGACTGACAACGCTGTAGTCCTGTGCGCCCAACTCGACGCGGGCAACGTCTTTCACGCGAACGGTACCGCCATCCGGCGCCTCGCGCACGATCACGTTTTCGAATTGTTCCGGGGACGACAGGCGGCCTTGCGCAAGCACGGAATAAGTAAATTGCTGGTTCGCGAGAGCTGGCTCGCCGCCCACCTGACCAGCGGGATTGACCGTGTTCTGCGCCTGCACCGCACTGACGATGTCCGTGACCGTGATGCCTAGCTTCGCCAGTTTGTCAGGCTGTACCCAGAGCCTCATCGCATACTGCCCCGCGCCGAAAACTTGCGTCTGGCCCACTCCGTACAAGCGGGCGATGGGGTCGTTGAGGTTGATATAAGCGTAGTTGCCGAGGAACTTTGTATCGAAAGTGCCCTTCGGGGAAAATATTCCGACCAGCATTAGCGGAGCGGTCACGGACTTTCTGATGGTGACCCCGTAGCTACTAACGTCCGGCGGAAGCTGACCGCCAGCCAGTTGCTCGCGCGACTGCGTGAGGATGAGGTCAGTGTTCGGGTCGGTCTTCAGGTCGAAGTCCACGACCATGGTGGTTTGTGAATTGCCCGTGGCATTCAGGGAATACATGTAGTCCATGTTGTCCACGCCATTGATTTGCTGTTCGATGGGCGTGGCGACGGATTGCTCCAGGGCCTGTGCGTCCGCGCCGACAAAGGTGGCTTGTAGCTGAATCTCCGGTGGAACGATGTTAGGAAATTGCGCCACCGGAAGACCTGCAATGGTGACCGCGCCTACAATCACCGTAAGGATGGCGATAACCATCGCGACGATCGGACGGTTGATGAAGAATTTCGACATAGCTCAGTTTCCTTCCCCTGAAAGATGTACGGGTTTGGGAGTAACGAGAGTTCCTTCCTTGAGTTGTTGCACTCCTCCGGCTACAACCTGCTCACCCGGCTTGAGACCCTGGTCGATAACCCACATCGTCCCGACCGTCTCGCCCGGCTTCACGGTGCGTATGCTAACTTTGTGATCGGTGCCGACAACCGCCACCTGATAGCTTCCCTGCGACTGCGCAACGGCGCTCTGCGGTAGCAGGAGAGCGCCTTTTTTCATGTTGGTTTCGACACGCACACGTCCATATTGGCCAGGACGCAGAACGTTGCCGGGATTAGGAAAGGCAGCAACGATGCGAATTGTGCCCGTGCTTGGATCCACTTGCCGGTCCGCCAGCAAGATTTTCCCTCTGCGAGGGTAGAGACTGCCGTCCGTCAGGATCAGATCGAGCGAGCTTCCGAAAAAGCCAATAGTGTGCCCGCTGGAAATGACACTACTCTTCCTTTGTGCGAGCACGTAATCATGTTCGCTAATCGGGAAAAAAGCTTTGATGGGTTCGACTTGCGAAACGGAAGTCAAGACAGAATTGGATCCAACGAGGTTGCCGATCTGGACTTGTGCAATCCCCGCAATTCCATCGACCAGCGAGGTGACTTTGGTCCACTCCAGGTTGAGTGCGGCTTGCTCCAAGGCTGCCCTGCCCGATTCGACGGCGGCCTGAGCCCCAAGCTTGGCCTGAACATCGTTATCTAATTGGCTCTTGGCGATGGCCCTCGCTTCTGCAAGAGGCGTGTCGCGCTCTACATCAAGGGTGCTTTTGCCAAGTTGTGCTTGCGCCTGCGCAAGATCGCCCTTGGCGCGGTCGAGGGCCGCCGTGAAGGGCCTCGGATCTATTTCGAACAGTACTTGACCCTTGCGAACGAGCGAACCTTCTGTGTAGTCTTGCTTGATTATGTAGCCTGAGACCTGGGGCCGGATTTCAGCGTTGACGTAGCCGTCCAGGGTCGCTACCCATTCGCTGTACACGGGGACGTCACGCGTTTCCACCGTGGTCACTTCGACCTCCGGCACCGGCGTCGCTGTTGTTGCCTGACTCTTGTTGCACCCTGAGACAAGAATGCCGAGGGCTAGCGTCAGGACCGCCGTTGGCATGCGGAACTTTCCGCGTGTCATGGATGGAAATTGTCTCGTTTGGCCGCGTCTGTCGACCGGCAAGATTTTTGTCCGGGCAGTTTTCAATTCGTTTGGTCTCATGCTTCCTGATGTACGTCCTTTCCTAAGATCCCCCGCATCGTCATCGGTTTCCCCTTTCCATCGTTTCCCTGCGCCAAATGTCAATCTCCGTCTTCGGAGTCGGGATGACGCCCCTGCTCAACACGATTCCAACCTCGTTTGAAAAGAGCGACCTTTTGGAGTTCGCGTTCAGCCCTGAGCCAATCATCAAGCGCGTCGCCTGGGAGACCGTTGCGCTCAAGATAGATTTCATAGGCGCGGCGCCTGATTTCTTCACGACTTGGTGCGTGATTTGTAGAAGTATCCTCGGAGCGAGGCTGAATGGGCCTTGCGTCAAGTTCCAAAGTCACGTTTCCCTTGCCTTTCGATGTCATAACCGAGTCCTCTGCTCTCGTAATTGAATTGTTCTCGCCCTCAGCATGGGCACCCCTGATACCTCCGCGCCGCGGGTCCCGACTGGGGGAAGTAGGGGCCCGCGGCCACAAGCACGGTACCGTTGGTTCCGAAATCAAAAGACGATACCGGCGGAGGGCTAGGCGGTGCGCGTAGGCGGAACACTGCCGTCGCGAATTCGATTCAGTGCCGATGCCTAGGGCCGATAAGACCATCCGGGCCGGTGAAACACAGGAATCCCAAAATCGCCAAGACTGCGACAATCAGAAACGTCATCATTAGGCCTCCCTTGGTCCCCGCTTTAACCTCACGCATTGCAGGCGACCTGATCTTGCGAGACATGTCTCGTGTTACCGATCGTTCGTGAAATGTCCCTTCCTGACGTCCAAGCTGATCCGAAATAGCGCTTCAATCTCTCGCGCAATTTTCTTCGCCCATGAAACACTCGAGCCTTTACCGCGCCAACGGAAATCCCCATGATTCGAGCGGTTTCTTCCGTCGATCGCTCGTCAAGCTCACGCAACTGAATTGCCCTTCGTGTTCGGTGCGGCAGCTCATTCAAAGCCGCGAACAGAATTCGCCGCCGCTCTCGCTGTGAATAGTTATCTTCAGGACTCGGACCTGAATCAGGAATTTCCAGCACGAATTGCGCTTCCTCGCCCTCGGTTGAATCGCTGATCAACGCCTCCCGCAACCCACGACTCTTGCGCAGCAGGATGAGGGCTTCGTTGATCGCGATGCGCGTTAGCCAAGTGGAAAAGGAGGATTTCCCTTCGAATTGGCGCAGGTGAACGAACGCTTTTTGCAAGCTTTGCTGCACGACATCCTCGGCGTCTTCCCGCGTGCGGGTCATCCGCCGCGCTGCGAAGAAAATCCTTCGTGCGTGACGGTCGACCAGAACTTCAAACGCTTGACGATTCTGGTTCTTTGCGGCAGCGACGAGGGTCATGTCTCCTTTGTCGGAAAGGCCGTAGACAGAAGGAATCGCGGGTTCTTGTTTGCCCATGTCGTCTATAGATTTGGGCGAAAAGGTTCGGTTTCTTCGTGGTTTCATCTTGCACACCTCTGTTGAAGCAAATGCTTGATGTAGATACCGCTGGCGATGAATTGCACGCCCTTTTTTGACATGGTTCGCAAAAGCCTCTCACCCTTCCTATCGATAAACGTGACGTCATTGAGATCGACAACACACTTCAGGTTGTTGTCGGTTCGATGAGTCTCTTTCCAGCTTCTTCTCAACTCGTTAACCCACAAGCCGACTAAGCGGCCCTGCAGAATCCACGTCTCTTCCGTTGGCGTTTCGGTCCTCATAATCTTCAGCACGTCAACCTCTTTGGTTTGACGAATGGACTCGTTCGCCGGCCGACAACGGCGGCGCAGAGTTCAGTTCTGTTTGCCGTGCTGAGGGAAGGCATTTCGTTGGTGCCCCATGCTCCGTTCCTAATTGGCATGTCGGTGCCTTCCGCATATGGACTTCCGTCCCACCGTGCTTAAAAAAGATCTCGTCCATCGCCGTTCTCATCAACCAGATGCCACGCCCGTGGTCGGCGCTGAGATTTTCGGGACTCAGGGGATTAGAAACCGTATTCGGGTCAAATCCTTGTCCTTGGTCCTTGACCACGAGGGATATTCCCCTTTCGGAGTCGCAGCGGCACCGAACGTGAACCAATTTATGGCCATCCATACGGTTCCCATGAATGACCGCATTGTTGAGAGCCTCCCAAAGTGCGAGTTCGACGGCGGGTTCTTCACCGGCAACGCAGCGCGATCCCTCAATCAGTCGCATCAGCCGTTGCACGAGAGGTCCAACGGCTTTGATTTCACTTGGCATCCAGGCCTCGATCTGGAAGGAAGAACCTGCGTGTCTTCGGGCAACCTGCGTTCGCAATTCTGATACTTCGTTCAGGCTTCGCATTTCACTCATTGCAAATGCCTCACACCGAGGAGAAGTGCATCGCGCGTGCCAAAGCGTCATGTGCTCCTGAAAGGGCCAAACTTGTTGATTTGTTGTGAGATGTGGCAAGGAGACACGACGCGCTTAATCAAACTGCCAGAGTGGCACTGCCAGCGACACGGTACGCTGCCAGATTTCTGGCACATGAATCGGGTTACGTCCAAATGGCGACTATTGCCAAGGAAAGAAAAGTGAAACTCAGCTTCCCGCAGCTCAGTGGACACCCCGAGCGGCCGAAGCTTCCGGCTCCATCACTGTGTCGGAGCCGGAAGGAAGATAGAATTACGAATCGCAAAACACTAGAAATTGTATTTCATCGCGAACTGGATGATCCGGGGACGATTAGCCGTTGACAAAATGGCGCTCGATCCGTTTGCGATGTTGACTAGACCTAAATTGCCAGTCGCAGATCCAAAGCCGAAAGATTGAGGACCCGAGAATACTGGATGGTTGAAGGCGTTGAAGAACTCGGCGCGGAAGTCCAACGAAGTGGCCTCTGTGACTCTCGTATTTTTGGTGACAGACAGATCCCAGTTCTGTTGGAAGGGGCCGCGGAACGTATTGCGCCCGACGTTCCCTATCGCCGCGCCTGCTACTGCGGGATTCGGTGCGCCGTTGATCTGGCAGGGCACAACAACGTTCTGGTTATTCACGCAGTTTCCGCCAGGCGTGAAAGCGTTCAGGTTGAGGAAAGAACCGAGCCGACTCTCTACACCGCCAGAAGGTATAGCTGAGGCCAAGGTCGCTCCCGGTGCCAGGGTCGCAAAGTTGGTGCCATTAATCCCCTCAAGATCCTGGAGCGTAAACGTGGAGCCGTCAAATACTGTGATTGGAGTTCCGGATTGGAATGTGGTGACGCCATTGACGGCCCATCCGTTCACCAACCTAGTCGGCCCATGGCCGTGGAGCAGCTTCGCAACCGGCAAATCATAGTTGTAGCTGACAACGAAACGGTGCGGGCGGTCAAAATCCGAGACTGCACGCTGACCGCTCGGGTTCAGGAGGTTGCCATACTGAGTCAAACCATTTAGCTCGTCGCCAAAGACCGATCCTGAGCCATTGTCAATTGATTTCGAGTACGTGTAGGCAGCCTGGAAATAAAGGCTGCCCGTGAAGCGGTGGCTCAATGTGGTCTGCAGGCCGTGGTACGTTGAGCTGCCGTCCTGGAACGCGAAGAATCCGCGAGAATTTGCAAGTCCGAGGTATTGCGATGGTACTCGCGCATCGAGGTTTGCTGCGGTACTCCCCGTGATGCCGATGGTTCCATCAGGGTTCTTTGTTACAAACGGGGTGGCCGCAGGTACGTTCACGTTCGCAGCGATGGAAGGCGGAAGGATGCAAGGCGTGGCCATTGTACAAATCCGGCCCGGATTTCCAGGCCTGCCGGTCCCTAGGAGGTGCGAACCGCGCGTGCCTACATATCCCACTTCCAGCAACCAGCCCTTCCCAAGATCGCGCTGGATATTAAAGTTCCATTGTTGCGCGTAGGGCGGACGAAAACTCCGAATCGGGAAGAAGAAGTCGCCAGAAAGCGGCCCTCCGCCTGCGCTCCGGAAGATGGGTGCACCCGTCGTTCCGTTAAAACCAATGAGCGCGGGCACCACCTGATCGGTAGAAAGAGGAAAGGCAGAGTTAGGCAAGATGCTGGGAAATGGATTCTGCGGCGTCACAGAAAATTTCTGCGCACTGATGGTTTCGGAGAATGGCAATCCGCCAGCGGTCTGTAGAAGCGACTGGTTCGACACGCGCTGATAGTAGATGCCGTATCCAGACCGAATCACGGTCTTCTGATTGCCAAATATGTCCCAGGCATAGCTGACTCTGGGCGCGAAATTTCCCGCGCTGAAGCAAGTTGTCAGCGTGCAACTCGAAACCCCGGGAGTGCCGACGTTCGCGGCCCCCGAGGGGTGAATGATGCTGATCGGCCCTGGCTGCCCGTCTTCGAGACCACGGAAGTTCGAAAGGAAATTATTGAGTTCGTGCGCTGTGCTCAATCCTTCCCAACGCAATCCGAGGTTCAGAGTGAAGCGGGGCTTTATTTTCCAGTCGTCTTGGACATAGGCAGAAAAGTCCAAGGCCCGGAAGTGAAAGCTTGAAAAGCCGGCTTCCGCCTGTGTTGTATCAACGCGACCCAATAGGAAGTTCTGGAAGCCACTCAGGGCCGGAGGATTCGGAAAACCCGGTGATGCATCTCCCGCCGGCGTGTTGCTGAAAGTGACGCTGCCGCGTTGCGCAAAATTATTGAACCGATTGAGTTGGTATCGGCTGGCATCCATTCCTAAACGGAGCAAGTGTTTTCCCTTGGTGATAGAAAGGTCGTCTGCTCCGTAAAACGTGTTAAACGCCCCGCCTCGATTGTCGTTGACGCCGGTGCCGATGACCAAAGGAAGAGCACCGGTGATAATCAATTGATAGGCAGCGGGGAACTGCGCAGAGTTGCCCCGGGTGGCCCCAATGTCCGACAGTTGAATCGGCTCGGAGGGATCTTGAGCGAAAAAGAATCGGCTGAAGCCAAAACGGGCATCATTTACAACGTTGGGGGAGAGGACGCGCGTCCAACCCAGTTTCAGAAAGCGGTTTGAGCCCGGCAGCCCTTTCGCAAATGGAAGACTATTCACGTTGTTCGTGCCAGTCCCGAAGGGTTGCGAAGCATTGTTGTCCGAGAAAAACCACCGCGCGGTCAGCTTATCTCTTTCCGTTAGCTGCTTGTCGACGGTGATCGTGTACTGATCGTCCTGAAATGTCCCCACACTGCTCGCTGTCACGTTGCCGAGATTGGGGTTGCTTATGGTCGGACCCACGGTTGGAATACAAAACTTCCCGTCACTGAACAGCGGGCACTTGGAGGCTGGCAAGTTTAAGTAGGCCAGGGCGACGGGGTTAATCTGTGAAGCCGAAAAGCCCGCCGGAAGAAACCTGGCCGCCAAGGTGGCCGCGTCGCGCTGCACCGGGAGAACCGGAATTTGGGAGTTGAGCACGGTTCCAGCGGAAATCCCAGAGGCCTCACGCGTTCCTTGATAATTCACAAAGAAAAAGAAGTCTTTTGATTTTGGAATAGGTCCGCCAAACGAGCCGCCGTACTGATTCTGCCGCAGAACCGGCCGAGGGACCTGGGGCGTTGCCGCGTTGAAGAAGAAATCGTTGGCGTTCAGGACGTTGTTGCGGAAGAACTCGTAGGCATCTCCGTGATAATGAGCCGTGCCACTTTTTAGGTTTACCTGAACGTTGCCGCCTCCATTGCGGCCCGACGAAGCGTCATAGAGCGACGTTTGCGTCTTGAATTCCTGGATCGTATCGGGGTTGGGCAATGGCACGTTGTCCAGGACAGGCAGGTTTACGTCATTTGCGTTGACTCCTTCCAGCTGGAAATTGTTGTTAGTAGGACGCTGTCCATTGACATTAATCGTGACCTGTCCCCGTCCAAGCGCCGCGGAGTCAAACAGTTCGGTGTTGGCGCCCGCGGAAAGAGTAAGCAGCGTCAAAAAATTCCGCGTGGAAAGTGGCAGCGTGCTGGCGGTCTCTGCGCTAATCGTTTCGCCGGTCGCTGCCGGAGTGACATTCACGGGCGTGACGACATCTTTCACCGTAACGGTTTCAGTTACCTCCCCGATAACCAAAGTCGCATTCACGCTCGTTGTTTCCGTTACTTGAACAAGGACGTTGGCCACAACAAATTTGGAAAATCCTGTGGCCGTGATTTCAAGGCTGTAACGGCTTGGTGGAAGGCTCGGAATATTAAACGTTCCCGCGCCAGTGCTTACCACTTCTCGTACCTTCTGGCCGATGGCTAGGTTGGTCACCACAACGGTTGCCCCGGCAATTGCGCCCCCTTTCTGGTCTAACACCGTGCCCGTGATAGCCCCGGTTGCTCCAGCTTGTGCGTACAGGTCGGCAGGGCTAAGAAGTGCGGCGGATAAAACAGCGAAGATAAATGCCATCAACTTTTTCATCTTGACGATTCCCCTATATTCAATTTCGTTTTCATCGACACTTCGGGTTCTGAGAGTTTGTTGTCCACACTCCAAATCGAGTTCTAGCTGGGTGATGAACCTCCAAAAGTCTTTCAGGAGGGGTCCTGGCGGTAGGACTGACGAGCAGTCGGAAACCTGACCGGATTACTGGTCATTCCCTTGGGTCAACTCCGTCGAAACCGAAGTCAAATAACCAAGCAACCCTCCCGAGCCATGGTTCGGTCCGGCCGTGAAGTACATTTGTGCCGCGGGGGCCGCGGCGGCATCGCTGTTATTAGGGCCGAAATTTCCGGGGCTGAGTGCCCAGACGCCATTGATGGCTAGCGGCTTGCCGCTTGCATCCTGTAACAGTCCGTCAAATTTTCCGGTAGCCAGGTCATAGGCGGCGATAAATCCGCTCGATTGGGTATCTCCGCCACCCGCAAATTGCCCGATAAGCAGATCGTGACTGAAACGCCCGAAATCGAGCGGAGCCAGAGCCACGCCCCATGGGGCGTTCAGCCAATCACCGTGTTCGAGACGTCGCAAGAGGCGGCCTGCAGAGCTGTAAATATCCACGAAGCCCAGGCCCGGGCCGTCGGTTTCAAAGCGCGCACCTTCCATGTGGAGCGCATAGGTGACGACAACGTCGTTGCCGATGGCTTGCACGTTGAAAGGCACGTAGGAGGGCGGCAGGCCTTCATCCACGAATGAATTTTCCGAGGAGTCCCCGTCGAAGTGTTCCTTGGACAGTTTTACTGGCTGAAATGCGTTGTCATAGACGTCCACGCGACCCTTGGTAAAGTTAGCTGCATAGAGATAGCGCCTGCCATCAATGAAAGCGCTGGTTAGGCCCGTGTAGCTGGATCCGTCGGTGGTTTTGACTACGGTTACAGCAAGCGTCGCAGCCACAGTTGGATTCCATCCAGCAATCGTTCCATCAATCGTGGAGAAGAGGAATAAGGCTGGTTTGGCTGGGGACAGCAAGAAATCCGTTTGGCTGCCGTTGAAGATGGTGCCGCTTGGTGTACCCGTCGGCGTGTTCTTGTTAGTGGGATCGGCTGGCGGGACGCTGACGATCAGAGACTGCTTCGCTCCGGCCCCGCTGTAAAGCGTACTCAAGCCCGTCGCGTTGTCAGAGACCCACCAGGGGCTGCCGGAGCCGCGGGATATTCCCCAGGGATTAATCAACTGAGAATCAGTGACAGCAGCGACTCCTGACGCGTTGGAAACAAGATTAGTCTGGGTGTAGTGCTGCCCAAAGCAAGTGGTCCCCATGATCAGAGCCAAGACTGCGCTGGCGGTAAAACGTAGCGACATCTTCATCTGCAAGTCTCCTTTGTATTTGGAACAGGTTATCTAACTGGGGTTATCGGGAGCGAGAATCACATGACGCGTCGTTGATGGAAGCGATGATTCCAGGACCATCACTTTTGCTCGCCGCGATCTTCAGAGTGGTCGTCCTCATCGTCCGGAGTGCTCGCCGCGCTCCCTCTCGCCGGCCAGAGTGAATGCGTACACCTTGTTGTTTCCGATTCCAGGTGGGATATTTCGGTATCCGGATCCCCAATAGAGGGTGCCGTCCACGACCGATGGCCCGTCGATTACTGAGCCCCCGCTCGCGAAGTTCCAGAGGATTTTTCCGGCTGTGGTGTCCAGTGCATACATCTGCCCGGAAAAAGAGCCCGCATACATGACGCCATTGGCAACGCTCACCGAGCCGGTATCAATGGTCCCTGCGGTGGGATCCGCCGTCTGCCAAAGGATGTTTCCATTGGCAACATCAAGAGCGCTCCATGAACCCCAGGTTATTTGCTGTCCTGAGGGCACCAAGGTGTAGGGCACATTGAAACGATTCGCGATAGCGACGTAAATCCGCTGCCCGTCTGTCGCGGTGCCCCACTCGATGCCTCCGAGCGAACTTCCTGGCCCAACCAGTGTGGCCCAAACGATGTTGCCGTTATCGGGATTGAGCGCCCAATAGATGCCGCTCTTCTGGCCAAAGCCTATGATATTGCCGACGAGATTAGGTCCGGCCCCTCCAAAGTCGAAATCCGGGCTGCTGGGTACGGGACAGTTCGCGTTCCCCGAAGGTGGGCGGGCAGCCCCAAAACCACAGGTTGCTGTGAAGGTATCAATGCCTTGCAGCCGCTTTGCCCACTTGATCTGCCCGCTCTTTAAGTCCAACGCGAGAGCAGTGTCGAAGAAATCGTCAGCCGCGGCGCAGTCCGCCGTAGGAGTTGCTTTCTGGCAAGCTTCCACGTCTGCGGGAGCGGTGTAGTTGTTTCCAGTGCCGACGAAGAGCGTACCGCGCTTTGGATCAATCGCGGGTGGTTGCCACACGGCGCCACCGCTATATCCCCCCGGCTGTCTGCCATTGTCAGGCATGTCGAAGGTCTTCCAAAGCATCGCACCGTTCTTCTCATCGAGGGCTACGACACTGCCGCGAAAGCTGCAACACGGATATGCCGGGTCGAGCGCCAGAGTTTCTTCGCTCGACGAGACGCCAATGTAAACAACGCCGTCGAAAACAACCGGTGATCCGGTAATGATTGCTGCCGGATGAGTATCCACCTTTGTCATCCACTGTAGCGTTCCCGTTTCGCGATCGACGGAAATCACGTTCGCGCCGTGGTGCACCTGCTTCGAATTCGGAATGTCTCCAATGATTACCTGATTCCCCTCTACGGCAGGGCTAACACGAGAGATAGCGCCATCGACGCCGTCGTAGTCGGAGATCTTGTGCGACCAGATAAGCCGCCCGCTATTCTTCTCGACTGCGAAAAGGTTGCCAGCCCAATCGGGGAAGTAGACAGCGTCGCCATCCACGGTAGGAGTAGCGGAAACATCGCCGCCCGTTGTGAAGACCCATTTCGGGCTCAGACCCTTGACGTTGGCAGGGCTGATGGAGTGCTCGGTTGGTTGGTTCCAACTGTTGCTTAGATTCTGTCCGGCGATTCGCCATTGGCCAGACCGGGACTCATCTGATTGGCCTTGCCCGCTTAGCGCTGAGACTAACAAAAGAACTGTGATCAACGCCGCCTTTGGGAACGACAGGTTACGATTCTTCATGGGCATCCGCATTCTTCTCCTTGAACTCGGTTTTGCGATTACGCTCGCGCATATTTCCTTAGCAAGCGTTTGGGCGGAGCTCTGACTTCTTCCGGCCTCAGACCTCCTTCCACTCCAGGGAATAGGCAGTACGCCTGCCAAAGTGCAGAGGGTTCGCAATGTCGCGGAACTTATTGATTTATATTGCGATGGCGAACCGAAAGACCGTTTTGTAGATCAAGGTGCCAGCGTGGCAGTGCCAGCAAGATGGTAGGAAGCCAGTTTCCTGGCTTATGAATAGAAACGCTGATGAGACCGCATCGCGCGTGCCAAAGCGCGATGTGCTCCTGATGGACCCGAACCTGTTGATTTATTTCCGGACATCGAGCCGAAAGAGCGTTCTTTAAATCACGCTGCCAGCAAGGCGCTGCCGGATTTACTGTAGCGTGGCAGCTTTCTGGCGCGCAAGAAAAAGGGCTGGCAAGAGAGAACGTTTCGGAATTAAGCAGAGTAAAACTGCCGTGTGGCTCGGTTAGGCAGAACCACGCACAATTCCGAGCTTATGCATTCTCAACTGGAGAGTGGACCGCTTCATTCCAAGATGTGCCGCCGCCCCGTTGGGACCTGCCACAACCCAATTGCTCTCTTTGAGAGCTTTAAGAATCTGTTGACGTTCCGTTTTCTGCAAAACGTAGTGAAGTGCGCCATTCGCCGGCGCCGGAGAGGCGGATTGTTCTGCCGGAGGGCTGCTCTTAGGGAATTTAAGATCACTAACATCGATATTTAGGGCAGGGCCCGTCGAGATAATTACGGCGCGCTCGATTACATTCTGAAGTTCTCGTATGTTCCCCGGCCAATGATAGCGGGACAGGGCATCCATTGCCGCGGATGGAATCGTTTCGATGACCTTTCTCATGCGTTTGGAAAATTGCTGCGTGAAGTGCCGCACCAGCAGCGGAATATCCCCCTGGCGTTCTCGCAACGGCGGAACGTGGACGGGAAAAACATTCAAGCGAAAAAAGAGATCGGATCGGAACTTCTGCTCGCTCACCATCGCTTCGAGATCGCGGTTCGTAGCGGCAATCAAGCGTGCGTCGGTCCGAAGCGTGCGCGAGCTTCCCAGCCGCTCGAACTCTCTCTCCTGCAACACGCGGAGCAGTTTGGTCTGCAACTCGAGAGGAATCTCTCCGATTTCGTCCAGGAAAATGGTGCCGCCATCGGCCACTTCGAAGCGCCCAATGCGTTGCGCGATCGCTCCCGTAAATGCGCCCTTCTCATGCCCAAACAGCTCGCTTTCCAGCAAGCCCGTCGGTATGGCCGCGCAGTTGAGCTTCACGAAGGGCTTGGACCGCCGCGGACTCAAATCATGAATGCCGCGCGCGATCAGTTCTTTTCCCGTCCCCGTCTCTCCATAAATGAGCACCGTCGAGTCCGTCGGCGCTACAGTTTCCACCTGTTTGAGGACTCTGCGCAGAGAAACGCTATTCCCGATGATCTGGGCAAAATTCATTTCCGTGCGGATTTCATCTTCCAAATACAACTTCTCTTTGGAGAGCTGGTCTTTCAGCTCTCGAATCTCACCAAACGCACATGCATTCTCCACGGCAATGGCAACCTGATTTGCGATCTGGGACAGAAACGCGCAATCACCAGCGAATGCATTCTCCTGATATTTGACCACACCGACTGTGCCCAGCACGCGACCTCGGCTAACAAGAGGAAGGATGCAGAGCGTTCCAACTTCGGCGTGCAACGTGTATTTCATTCCCAGTCGCCTTGCCTCCTGGATGCTCCCGCACCATAGTTTGCCGGTGCGGAAGACCGTTCCCGAGACATCTTCATCGATAGGGACAAGGCTCTCCTCATGGACGGATTTGTCGCTGAGGGGAAAATCCATTGCGTAGATCTTCAAGTATGTGTTTCCGGCATCGGGGAGACAAATGCCAACCCCATCGCAGCCCATAACCCGGCGCGTGCTCGCCACTACGGCTCGGAGAACATCCCGGAACTCGAGATTGGAAACCACGTGATTGGTCAGTTCAAGGAGAAGCCCACCACGCTCGCTCTTTTTCAGCAACTGCTGCTGTGAGGCCTGCGCCGCGTCAAACAGCAGCGCATTGTCGAATGCCAGAGCGATCTGCTCAGCCACCACCGATAGAAAGCGAACTTCTTCGGCGCTATAAACATCCGGAGTCTTGCTGCCAAAGGTGAGCGTTCCGACTTTGCTATGGGCTGTCGTTAGGGGGAGAGTGCACAAACAGTGGACTCCGTATTTCTTCAAAACCTCCTGGAGTTTGGAAAAGCGAGGGTCGTGAGTTTCGAGCGAGGTCACCAGAGCCTCTTGATTCTGGTAGACCCACCAGGCATCGGATTCCTCCATGGTCAGTTCGGGGTCCGGAGGGATAGCCGCTTCTGTTTTCGCGTCGATAGAATGGCGGCGAAATGTATTGGATTTCTCGTCACGAATCGTCACACCGATATAGTCAAACGGAACGACCCGGTGCAACTCGCTCACCAGCACGCTAAACAGTTCCTTTGGATCTCGATGCGTTCCGATCGCGTTCGATACTCGGACAAGCGATTCAAACCGCGCCGCGGCTGAAGGTCGAGATGCCTCCGTAATTTCTTCAGTTCGCATTTCAACAAACCCCTCACGCAATTATCGCTGCAGCATTGGATGCCAGAATTCGTGCGCCGGTTAGAACTTTGTCCAAGAGGGGAGCAAAGGGCCTCAGGCGTGAATTGCTTGGCCGCGGTAATGATCGCCTCCCGAGCAGCCAGATTTCACAAGTCAACCCTAGCGGACGTATCACTATTCTGCCTGAACCGCGGCATTTAGAGCAGCAAGCGATCCCACATGCCACCATACCTGACTCCACGAACCATTTCTCTGTCGTAAATACTCTGCGGGAATCCGGGTTCGATTCGGCTTGCGCCATCGAGGGATTTCAATTGTTCGGCGGAGAGTTCCAGATCCAAACTGGCGAGATTGTCCTGGAGTTGAGATACCTTCCGCGCTCCAATGATCGGGGTTATTGGCGCCGTTTGATGGAGCAACCAGGCGAGTGCCACTTGCGCCATGCTGCGACCGGCCTGTTCGGAGACTGACTTCAGCGCCGAGATGATCGGTGCCGCGCGTTGTTCCTCAGGAAGCAAGGCTTTCCTTGCCTCGTTGTTCATCCGCGCGCCGTCGGCGTTCCCCTGGCCGTGATACTTTCCGGTCAGCACACCACCCGCCAGCGGAGACCAAGCCACTACCCCCGTGGGCAAAGCTTTCGCCATGGAAATCAGTTCGGGCTCGACCGTCCGTTCAATGAGGCTGTATTCGGTCTGCAGCCCGATGAACTTTGTCCAGCCTCGAAGCTCCGCCAGAGTATTTGCCTGGGCGACCCTCCATGCGGGAGCGTCCGAGATGCCGGCGTAGAGAACCTTGCCTTGGCGAAGGATGTCTCTTGCGCCACTCGAGACCGCACGTTGCCAAGGAACGCTATATTAAGGTGTTTGATCGCACCGTTCTCGAAGCGGCGGAGAAGTTGCAGATACGGATCGAAGAACTAAGACAAATGAAAGAACCTTGCCGGCAGCTCGAATTGACATTTGGCGACGGAGTTGAACAACCACGAACTGCCCTAGCCAAATATCCAGCGTTCAGCCGTCTCGCGGATTCCTCGCTCTCAGGCCAGCAGTTGGCCAGCACATTATCTTGAATACCGCCGAAAGCAATTTGAAATTATGTCGGCCCGCTTGGAGCAAAGTCTCGACGCTAGATGCAGTTAGGGGAATCTGGCGGAGAGGGGGGATTCGAACCCCCGGTAGAGGTTTTAGCCCCTACAACGGTTTAGCAAACGGGTGATTGCGCCCTGGCTCGCTGGTAAATCGCTGAAAACTAAAGACGCCGTTCGGCTCGCTCTGGGCGGTTTGGGCACGGTTGGCAGCTTATTGGAATAAAATGGGATAAAGGATTTTACAGCTCGCGGCTTCATCATCCTTCTCAGCGCCACCGATTCTCTTGGACCACGTTTCGGCTCGCTCTGGGCGGTTTGGGCACGGTTGGCAGCCTACTGGGATAAATTGGGATAGACAACGACCCGGTCCTTGAGAAATTTCCCCCCATTCCGAAACTGGAGCATGATAAGCCGCCTAAGTCTGATTAGCCGTTACCGTCCAAGTCCCGATCAGCAATTCCACATGTGTGGAGTCGAGGTGTGGCGCGGTGGTTTAGGTGGGACCTATCTGTTACCGACCCTTTCAGTTGCCGGTGCCTCACTATTCCCACCATGCTTCCGTTTCCACACCCCGCTCATCGAACCGGACGTGCGGATTTGCCGCATCCGGCTCTCGGAGAAGACTCACGCAATCGCCGTAGCCATTGCATGTGACGCCGTCTGCAACTTCTGGAAACAACTCGGGAGTTGTCAGGCTCATCGCCAATCTCCCTTTCCGTCGTCGCTTCTTGCGTCCGCCTTCAACTAAGGCCCCTTCCCTCCGCCGGCATTACCCGGCTTCATCGGTACTACGAGCCTCTCCGCCATCCCAGTCAGCCCGGCCGGTCTCTCACGAGTTGCCAGTTGATCCGAACCACCATCACCGCTGGGACTTCCCGTGTTGGCGCATGGTCCCCTTGCTTGCATGCCGTCGCTAATACCCCGGCAGGTCGGATGGAATTTGTTCGCTCGTACGATTCCATTCGCTTCGGCCTTCCCCGAAACCGGGGCGAGTCGGCTCCTGCATTAGTCTTTTCGAGGCCTGCTCAGCGTTTACTCACGTTACGGCCTGCACGCTCGCCAAGTCGCCAATGCGACCTTCTACACCGAAGGCTTCAGCAGCTTCGTTGCCTCCGCCGCTGCTTCGATTGCTACCGGGTGGAGCGAACCAGTTCCCGGACGGGTTTAACTCCCGCTGTGGACCACCACCTTTCACGGCGCACCCGGTTTAGCACGACTTACCAGGCGTTGACCGCAAGGACGCAACTGAACGGTGGAACAGTCTCCCAAGGAAATGAAAGATGCTAGCGTGAGTTGTAGTGGTGTCTGCGACAAAGTGAGGAACCTTGACTATCAGAAGCGTGTTTCTTCTGGCGGCCTGCCTGGTGCTGACGACTGGGGCAGAGGCTCAGAAATCGGCGGCAGCTCAGCAATGGGGTGAGGTTGCCAGCGCCCCAGATTTCTTCCATGAGATGGCGCTGCTTCAGAGTCTTGGGCAAGATTTGCATGAGCGAGCCGCTGTGCTCAACAGGCTTCACAAGATGTGGGCCAGTTATGATGTGCTCCGACGACCGGAGATTGGGTACCTGATGTGCCAATTCGGCGACCGGAGTGGCGTTGCGGCGGTGGCGAGGGCGTTTTTCGCCGGTGATTATGACACGGGGCGACGACTTGAGCCGGACGGCTCGGCCGCAGGCGCCAACGCGAACGATAACGCTTTCCGCATGCTGATACTATACGGAACACCGCAACATCATCAAAAGCTCCTTGCAATCCTAAGGCTCTCAGACGATCCCCTACGAAAACGCGACGATCTTTGCGCAAATTTGTTGGGGCTTTCATCCATCCAGAACGGTCCGGGAATTCCTGTTGGTTATCCCAGAGAACAATTCCCACTCGAACTCGCCATCGCTTGCCTTGACTACACGGAGGAAGTCGGGACCATAGTCTCTGCGCCTGGTGGCACAGTCCACTCGCAAATGGGCGCGCGGCAGGGGTCAATCCAGGAGGGCTCAATTACCGTCTCTGGTGTAACCGGCGTGTACACCCAGCGAGGCTGTGACTATGGAGCACAGACGATACAAAATCTTACTTCCCGAGATTTCGGTCACCGCGTTAGCGACTCAATTTCACTGCGAGACCAGGCTATTAAGGCCATTAAGAAATGGTGGACCGAGTCGCACAGCCCGCCGCGAGGATGAAAATGTTTGTGTAGAGTCCCGATTAACGCGGAATCGTACAAGTGAAGTGTTACTTTACATCTCCGGTAAGGCGACTACACAGGAGTTGGCACGCCGCTACTCCCACAACCGGACTTATCATGCATTTGGAGTAAGAACGAAGCTCACGCCCCGT
>WNFO01008527.1_pt1 | contig 21858 bp, 20 predicted proteins | sample 5400251 | NCBI WGS metagenome assembly WNFO01 (sample SAMN13153354, study PRJNA577476) | soil metagenome | isolation source: 100 cm saprolite under Madrone tree | place: USA:California | collected 2016-06-14
CCCGACGCCGAGCTCGAAGCGCCCGCCGCTCAACTGATCGAGCATGCAGATCTCCTCGATCAAGCGGAGCGGAGGATAGAGCGGCAGGATGTAGACGAGCGGGCCGAACCGGATGCGCCGCGTGCGCTTGGCGAGGGCGGCGAGGAAGATGCCCGGCGACGGAGCCATGCCGAGCGACGTCGCGTGGTGCTCGGCGACGTGATACGTGCGGAAGCCGGCGGCGTCGGCGGCCTCCACCAGCCGCAAACGACTCTCGTAGAGCGCCGCCAGCGGCCCCTCGCCGCGGTCCACGTGATCGAAGATGCCGAACGGGACCCTCATCGCCACCACGATGATAGCCGACCTGACGGATGATTTCCCGAGCGTCACGGATGCCATGTACGTCGGCTCGATCGACGCCTTCGCGGAGGACCTCCGCCGCGCGCCTGCGTCGCCGGCTATCGTCGCAACAAGGCGAACAGTCCGATTGTGATGAGAGCGGCTACGAGGCCGAGTAGCGCGTTGAGCATCAGGTCGCTCCGATGCCAGCGGCGTAGAGTGTCGAATGTGATGATGGAGACTTCCACGATCGGATCGCCACGCAGTTTCGGGCGCACCGGAGGCTGTTCACGTGACGTAGGACAGCGCCGGCGTGGAAGTGACACGTGGCGCAGGCGATCTGACCGTCGCCGCCGGTCTGGGTATCCCAGAACAGCGCCTTGCCGAGTCTGATCGCGGCCCCATTGTTGATGATGGTGCCGCCGATTCGCGGCGGGACACCGACAGTCGACAGTGGGGCGAGATCCCCGGCGGCGGCTGCGATGCGGACGTCCACCGCGATGAGCCACGCAGTCAGCAACGCGGCGGTCAGGGCGAGGATGGGAAAGGGGTTGTCGCCAGCCTCCATGAACGGAGAGCCTCCGCGCCCCAGGCCGAACGATTCGGAGCAGCCCGAGCACGATTGGAGAACCTGGCAGAGGGAGCGAGGCCCGAGACGTGCTCGGAACCTCCGCCACGACGCGATACCTCACGGCATTTCTCACGCCATCGCTCTGAAGTCGGGGCCTTACAAAACGTGAGACGCCGAAATTCTCGCGTTCGTCAACTTTTCCGACGGGGCACGCCCCAAACAGGATGCGACTCGGTCCTACAAGGAGGACGATACCTTCCGATCGTCCGATCGTGACCGTGCTGGAAGGGGTCGGCGTTTATCCGTCTGACTTGAGCGTTTTCATACGCGTTTGCCCGCACTTCTGGCACTTGTAGTGAAAAACGGTCTTCCCGTGATCCTTAACGTCGAAACCGATTCGGAGCATCGGCAAAGCACAGCTCGCGCATAGTGTCGACCGTCTCCGAGGAACCTTCCTGCGAATCGTTCCCATGACTCCAACTTCCCGGCCGAGACAACCAGCGTGACATTCGTCAACGCGCTCGGGACACTGACGAAGAGGCGCCATTACCAGCGCATTGCCCACTGACTGCTGCAAGGAGCCGGCCCCACGGTCGACGACATCGAAAATTCAGGAAGTTTTCAGGTCTGCCGGTTGGGGAGCAAGAGGCTCTGTCACGATCGCCGACTATGCCGAAACGGCCACTGACCGGCGATGACACAGGAGTTCGGCGACCTGGTGACGGCGTCGTTCGTGAGATCCGGCGCGCCGATTCGATGCCGCCTATCTGTGAAACTATCCAGGCAAAACACGTGCATCACTGATGACCGGGCGACGCAGAGCCACGCTCCGAGTGTGGATCCGCGGGACCATGACACCCAGCCAGCCTGCGGTGCGCGACTGTGGACTTGGGAGCCGGAAATGTGTAAAGAACCGGTCGGCGTTTTACAGGAAGACGCTGACTGCGCGGTGTTCGACGATCGGAGATAATCCCGGCACGACACCCGACAAGGAGACGCCCATGACCCTGCTTCTGCGGCGGCTTACCCTGATCGTCCTCGGCCTCGCCCTGGTGTCGCTCGGGGCCGGCCCGGCGTCCTCCCAGGCCCCCGCCCGTGGTCACGCCGCCGAGGCCCACGACATGGAGCTGGTTGGTCACGACGACCTTCAGGGACGCTCGGCCTACCAGCCGACGATCCATCAGCAGCGTGGCCGCGTCATCGCGTATGTCGGCCACCACGGCGGGAAAGCGCGCAACCCTCTGACCGGAACCGAGGAGGACAACGGCACGTCGATCGTGGACGTGACCGACCCGGCGAGGCCGCGTTACCTGGCCCACATCCCCGGGATGCCCGGCGGCCCCGAGCAAGGCGGCGCCCAGATGGCGCGCGTGTGCGACCGGATGGGCAAGACGTACTTGCTGCGGACCTTCGGCAACAACATTCCCGGCTCCGCACACGAGGTGTGGGACGTGACCGATCCGGCGAAGCCGGCGAAGGCGAGCACGGTGGCCTCCGGGCTCACATCGACTCACAAGAACTTCTGGGAGTGCGACACGGGAACGGCGTACCTGATCTCGGGCGATCTCGTCAAAACCGATCCGTTGCAACTCGGGCCGTCGGGCTGGCGCACGTGGCGCATGACCAAGATCTACGACCTGAGCGACCCGACCAGGCCGGTGTTTGTGCGCGACTTCGGTTTGGCCGGTCAGCAGCCCGGATCGACCGGTCCGATCCCGGTCGCTCACGGCGTGCACGGACCGATCGTCCTCGGCAATCGCGTCTACTTCGCCTACGGGACCAGTGGCGAGGGCTTGCTCCAGATCGTCGATCGCCAGAAGCTGCTCAGCGGGCCGAAGGAGCCGACGGCCGCGAACCTCAACGCGCCCGAGATCAGCCGGGTTCAGATGGCGCCCAACTGGGGCGGCCACACCGCGTTCCCGATCCTGCGCGTGCCGATCGCCGACTGGGCACCGAATACGAAGGAGCAGACGCGCGATTTCGTCTTCCTCGTCTCCGAGGCCATCGCCAACGAGTGCCGCGAGTCGCGCCACGCCTCGTTCGTGGTCGACATCACCGCCGAGACGCGGCCGTTCGGCGTCGCCACGTTCCAGGTGCCGGAGTCCAAGGGCAACTTCTGCAAGCGCGGTGGGCGATTCGGGCCCCACTCGTCCAGCGAGTCGTTCGCGCCGATCTTCTACCGCAAGCTCGTCTTCGTCGCCTACTTCAACGGTGGCGTGCGGGCCGTCGACGTCCGCGACCCCTACGCGCCGCGCGAGGCCGCCTTCTACATCCCGGCGACGACGGAGCGGACCGGCGAGCGCTGCGTGACGAACGGGACGCGAAGCTGCAAGGTGGCGATCCAGACCAACAACGTCGAGGCGGACGAGCGCGGCTTCGTCTACCTCGCCGATCGGGCCAACACAGGGTTGCACATCGTACGGCTCACCGGCGAGGCGGCCAGGATCACGGGAGGCAACTGAGCGCGACGAAATGAGGACGCCATGCCACGAGTGACCGGCCTCGGACACGTCGGGATCTACGTGCGCGACCTGGAGCGGATGGTCGCGTTCTATCGGGACGTCATGGGCATGCGGATCACCAAGCAGAACTGGCGCGTCGGCATCGTGTTCCTGAGCGCGGATCCCGACGCGGTCGATCACGAGATCGCGCTGATGCGGGGACGACCCGATGCCACGGATCCGCACCTGATCCAGCAGATCTCGATGCGGGTCGCCAGTCTCGACGACCTCCGCGCGTTCCACCGTCGCCTGGTCGCCGACGGCTATCGCATCGAGGAGGTCGTCAACCACGCCAGCGCCATCGGCTGCTACTTCTTCGACCCCGAGGGCAATCGCACGGAGGTGTTCTGGGTGACGGGTCGGCCGTGCTGGGTGCCCACCGTCAGCCCCATCGACATCCATCAGTCCGACGACGCGGTGCTCGCCGAGGTCGACCGCGTCTTCACACAGCTCCGCGACGTCCCGATGGGAGGACGGATGTCGGAGGAAAGCGCGACGCTCGCGCCGGCGGCCCGGCAGGGCTAGGAAACGGAGAACACCATGGCACAGCGACTCACTCGTCGGACGTTCCTGGTCAGCGCCGCTCTCACCGCGCTTCCCGTGCCGGCCTTCGCCCAGGCCAAGCCGGTCCGTATGGGGCTACTCACCGTGAAGACCGGGCCGCTGGCCACGGGCGGCATCCAGATGGAGCAAGGCACCATCCGCTTCCTCAAGGACCGGAACTACACACTCGCCGGCCGCAAGGTCGAGCTGGTTGTCGGCGACACCGGCGGTAATCCCGCGGGCACCAAGACCAAGACGCAGGAGCTCGTCGAGCGCGACAACGTCGACATGATCCTCGGCCCGCTCGCCGCCTTCGAGCTGCTCGCCATCTCCGACTACGCCGCCCAGGCGAAGATGCCGATCCTGAGCCTCGCCGCGGCGGAGGACATGACGCAGCGCAAGCCCAACCCGTATTTCGTTCGGGCCTCCGGGACGTCGGCGCAGTACCTGCACCTGCTGGCCGACTACGCGGCCAAAGAGCTGAAGTTCAAGCGCGTGATCACCATCGCCGACGACTTCGCGTTCGGCCACGAGCAGATGGGCGGCTTCCAGCGCGTCTTCGAGGACGCGGGCGGCCGCGTCGTCAAGAAGCTGTGGCCGCCGCTGGTGACGCCCGACTACACTCCGTACCTCGCGCAGATCAGCGGCGTCGACGCCGTCATCCAGGGCTTCGCCGGATCGAACCCGTTGAAGTTCATGAAGCAGTACAAGGATCAAGGGCTCAAGCTCCCCGTCCTGGCCGGCGCGCCGGCCGGCGACGACGCGCTCCTGAAATCCTTCGGCGACGAGGCGATCGGGATGATCTCGGTCAACTTCTACACGAACGACCTGGACACGCCGAGCAACAAGCGGCTCATCGACGGGATGGTGCGCGACTACGGCAACGTTCCCGGCACCTACTCCGCCGGCCTCTACATCGCCGGGATGGTCGCAGAAGCCGCGCTCGAGAAGACCGGCGGCAAGACCGACGACCGGGAGGCGTTCAACCGGGCGCTGCGCGCGGTGTCGCTCACCGACACGCCGCGTGGGCCGTTCCACTTCGACCACTTCGGCAACGTCGTCGGGGCCTTCTACCTCCGTCGCTGCGAGCGGAAGGGCGACAAGCTCGTCAACACGACGATCAAGACGTATCCGAGCGTGAGCCAGTTCTGGACGTACGACGAGAAGTGGTTCCTCTCCCAGCCGGTGTACTCGCGCGATTATCCGCCGCTGAAATCCTGAGGGGGCCTCGACGGCCCCCTCCTAGCTCCGCATGAACCTGTGGTTCGTGCTGGCGATCAACAGCATCACGCTCGGCGGCCTCCTCTTTCTGCTCTCCGCCGGCTTCTCGCTGATCTTCGGCCTGATGAAGATTCCCAACCTCACCCACGGCTCGTTCTTCATGCTGGGCGCCTACCTGGCCACGAGCCTGCTCGCGCGAGGGTTCGACTTCTGGACGGCGGCCGTCGCCGCGGGGCTGCTCGTCGCGGCGCTCGGCGGGATCGTCGAGCGGTTGATCCTGCGTCGGCTGCCCGGCGCCGAGCTGGCCCAGGTGCTCGTGACCCTGGGCCTGTCCTTCATGATCGCGGATGCCTGCCTCATGGTCTGGACCGGCGACCCCATCCAGGTCGCCACACCCGGCGCGCTCCGCGGCGCGACCTCGGTCGGGTGGCTCGCTTTTCCGACCTATCGCCTCGCCATCGCCGTCATCGCCGTCGTCTTCGCGGCCGGGCTGTGGGCGCTGCTCGACCGCACGCGCCTGGGGGCGATGATCCGCGCGGGCGTGGACGACCCCGAGATGGCGCGCGTCACCGGCATCCGCGTCTCACGGCTCTTCACCATCGTGTTCTGCCTGGGCGCGTGGCTGGCCGGTTTCGCCGGCGTCATCGGCGGGCCGATCCTCTCCGTCTATCCCGGGCTCGATCAGGAAATGCTGCCGCTCGCTCTCGTCGTCGTCATCCTGGGCGGCAGCGGCAGCCTCCTCGGCTCGCTCGTGGGCAGCTTCATCGTCGGCTTCCTCTACAACTTCGGCCAGGCGATGTTCCCCGAGCTCGCCTACGTCGTGCTCTTCTTGCCCATGCTCATCGTCCTGGTCGTGCGCCCCCAGGGCCTCTTCGGACGGCCGGCGCTATGAAGTGGCTCGGGCTCGCCGCCGCGCTGGTGGCGCTCACCGCGGTTCCGCTGTGGGTCGGCTCCATCTACTACGTGAACATCGCCAGCCAGATCTTGATCGCGGCGATCTTCGCTCTCGGCATCAACGTGCTGGTCGGCTACGCCGGGCTGGTCACGCTCGGTCACGCCGGCTTGTTCGGCATCGCGGCCTACGCCGCGGCCCGGATCATGAACAACGGTCACGATCACGTGGCGGTCGCCGCCGGCGCGATCGCGCTCACGCTCGCGGCCGCCGCCGTCTTCGCGGTGCTGGCCCTGCGGGGCACCGGGCTCGGCTTCGTCATGATCACGGTGGCGCTCGGTCAGATCGTGTGGGGCATCGCCTATCGGTGGATCAGCATCACGAACGGCGACAACGGGATCTCGATCAAGGGGCGCCCGAGCCCGCTGGGGCTGTCGCTCGCGTCCCCGGCGGCCTTCTACTGGGCGACGCTCGTCGTCTTCATCGTCGCCGTCGCCTCGATGGCGCTCTTCGTGGCGTCACCCTTCGGCGCCAGCGTGCGCGGCACCCGCGACCAGGCGCGGCGCATGAACGCGCTGGGCTACCACGTGTGGATGATCCGCTTCCTCGCCTTTCTGTTCTCGGCGTTCTGGAGCGGCGTGGCGGGGGTGCTCTATCTCTACTACAACCAGTTCGTGAGCCCGCACGTGGTCGCGCTCACCGCATCGGCCGAGGCGCTCTTGATGGTGATCGCCGGTGGCACGGCCACCCTGCTCGGCCCGATCGCGGGCGCCGCGCTGGTCGTCATCATCAAGAACGTGGTGAGCGCCCACATCGAGCGGTGGAACTTCATGCTCGGCGCCATCTTCGTCGTGATCGTCGTGTTCATGCCGGAAGGCCTGGTGCCTGGGACCATCCGACTCACGCGCTGGATCCGCCGCACGTCGTAGGCGATTCGCCCGCGACGAGGGCGTCGCTTACTTCACGGTCGAGTGCGTGGCGGCGCCGCCGAAATTGCTCCGCACGGTGATGCTCAGCGGGTTGTCCAGCCAGGGCCGCTGCATCTGGAAGCGTCCTCCGCCGAGGTTGGTGAGGTTGAACATGAAGGAGTTGCTCGCGGTGAGGTAGACCGACAGGATCGCGTTCGGGTTGTTGCTCGTGGCACTGATTTTCAGGATCCCCGCCTGCCAGAGTGCCTGCTGGATCGCCACCGTGTCATTGACCGGCGGCGCCGTGGCTGGCGTGACGGTGATCGTGGCCATGCGATTCACGCCGAAGGCCGTCGCCATGATGGTGACCACGGTGGTGGTTGTCACGGACCTCGTCGTCACCGGGAAGCCGATCCGAATTTCACGGTGCCCGTCGCCGGGCTGCCTCCCGGCACGATGGCCGGGGTGAACGAGACGGAGGAGAGGACGGGCAACCCCGGGTTCGGCGGCGGGACTCCACCCTTTCCACCTGCGATCGTGGGAACGAGAAGCGCGAGCGATTGCGCAACCAGCAGAGCGCCGAGAAGGGCCGATGACAGATAGCCGCGCACCCTGAATCGCATGAAACCCTCCCAGGCTTCCCTACGTCTTCGTCCTACCGAGGCTCCGTGCCCGCCGTCGTCTTCAGTCGCGGCGGGGAAGCGCAGACAGGTCGACGGGCTCTACGACATCCCTCACCTCGTAAGGCGCTTCGTTCACGACGGCCGCGCCTCTGGGCCACTTGTTGGGTGGAAGAATCGTCCGCTCGATGGCCTGGCGGATGCGGACGGGTTTCGAGAGCGTCGAGACTGCTTTCCAGCGCCTTCGCGGCTCGTTGCCGAGCACGACGATCCCGGAGTGCTGATTGCGATCGGCATCCACGATCGGGTCGAGATCGTAGACACCGAGCTTTCGCCTCAGCCGCTCGATGTCGTCCTTGTTTCCAGTGAGGAAGTACCACCCCGGGCCCACGCCGTAGGCCTTCGCGTATGCCTGCAGCACCCTGGGTGTGTCGTGCTCGGGGTCGAGCGTGATCGACAGGAACGTGACGTCCCGCCCGGCCCGTTCGCCGAGCAGCTTCTGCGCCTCGGCCAGATGCACGGTGCTCAGGGGACAGGAGTTCCCGCAGGTGGTGAACATGAAGTTGATCGCGACGACCTTGCCCTTGACGAGGTCGTCGTAGAAACGGACCGCCCGTCCCTCGTGGGTCGTGAGCTTGATGTTGAGCAAATGTTGATCGCGGATCGCGACCTGTCGATCAGTAGGATGCGGAGCTGGTATCTTGCTCGGTGACGGCGGCGCCGAGGGCAAGGTCGGGCTGGTGGGCGGGCGCTCGGAGCACCCGCCCCCGACCACGCCGAGCAGCAGCACGACGCTCAGGACCGTCAGCCGCAGTCTCACGTCTGGACCTCGAACTGGCTCATCATCCGCATGTCCTCGTGCTCGATGTTGTGGCAGTGGAAGACGTAGCGGAGCCGATCGCCCGCCCTCGGAACTTCCCTGGAGTCCTCGAACTCGATGAGGATCCTCGTCTCCCGGGCGACATCGCCGCCGATGAGCACCGTGTCTTTGCGCCCTTGCTCAAGTACCGGCGGTGTCTTGCCGTCACGCGACAGGATGAAGAAATCGCTCAGGTGGATGTGCACGGGGTGGACCCAGCCACCGGGCGATTCGAGGATCCAGATCTCGGGCTCGCCGGCCCTGGGCCGGGCGTCGACGCGGTTCTCGTCGAAGAACTCTCCGTTGATTTGCCACGCTCCATTGGAGCGGTTGAACTCGAACCGGCGCTGGACCCTGACCTGCGGAAGCAGCTGCGCGGGACCTTCGGTCACGGGCAGAAGGATCCTGGGCACCCGGCTCGGATCCCGGACGGCGTTCTTGGCCACGACGAATTTGAGGAGCGGGGTGCCGGGATCCACGAGCTTATCCGGCTTGCGGCCGTCGGTCTGCTGCAGGCGATTGACCAGGAATACCTCGTCGGGGGCGAACGTGAAGTCGATGACCACTTCCACGCGCTCGGCCGGCGCGAGGCGGAAGCTCTGCACCGTCACCGGGCGCTCGAGGAGCAAACTGTCGGTGGCGATGGCGATGAAGGGCTGATTGTTGCTCAGGAAAAGCTGGTAGACGCGAGCGCTCGAGCCGTTCAGGATCCGGAAGCGATACTTGCGGCGCTGCACCTTCAGGAACGGCTGGATCTTGCCGTTCACCAGGAACTTGTCGCCGAGAAAACCGTTGTGGTCGAAATTGTCGTAGACGAGAAAGCCGTTGCGGTCGAACAGCCGGTCCTGGATGACGAGCCCGATGTCGAAATCGCCGCTCGGCAGACCCAGCGCCGGCGGCGGGTCCGTCTCGTTCCCGGTGTCGAGGGTGTTGAAGGAAACGTAGAACCCGGCGAGCCCCCGATAGACGTTCTCGGCAGTGATGTCGATGGCGTGGTCGTGGTACCACATCGTCGAGTGCTCGTTCTGCAGGAGGCCGCCCTCCGCTCGGTTCGGATAGAAATTGTCCCTCGACTCGCCGAAGCAGAACGTATCCAGCGGGTAGCCGTCGTCCTCGGGATTCTGGAAGCCGCCGTGGCGATGGATGGCGGTGATGGGCTCTCCGATGTCGAGCCGCCCCTCCACCAGATCGTTGACGAACCTGACGAGCTGCGCCCTTCCTCCGCCCGGAGGCGGGAAGCTCCTGCTCCTTGCGACGAACGTCGGACCGGGAACCCTGCCGTCGTAGCCCCACAGGTCGTTCAGCGGCAGGTCGGGATGGAACGAGTGCTGGGTGTTCCTCTCGTGGATCAGGAAGAACTCGGTATTGTCGGGAACGGTGCGCGGTCCATGGACGTGGAACGCCGTGGTTCCGTCCACGTTCACGCAGTCCGCCGGATCGGCCTGAGTGGCGAAAGGCCTCACCGGCTGGGCGGTCGCAGGAATCCCGCCGTTGGCCTTCGTCAGCTCGACGACGAACGGCCTGGTTGGCGGGCTCTCCGGCAGGTTGGCCGCTTGCGAGAGTCGCCGTCCGCCAGACAGCGCCGCGCCGCCTCCGAGCATGATTCCCCAACGAAGAAGGTCCCGTCGTGTGAGTTGCATCGATCCCTCCCAGGCCGACCTTCCTCGAGCTGGGAGCCCGATCTCCCACGGCAGGCTCGCGCAATATAGAAAGCGTTGGTGACAAAATCAATTCGTCGTTCGGCATATGAGATGAATTCACCGTTCGGCATACGTCGGAGTCCTTTGGCGCTCGAGACGACGGCAGGCGCTGGTCGACATCGCCAAGAGGGCAGCCGATAATCCCGAGCGCCCACGATGACTGCGCTCGCCGTGCACAACCTCCAGAAATCGTTCGGCGGCCTCCGTGTGACGGACGCCGTCGACCTCACCGTCGAGCCGGGCGAGCGCCGTCTGATCATCGGGCCGAACGGCGCGGGCAAGACGACGCTCTTCAACCTCATCACCGGTGAGCTCTCGCCCGACGCCGGCTCCATCACGCTCTTCGGCCGGGACATCACGCGCGTGCCGAGCCACCGGCGCCCGCATCTCGGCATCGCGCGCACCTACCAGATCATCACGCTTTTTCCGCGCGACACGCTGTTACGCAACGTCACGCTGTCGCTGCTCGGGCTGTCGAAGCTGCGCTGGAACCCGCTGATCAGGCTCGATGGACAGCCGGCGCTGATCGCTCAGGCCAGGAACGTGCTGGCCCGTGTGGCGCTCGATCACCTGGCCGAGCGCCCGCTCGCCCAGACGTCCTACGGCGAGCGGCGCCGCGTCGAGATCGCCATGGCGCTCGCCCAGAATCCCCGGGTCCTGTTGCTCGACGAGCCGTTCGCCGGGCTCTCGCTCGAGGAGCGGCGTGACGTGCTGGCCCTCGTCAGCGGCATCCCGCGCGACGTGACGATCGTCATGATCGAGCACGACATGGACGTCGCGCTCGACTTCGCCGAGCGGATCACCGTGCTGCACTTCGGCCAGGTGGTCGTCGAGGGCACGCGGGGTGAAGTCGTCGCCCACCCGCGCACCCGGGAGATCTATCTTGTCGAGTGAGGCGCTCGTGCTGAGCGAGGTCGACGCGTTCTACGGCGACAGCCACGTGCTCCACCGCGTGTCGTTGCGGCTCCCCGAGGGCCGCCTGCTCGGCTTGCTCGGCCGCAACGGCGCGGGCAAGTCGACGTCGCTGAACGTCGTCGTGGGCCTGCTGCCGCCGCGACACGGCGTGGTGTCGGTCTACGGCCGGACCGTCACCGGGCGCGCCCCGGAGGCGATCGCCGCCCACGGCGTCGCGCTCGTGCCCCAGGGCCGCCGCGTCTTTCGGAGCCTCACCGTGCGCGAGAATCTCGCGGTGGCCGGACGCCGGCCGCGCGGTGACCTGCCGATGCTGTGGACGCTCGACACCGTGTCGGCGCTCTTCCCACGTCTCCACGAGCGCCGGCACCAGATCGCCGCCTCGCTCTCGGGCGGCGAGCAGCAGATGCTCGCGATCGCCCGCGCGTTGATGTCGAACCCCCGCGTGCTGCTGATGGACGAGCCCTCGGAAGGACTGGCGCCGCAGATCGTGGCCGAGGTGATGGCGACGATCCGTCGCCTCAAGGCCGAGGGGCTCTCCATCGTCCTCGTCGAGCAGAACCCCAAGCTGGTCTTCGACGTCGCCGACGACATCGTCATCCTCAACAGCGGGCGCGTCGTCCTCGAGGGCGCGGCGGCCGAGGTCCGCCTCCGCGTCGCCGAGCTTCACCAGCACCTGGGGATTTACTGACTCAACCGCTTCTGCTCGCGGTGCGCCTGCTCGATCACGTAGGCGCGAATCGCCTCCACGTCGTCCGGCTTCAAGAAATCGGAGAACGAGATAATGCCGTTGCGCATGAAGACGCCGTCGAGCACGACCGCCCGGTAGGCCTCGGGGGAGCCGAGCATGGCCGAGTACCGCAGATCGGTCACGACACCACCGGCCACCGTCGCGTGGCCGTGGCACCTCGTGCAGTAGCTGCGATACAACGCCCCGCCCTGCTCCAGCGCTTCCTTCGACGCGGTCAGCGCCGGCGGGTTGAGCGGCCGCTTGACGGTGAGGAGCGGCGGCAGCGTCGCGGCGCCGCCGAGCTTGAACGTCAGAATACGGTTGAGCCCGCCTTTCGCCGCCTGGGTGACGATCTCTCCGGCGAACAGTGGCGCCGCGCCGCCCCAGCCGGCCAGGATCGTCACGTACTGCTCGCCACCGACCTCGTAGGTCACCGGCGCCGCGACGATTCCCGTCTGGGCGTGAAAATCCCACAGCGTCTTGCCGTTCGCGGCGTCGTAGGCGGCGAAGCGGCCCATGCCGTTGCCGTGGAAGACGAGTCCACCCGCGGTCGATAGCAACCCGCCGTTCCACGGGACCGGGAACTCCGCGGTCCAGACGGATTTCCGCTGGACCGGGTCCCACGCGATGATGCGGCCCTTCGCCGATGCCCTGATCGCCTTTCGGATCGCCTCGTCGTCGGGCAACGATGACGAGATCGCATGGAGGCCGTTGTTCCAGAACACTCCCGCGCGACGCTGGAAGGATTGTGGATCGGCCGGCACGTACATGAAGCCGCCGTCGAGAGCCGGGACGTAAACGAGTCCCGTGGCGGGGCTGTAGGACATCGGCTGCCAGTTGTGGCCGCCGAGCGGGCCGGGGGCGACCAGCGCGGGCTTTCCGGCGGCGCTGTAGCGGGCCTCCGGCTTCTCGATCGGACGTCCGCTCTTTGGATCGAGGCCATTCGCCCAGGTGACGTTCACGTACGGCGTCCCCGAGATGAACTCGCCGGTGGCGCGATCGAGCACGTAGAAGAACCCGTTCTTCGGCGCCTGCATGAGGACCTTGCGGGCCCGTCCGTCGATGGTGAGGTCGGCCAGGATCATGTGCTGGGTCGCCGTGTAGTCCCAGTCTTCACCGGGCGTCGTCTGGAAGTGCCAGACGTACTCGCCCGTGTCGGGGCGGATGGCGACGATCGAGGCGAGAAACAGATTGTCGCCCTTGCCGTCGCTCCGCATCGTGTAGTTCCACGGCCCGCCGTTGCCGACGCCGACGTAGAGCAGATCGAGGTCGGGGTCGTAGGCCATCGAATCCCAGACGGTGCCGCCACCGCCGTGACGCCACCACTCGCCGTTCCAGGTCTTCGCGATCATCTCGACGGTCTTGCTCTCGAAGCCGTCCTTCGGGTTGCCGGGCACCGTGTAGAAGCGCCAGGCCATCGTGCCGGTCTCGGCGTCATAGGCCGAGACGTACCCGCGCACGCCGAAGTCGGCGCCTCCGTTGCCGATGATGACCTTGCCCTTCACGACTCGGGGCGTGCCGCTGATGGTGTAGTCCTGCGACTGGTCGACGGTGAGCGTCTCCCACACCTTCTTGCCCGTCTTCGCATCGAGCGCGATCAGCCGGCCGTCGAAGGCGCCGACGTAGACCTTGCCCGCCCAGACGGCGACGCCGCGGTTGACCACGTCGCAGCATCCCTTGGCGCCGTACGCTCCGGAGATTTGCGGATCGAACTCCCACAGGAGCTTGCCGGTTCGGGCGTCGAGGGCGAGCACGTGGCTCCAGGCGCCCGTCGTGTACATCACGCCGTCGACCACGATCGGCGTGGCCTCCACGCCGCGCGCGGTGCGGCTCGCGATGTCGTGCGACCACGCGAGGCCGAGCTGGCCCACGTTGGCCGTCGTGATCTTCGCCAGCGGGCTGAAGCGCTGCTCCCCATACGTCCGTCCGTGGCTCAGCCAGTTCTGAGGCTCCTTGTCGGCGGCGATGATTCGCCCGCCATCGACCTCCGCGGCCATCGCCGCCGCGCACGACAGCAGGAGTGCCACGACCAGAGCCGCCGCCGATACATTGCGTGTGATCGTCATCCCGGTCTCCTCATCGTGGCTCATCGCCCGAGATCGCTCGCGAGCGGTGGAAACGACTGCGGCGAGAGCTGGTCGGCCGTCAGCCCTTGCCAGTGCCACTCGGGAACGGTCGCCCACAAGCGATCCGCTTCGGCCTGAGCCTCGGCCAGCAACCTCGCCTCGTCGAGGCCCACGACGTGACCGTCCTCGACGCGCGTCTCGCCGTCGACGATCACCTGATCGACGTCATCCGACGTCCCGCACTGTACGAGCGCCTTGATCGGGTCCCGATAGGGGCCCATCCGGAAGCTCCGCATGTTGATCAGCACGATGTCGGCCTTCGCTCCGGGCGCGAGCCGGCCCAGGTCGTCGCGGCGCAGCGCGCGAGCCCCGCCGAGGGTGGCCGCCGTGAAGACGTCGGCGGCGGTGCCGAGCGTGAAGTCGTTCTCGACGATCTTGCAGAGGTTGGACGCCCAGCGCATCTCGCTGATGAGGTCGCGCGGGTAGGTGTCGGTGCCGAGGCCGACGTTGATCCCGGCCTTCCGGAACTTTGCGAACGACTCCAGCGCATTGCCGCGCCGGGCGAACACGAGCGGGCAGTGGGCGACCGAGGCGCCGCTCTGAGCGAGGATCTCGAGATCCCGCCCGGCCGGCACCGCGGCCAGATGATGGGCGGTGTTCACGATGCAGTGACCGACGATGGCGCCGGGCGCGAGCAGTCCGGTGTCGGCCAGGTACTCGATGGGCGTCATCGTGTGGCGGCGCAGGATCTCGTGGAACTCGAGCAGGTTCTGGCCGGCGTGGATCTCGATGCCGACGCCCAGCTCGTCGGCCGCCTTGCGGGTGGCGCGCAGGAGCGTCGGGCTGCAGGTATCGACCTGATACGGAAAGAGCATTCCCTGGATGCGGCCTTCGTACGAGCCGGCGTGCTTGCCGATGAACGCCTTCGCGCGATCCAGCCCGGCCAGGCCCCCGGCCTCGTCGTGCTCGTAATAGAGCTGGCCCGTCTCGCTCACGCAGTAATCGGCCGAGCGGTAGGTCGGGCTCAAGAACGCCCGCAGGCCCAGCTCGCCGGCGATTCTCGCGTGGGACTCGGCGGTGGCGACGATGTCGACCACGGTCGTGCAGCCGTTCCTCAGCATCTCGGCCAGCGCGAAGCGTCCGCCGATGTCGGGGTCCTGGCGTGGCCCGAGCGGCTTCACGCCCTTCTTCGCGGAGTAGTAGTTGAGGAAGCCGGTGTGGAAGAAATCGCGACGGCCGATGTCGGCGATCAGTCGCCCGCCCGCTTCCACGTCGGCGTGACAGTGGATGTTGACGAGGCCGGGGATGACGAGCTTGCCGACCGCATCGATACGCCGATCGACGGATCCGGTGAAGGATCGTCCGACGAACGTCACACGGTCGTTCTCGAAGACGAGGGCGCCGCCGCGCAGCAGCCGATGCCCACCCTCGGCGTACGCGACGACGTCGCCGCCCTGGATCAGGGTCTTCATGCGTGTCTCCTAATCCTCGCTCTCGGCGGCGAGCCACGGGCAGACGAGCCGCTCGACCAGCGACACCGCCCCGAAGAGGAGGATGGCCATGACGGAGAGCAAGATCATGGAGCTGAACGCCAGCTCGGTCTTCCAGTACGAGGTCGCCGACAGGATCACGTAGCCGAGGCCCTTGTCCGAGCCCACGAACTCGCCCACGACGGCGCCGATCACCGACAGCGTGATGGCCACCTTGGCGCCCGCGAAGAAGAACGGCAAGGCCATCGGCAGCCGGACTTTCACGAAGGTCTTGAACGCGCTCGCCCGGTACGAGCGGCTCAGGTCGAGCAGCTCGGGAGGCGTCGCGGCCAGGCCCGTCGCGGTGTCGACGACGACGGGAAAGAACGCGACGAGGAAGGCCACGATGACCTTCGGGATCTCGCCATGACCCAGGATGAGGAGCAGCACCGGCGCGACGGCGATCTTGGGAACCGACTGGGCGAGCACGATCAGGGGATAGAGCGCGCTCTTGAGGACTGGCGAGTAGACGATGAGGACGGCCAGCGGCACACCGACGAGGATCGACAGTGCGAAGCCGCCGAGCGTTTCGTAGAGCGTCACCCACGTGTGGTCGAGGAACCGGTAGCGCCACTCCCACCCTTCACCGACGATGGCCGAGGGCGCCGGCATGATGAAGTTGGGAATGTGGAACGCGCGCGTGGCGGCCTCCCAGAGGACGAGGACGCCCACGAGCGCCGCCGTCGGAACGAGGTAATCGCTGACGACGCGCCGGGCCACCCCCACCGTCACGGCCGCTTCCTTCCCGAGAAGATCAGATTCCGCACGTCGTCGCTGTAGGCCTTGAAGCGCGGGACGAACTCGAGATCCATCGTGCGTGGCCGGGGCAAGTCGATCCCGAGCACACGGGCGATGCGGCCCGGCCGCGGCGTCATGACGACGACCCGATCGGCCAGGAGGATCGCCTCGGGAATGCTGTGCGTCACGAAGATGATCGTCTTGCGGCGCTGGCCACGCGCTGCTGCATGCCGCCCGACAGCTCGCGCGGATACTTCGTCTCGAAGCCGCCGAGGCCGGTCAGCTCGAGGAGATCGAGGGCGGGCTTGCGATAGTGCCGCGGCTCCAGGCCCAGCATCTCGACCGAGAAGAGGACGTTGTCGAGCACCGAGCGCCACGGGAGCAGCACGGGCTGCTGGAAGACGAAGCCGACGTCCGTGAACGGCTCGCGCACGATCTGGTCGCGCACGTGGATGCTGCCGCGCGTGGCCGGGGTGAGGCCAGCCACGAGCTTGAGCAGCGTGCTCTTGCCGCACCCACTCGTGCCCACGACGCTGACGAACTCGTTCTCGCCGACGTCGAGGCTCACGTCCTCGAGCGCAGGCACGAGATCGCCCCGCCGCGTGCGGTACGTCTTCGCGACGTGGTCGAGGCGGATCACCGGTAACGGCTACTTCTTCTCGGGCAGCAGGTCGTTGGTGTACAGCTCGTCGAGCGGCACCTTGCGCTTCAGCTCGAGGTACTGCGTGTAGGTGTCGCGCGTCTTCTCGAGCCGCGCCGGCTCGAACTGGCCGACGGCGAGCTTGCCGGTCACCACCTCTTCGGCGTAGACGAAGCGCGTCGCCACCTGAGCCGCGCCGAGCGCGCCGTCGGGATCGACTTCGGGATGGTACTTGACGACGTAGCCGACGCCCTCGTCGTAGTGCTTGGTGCGGAACGCGTAGTCCGCGCCCTTGAGCGTGGCGCGGAGAAACGCCTTGAGGCCTTCGGGGTCCTTGGCGATCGTCTCCTCGCGCGCGACGAGCGACGTGGACGAGAGGTCGAAGCCCAGATCGGCCCACGCCGAGAGCACGCGGATGTCGGCGTTCTGCTGCTTGGCGATCTTCCGGATGCGCGCCTCGTGGACGACGAAGAAGGGCACGGCGTCGGTGGCGCCCTTGATCAGCGACGGCGGCATCGAGGCGGCATCCATCGTGACCCACGTCACCGAGTTCGGCTTGAGCCCGGACAACCGCTCGAACACCGGCCACAGGATCTGGTGGCTGTTGCCGGGCGAGATCGCCAGCTTCTTGCCTTCCAATTCCTTCGGCGTCTTGATCGGCGAGTCGGCGCGCACGAAGACGCCGTGCGGCGGACGGCGGTACCAGAGCGCGATGGCCTTGACCTTCACGTCGGTGTTGGCGCGCGCCGCGATCAGCGCCGAGATGTCCGAGATGCCGACCTCGCCCTGGCCGGCGGCGATGCGCTTGACGGTGTCGGCCGAGCCCTGGCCCCGGACGATCTTCACGTCGAGGCCCTCGTCGCGATACCAGCCTTTCTCGAGCGCCGTGTAGTGCGGGACGTACTCGCCGGTCGGCACGAAGTCGAGGATCAGCGTATAGGGCCGGAGCGGCTTCGTCTGGGCCGGGCCGTTCCCCGGCACTGCCAGCAGAACGAGCACCGCCAGGAGCGTGAATGCTAGCCGAGCAATCTGGATCATCATGGTCCTCCGCGATGCGTGGCCGCCGAGAGCGCGCCATGCATCTCACGCGGCCCATGACGTGTCAAGTCATCGACGGACGTGTCGAGCCTCGACCGACGGGAGCAAATCATCGACATCGGCGATGGCGTGGGCGACAATCCGCGCTCGTGAACGAGCCCTTCGATGGCTATCGGCGCCGAACCATTCCGCCACCGGACGCCGAGCTGACTCAGGTCGGGCCCGGCACGCCGGGCGGCGAGTACCTGCGCCGGTTCTGGCAGCCGGTGGCGTTCGTGCGAGACCTCGAGCGGCCACTCCGGGTGCGCATCCTCGGTGAGGACCTCGTCGTGTTCCGTGACGGCAGCGGGCGGATCGGCGTCCTGCACCTGCATTGCGCGCACCGCGGGACGTCGCTCGAGTTCGGCATCCCGCTCGATCGCGGCATCCGCTGCTGCTATCACGGCTGGGCCTTCGACGTCGACGGGCGGTGCCTCGAGACTCCCGGCGAGCCGCGCGGCAGCCGGCTCAAGGAGCGCGTCTGGCAGGGTGCGTATCCGGCCATGGAGTTCACGGGCCTCGTCTTCGCCTATCTCGGCCCGCCGGAGCGACGCCCGGCGTTCCCGATCTTCGACAGCTACCACGTGCCCGGCCACAGGCTGATGCCGGCCGCGAAGTTCACGCTGCCCTGCAACTGGCTCCAGGCGAAGGACAACAGCATGGACCCGGTGCACACCGCGTTCCTGCACGCGCTGAGCAGCGGTTACCAGTTCACCGAGGCCTTCGGCGTCGTTCCCGAGCTCGACTGGGCGTTGACCGAGGCCGGCATGGCGTACATCGCGACGCGCCGGGCCGGCGATCTCGTGTGGATCCGCGTGTGCGACTTCATTCCCCCGAACATCCACCAGTTCACGCGGGAGATCGAAGAGGCCACGGCGCCGAAGCCCACGAGCCGTCCCGTCATCATCCGCTGGGCCGTCCCCGACGACGACACGCACACGACGAATTTCGAGCTGGCCCAGGTGGATCCGGCCTGGGGATTCACGCCCGAGCAGGTGGCGCTCCCCGGCTTCGGTCAGTCGGGCGATCGCCCGTACGCTGAGCGCCAGCGCCACCCCGCCGACTTCGACGCCCAGTCGAGCCAGCGGCCCGTCGCCGTCCACGCGCTGGAGCACCTGGCGTCGACGGACCGCGGCGTGATCATGCTGCGCGGGATCGTCCGCGACGGCATCCGCGCGGTGGCGAGCGGTGGCGATCCGTTCGGTACGCACTGGCGCGAGGGCCAGGTGATCCCGACGTTCACGCAGGACCTCGTGCTCCATCGGCCAGCGGCGCCGACGCCCGAGGACGATCGCCGCCTGCTGCGCGCCGAGGGGCGCCGGGTGATCGTCGCGACCGAGCGCCCGTAGCCACCCACCCGTCGCGATGAGGGCGGCGGAAGGCTCGGGCAACCTGGCGGCTATGCGCGCGGACCGAGCTCCATTACGTCGCGATTTGCCAGGCGTTAGAACTCACGGATGAAGCGTGCGCGCAGGGCATAGTCGAAATCTCGGGGCTGCGTCACCGGCAGCTCGATGCCCACTGCGAACGTCGTCTCCGGCCACGGCCGGACGTTGAATCCCGGCGTCAGCGAGACCTGCGTTGCCTGCAGGAGGCGGTCGTCCTCTGCCCCGCGGGTCCCCGTGCGGGTCGTGAGCTCGAGCAGGGGCATGAACCAGCGACTCAGCCGATAGCCCGCCGCCAACCCTGCAGTGAGCTCCTGCCTGTTGGGACCGGCCACGTTGGCGTTCACGTTGAACTCATAGGCGATCTCGGCCATGAAATCGAAGGCGCCGAACGCGATGCCGGCCGTGAGAAACGGTTCGATGGCCGCCTCGCCACCGAGGCCACGACGCTCGGAACCGGTGGGGAGTCGTACTTCGAAGCCGGCCGCCACCTGCCCGGGACGCTGGCCGAACTTGTAGAGGAGGAACTTGTTCTCGATCGTCAGGTCACCGACACCGCCCATCGATCGCTGGTCGCGCAGATCGGTGAATACCAGCGGAATCTCGAGTCCAATCCGCCAGCGCGGCAGAACAGGAATCTCGAGGCTACCGCGCAACTCGGTGACCCGGCCGTCAAGGCCTTTTTCGTGATCGACCCGAAGCTCGAACTCGCGGTCGAGGAACGGTCGGCGCGTGATGAGGGGATAGACGAACTCATCGGAAGCGTCGTACGCGGCATCGGCCCAGGCGATCGAAGGGGCGAGCAGTGCGACAACGACGACGACGATTCGAGTCACCATTTAAACCAGTGTACGGAGCGACCCGCACTCGGCGGCAAGAAAATGTGAGACGACTCCAGGACGTGGTACGTTCGACGACAGGCACGACGCGGGCCACGGTTACCCTCGAGCCCACCGGATCACCGACTGCCTGACGACTCAGAGACTCAGGAGCCGCTCCAGGTTCTTCGAGAGAATGGCCTCCTTCTCGTCCTGGGTCAGGCTCTTCATGCCGAGGACCCACGAGACGGGCCAGTCGAGCGCCATGTCGTACGGCCAGTCCGTCCCGAACACCACGCGGTCGACGCCCACGGTGTCGATCAGGTAGCGCAGCGCCTCCTCGGTGTAGACGATGCAGTCGTAGTAGAACCGCCGGAGATACGCGCTCGGTGGCTGACGCACGTGCACCCGCGCCTCCGACCGCACTTTCCAGGCATGGACCATCCTCGTCCATGACACCGCCGTGGACCAGCGTCGCGAACGTCACCGCGCGATCGACGAGGTTCCCGATCGAGTTCGGCAGGTGATAGCGGCGGCTCCGGGGCGTGACCAGCGTCTCCATGCTCTGGTGGAAGAAGATCACCGCGCCCATCTGCTCAGCGGCCTTGAAGAACGGCCGGAACTCCGGCTCGTCGAGCGTGCGGCCGTTGACGTGATCGTTGATCTCGATGCCCTTGAGGCCCAGCCGGGTCATCACGCGCTCGAGCTCCGCGATCGACGCCTTCACGTCCTGCATGGGCAGGGTGCCGAGGCCGGCGAAGCGCTGGGGGCGAGCGCGCACCATCTCGCTGATCTCGTCGTTGGTCGCCCGCGACGTCGCCACCGCTACCGGTGTATCGAGGTGATAGTTGTAGAACCCGACGTAGGGTGAGACGACGTGAACGTCCACGCCGAGCGAGTCCATGTCGGCGAGGCGCTCTTCCGGCGTCCAGCGGGCGCGCGGCGGCAGCGGCTGGCGGTGGCTGCCGACGACGGCGAACTCGGTGCCCTGCGCATCCCGCTCGCGCCGGAGCGTGTGCCAGTCGCCCCCATTGTCGGTCGCTCGCCAGAAGCACTGCGGGGTCAGATGGGCGTGGATGTCGATGGCGCGCATGACGCTCCTTTCGAGAGCGCCAAGTATAATCCGGCCACCGTCTGGAGGAATGCCGGTCGCGATGGCTGACGCGCTGCTGGAAGTCAGAGACCTCCGCACCTACATCGGAACGCGCCGCGGCGTCGTGAAGGCGGTGGACGGCGCCACGTTCTCCGTGCGGCGCGGCGAGACGCTCGGCATCGTCGGCGAGTCGGGCTCGGGCAAGTCGATGACGTGCTTGTCGATCCTCCGCCTCGTCCCCGAGCCGGGCGGCCGCATCGTCGGCGGGCAGATCCTGTTCGACGGCGAGGATCTCCTCGCCAAGACGCCCGACGAGATGCGCCAGCTCCGCGGCTCGCGCATCGCGATGATCCTCCAGGATCCGATGGCCTCGCTGAACCCCGCCCTCACCGTCGGCGAGCAGATCGCCGAGACGCTGCGCCTGCACCGCGGGCTTCGCGGCCGCGCGCTCGACGACCGCATCGTGGAGCTGCTCCGCCAGGTTCGCGTGAGCGATCCCGAACGTCGCGTCCACGCCTACCCGCACCAGATGAGCGGCGGGATCCGCCAGCGCGTGGCCGGCGCCATCGCGATCTCTTGTCAGCCCAGTCTACTCATCGCCGACGAGCCGACGACGTCGCTCGACGTGACGATCCAGGCCCAGTACCTGCGGCTGCTGAAGGACATCCAGCGCGAGACGGGCCTGGCCATGGTGTTCGTCACCCACGACCTCGGCATCGTGGCCAAGCTCTGCGATC
>WNFO01002377.1_pt1 | contig 21842 bp, 20 predicted proteins | sample 5400251 | NCBI WGS metagenome assembly WNFO01 (sample SAMN13153354, study PRJNA577476) | soil metagenome | isolation source: 100 cm saprolite under Madrone tree | place: USA:California | collected 2016-06-14
CGCCCCTTCTGCGCCTTGCGCCTCAGCGCCTTGTCGACATGCGCCGGGACACTTCGCACGGTGTACTGGACCGTCGGAGGGGAGGGGGAACGTCCCCGACCTCGTCGTCCCGTCGATCCGACCGTGCCCGGTCGTCTTGCCTGCTTGCTCATGCAGGCACTATATCCATGAGATGCCTGCATCGCAAGGCTGGACTCTCATACCTATATAGCACAGCCAGCTCCAGCCGCGACTTGACCGTTCCCTGGTCTCGGGCTAGCCTACAGTACTTCGCAGGGGTGCGACCGATCCCCCGAGTGGAGGCCCTGACATGAGGCGTCCCCGATTCGTGGCTCGTAGCACGTTTCACCTCCTGGCCGTCGCCCTGATAGTGATCGTCGCCGCCGCGACGGCCATACCGTTCTCGTCACCGGCCGGCGCCGCCGCCAAGGGCAAGCTGGTCCTCGCCTGGCACGCCGGCTTCGCGTCCCGCTGGCTCGACCCCCAGGAGCACGACGGCACGGCCACGCCGGACAACTTCTTCACCGCGCTGCACGACGCCCTCATCAAGAATCAGGGCACGGCGCTCTACGACCATCCCGCCCTCGCCGAGCGGTTCGCGGTCGCCGCGGATGCGAAGAGCGCCACGTTCACGCTGCGGAAGGGCGTCAAGTTCCACAACGGCGAGCCGGTCACCCCGCAAGACGTCAAGTGGAGCTACGAGAACTACCGGGGCGCCAAGGCCGACGTCTTCAAGAAGAAGACCGAGCGCGTCGAGATCGTGGACGATCGCACGATCCGCTTCCTGTTCAAGGAGCCCTTCCTCGACTTCGCGATCCTCTTCGGGACCGCCAACGTGGCCGCACCCGGCTGGGTGGTGCCCGAGAAGTACTACAAGCAGGTGGGGCCGGACGGCTTCAAGCAGAAGCCCATCGGCGCGGGTCCCTACAAGCTCGTCCGCCACGAGCCGGGCGTGAAGGTCGAGATGGAGGCCTTCGACGGCTACTACCGTCCCGTCCACGTGAAGCAGCTCGTGATGACCGCGGTGCCCGAGGCGGCCACCCGGGTGGCCATGCTGGAGCGTGGCGAGGCGGACATCATCTACAACGTCCCCGGCGAGCTCATCAACAAGGTCGGCAAGCTTCCCGGGGTCACGCTGGCGCCGGTGCTGTCCGGCTCGTTCTTCCTGGAGTTCCCCAATTTCCAGGACCCGAAGAACCCGTTCCGCGACAAGCGCGTGCGCGAAGCGGTGAGCCTGGCCGTCGACCGGCGGGCCATGAACCAGGCGGAGACGGGGGGAATGGGCAAGCCGACCGGCAACTGGATCAACGACGACGTCCAGTACGCGATCGAGTGGCCCGAGTTCGAGCGCAATGTCGAGAAGGCCAAGCAGCTCCTGCGCGAGGCGGGCTATCCCAACGGGTTCGACGTGGACTGGGTCACGCCGCTGCCCGCGTTCTACTCGCGGGGCGAGCGCATCATCGCGCAGCTCCGCGAGGTCGGCATCCGCGGCAGGCTCCAGACCATGGAGCGGGGCATCTTCTTCCAGCGACTGCAGGGCGGGCTCAAGGAGTGGCCCGGCGTCCAGATGATCCTGCACGGCGTCCGGATCGCGGGAAGCTGGTCGTTCTGGTACGAGGGCTACTTCAAGTGCGGCGGCTTCACGTCTTCCCGACGATCACCACCGGCTATGCCTATCCCTGGGAGGACCTGAAGGTCAAAGAGTAGTGGCGCAGTTCATCATCCGGCGCCTCCTCTACAGCATCGTCACGCTCCTGATCCTGAGCGCGACGATCTTCCTCATCGTCCGCCTCACGGGCGACCCTCTGGCGCTGATGGCGGAAGCCAGCGCGCGCCCCGAGGATCTCGACCGGATCCGCCAGCAGTGGGGACTCGACCGCTCGTGGCCCGTGCAGTACGTGACCTTCATGCAGAACGCCTTCAAGGGGGAGCTCGGCAAGTCCTTCAACTACCGGCTCCCGGTCAGCGAGCTCTACTTCCAGCGGCTGCCCAACTCGCTGACCCTGGGGCTGGCCGCCACGCTCATCTCCCTGCTCATCGGCGTTCCGGCCGGCATCATCTCGGCGGTGAAGGTGAACAGCTGGTGGGACAACGTCGCGAAGGGCGTGGCCCTGCTCGGCCTCTCGATCCCCGGGTTCTGGCTGGGGCTCGTGCTGATCCTCGTGTTCTCGGTCTGGCTCCGATGGCTGCCGACCTCCGGGGCCGGTGACTGGCGGCATGTCGTCATGCCCGCCCTGGCACTCGGGTGGTACTTCGCCGCCTCGATGCTCAGGCTGACCCGCTCGAGCATGCTCGAGGTGCTCGGCAGCGAGTACATCAAGCTCGCCCGGCTCAAGGGGCTCCCGGACGTCGTGGTCATCGCCATGCATGCGTTCAAGAACGCGCTCATCCCGGTCTTCACGCTGGCCGGCGTCAACATGGTCGTGATGGTCAACGCCGCCGTCATCATCGAGGTGATCTTCGCGTGGCCCGGCATCGGCCGCCTGCTCTACGAAGGCATCTTCCAGCGGGACTTTCCGCTCGTGCAGGGCGTCGTGATCATGGCGGGCTTCATGATCGTCGGGATCAACCTGATCGTGGACATCCTCTACGCCTTTATCGACCCGAGAATCCGGCTCACGAGATGAGCCGAGAGTCCGGCTCACGAGGTAGGTGACGATGGCGACTATCCCGGCGAATACGCGGCTCGCCTCAGAACGGGCGGCCGCCGGCAGGCTCAGATCGGTTATCAAAGCGGTGCGGGAAGCGCCGCAGGCCGCCATCGTCATCCTCGGCGGCCTCATGCTCGTCGCGATTTTCGCCGACCTCATCGCACCGCACGACCCGACGCTGCCAGTGCAAGGCGCGAACGTGTTCGATCCGCCGTTCTGGATGGAGGGGGGACCTGCGACGACGCTCCTCGGCACCGACTTCCAGGGCCGGGACATCCTGAGCCGCCTGATCCACGGCGCGCGCGTGTCGCTGATCGTGGGGCTGATGGGGACGCTGGTGGCGGGCAGCATCGGGACCGCGATGGGGATCCTCGCCGGGTACGTGGGCGGCTGGGTGGACCAGATCATCATGCGCGTCACCGATGCCTGGCTCGCGTTGCCCGCCATTGTCTTCGCGATCTTCCTCGCCGCCATGGTCGGGCCCAGCATGTGGAACATCATCGTCATCCTCGGCGCGGTGTACTGGACGCGGTACGCGCGCGTCATCCGGGGCGAGGTGCTGACCCTCCGGGAGCGGGAATTCGTGAAGCTGGCCGAGATCGCCGGCGCCAGCAAGCTGCGCGTGATCAAGCGGCATATCCTGCCGAATGTCATGAACACGGCGACGGTGCTGGCCAGTCTCACGGTCGGCGTCGTCATCATCGCGGAAGCCTCGCTGAGCTTTCTCGGGGTCGGCGTGCCGCCGCCGCAGCCCGCCTGGGGCCTCATGCTCTCGGAGGCGCGTTCCACCTTGATGGCCGGGCAATGGTGGCTCACGGTGTTCCCCGGGCTCTGCATCCTCCTGATCGTCCTCGCGACCCAGCTCTTCGGCGACTGGTTGCGGGTCCGGCTGGATCCTCAGCTGAGGAATTTATGAATATGGGGGGCCCCGACATGGCCCCCCATTCCCCCCAGCGCTCGGCGCGCCCCGGCGAAGTCGGGGCGCACCTCGACCCCGTCCTGACCGTCTCCGACCTCCAGACGCACTTCTTCTCCTTCGGCGGGACACGCGTCGTCAAGGCGGTGGACCGCGTGAGCTTCACGCTCCACGAGGGCGAGACCCTGGGGCTCGTCGGCGAGTCGGGGAGCGGCAAGACGACGACGTGCCTCTCGATCGTCGGGCTCCTGCCGCGGGCCGCCCGGATCGTGGGAGGCAGTGTCGTCTTCGAGGGCGAGGACCTGACCCGGAAGAGCCAGCGCGAATTGCGCCGGATCCGTGGCCGGCGGATCGCCGTGATCCTCCAGGACCCCATGGCGTCTCTGAACCCGCTCTTCACCATCTTCAGGCAGGTGGCGGAGCCCGCCTTCTTCCACCAGCACCTGCGGGGCCGCTCGCTGCGGGAGCGCGTGCAGCACCTCCTCCGCGCCGTCCGCATCCCCTCGCCGGAGTGGAGAATGCGCGAGTATCCCCATCAGATGAGCGGCGGCATGCGCCAGCGCATCGTCGGGGCGATCGCCCTCGCCGGCGGGCCGAGCCTCGTCATCGCCGACGAGCCCACGACGAACCTCGACGTCACGATCCAGGCGCAATATCTCGACCTCCTCAAGGACATCCAGCGGGAGACCGGCGTGGCCCTCATCTTCGTGACGCACAACCTGGGCATCGTCGCGAAGATGTGTGACAAGGTCGCCGTGATGTATGCGGGTAAGCTCATCGAGCGGGCGCCGGTGCGGGAGCTGTTCGACGACCCCAAGCACCCGTACACGCGAGCCTTGCTCGGCGCGGTGCCGAAGCTCGGCAGCAAGGAGCCGCTGTATTCGATCCCGGGCCAGCCACCCAACCTGGCGAATTTACCAGCGGGATGCTCGTTTCATCCGCGCTGCCCCGAGGCCGTGCCACGCTGCGTGAGCGAGGAGCCGGGGGACTTCCATCTCGGCGACGGGAGCGTCGCCCGGTGCTGGCTCGTGGAAGGCAAGAACGAAGCAGGAGCGCCCCGTGGCCGAACCCGTTCTTGAAGTGCGGGGGCTGAAGAAACACTTCCCCGTGCGGCACGGGCTGCTCGGACGCGGGAGGACGTGGGTCAAAGCCGTGGACGGAGTGGACTTCGCGATTCATCCAGGCGAGACGCTCGGCCTCATCGGCGAGTCCGGGTGTGGGAAGACGACCACCTCCAAGTTGATTTTGCTGCAGGAGACACCCGACGCGGGGTCGATCGCCTTCGAGGGCCGGGACATCGCCGGCCTCGAGGGCACGGAGCTCATGGCGTACCGCCGAGCCGTGCAGGTGGTGTTCCAGGACCCTTTCAGCTCGCTCAGCCCGCGCATGCGCGTGGAGGACATCATCGCCGAGCCTCTGGAGATCCACACCGATCTCTCGCGCGCGGCGATCGGCAAGCGCGTCGGCGAGGTGCTCGAGCTGGTCGGGCTGCAGCCAGACGTGGCCCCGCTGTTTCCGCACGAGTTCAGCGGCGGGCAGCGGCAACGGATCGCCATCGCCCGGGCGCTGGCGACCAACACCCGTCTCATCGTGCTGGATGAGCCGGTCTCTGCGCTCGACCTGTCGGTCAGAGCCCAGATCATCAACCAGCTCGAGCACCTGCAGCGGACCCTCGGCGTGAGCTACCTCTTCATCGGCCACGACTTGGCCACCGTGGCGCACATCAGCCACCGGATCGCGGTGATGTACCTGGGCAAGATCGTCGAGTCGGCGGACAGCGATACTCTGTGCGCGCGCCCGATGCACCCGTACACCAAGGCTCTCTTCGCCGCCGCGCTTCCATCCCATCCCGACGACCAGCAGCAGGAAAGGACCATCGCCGGGGAGGTCCCGAGCGCCCTCCGCCTGCCTTCCGGGTGTCGTTTCCATCCGCGGTGCCCGTCGGCGATGCCGGTGTGCTCCGAGGTCGAGCCGACCTTGCAGCCTCGCGACGGCGGCGGCATGGTGGCCTGCCACCTGTACGACTGAATGCAGATCTGGGTCGACGCCGACGCCTGCCCGCAGGCCATAAAGGAGATCCTGTTCCGAGCCGCCGAGCGTGCGCAGGTCGTAATGACGCTGGTGGCCAACACGCTGCTCCGGACGCCGTCGTCGCCCTTCATCCGGGCCATCCGGGTGCCGAAGGGTTTCGACGGGGCCGATCACCGCATCGTGAAAGAGATGGAGCCGGGCGACCTGGTGATCACGGCCGACATCCCGTTGGCCGCCGAGGTCATCGAACGCGGAGGGCACGCGCTCGACCCCCGTGGCGAGCTCTACTCGGTGGACAATGTCCGGGAGCGGCTGGCCATTCGGAACCTGTTGCAGGGGCTACGCGCGAGCGGGGAGCTCATCGGCGGTCCGGCGCCGTTCACCCAGAGCGACCGTCACCTGTTCGCGAATCACCTCAACCGCTTCCTGACCAGGCAGCGGCCGGCCGGTTGAGAACGCCTTCAGTCGCCCAGATCGACGATGGCGATGACTGGACCGCCGCCGTGCGGTCCCTGGTGCATCGCATCGACCGAGACGAACACCGCGGAATCACCGATCGCCGCCGCCGCCACGCCGCCGACCGCCGCCTTGGAGTGGCGATGATGGTGGACGTCGGAGTCGTCGAGCATGATCTGGCGCCTGCCGCGTAGCTTGCCGCGATGGTCGGCCTCGGACTTGATGAAGCAGTTCACGAGACGGCCCTTGAGGTCCTCTGCGCGCGGCCGGTCCGGCAGCTCGAGCCCGGCGTTCCGGATCGCGGCGTAGATGCCGTCGATGTCGAGCGCATCCTTCATCACGCTGTGGCCGATGCGGTAGTGCCCGCCCGCGGACGCCTTGTTGCCCATGAGCACGATCTGGGCTTGTGTCAGCTCCACGCCGGAGGAGCACGATGCCACCGACGAATACAGATCGAGATCCTTGCAGATCTGCTCGGCCCGCGGCATCGGGATCTCGCCCAGCGCGACCGCGATGCCCAGGCCGGTGGTGCCGTTCGACACGCCCATCGAGTCGTGCACTTCGCAAGCGACGGTCTTGCCCCTCCGCTTCGCGTTCTCCACCCATTCGATGGTCAGCAAGGGCGTCTTGGTCTGGACGTAATGCACGTCCTTCGGGTCCTCGATGCCGGCATTCTTCATCGCCGCCCTCACGCCTTCGGCGACGATCTCGACCATGCGCAGGCGGCCGATGTCCTCCGGCTGAAGCTCTGCGCTCATGGCGGTACCAATCACCAGGCGCGACTTGTCCGCGGACCCTTTCGTGTCGTTCCTCGCGAACACGGTCCCGTGAGGTGTGATGACGCCGTCGCAGCCCCCGGACCACACCATCGGGACCGTCGCGACCTCGGCTTCGCTGCGCGTGCCGTGCTTCAATAGCACGCGCCGGAAGGCGTGGTCGGCGAGGAGGCGGGTGAAGTCGTTGACCCCGCCGTTGCCCTCGGTCTTCCCGACGACCGCCACCACCTGGTCGGCGGTGAACTGGCCAGCCAGGATGCGCTCCTCGAGACCGGAGGCATCCTGGACACTTTTGAGCTCGACCTTTGCCACTTCGACGGCCATCGCCGACGTCTCCTCTCTGTCAGTCGAGCGGTCGAGGTTGCACGCGGATCCCGTCTTCTGTCGAGAAGTCGATTCGCAGGACTGTGCCCTCCGGGTGTCCTCCTCCCCATTCGATCAGGGGGGCTCCCGCATAGTAGGCGGCCACGCTGCCCTGGCTGACGTTGGTCGGGACGTGCTGGTGGCCGAGGGCGATGTAGTCCCAGCCGGTGTCGCGAACCTCGTCGGCGAATATCGGCGAGAGGCCGGAACTCGGGCTCGTGCTCTTCCATGGCGCGGCCCCACACGACCACATCGAGCTCCGGGAAGTCGATGGTCTCTCCGTTCAGCCGGCGGATCACGTGGACGTGGCTCGCTCCGGCCGTGAAGTCGTGCCGGTCGTAGATCGCGTTCGTGCGCAGCGAGTCGTGGTTCCCGGGCAGGATGACGACCGGCTGGCGCAGTCGCTCGAGCTCGGTCCACACGAAGGCGACGGTCTCGTCGGGCACGCGGTTGTGATCGAAGAGGTCGCCCGCGATCAGCAACAGGTCGACCTCATCGGTCAACGCCCGATCGACGATGCGCTGGAAGACGCGCCGGCCGCGCACGTGATGCGCGGCTCGCTGTCCGGGATTGCCGCCGCCGTCGCTGTCGAGATGGACGTCGGCGGTGTGAAGCACTCGCAGGGGCCGTCTTGACGGAGGCATGACCAGCAGCATGCCACATCCCCGGTGCGGCCACCGCGGATTGACAGGCCCGGGCGCACACGCATAATGCCGCCATGGCTCCTTCAGCCGCGACACCCGAGCAGTGGCTCCACACGTTCGAGGCGGTGGTGCGCGCCCGCGATTTTGCCGCCGGCCGCACGCTATTTGCCGACGACGCGGTGGCCTTCGGCACCTGGGCCCGCGCGGTGGCGGGCCTCGACAACATCGTCCGCGAGCAGTGGGAGAACGTCTGGCCGCGCATCCGCGACTTCCGCTTCGAGACGGATGCTCGCGTCCGCACCGCCGGCGAGAGCGCGTGGATCGCCGGAGGCTGGCTGACCGAGGTCACCGGCCCCGACGGCCGCCCGCTCACCCGTCCCGGCCGTGGCACCTTCGTGCTGGAGCGGCGAGAGGGGAGGTGGCTCGCCGTGCACAGCCACTTCTCGCTGCTGCCGTCCCAGTCCGAGACGGCCCACGGGCAGCTGCCCGGCAACGCCGCGTCCCGGTGAGCACCGTTCGGGTGCGCCCCGCGCACTCCTCCGAGGCCGCGATCCTTGCCGAGATGGCCAACGACCTCAACGACCACGTCGGGATTCACGGCCGCCCGTTCACGCCGGAGCGCATCCGGGCCGACGGCTTCGGCCCGCAGGCCGCCTTCACTCCGCTGGTCGCGGAGCTCGACGGCGCCGTGATGGGCTACGTCTTCTTCAGCCCGGGTTACAACACGGACATCGCGGCCCGGTCCGTGTGGCTCCACGACATCTTCGTGGCGCCCGCGGCGCGCGGGCGCGGCGTGGGCTACGCCCTCATGGCCGCCGTCGCGGCGGAGACGGTGCGCGTGAGCGGCGTATCGCTGGAGTGGGGGGTGCACACGGCCAACGCGGGCGCGCTCGAATTCTACCGCCGGCTGGGCGCGGTCGTCGCGGAGACGCGCATCATGGGTGTCGCCGGCGCAAGCCTGCGCGCTCTGGCCGCGGCCGCACTCTAGCCGGAAACTTCACGCGGCGCGACGGCGACGCCCAAGCCCCGCGGCCCCCGCCGACGATCGACGGCGTGGTAGGCCTTCGATCCAGACGCGACGATCCACGACGTCTTCCGCGCCAAGTCGAAGAGGCGCATGCCGTACCGGTCCCCGGTGGGCGCCAGCGCAGGGCCCCCTTGCCGCGGCGGCCGATCGAGTCCACGAACCCGCTGTCGGTGTTTACCTCGGCGATCTCGGCGACCTTGGCGGCCATCGCGGGCGCCAGAGGCGCCTCCTGGCGGCAGCCTATCGGAAGCGCAGCCGCGCCGACGATGATCGGCAGGCGCCAGGTCACGATCGACGTGGCGATGCGCACGCCAGAATTCTTACGACAGCGGAGCCCCGGGGCGCCGCCCCGTGTCTTTTTGCCTCGTTCCCGTCCAAGGATCGCCCATTTGTCCCGGAATACTCGCGAGGCGGTGCATTTCTGGGCCACTTCGGGCGCCGAAACGCCTGATATGAATCATGGCAAATTTGTTGCACTGAGCCGCCGAGTATGGGGTCGCCGCGCGAGGCTCATTAGACTTGGCGGTCGGCGACCCGGCGTTCCTGTCCTCGCCATCGCGTCGCAGCGCACCGTGATGGCCGCCCACACCAGCTGGTGTTCTCTCGCTCAGGACCCACAAGGCTTCGCGACGTAGGGGAACTTTTTATCGTGCGCGTGATCGCCGGCCCAAAAGTCATACTTGAAAACAGCAGGATTGGCACTCTTTCCCGCGGAGACGAGAGGGTATGAATACAAAACTCTGCTCGACGGTCGGCGCGATTGCACTGGCGATGTTGCTTCCGGCGTGCGCCGCCAAAATACACGGCACGGTACAGCTCGTGGGCGCCAACAAACAGCCGATGGCGAAGGAGGGTCTTCACGGCACCGTGGTGAACATGATCAACACCACGGTGCCCGTCGAGCAAGCTTCCCATGCCGTGACCACCGATGCTGACGGAAAGTTCGAGTCGACGAAGGGTCGTCTCCGGCCGGGCACGTATCGGGTGGAGGCGAGCCGCATCGGGTATGAGACCGACACGCAGACCGTGGAGATAAAAGAGCACACCCGGAAAAAAATCGAATTCAAGCTTCGGCAGATCCAGGAAGGTACGCGCAAGACCATCCAGGGATCCAGATCCGACGAGGATAAGATCATCAATCCCGGGGAAGTGAACATTCAAGCGCCTACCCTGTAGGTCCATCGCGCGCTTCTCGATGAGAGGACATCCCATGATCAAGCCTACGATCCGGTCGGGCGCCATTTCGTTGGTCGCCTTGCTGCTCGCCGCCTGTGGTGGCCCAGGACTGGATCTCGAAGTGAAAGCGCGCCTCGACGGTCAGCCGACGTCCGAGGCGCAGGTCGTGGTGGACGGACGGGCACAGGGCGTCACCGACAGCCAGGGGGTCTTCGCCAAGACCCTTCATCGAAGGCCCGGAGCGGAGGTGGAGGTGATCGTCGTCAAGGAACTGCCCGGCTACCGTATCGAGCCGTGGAAGACCAGCTTTCTGGTGAGATTGCCCAAAGCCGGGACCGTCGGGAAGTACTCCTTCGACGCTGATCTGCAGGCCACGCGCTTCATGACCCTGGCCGCCACCGACAAGGGGGTTCCGGTTGGAGACGCCACGGTCAAGGTCAACGACAAGGAAGTCGGCAAAACGGACGCCCGGGGCGAGTTCGTGTATGAATACAAGAACCTGCCGAAGACGGGCGTCACCGTCACCGTCCGAAAGACCGGATACTCGACCTGGCACAAGACGGGCGAGCTGGAGCCCGGGCGGCGGCTCGAGGTCGCGCTGTCACGACGCACGCTCATCAACGTCACCGCCCTGACCGAGCAGTATGGCTACACGCGTGGGGTGGCCGGCGTGATCGTGACCCTCGACGAACGACCGGTCGGCAAGACCGACGACCGCGGAGCCTACACCTTCACCGATGACGGCGCGCCCGGCAAAAAGGTGCGACTGGTGCTTTCAGCGCCCGGCCACATCCCCGACGAGTGGAAGACCCTCGTCACCCTGGAGGGGCAGGTCAATATCCAGCGGTACTTCTCTCCGGCCACGCCGGGACAGATCCGCGTCGGCGTTCACCGGTTTGCCGGCAACACCCTGGGTGTGGATCTCAGGGACATCGCCGCCCAGACCGAAAGCGCGGTCTCGGGCCAGCTCTTCAAGTACACGGTCTTCCGAGAGGTGCCGAGCGCGGAACTCGAGGCTGAGGTCAAGCGCCTCAAGCTGGGCATCGACCGAATTGCCACCAAGGGCTGGCAGGACACCCCGCTCCGAAAAACGGTGGACATGATCGTCGTGGGCAGCGTCGCCAAGGACGACAAGGGCTTCGTCATGGAGGCGAAGTTCTACACCTCGAACGGGCGGTTGATTCTGAGCCAGGTCACCCGGGCCCGGGATGCCGGCGCCATCACGAGCGCCGCCAGAGAGATCGCCGCGAACGTGATGGAGCGATTTCCCTTCGAAGGGGCGATCGTCGCGGTCGAGGGCGGCAGCTATCGCGTCAATATCGGCAAGCCGTATCGGGTCAGCCGGGGTACGGAGCTCACGCTGACGGCCGCCGCGCGCGGCGAAGCCGGCAAGGCGACGGAGTATCGCGAGACCGGCCGGCTCAAGGTCAAACGGGCCGAGGACGCAGGGTCACTGGCGGAAGTCGAGGACCTCAAGAAGGGCGAAAAGATCAAGGTCGGCGACCGGGTCGTGCGCCGCGTGTCTCGCGAGGGCGAAGAGGAACGCGCCCGGAGCTATTTCCTTCTTTCCGCGAAGGGCGGGCTCGCGCCGGACGTGGCGCCGCTGCCCCGGGTGAATGTCTACCTCAACAATGATTGGGCCGGTTCGACCGGCGCCGACGGCAAAGCCGAAGTCCCGATCCGCCTGGGCAAGAGCTACGCCCTCTTGCTCTACCGGCACGGGTACCAGCAGGTGAACGAGAAGATCAAGCTGGAGAAGAACGGGGACAGCCGGGAGTTCGTGTTGGGCGTCAACAATGCCTCGTTCAAGGTGGACTCCGAACCGTCCAGCGCCGCTGTATTCGTCGACGGCGATCAACTCGGCAAGACTCCGATCCTGGAGGGCAGGCCGGTGGGCCTGGGGTTCCACACGGTGAAGCTCACGGTGGGCGAGGACTACCGCGACTGGGAAGAGGTCGTCGAGTTCGATAAGAAGATCGAGGATCGCACCGGGGACCGTAAGATTGCGCTGCAGCGGGACTATCTCAAGCTCGGGGAGCGCGCGGCGCAGAAGGGCGATATCAACGGCGCCATTCAGGCCTATGGCAGCACCGACACGAAGCACCCGGATTACTCCGAAGCGCACCACCGGCTCGCGCGGATCTACCTGGACGACAAGAACGACTACGATGCCGCGATCCGCGAGTTCGAGAGCGTCCTTTCGTTGCCCCAGAACCAGCAGCTCATCTCCAAGCAGTTCGCGGTGGCCTTCACCAATCTCGGGCATGCCTATTACGAGAAGGGAAACACCCTGGTCGAAAAGGACCGTGACACCGCCGCGCGATTGTTCGCCAAAGCGATACAGAATCTTCAGACCGCGAAGCAGAACACCCGCTTCTTCCCGACCGCCCACTACGACGAGGCCCTGCACAACACCTATTTCTATCTGGCGTTGTCGTATCACAAGCTCTACCTGGTCACCAGAAAGGACGCGATCGCGCACAACGCCAATCTCGCATGGCGCGAGTACATCGACTTCTTCCCGATAGGGCTCGAAGGGAATCCGGTCTTCATGCAGAGTCGGGAGGCCGCGCGGAAGTACTGGGCTCAGATCAAAGACCAACAGTCGTAGGGGAGAATGGGCTTCGGTTTGAAGAGCAGCAGCGGCGTGTACGCGGCCTTGCGCGTGCTGGTCGCCGTGACGGCCATTGCCGCGATCGGCGTCGCGGCCCGGTCCATCGCCGGGCTCCACGCGCCCGAGGACCTCCTCCAGGAGCCGCCGGCGCCGGCGATCGAGCTTCTGTATGTCCGCCCGCTGATACCGGTTGAATCCGGTCGCAACGATTCGAATCCGGTCTGGTCTCCCTCGGGAGCGCTGATCGCCCTTGAACGTAGCCGGGGGGACAAGAAGGAGATCGTGATCGCGCGTCCGGACGGCACGGTGGTTCACACCATCTACTACCAACTGTCCGAGAGCAGTACGAAGCCGAAGTTCTTTTTCCCGGGAGTCGTCGAGGATATCAGCTACAACGCCGGGATCACGTGGTCGCGCACCGGTGACCGGTTGGTCTTCATGAGCAACGGCGGAACGGGCAACTACGATCTCTATCTGCGCGCGCTCGATGGCAAGACGACCCGGCTGACCGATCACAAAGAGAAGGACGGCCATGCGCACTGGTCGCCCGTGGCCGATCAGTTGGTGTTCGTATCGGGCCGCAGCGGCGAAGGGGATATCTATCTCCTGGACGTGACGACCCGGGCCGTGACGCGACTGACCTGGGGGGCCAAACCGCACCTGTACCCTCAGTGGTCCCCGGACGGCCAGAAGATCGTGATGATCCACGGCAGCAACGAAAACCACGACATCTATCTGATCGAGGATGTGCGGAAGCCGGTAGAGACGCTCAAGGCCTTGACCACGTGGACGCACGATGATCTTCGGCCGGTCTGGTCGCCGGATGGGAAGAAAATCGCCTTCTACTCCAACTACAACCCGGCGGGCGACCCCAAAGTCTGGGCCATCCTGGTGATCGCCGCCGACGGCTCCGACCCGACGCAGGGCGACGGGCTTGCCGCCAAGGTCGTGGCGACGGACGTGGTCCCGGACGTTGAACGGGGTCCTGCGTGGATGCCGGACAGCAACCGCATCGTGTACGTCAGGAACGATCTTCAGGAATACAACCCCATCTACGTCGCGGATCTGGCGCGGAAGACGAACCTGGCGCTCAAGACCGACACGAAGATGAATCACGATATCGCCAGTTCCGCCGATGGGGTGATCGCGTTCCGGGCTCAGGTCGACCAGTGGGACCAGATCTTTCTCACGAAGATGAGGGATTAGCACGTGGCGCGGCTGGGCGTGACCCTTGTGTCGGCATTGATCGGCCTGATGGCCGGGGCGGCGTCGGCGTCGGATGACGCGGTGGTGCGTGCGATGCGGCTGTATGAGCAGCATCACTATGAGGACGCTGCCCGCACGCTGCAGGCGGATCTGCCGGCGCTGAATCCGAGCCGTCGCGCGGCCGCCTATCTGACGCTGGGCATGATCTACCTCGGCAATGCCGAGCTCCATCGCGGATTACACGAAGCGGGAATCACGGTCCAGCTCGACTATCTGAAAAAGCTCGTGGCCGTTCGCGGTGCGGGGGGAAGCCGTTTCGTGACTCTGTACCTCGGCAAGACGCTGCTCGAGAACGGGAACGCCGGAGAAGCGACGAAGTATCTCGAGCGGTTCAGCGCGCAGCGAGGGCTGGAGCCTCGCGACAAGGCCATCGCCGGAGCCAGTCTCGGTCTGAGTCACTTCCTCGGCAAGAACGCGCAGGCGGCGCGCGCTCAGTGGGCGACCGTCGATACCGCCGATCCGGAAGCCCAGATGGCGCTCGCGGCCGTCTACAGCCAAGCCGGGCTCAAAGACAGAGATCCAGTGGGAATGGGTGACGCGGCGCTGAAGAGGGTCGGCTCCAGTCCGTCGGCGCGCATGCTGGAGAACCTTCTGACGGTCTACGCCCGTGCGGGCCTGACCGACAAGAGCCTGGAGCTGGTCAAGCTGGCAGACCTGAAGGCGGCCTCCTACACCGAGGCGCTCGGGGAGACCAAGACGATCAGCTTCTATGACGTCGCCGCCCTCGGTGATCTGGCGGCGATGTATCGGCAGGCGAGCGTGCGTTATCTGGAGAAGGCGGCGGCCGATACTCAGATCAAGCCGACCGCTGACTACTACCTCGGCGCGGCCTACGCCGAGGCCGGTGATGTGGAGCTGTCGCTCCGGGCGGCCGGCGCCTTTCTGGCCGTCGCGAACGCGCCGCTGCCGCAGCGGAATCGGGCACGGGTACGGTATGCGACGGCCCAGTACCTGCAGGGCCGACGTGGTGAGGCCATGGCGGTCTGGGAAGCATTGGCCCAGGGGCAGCCTGCCGAGCCCGAGCTGCTGGCGGAGATCCTCCTCGGATGTGCGCGGGCGAAGGCCGGCTGCGCCAGCATCGAGCCGTGGGCCACGCGCGCGGCCGAGGCCGGTGAGGGCAGGAAGACACGCTCGCTGAACATCGCCCTGGGCCGTCTCTATCTTTTGCGTGGAGACTACGGACGCGCGGTCGCGTACTTGGAGGCGGGACGGGACAAGAGCAACAAGAACCGGATCGAATCGAATGATCCGGTGATGCTCGTCCACCTGGCCGCGGCGTACTACCGTGGCCGACAATTTTCCGAAAGCCTGGAGATCTATTTCGAGATGAGCAAGCACTTCCCGGTGGTCCGCCGGATCCAGGAGGCCATGCAGGGGATGTACGCCATGGAGCACAAGAGCGCCGGGGACGTGAAGATCTTTTAATCATGAGTCATCGCGAGGCAGAGAAGACTATGAACAAGCGAATTGTCGTCGTGCTGTCGATCCTCGCTGTTGTCGTCGGGACGCCGCCGGTGTCCCCGGCGGGACCCAAGAACGACGGCCGGCCGGACGGAGGCACGCTCGGCTACGGCGAATACGGCCGCCCCTCGACTCTGGACCCGATCACCAGCAACGAGATGGTCTCTCTGCGCATCACGGAGCTGGTGTTCAACGGCCTGGTCGGGATCGACGAAAAGCAGGAAATCGTTCCCGAGCTGGCGGAGCGCTGGGAGACGTCCAAGGACAGTCGTACCTACACGTTCTTCCTGCGCAAGGACGTGATGTGGCACCCGAAAGAGGGCGAGGAAGCGAAGCCGTTCACGGCCGACGACGTCGTGTTCACCTACAAGATCATGATGCATCCCAAGACGACCACTCCCCTCAAGGTGCGCTATGAGTTCATCGAGAGCGTGGAGAAGCTCAGCGACTACGGCGTGCAGTTCACGCTCAAGCGGCCGATCCTGAACGCGCTGGCCAAGTTCAGCTTCAAGGTGATCCCCAGGCACGGCCCGTCCCACCCTCTGTACCTCACGCGCGAGGATCCGTTCGTCCGGCAACCGATCGGCACCGGGCCGTTCGTCGTCAAGACGATTACCACCGACCGGGAAATCGTTCTGGTGGCCAACGAGAATTACTTCAAGGGCCGCCCGCACATCAACCGATTCATCTCCAAGCCGTTCGCCGACCAGAACATCATGACTCAGGCGCTGATGTTCAACGCGATCGACATGGTCGTGCTGGTCAACCCGCGGGATATTCCGGAGCTCCAGGGCGACAAGCGTTTCGTCCTGCAGCCGTACAACGCCCTGTCGTACGCGTTTTTCGGCTACAACTTGCGCAGTCCGCTCCTGGCGGACAAACGCGTGCGCCAGGCGTTCACGTATGCGGTGAATCGGCAGGAGGTGCTGGATTCATTTTTCAACGGCCAGGGGACGCTCGTCTCCGGTCCGTTCGCGCCCGGGAGCTGGGCGTACAACCTGGACGTCCGGCCGCTGCCGTTCGATCCGCAGAAAGCGGTCGCGCTGCTGAGGCAGGCCGGCTTCGCCCCGGGGCCGGATGGCACGCTGCAAAAGGACGGCAAGAAGCTCACCCTGTCGCTCAAGGTGCCGATCGAAAAGGAGAGCGAAGCGGTGAAGCGGGTCGTGCTCGCCTTTCAGAACTACCTCAAGAACATCGGGGTGGCGATCAAGGTGGAGTTCAAGGAATGGCAGGCGTGGAAGGAGAGCGTCTTCCAGGAGCACGACTTCGACATCATCTTCGCCTCGTGGGTGTTCGATGACTCGGCCGATATTTCATCCCTGTTTCACTCGGCCGAAATCGGCGAGTGGAAGAACAACTTCGGCGGTTACTCCAATCCGGAGGTGGACGGCCTGATCGTGGAGAGCAAGCTGACGCTCGATCACGAAAAGCGCCGGACGATCAACCGCAAGCTGCACGCCATCCTCGCCGAGGAGGCGCCCTACACCTTTCTGTGGACCCTGACGAATTACAGCGGCTATCACAAGAAGCTGCGCCGCGTGGCCATTCATCCCTACAAGTTCTTCTCGTTCGCGGATGAGTGGTTCATCCCGGCCGCCGATCAGAAGTAGGCACGCCGCACGCGGAGTGGCGGGCGCGGTCCGGGACCTTCGGGATCGCGCCGCCGGTCTTCGCGGCCGAAGCCGTGAAGCTCTCCGCGCTTAGACCCGTCACCCTGGTCCTGTCCAGGGAGCTGGCGCTCACCGCCCTGTTGCTCTTGGGAGTGACGTGGTGTTCGTGATCCTCTTCCTCGCACCCGGCGATCCGTTCAGCGTGCTGCTCGAGGGGCAAATGCCGAGCCACGAGGCCCGGGCCGGCATCCGCGACGCGCTGGGCGTCCCCAAGACGTGGTACGTCCAATACGTGTCCTGGCTCGGCAACCTGCTGCGGGGAAACTTCGGGACGTCTATTCGCACGGGCCTGCCGGTGTTCGACGAGATCGTGCGGGTGGGGCTGAGCACACTCTACCTTACCCTCGGCTCGATGCTGGTCACCCTGCTCATCGCCGTGCCCATCGCCCTGCATTCCTCGGTGCGCGGTGCGACCCCGCTCAATCGGCCGTTCACCCTGCTGGCCTATCTGGTGTCGGCGTTGCCCGTGTTCTGGCTCGGCTACGTCGCCATTTATCTCTTCAGCCACACGTTCGGCGTCTTCCCGCTGGTCTCTGCGGCCTCGGCCACGGCGGACCGGGCCTGGCTGTATTCCCTGCTGCCCATCTGCGTGCTCGGCATCGGCAACGGCACGGTGAGCGAGGTCGTTCGCTACCTGCGCGAAGAGCTGAGCCGCGTCATGGCCGAGGATTACATCCGGACCGCCCGCGCCAAGGGAGCCTCCGTCTGGCGGCACGCGTTCAAGGAAGGACTCCTGATCCCGATGACCGAGATCATCGCGTCCAAGATCCCGTTCATCCTGGGTGGCGCGGTCATCGTCGAACAGGTCTTCAACTGGCCGGGCATGGGGCGGATGGCCTGGCAAGCCGCGCAGGATCGGGACTTCCCCGCGATCATGGGGATCGTCATGATCGCGGCGACGTTGGTGCGTCTGGGGAGCCTGCTCCAGCGCGTGGTGTACGTCGCGGTCAATCCCCGTGCATCGAAGCAGCGGCGCGGCGCGGGCTGGGCTGAATGACACGATACTCCCAGATCGCGGGCGAAGGCCGCGACGCCTCGGACCTGTCCGTGTGGAGGAGCGCCGACACTCTGGATCTGGCCTACGTCGGCTACGGCCTGCTCATCGTCGCCCTGGTGCTGGTGTCGTACGTCCTGGGCGTCTTCAACTGGTTGCCGCACGACCCCGAGCAAATCCGATTCGATCTCTTGAATGCCCCGCCCGGAAGCGCCGGCCATCTGCTGGGGACCGATTTCCTCGGCCGGGACATTCTGTCCCGGCTGATCGTGGCGATTCAGGCGTACTTCCTCCCCGGCCTCGTGGCGATCGTCATCTCGCTCGTGGTGGGCACGACCCTTGGCGCGCTGGCCGGCTACCGCGGGGGCGCGGTCGAGGTCCTCGCCACCTATTTCAACAATCTGGTGGATTCGTTCCCACGCCTGGTCCTGATCCTTCTGGTGATCGCGGCGTTCAAGGCGGACATCTACTACATCATGATCATCGTGGGCGTGACCGGCGTTCCCGTGGTCGCGTCGCTGGTGACGGGCAAGATCGCCTTTCTGCGCCAGAAGCATTTCATCGAGGCGGCCCATGTCCTGGGTCTGCCGTCGCACGTGATTGTTCTCAAGCACATCCTCTGGTACCACTGCGGGCCGCTCCTCGTCATCAGGGCCACCATCGGCATGGGCGAAGCGATTCTGATCGAGACCAGCCTCAGCTATCTCGGCTTCGGCGTGCAGGAGCCGATGCCTTCGTGGGGCAACATGGTCCAGGCGGGCGCCAACTACTTTTTCCAGGGCAAGTTCTGGCCGTCGACCGCGCCGGCGCTGGCCATCCTGTTGACCATCCTCGGCTTCCACCTGTTGGGCGACGGGCTGAACAGCATCCTCGAAGACAGGGGCGGGAAGTGACGGGTGCGCCGCTTCTCGAGATCGAGAACCTGCGCACCTACTTCTACTCCCGGAGCAAGCAGGCGTTCATTCGCGCGGTGGATGGCGTGACGCTGTCGATCGCCAGGGGCGAGACCCTCGGCGTGGTGGGCGAGAGCGGCAGCGGCAAGAGCGTCACCGCGCTCTCGATCACGGGCCTGGTGAGCGCCGGCCCGGGCGTGATCAGCGGCAGGATCACTTTCCGAGCGGACGGGGTCGAGCACAACCTGCTCCAGGATCTCGAACATTACGTCCGCCTGGCGGAGCGCGACGGCAGGATCGTGGAGGTATCCAAGGACGAGACCGGCTGGCGGAAAACCGTCGAGCGCCTCATGGCGCCGGTGCGGGGGAAGGAAATCGCCATGATCTTCCAGAGCCCGAAGTCGGCGCTCAATCCCTTCGCTCGTGTCGGTGACCAGATCACCGAGGCCATTCGCCTGCACACGCGGGCGAAAGACCCGGGGGAAGCGAAGGAGCGGGCGCTCCACTGGCTCGAGCGGGTCAAGATCGATTCTCCGCGTCTGCGGTTCGATAATCATCCGTACGGCCTGTCGGGCGGCATGTGTCAGCGGGCGGTGATCGCGATGGCGCTCGCGTCCGAGCCGTCCCTTCTCATCGCCGACGAGCCCACCACCGGGCTGGACGCCACGATCCAGTCCGAAATCGTGGGGCTGCTGGCCGAGCTCAAAGCGGAGTTCGGAATCGCCACGCTGCTGATCAGTCACGACATCAGGGCGATCTCGCGGCTCGCCGACAACGTCGCGGTGATGTACGGTGGGACGGTCGTGGAGCACGGCCCGGCGCCCGATGTCCTCGCGTCGCGGTTCGCCCCCAAGCATCCATATACGACCGCGTTGCTCGCGTCCATACCGAGTGTGCAGAACGTGCGGGACAAGGGCTACCTCACCGTCGTCGAGGGCGAGGTGCCGGATGCCGTCGATCTCCCGCGTGGGTGCCGGTTCTATGCCCGCTGCAATCGCGTGACGGACGACATCCGGGACAAATGCGCGCATCACGAGCCAGAGTTGCAGGAGGTCATGCCGGGACATCACGTGCGCTGCTGGCTGTGCGCCGAGTAAGCCTGGCCCAGGGGTCCCATGTCGAGAACGATCCTGGAAGTCGTGAACCTGAAAAAATACTACCGCCAGCGCGCGGGCGTCCTCTCCGCGGTCCGATGGCGGGAGCAGTTCATTCCGGCGGTGGACGGGGTGAGTTTCTATCTCAAGGAGCACGAGACCCTCGGTCTCGTCGGGGAATCCGGCTGCGGCAAGACGACTATCGGGAGGACCATTCTGCGGCTCACACCGGCGACGTCGGGCCGCATCGTCTTCGACGGCCACGACATTACGGCGATGTCCGCGCGCGAGCTACGGCCGTTGCGCCGCCAGATGCAGATGATCTTTCAGGACCTGGACGCGGCGCTCAACCCCAAGATGCGCGTACGGGACCTCCTCCGGGAGGCGATCACGGTGCATCATCGGCTGAGCGATGACGAGGTGGGGCGAAAGACCGGCGAGCTCCTCGAGCAGGTCAACTTGAAGAAGAGTAAGCTCTCCAGCTTTCCCCGGGAGCTCTCCGGTGGGGAAAAGCGCCGCGTGGGCATCGCGCGCACCCTGGCGGTCGGGGCGCACTTCATCGTGGCCGACGAGCCGACGAGCGCGTTGGATGTCTCGATCCAGGCTCAGGTGGTGAACCTGCTTCGCGATCTCCAGAGACAGCTGGGCCTTTCCTATCTGTTCATCTCGCACGATCTGGAGGTCGTGCAACTCGTCAGCCACAAGGTGGCGGTGATGTACCTGGGCAAGATCGTGGAGATGGGGCTCGCGGACCGCATCGCCGGCGCGGCGCGCCATCCCTACACCCAGATCTTGTGGTCGGCGCTGGTGGACAGGAAGAGCGCGGAGGCCTCGCGCGCGCTGCCGACCACCCGGAGGGGCGCCTGGGGGGTGTTCGATTTCGAGCGGCCCGTCCGCGGCTGCCGGTTCGCTCCGCGCTGCCCGGTGTACGAGGCGAACGGCCGGCCCGCCGTGTGCACCGACGCGGCGAGCGAGCCAGAATTGCGCGACCTCGGAGGCGGCCACTACGTCGCCTGTCATTTTCCACTCTGGTGACCAGGCCGGGAACCTTCATCGACCCTCGAGCGCGACCTGTTCGGCGTACGCGGCCCGGTAGCCATCGTAGGAGCGCGCATAGGCCGCCCGGGCGGTCTCGTCGAGATCGACTGCCGGAGCGGGTTCGAGCTCGAAGTGGCCGAACGTATCGACACCGCGGACCAGCATGGCCGGCGTCTTGTGCTTCACGCCCAGGTGTTGCACGTGCGTCGGGATGTAGCTGATCGCCAGGCCGATCCGACGTCTGGACGACCGATTCGGCTGCGAGCGGTGGAGGCACAGCGTGTGGTGCAGCGAGAACTCGCCCGCGACGCCCGCGCGATGGGGCAACTGCCCGCGACCGTGACTGCCGGGCAAAAACTCCATGCAGCCGTTCTCTGCCGTCGCATCGGTGAGCGCGAGCCACGCGGTGACGTGCACGTACGGACGCAGTCCGAAATACGTGGCGTCCTGATGCCAGGCGGCGATCGCCGTGCTGTCGGGCTCCTTGATGAACCACGTCGAGGTGTACACGAGGATATCGGGACCGATGAGATCCTCGACGGCGTCCAGGATCGCGGGCTGTCGAGCGAGCGCATGCACCCAGGTCAAGAGGACGTGCGTGCGGGAGCGGTAGCGCGGATCCGTCCCATCGGACGTGAGCGGTCCGCCGACGGCTTGTTCGAACGCCTCGAGTTTCCCGCGATAGGATCCCGCCTGCTCACGCGTGAGCGCCGCGAGGGGCGACAAGAATCCGTCTCGTGCGTAGCTCTCTGCCTGGACTGACGAAAGCTTT
>WNFO01001167.1_pt1 | contig 21841 bp, 19 predicted proteins | sample 5400251 | NCBI WGS metagenome assembly WNFO01 (sample SAMN13153354, study PRJNA577476) | soil metagenome | isolation source: 100 cm saprolite under Madrone tree | place: USA:California | collected 2016-06-14
CGCCAGTGGCAGCGCCGGGTAGCCATGGCCGGTTTGGATAAGCGCTGAAAGCATCTAAGTGCGAAGCCAACTCCAAGATAAGGTCTCCCACCGGGTTAACCGGGTAAGGGCCCTGGTAGACAACCAGGTTGATAGGCCGCAGGTGTAAGAGAAGCAATTCTTTGAGCTGAGCGGTACTAATAGCCCGAGGGCTTGTTCACCTATAACTCACTCTTCAATTTCTGAGGAGTCGCAAACGTCACGTTATCCAGCGCTAAAAGCAGCTGGAGAATCTCATAGACCTAATTCGGTTGTCGATCACCTGCTGTTTTCGCTGCACATCCGTCATGGAGTGGCACGTATATTGCCAAGGGTTTGTCGGAAACAGAATCTGATCCGAGCGTAGACCTGCATTGGGCCGCACGCGCCGTCGAACTCGCGCGTCAGGCTGACTTCAGGACCAGCCCGAACCCGATGGTGGGCGCCGTGGTCCTCGACTCCAATGGCCGCCTGGTCGGAGAGGGCTTCCACCGAGGTTCAGGGCAGCCACACGCCGAGGAAGGAGCGCTCGCCGCAGCCGGTGACCAGGCTCGAGACGGAACCTTGTACGTCAACCTCGAACCCTGCGTCCACGCGCACCGAAGACCATCCTGCGCGGAAGCGATCATCGGGGCAGGCATTCGTCGGGTTGTGGTCTCGATGATCGATCCGGATGATCGCGTCCGTGGGCAAGGGTTGCGTCGCCTCGAATCAGCCGGCCTCCAAACTCAGGTGGGAGTTCATGAGCATCGTGCACAGCTCCTCAACGAGTTCTACGTCAAGCACCGCCTCACGGGCCGCCCCTTCGTCACTGCGAAGTTCGCGATGAGCCTCGACGGCAAGATAGCCACTCGATCTGGCGAATCGCGATGGATCACAGGCGAAGCGGCGCGCGCTCACGCCCATCGGTTGCGGCACATCAATGACGCAATCCTCGTCGGAGTCAACACCGTAATCGCCGATGACCCCGAGCTGACGACTCGCTTGGAGGGTGAAGATGGACGGCAACCGCTGCGGATTGTTCTCGATTCCCAACTCAGAATCCGGCAGTCGGCAAAGATCGTAGGCCCCAATACGCTGATCGCAACTACAACAGCCGGCCGGGTCGGCGCTGCGGAGGTGGTCCGCTTTCCCGCGACCCCTGAAGGCCGCGTCGACCTGCCATCGCTGCTAGACGAGCTGGGGAAGCGGGGAATGCTGAGCTTGCTCGTCGAGGGTGGAGGCCAGGTCAACGCTTCATTCTTCAACGCCGGTCTCGTGGATAAGGTTCAGGCCTACATCGCACCGATAGTGATCGGGGGTCGCGACGCACCCGGACCGGTGGGCGGCGAGGGCGCGCTGCACCTTGTGGATGCGATCAAGTTGCGCGAGGCAGATACGACGCAGTTTGGCGACGAAGTATTGATCACGGGGTACGTGGATGTTCACAGGGATAGTTAGCGGGGTAGGCATAGTGGTGCTTGCTGAGGCAAACAGGCTCGGCATCGAGCATGCACCGACCGCCCGCCGTCTGAAAGTCGGTTCGAGCGTAGCGATCAATGGGTGCTGCCTGACAGTCGTCACAAAGTCCGGCGCAACCTTCGTTGCGGATGTGGTTCCCGAGACGCTTCGGCGCACGAATCTCGGGGCGCTGACGCTGGGTGCACGAGTCAATCTCGAGCTCCCGCTTGCCGCCTCAGGTTTTACTGTGGCCCTCATCCCGCATACCCTCGGAGTCACCATCGCAGCCGGCTACAGAGGCGAGTCGATGGTCAATCTCGAGGCAGACGTTGTCGCCCGCTATGTGGCTCGAAACCTCCACCGGTAATATTCAGTGGCGCCATGAGCCTGGCCACCGTTCCCGAAGCGATCGCCGACTTCGAAGCCGGCAAGTTCGTGATCATCGTGGATGACGAGGATCGCGAGAACGAGGGCGACCTCGTGGTGGCAGCGCAGCTGGTCACCCCCGAGCACATCAGCTTCATGACGCGTCACGGATCTGGACTGGTATGCATGCCGATCATCCCTAGGCGCCTCGACGAGCTTGGGATCGCACCCATGGTGGAAAGAAACACCAGCCGGCTGGGCACCGCCTTCAGCGTGAGCATCGACGCGAAGGACAACGTCACGACCGGTGCTTCGGCTTACGACCGCGCCGCGACGATTCGGAAGGTATTGGATCCGGCAGCGAAAGCGGCGGACTTCTCCATGCCCGGCCACACGTTTCCGCTGCGAGCGGCGGACGGAGGTGTGCTCACGCGCGCCGGTCAAACGGAGGCCGCAGTAGATCTCGCGATTCTGGCCGGGCTCTATCCGGCCGGTGTGATCACCGAGATCATGAAAGCCGATGGCACTATGGCGCGCATGCCCGACCTCAATACGTTCGCCCAAGAACACGCCATCAAAGTGATCACGGTCGAGCAGATGATCGCCTACAGGCGGCGCAATGAAAAGCTCGTCGCGCGCCGGGTGGAGGCGGTCATTCCGATCGGGGATGTGGACTCTCGGTTGTGGAAGCTGTATGCGTACGAAGACGTCTTGCGTCATGAAAACCACCTTGCGCTGGTGCTCGGCGACATCGATTCGAACCAACCAGTGCTATTGCGCGCGCACTCAGAATGTTTGACTGGAGATATCTTCGGCAGCCTGCGTTGCGACTGCGGAGCGCAGCTTCATGCGGCGATGGAGATGATCGCTGCCGATGGCGTCGGTGTGATTCTGTACATACGACATCAGGAGGGACGTGGGATCGGCCTGCTGGACAAGCTCCACGCCTACAACCTCCAGGACCGCGGGCTCGACACGGTCGAGGCCAATGAGGCGCTGGGACATCCGGCGGACAAGCGCGATTACGGTATCGGCAGTCAGATCCTGTACGACCTCGGCGTGCGCAAAATCCGGCTGCTTACCAACAACCCCAAGAAGATCTACGGGCTCGAGGGCTTCGGGCTCGAAGTGATCGAGCGGGTGCCGATCAATATCCCCCCCAACCCCCACAACGAGCGGTACCTGAAGACCAAGAAAGATAAGCTGGGTCACCTTCTGTAGGCGCTTTGACGATTGGGTGAAAAGGGCGAGCAGCCTGATCTAAGCGGTGCCGACCTCCACATTGCCGTCGTTGTCTCGCGCTACAACGAAGACGTCACCAACCGGCTGCTGCGCGGCGCCCTTGGGGCTCTGCAAGAACACGAAGTTCCGGAACCTGACGTGTATTGGGTGCCTGGAGCGCTGGAGTTGCCGGTAACGGCGCTCACATTGGCGGAGAAGGGCCAGCACGACGCCATCGTGTGTCTGGGCTGCGTGATCCGCGGCGAGACGTTCCATTTCGAGGTGGTTGCCGGCCAAGCTGCAGCGGGCGTCATGCAGGTCCAGCTCGATACAGGTGTTCCGGTCACGTTCGGTGTGCTCACCACCGAGGACAAGGAACAAGCGCTTGCGCGCTCAGGCCCGAAGAACAACAAGGGCGCTGAGGCCGCCGAGGCGGCGATCGAGATGGCGAATCTTCTGAGGAGCATCCAGGGGTAAGGGCCTTAACAACCTTGGTTGTAGGCCTTCTTCGTCCCGATTAGGCTTGGAGCTAGGTGCGTCGGTTGGGGGAGGGACGGCACCGGGAGTGGGAGGGCCCGCAGGGCGAGGTTAGTTCGTCAGCCGGCGGTCGAGTAGGCCACGACATCCGCCCCCGCCGGTGCAACCAGGAACCCTTCCGTCGCGGCCGGGGTGCTGAAATGCCGCGCCTGACCGAGGCTCAGGTCGTACAGCACCGCCCCCGAGGTCAGGTCGAGCGCAAACAACCGGCCCGAATCGGGTTCGATGGCCCACAGAGCGCCGGCAGCTACTACCGGAGAACCGAGGCGCGGATTAGGCGCCTTCCACGCCACGCTGATCGATGACTCGGTCACATCAAGCGCGACCAGACCGTCGGAGCATGGAATCCACACGCGCTGGCCCAACCAGGCCGTGCCTCCCCAAGCCCCCGCACAAACCGAACGGCTGGCGATCTGCCCGCCAACGCCTCCCATCTGGCCGGCGCTGAGAAGGTACGCGACGCCATCTTTCCCAATCGCGACCACGGCTCCAATCGATGAGACGAACGTTGCCCCCACCGATCCGAGATCGGCATCACTCGCATCCAGCGACCTCCAGTTAGAAGGCGCGAAAAACGACCGCACCTGCAGGTCTGGAGAAAGCTCGATCACCGAGTTGCTATAGGCAAACGACGACGTCGCAGACCCGTTGCCGGTGACGACATACACGGAACCGGAAGTCGAGATCGTGGGACCAGCCGGACTCCAGATACCCGCTTCGCGCGCGACCGGTGTCCGATATACGAGCGTCGGCGAACCGACGACGGTACCGACCGCCGGCACTGCAACCACATAACCGTGGTAGTTGCCGCAGTCCCCATACAGACCGCCAAACGGGATGTACACATGGCCCGACCCAATCGCGAGTGCGCCGCGCTCCTGCTGCACCGACGGTACAGATCCCGCCGGATCGACCATCTGCTGCGTCACCACCGAGCCGTCAACCAGGCTCAGCGTGAAGAGGACATGGTGAAAGCCGCGCAAGAACGCGACCACATAGAGGCGGCCGGCGACAACATCCGCGGCAGGCGTGCCCGTGATGCCCGTCACCGGCTGGATGTTGCCGCACGGAAGGGTCGCTGCATCGACCGGATCGCCGAGGTGCTGTTTCCACACCACCGCGCCGCTGAAAAGATCCAGCGAATACACCGTGTTGTTCTCTGTCGCCACGAGCACGTGGCCGGACACGATCAACGGCGAGGCGTACACGTCGCCATCAACAGTGTTTCGCCAAACCTCCCGAGGGCTGGACAGAGGCAGCGAACCGGGGCCGACGCCCGTTCGAGCGGCGTTCTGATGGTATTCGGGCCAGTCGAAATCCAGGCTGGGCGAGGGAGACGCACGCCCAGATGCAATTGCTGAGGTCTTGGGTGACGGTGAAGGCGAGCCGCCCGACGCCCCGCCGCACGCGATGCCGACCAGGAGCACCACAACCGCAAGCGATGAACGGCCGCTGCTCACAGACCCCAGCTGAACTTACGCACCCCAGTCAGCCGAGCCCGTTCAGGTCCGATCAGCTCCACTCGTCCCTGCACCGCAACGCCTCGCTTCGGTCCCATCGAATCGACCACGATCGCCGCACGAGACTCGAATTGGAGGTTCCGCAGCTTCACGCCGTCCACGTCGAACTCGAAAGCGCCGGACGCGGTTAGCTCGAACATGACCGGCACGACATGCGGCCATCCCGACGATCCGACGGTCGCGAGGCGGCAGATTCGCTGCGATCGAAGGAACTCGAGCTCACGCTCCGTGAAATCCATCGCGATCCATCCTATCGCCGCGGCCGCAAACCGCCCCACCCGGAGAGCCTCGTAGACTGCACAACTCGGATGGCAAGCCTCACCACTCGCGGCGTAGAAACGGTCGGCGGGTACACGGTCATTCGTCGCGAACCGCTCGACCGCCTGGAGGGCGAGTACATCGAGCTTGCGCACGAGCGGACGGGGGCGAGGCACATCCACATCCGGTGCACCGACGACAACAACGCCTTCGCCGTCTCGTTCCCGACCGTCCCTCAAGACTCGACCGGCGTTGCCCACATCCTCGAGCATGTGGTGCTCGCGGGCTCGAAGCGATTCCCGGTGCGCGATCCATTCTTCTCGATGACCCGCCGCTCCCTAGCGACGTTCATGAACGCCTTCACCAGCTCCGACTCGACCACCTACCCGTTCAGCACGCGCAACCCCAAGGACTACATGAACCTGCTTCTCGTCTACCTCGATGCAACGTTCTTCCCGCTGCTGGAGGAAGACTCGTTCAAGCAAGAAGGGATTCGTTTCGAGTTTGAGGAACCGGCAAATTCATCCAGCGGGCTCCGCTATAAGGGCGTGGTGTTCAATGAGATGAAAGGAGCGCTCGCCAGCCCGCAAGCGGCCATGCAGCGCAATCTGGGCCGCACTCTCTTTCCAGGCCTCACTTATGCAAACGTGTCTGGCGGTGACCCCGAACACATCCCCGACCTGACCTGGGAGGGTTTGCGGAGATTCCACGCCGCGCACTACCACCCGAGCAACGCGTACTTCTATACATACGGAGACCAGCCACTGGACCGAACGCTGGCGGTCATCGAAAAAAACGTCCTTTCGCAATTCGAGCGCATCGATGTCGACACTTCGATCCCGTACGTGACCCGATTCAAGAAGCCGGTGCAGTCGGCCGAACCGTACCCGGCCGACCCGAGTAACGACGGCCAGCAAAAGGGCCAGGCCCTGGTGGCATGGGTCACCATGCCCGCCACCGATTCCTTCCGCCTCCTCGCGATGAGAGTTCTGTCCGAGGTGCTACTGGGGAACCCGGGGTCGCCGCTGCGAAAAGCCCTGATCGACTCCAAGATCGGGGGCGCACTCGCGGATGGGAGCGGATACCAGGACGACACCAAAGAGACCGTCTTTGGAGCCGGTTTGAAAGGCATCGCGGTCGAAGATGCGCAGAAGGTCGAGACGGTCGTGCTGGACACCCTCGCCAGGCTCGCCGCCGACGGCCTGGACCAAACCCAGGTGGACGCGGCCATCCACAGGCTCGAGTTCGAGAAGAGGGAGCGCTCCAACGCCGGTTTTCCCTACGCGCTGAAGGTTCTCTTCAACTTCTTGGGCACCTACCAGTACGGCGGCGATCCATACAGCGCGCTCAACCTCGACGCCGACCTCGAGCACCTGGAACAAGCCAGAAAGGAAGGGCGCTTCTTCGAGAACCTGATGGCCGCTGAGCTTTTAGACAATCAGCACCGCGCCCTCCTCGTCCTCGAGCCAGACCCTGGCCTTGAGGACCGCAAGCGCCGCAGCGAGCTCGAACGTCTCGCGGCGATCGAGGCGACGCTGGCCGAACCAGACCGCGAAGACATCGTGGCCGATGCGCTGCGCCTCAAGGCCGATCAAGAGGCGAAACCCGACCTCGCGGTTCTGCCGTCGCTCGAACTTAGCGACATCCCTATGCGGTTCGATGAGGTCCCGAGCCGAGAGATCAAGGTTGGACCGGCCACCGTGGAGTTCTTCCCGCTGCCCACCAACGGGATCACGTACCTCGACATCCGATCCGATTTCGCCGCTCTCACGCAGGACCAGAAGGACCTGCTGCCATTGTTCAGCCGCATGTTCACACAGATGGGAGCGGCAGGCCAGGACTATGTCCAGATCGCCAATCGCATCGCCGCCTACACAGGCGGCATCGGCGCGGGACCCGCGGTTCAGCCCCTGGCGGCGCGGGACGATTACCTGCAGTCGTTCCTGGTGTCGGGACGAGCGCTCGACCGCAATATCGAACCGTTCATCGACCTGCTCACGGATCTAACGGCTCGAATGGAGATTGAGCCGCACAGGTTGAAGGACGTGATCGACGAGAGCGCGACTCGACTGGAGAGTTCGATCGCGGGCCTTGGATTTCAATTCGCCATCTTGAGAGCGACTTCCAAGCTCAATTCCGAGGGTGCGATCAACGACGCTCTCCAGGGGATCGGGATGCTGCACGAGACTCGCCGACTTGCTCGCATGGACGAGACCCAGCTCGAGAAAGTCATCGGCAAGTTGACGTCGATCCGAACGAGCCTGTTCACGCAAGGCTCGATCCAGATCATCGTCACCTGCGAAGAGTCCATGGTCGATGTCATTGCGGAGCGACTGCGCGGCCTGGTCGAGGCCTTGCCCAAAGGCAACGGCGATGGGCAGGTCGAGAAGCCGGCTCCGCTGTCAACAGTCCCCGAAGCGCGGACCGTTCCGCTGCCGGTCGCGTTCAACGTCCGCGTGTTCAAAACCGTGCGCTACACGCACCCCGACGCGCCGGGTTTGCTGGTGCTGGCGAACTATCTCCGCGACACCTTCCTTCATCGCGAGCTGCGTGAGAAGGGCGGCGCGTACGGAGCGGTGGCACAGGCGAGTATCGGAGGCGGAACCTTCTACCTGGCGTCCTATCGAGATCCCAACGTCATCCGTACCTACGACACATACGACAGCGCTATCAGATGGGTGATCGACGGCGAGATAGCCGAAGAAGCGTTGAAGGAGGCGATCCTTGGCGCGTGCGGCGATGTGGACCCACTCGAATCCCCCGACATCAAGGGACGCCGCGAGGCCACAAACCAGCTCACGGGGTTCACGCGATCCGAGAGGGAGAAGTTCAAGAAGCGCTTGCTCGAGGTATCAGCCGCGGATCTTCGGCGCATTGCGGCGACGTATCTCGCCACCAGTGGCTACGTCCAGACGACCGTGGCAGGACCCGAGCTGGTAGAGGCCGCGACCAAGGAGCGACCCGGACTGTTCGAGGTGGTCGCGCCTGTCTGAAACCGGTCGTGTCAGAATCGCGGCATGAATCTTTGGCGTCGCGAGTATTTCTGGCCGGCCGTTTTGATCGTGCTCGGGGTGTATTTCCTTCTCAGCAATCTGAACCTGTTGACCTGGCTACGCGGAGACCTGGTCTGGCCGCTGATCTTGATCGCTCTGGGCTTGTGGTTGATCCTCCGCCGAGCCCGCACCTGATCGCGGAGGGCTAGAGCAACGAGGTACAGGTACCGCAGCTTCTTCTGGCCGGCGGCCCTGATCCTCGTCGGGGTATTCGCGCTTCTGGTCAACTCGGGACTGGTCGCGCCCGAACGACTCGACCGGCTGGCAGACCTGTGGCCGCTGATCCTGGTCGTGATCGGATTGGAGCTGCTGGTCAGGCGCTCGCTCCAGGGAGCCAACGCCGAGCTGGCAGCGGTGCTGATCGTCGTGCTCGCGATCGTCGGCGCAACCGCATACGTCGCTCTTGGGCCCGCGATTCCGACTGGAAAGCGGACGCTCGACGTATCGGGCAAGCTCGTATCGCTTAAGCAAGCGAGCGTGCGCGTGGAGGCGAAGGCGGCGCAAATCACAATGGAGGGCGGGGACATTGGCGCCGATCTGTACCGTGCTCACGTCGTCTACTCTGGGAACACGCCTGGCGTCGTCTTCGCCGAATCAAACGGCGACCTCCAAATCTTGCAAGGCAACTCGTCCGGGTTGTTCTTTCAGGACCGCCGTTTCGCGCTCGACCTGAAGCTCAACACCGCCGTCATCTGGAAGATCGTGGTCGACAGCGGAGCGTCGAGCGACGTTTTCAAGCTGTCCAGCGTTCCCGTCGCGGACATCGAGCTGAACACCGGCGCGAGCCGCCAGGACATCACCTTAGGTTCTCCTTCCGGTTCAGTGCCCATCAACGTCAATGGCGGGGCCGTCACCGTGAACGTGCACCGTCCCAAAGGAGTCGCGGCGTCGGTCACCGTTTCCGGTGGCGCCGTCAACCTGACCTTCGACGGCAGGCAGAGTCATGCCATCGGCACAGTGACGGCACAGACCAGCGACTACAACGGCGCCTCCAATCGCTACCAGATACAGGTCAACGGTGGCGCCTCAAATGTGACGGTCGACTCGAGCGCGCCGGCGGGCTAGTCGGTCCGGAGGGCCGCCGAGCGCAGCCCGCGCACCGCGATATCGAGCATGGTCCTCATGTCTTCGCCAAGAACGCCGGCGGCCCTGAGCACGGGGATAAGGGCGGCCGATCGTTTGGCTGCAAGTAGGAGCGCATCTTGATCGATGCCGGTGCGGGCGAGCTCCGCCGCCTCGCGCTTCAGCCCGCCTCGGCGGGCAACTGCAGCGGCCAGTCGAGCTTCAAGGAGCCGTCCTGTCGCAGCCTGGTTCGCAACTGCGGCGGGGCATAGTCCTATCACGTGCTGCGAGCCGATGCTCACACCGCGTCGTTCCAACTCGGCGACGACTGCTGAGGGCGGCGTTTCGTCGAGACGGAACAGGTTCATCGACAGTTGCACGCGGCCGTCAGTGAGCTCGAACGCCAGCGCCTGCACACCTCTCAGGCCACCGCCCGACTCCCTCAATGCGCGCGCGAGGGCGCGAGCTTCGAGAAGCCGCAATCCCGGAAGAATGACGTTGAAGGCGACCAACGGATGCCGGGCGCCGATGCACACCGCGCCGGCGGACACATGCAGCTCATCGCCGAGCGACGGGCGGGCGCGCCCCGCGCGGATGTCGGCAAGGGTGTGCTCCTCACCATGGCCGTAGTAGTAGACAGGGACCTTCAGTTCGTCCCAGACCCGATCGCCTAGCGTGCGGGCGAGCTCGTGGGCGTCGGCGAGGGAGGCGCCGTCGAGCGGCACTATTGGAATCACGTCGGCCGCTCCAACGCGGGGGTGAACCCCGCGATGCTCGCGCAGGTCGATGTGCTGCATTGCCACCTGGACCGAAGCGACTAACGCATCCAGAAGTTGGGGAGTCTGACCAACAACGGAAATGACGACCCTGTTGTGGTCGGCGTCCGCGTCGACGTCGATGACGTAGGCGCGGCCCGCGGCTCCCGCGAGCTCGGCGATGACCTCGGGTCGAGTCCCTTCGGAGAAATTGGGCACCGATTCGTAGAGGTGATGAGGCCCCATGCGCCTGTTAGCCTACGTGCCCATGCCCGGCCCGGTCGCTCTCGTGTATGGCGAAGAGTTGATGAAGCACCGGCTCTCGGATCAGCACCCGCTGCAGCCCATCCGCGTCAAGCTGGCTGTGGAGCTGATCAGCTCAACAGGTCTGATCGAGCATGCTCACCTGCTGCCGCCGCGAAGGGCGACGATCGCGGAGCTCGAGCTCGTCCACTCTCCTGCATACGTGGATCTCGTGCGCAAGTTGAGCGATCCCGAGCAGCGGCCGGCAGTGCCGTCGGACCTCATCGAAGAAGCCGGCTTTGGATCGGCAGACAATCCCATCTCCGACGAGCTGCACGAAGGAACCTCATTGGTGGTCGGCGCAACGATGGTTGGTGCTCAAGCGATCGAGAGTGGGAGCGCGCTTCATGTGTTCAGCCCCTCGGGAGGATTGCACCATGCGCATCGAGGTCGGGCATCGGGCTTCTGCACGTACGACGACCCGGCCATCGCGTGCAAATGGCTGAAAGACCAAGGCCATCGAGTCGCGTACGTCGACGTCGACGTGCACCACGGTGACGGGGTGGAGGACATCTTCTACACGGATCCCGACGTGCTCACGATCAGCCTTCACGAAAGTGGGCGCTACCTGTTTCCTGGCACCGGGTTTCCCGAGGACTCGGGGTCGGGACAGGGGCGAGGCGCCGCGGCGAACCTGCCCTTCTTGCCCTACACGTGGGACGAACCGTGGCTGGAGGGATTCGAGAAGGTGGTGCCGGCGATGCTGCGCCGCTTCAAACCAACGGTGCTGGTGACGCAGGATGGCTGCGATACCCACTTCCTGGATCCGCTGGCGCACATCGCCGCGACCACCCGTATCTGGCCGCAGGTGGGGAGGATGTTCCACGAGCTGGCGCACGAGCTCTGCGATGGCCGGTGGCTGGCGTTGGGGGGTGGGGGGTACGCGATTTACGAGGTTGTGCCGCGGGCTTGGACTCTGTTCTTCGCGGAGATGGTCGAGCGGCCGGACCTGGCCGCGGGTGTCAACGATCCCGCGAGCGCGGTTCCCCGAACGGAGGTGCAGGAGCGGGTGTGGGCATCACTCCGGAAAGACCTATTGACCCTGGGCGAGGTTCACGGCATGAACTTCAGCTAGCCGCGTACGCCGCAAAACGCCATTCGGTTAAGGCGCCAAAAACACACACAGACACACCCATCCCTAGCCCCCACCCACCCTTTTTTGGGGATTCCTTCTGGCGGTCACCGTACTCGCCGAGAACCCGGCCCGCCAACCCCGCCTGTTAAGAACCCCGCCCCGCGCGCATGATCGCGATTACCGCCACCTGCAGCGGCATCGCCGTCCCGAAGATGGCACCGATCGCCGGCGCCACCCACGCGAAGCCCCCCGGATGCTTGGAGCCGAGCACCGCCACGTACGTGGCCGACGCCACCACCACCGCCACCTGCCACACCAGCACGACCTTCAGCCACTTGAAGATCGCGGGCCGCATGACCGAAAGGTCACGCGTCAAAAGAGCCCGCCGCAGCAACCACCCGTACAGGCCGAATTGAACCGCAATGGAGACCACAAAAGCGACGACCCCAAAGCTGAGGTACGCGCTGTCGCTCAGAAGCTCAGCCGATCAGCCCGCGTACGTGCGCAAGCAGCGAGTGCACACTCGCGCCCGGAACGAGCGCCCGGACACCGTCACGCGGCCCATCTGCAGGTTGGGCTCAAATCTCCGGTTGACCCGGTTCTTGGCGTGACTGACGTGGTGTCCGTACTGCGGCTCCTTGCCGCAAATCGCGCATCGCTTGGCCATGAGTCACCTTCCGAGGGGGAATTGATCGATAAGAACGAAGCACGCCCGGGCGGAGCTCACCGACGGCGTTTCTGAATTGTACCATGGGCTCTCCATGGCCTCGAAAACGCCCACGGCCCTAGGGCAAGCTCAGCGGTGGGGCCGCATCGAGGTCTTCCCGTCGGCGGTGGCGGCGATCGCGGGGCATGCCGCCCTCAGCTGCTATGGGGTGACCGGAATGGCTGCCAGGGGCCTCCGCGACGGCGTGGCCGAGCTCCTCAGACGCGAGAGCGTCGATCGCGGCGTGGACGTGGTCGAGGTCGAGAGCGGGCTGGCCATCGACCTGTTTGTGATCGTGCAGTACGGCATGCGGATCTCCGAGGTCGCCCATAACCTGCAGGAGACGGTCAAATTCGAAGTCGAACGGGCCGTGAACGTGGCCGTCGTGGAGGTCAATGTGAACGTTCAGGGCGTCAAGGAAGAGCGGCGCTGACCATGGCCTCGCGTAGGCCGGTCGGGGTGGACGGGCCCCTCTTCAAGCAGGCGCTTCTCGGCAGCCTGAACTGGTTGGCGGCCAACCATGAGGAGGTCAACCGCCTCAATGTGTTCCCGGTTCCCGACGGGGACACCGGCACCAACATGCTGCTCACACTCCAGTCCGCGGTCGAGGACATCAAGGAGTCGAGCGCAGCCGAGGTCAGCAAGATCGCCAAGCTCGCATCGCATGGCAGCTTGATGGGCGCCCGCGGGAACTCGGGCGTGATCCTGTCGCAGATCTTTCGCGGGTTTGCCAGAGCTGTCGAGGGCAAGAGCTCGTTGACCCCGCGAGAGCTGGCCGCCGCCTTTGAGGAGGCCGCCAACGCCGCCTACCGCGCGGTCAACAAGCCCACCGAGGGCACCATCCTCACGGTCGCAAGAGAAGCCGGTCGCGCCGCCGCGACAGCAGCGAACGACGCGGAAGCGACCGTCCCGGCCGTAATAGCGGCCGCCGCCGCCGGCGCCAAAGCTGCGGTCCTGAAGACACCGAGCCAGCTCCAGATCCTTCGCGACGCCGGCGTCGTCGACGCGGGTGGCTTCGGACTCCAGCTGATCATCGAGGGCATGCTGAAAACCGTCGAGGAATCCGAGTCGTTCCAATTCGAGACGGCCACGGCGAAGCCCAAGGCCGCGCAGGTCGCCGTCGACCTGCCTGAGGGCGGGTGGGGCTACTGCACCGAATTCCTCATCGATGGCAATGGCCTCGACGTCGACGTCATTCGAACCGAGATCGAGGCGATGGGCAACTCGGTGCTGGTCGTGGGCGAGCCGGAGCTGGTCAAGGTCCACGTTCACACCGACGATCCCACCAGCGTCATCACGCTGGCCGGACGCTTCGGAAAACTTCTGAAGCTCAACGTCGGCGACATGTCGACGCAGCACAAGCGCATTCTCGAAAACGAGACGGCTGCCGGCCGGCCCCCGCGCGCCAACGGCGTCGGCCTCGTGGCCGTGGTCGCCGGCAGCGGGTTGGTGGACATCTTTCGCGGCCTCGGCGTCGATGCGATCGTCGAGGGCGGCCAGACCATGAACCCGAGCACGCAAGACATGCTCACCGCCGTCGACGGCCTGCCTTACGACGAGGTCGTCCTACTGCCCAACAACGGAAACGTCATCCTCGCCGCGAGCCAGGTCCGAAGCCTGACCAAGAAGAAGGTCCACGTGATCGAGACCCACAGCGTCCCCCAGGGGGTGGCTGCGGTGGTCGCCTTCCGTCCGGAGCGGAATGGAGCGGAAAATGCGGCCGCCATGAAAGCCGAGGCGGCGCGCGTGCAGACGATCGAGGTGACGCATGCGGTGCGCGACACCCGCTCCAACGGTCTCAAAGTCAAGAAGGGCGATGTGATCGGGCTCATCAACGACAAGCTGGAGTTCGCCGGCACCGACTACGTCGAGGTCGTCAACAAGGCTCTGGGCAAGCTGGGCCCCGACGCTTACGAGCTGGTCACCGTCTATCGGGGCGAGGGCGCGAGCGATGATGAGCTTGCCCACCTCGAAGAGGCCATCCGTTCGAATTTTCCCGGCCTCGCGGTCGAAGTCCAGCAAGGCGGCCAGCAGCACTACCCGTTCATCCTCTCGGTCGAATAACCAGACCTGGTGACTGGCACGCGCCGCTTCGCGGTGGTCACCGACTCCACCGCCGACCTTCCCGAAGAGTGGCGCACGAGGTATGGGATCGCAGTCGTCCCGCTTAAGGTCATCTTCGAGAACGAGACGTTTCGCGACCGCGTCGACATCACCGACGACGAGTTCTTCCGCCGCCTGGGCACCGCGACCAAACTGCCGACCACGTCCGCGCCCTCGCCCGGCGAGTTTGCTGACGTGTACAGAAAACTGGCCGAAGACCATGACGGGTGCATATCCATCCACCTCGGCGCGCAGCTGTCGGCGACCGTGCAGGCGGCCCAAATCGGCGCAGAGTCGGTCGAGGGTTTCAAGGTCAAGGTCATCGACAGCGAGACGGTGACCATGCCGATCGCCTTTCTGTGCAAGGTTGCTGCCGAATCCGAAACGCTTGCAGAAGCGACAGCCGCGGTCGAGGAGCGGGTCCCGAAATGCCGCGTTCTCGCCTTGCTCGACACGCTCAGATACCTGGAGATGGGCGGGCGCCTGAGTCGAGCGCAGGCGATGATCGGAACGATGCTCGACCTCAAGCCGCTCCTGTTGGTGGCCGACCGCGAGATCAAACCTGTGGAGCGAGTACGCACGCGGTCGCGCGCGATCACACGGATGGTGGAGTTTCTCCGCGCCGAGCTTCCGGTGGAGCATGTAGCCGTCGTGCACGCGCAGGCGCCCGAAGAAGCAGAGACCATCGCCGCCGGCCTCCGCCTGGAGCTGCCTGACCAGGAGATCGTCATCGGAGAGATCGGAGCGGTCCTGGGCACCCACACCGGCCCACGGGCCCTGGGCGCCGTCTACATCAAGAAGTAGCTTCCAGCTTCACGGAATGGCCGGGCAGCGGCCACACGCGCAGCACCGGCGGCGTCAGCGCGACGATCCTCGGCACCGCCGCGACCGCGAGCTTGAAAGCCTGCTGCTGTCGCCGCCCCCACTTCAGCCCGTAAGCGTCTCGCAACGCGTCGGGCAGAAGTCCCGCCGTCACGACGGCGAAGGGAACCAGGACCGGGCCCGGGACCAGCCGAAGCGGCGGTCGCACCACCAATCGTCCCAACTCCTTGGCACGTGGGGTCACGTGCACCTCTCCGCTCCCGATCATCCCGTCCACGTACTGCTCGAAGTCGCTCAACCGAACGGGAAAGCGATCGCGCGGAATCCCGAGCAGCTCTCCCGCGAGCTTCGACTCCTGGTAAAAGTCCTCGCGCTCGCGCGATGTCAGCCGCCCGACAAACGCCTGGTACGTGACCAGCGCGGACTCCACCAAAGTCGCATGCACCCACAAGAGCAGATTCGGGTCCAGCGCGCGGTAGTCATCGCCGCGAACGCGAGCATGCACCTGGTTGACAGCACGAGCGGCCGCGAGAGCGGTCTCGCGCTCGCCAAAGACAATCGCCATGGTCATCAAGACCGTTCGGCGAAGCCGCCGGATCGGATGGATGCGGAAATCGGAATGGTCGTCGACCCCGGCCGCGACCTTGGGGTGAGCCAGCTGCATCAGCAATGCCCGGCCGCCGCCGAGCAGCAGGATGTTCTCGCGGTTGACGCGCCGGGTTATCGAATCGTCGGAGTAGAGACCTGTCATGCGTTGGCCTTGTCCATCTCGGAGTTGAAATTGTCTCGGTACCGCTGGTAGTACGACTTGATCTGGGCGGGCGTGGCCGAGAAGTCGACCGCGTCCAGCTTGGCTGTATCCGCTGTGAGCAGCTTGCCGGCAGCGTCGAGCGCGGCGGGGTCCTGCGTCGCGATCGCATTCAGAAATTTCCCCACGTCGACCGAGTAGGACTGCAGCGCCGTCAGGTAATCGTGAAACTCGACGGGCAGGCCGGGCGCCGCCGATGCCAGGAGCGCCTTCGTGACGTCCGTCTGCATGCTGGTGTCCGCGGACGCTGCGCCCACAAAGTCGTGGTTGCCCGTGTCGGACGACACCATGTCCCAATCGGTCAAGACCTGCACGTAAGCCTGGAGGAACTGTCCCAGCTGCACGTAATCGCCGGCGGCCGTCCTGGCTGTGACGACCGCATTGCGCGCGTGATCGAGACGGCCGACTTCGGCAGTGAGACGCCCGCGATTCAGGGACGTCAGCCACTGCTGATCGTTGAGGCGCGCGCGGACCGATGCCAGCGCTTGATCGTCGCCGACCTCCGTCAAGCTCATGGTTTGGGATTGGTTCACCACTTCCATCGCGTCGGACTTTGCCGCTGTGAGGTCGGTGCTCGTGCTGAACGCCGTCACCTGGTGGTCCAGCAGGTCGAAGGTCGTGTTCACGTAAACCCGGTGGGCATTCGCAGTGCTGATGGCGCCGGATGCGTCGCTGATGCGGCTCGACGTGAACGTGTAGCCGGCAACCGCGTAGCCCACGATGGCCACCACCACCACGACCACGGCGACGACCGCGGCGATGATCGCCCAGAAGGCTCGCGGCGGGTGGTACTGATTGGCATTATTCGCCCCAGGCGCGAAGCTTGCGGGCGGCTCCGCAGGCGGCGGCGGATACGGCGGCGGGTCGCTCATGACATGGAAATCTACTCCCGCGGCACGAGGTCCCCCGTCACATGCTGTTGGCTATCGACGCCTCGGCGTTGAACGCATCGATCATCGGTTGATAGAACGCTTTCGTTGTGGCGTTCATCTTGCCGAAGTCGTAGGTGTCGATCTTCGTGTTGTCCGCATCGACCGCCTTCACGTCCGCCTGGACTCCGTTGGTGTCGCCGGAAATGACGGCGTTCAGCAGCTTGCCGACATCGGTCGCGAGTGTCTGGAAGTCGGTCAAGAAGAGCTTCATCTCCGGCGGCAACCCAGGCGCGCCCGAGAGTTGGATGGCCATCGTGATGTCTGACTTGAGCGCCCCGATTGCGGCCGCGGCGTTGACGAAATCGGAGGCCGTGGCCTTCGTCGTCAGCGTGTCAAGGTCGATCAGTGAGTCATAGAACGCCTGGTAGAAGGTGCCGAGCTGGACCAGGTCACCCGCGATCGCCTTCGCGTCCGCGAGCGCCTTCCGCTCGTGCCCGATTTTCGCGGACGTCTGGTCCAGGTCCGACCGCCGGATGAGGGTGAGCCATGAAGTCTGGTATAGCCTGGCCTGTGCGGTGGCGAGAAAAGCATCGTCACTTGTGAGGGTCGGCTCCGCGGATTGAGACTGACTCACCAGCTGCACGTACGACGCGCGATTTTGCTGCAGGTCGGTTGAGGTGGCGGTGCTGAGGCTCAGGGCCGTCATCTTGGTGTTGAGTGTGTTGAACTCGTCGGTGATGGCGTTCTGGTGGGAAACCACCGTGTTGTACGCGCTCCTGGCGCCGGCGATGCGGCTCGAGGCGAACGCGTAGCCGATCACCCCGTAGCCGATGACCGAAACGACGACCACGACCGCGACGACGACCGCCGCAATGATCAAGATCAGCCTGCGAGGCGAGCCTGTCGACGGCGCAGGCCCCCCGGGTTCTTCGATCACGACCCCGCAATGTACCGTAGCCCAAGCTTGAGCTTCGCTATTTTGGCTGCATGGTCGTTCTGAATCCGCGGCTGGCGCTGGAGTCGCCGGTCAAGGAGCTTCCCAAGGTCAAGCCGCTGGATCTGAAGCGTCTCACCGCACTCGGAATCCGCACGGTCCGCGATCTGCTCCTGCACCTGCCATTCGCATGGGACGAGTTCGGCGATCCAAAGCCGATTGCGCAACTGACTCCCGGCACGCTGGCGACAGTCACCGGCACGATCATCAGGATCGCGCCCAAGATCAGCCGGTTCAAGAAGCTGAAGTTGACGCAAGCGACGCTTGAGGACGACCACGACGACGACCTGAACCTCGTCTGGTTCAACCAGCCCTGGATCGCGAACCAGCTGGAAAAGGGCGACCGCATCGCCGTCGCGGGAACAGTCCGGGCCACGGGGTTCGGTCTCGAGATGCGCAACCCCCACCACGAGAAGCTGGAAGGCGGCGACGGCGCCGCACCGAAATTCATCGGCGGCCTCATGCCGAGGTATCACCTGGTCAAAGGCCTCACCTCCAAGAAGGTCTCCGGCTGGGTCGACGCAGCGCTGCCGCTCGCCGAACGAATGGAGGACGAGCTGCCGCAGGACGTTCGCGAGCGCAATCACCTTCTGCCTCTCAAAGCAGCCGTCCGGCTCGGCCACAAACCGGTCACGCGGAGCGACTGGGATGAGGCTCGACGGCGCATGGGTTTCGCCGAGCTGTTCGAGCTACAAGCTGCATTCGCGCTGATGCGCGCCAGCATGGCGGCGGAGCCGGCGGTTCCGATCCCGTATCGCCAGGAGGTCATCGACGCCTTCAAGTCGGGCCTCGGCTTCGAGCTGACCAAGGCCCAACGCAGATCGACCTGGGAAGCCTTCCAGGACATGCAGCGATCGACCCCGATGAACCGGCTGCTCAACGGCGATGTCGGATCGGGCAAGACCGCGGTCGCCGCCGCGTGTGCGGCCATGGTTCACGCGGCGGGCATGCAGTCGGTGGTCATGGCGCCGACAGAAATCCTGGCGCGCCAGCACCTTCACAAGTTCCGCGCCTACCTCGAGCAGAGCTTTCCCTCGCTCACGGTCGAGCTGCTCGTCAGCAGCCAGTCAGCCGGGGAAAGGCGGCGCGTGCGCACCTCGGCTGCGAGCGGCCACTGCGCCCTCGTCGTCGGCACGCACGCGCTGATCGAGGAGGACGTCGCGTTCGCGGATCTCGGTCTCGCGGTGGTCGACGAGCAGCATCGCTTCGGCACGCGGCAGCGCGAGCTCCTGAGGGCGAAGGGCAAAGGCCGCCCGCATTTCCTCGCCATGACGGCAACGCCGATCCCGAGGAGCCTCGCCCTGGCCTTGTTCGGCGAGATGGCGATCTCGGTGATCGATGAGCTGCCGCCGGGACGCACTCCGGTGAAGACCGAGGTTGTTCCTCCCGATCTGCGCCCGCGGGCCTACGACCTGGTTAGGCGCCAGGTGCGGCTGGGGCGTCAGGCATTCGTCATCTGTCCGCTGATCGAGGAGTCGGAAAAGGTCGTCGCCCGGTCGGCGACCGCCGAGTTCCAGCGCCTGCGCAAAGACGTTTTTCCCGATTTGACGATGGACCTCATCCATGGCCGGCTAAAAGAGAAAGACGCTGTCATGCGGCGTTTTGTCGCCGGCGAGGTCCAGGTCCTGGTCGCAACCGCCGTCGTCGAGGTCGGCGTGGATGTGCCCAACGCCACGGTCATGATGATCGAGGGCGCCGACCGCTTCGGGCTGGCGCAGCTGCACCAGTTTCGAGGCCGGGTCGGGCGCGGCTCGGCCGAGAGCCACTGCCTGCTGCTGGCGGACGATCCGTCTGACGCCAGTCTCGAGCGGCTGAATCTCGTGACTCAAATCAACGACGGCTTCAAGCTCGCCGAGGAGGACATGCGAATCCGGGGGATGGGGGAGCTGCTGGGCGCGCGGCAGCACGGCATGTCGGACGAGGCGATGCAGGCTCTTCAGCATCCGGTGCTCCTCAACGAGATCCGAGCCGAGGTCGATCGCGTGCGGGAGACGGACCCGGGTTTCGATCGTCACCCGCTCTTGAAGTCGGCGATCACCCGCCGCCTCGAGCAAACCTCGATCAGCTAGCCTCGTAGCTGTGGCGCCCTTGCCGTTTGTGGTCGAGCTGGCACGCGACCTCATCCGGCTCGACACCACGAACCCTCCCGGCGAGGAGCACCTTGCGGTCGAGCTCATCGAGCTGCTGCTGCGCGATGCTCATATCGAATTCGCTCGGTACGAGAGCGAGCCGGGACGGCCCAACCTCGTGGCGCATGTGAAGGGACGTGGTGAGGCGCCGCCGCTGCTGCTGCAAGGCCACGTCGACGTCGTCACCACGGTCAACCAGGACTGGCGCCACCGTCCATTCGGCGGCGACATCATCGATGGTTACCTGTGGGGCCGCGGCGCGCTCGACATGAAGAGCGGCGTGGCGATGATGGTGGCGGCGATGATCCGCGCGCACTCCCGTGGTGGCCCGCCTGGCGACCTCGTGCTGGCGGTGCTCGCCGACGAGGAGGCCGGCGGCATCGCCGGAGCCAAGTGGCTGGTGGACGCACACCCGGACCTGTTCACCGGCGTGCGTCACGCGATCGGTGAGTCCGGTGGCGTCGCGCTTCATATCGGCGGCCGCCGGTTCTATCCGATCATGGTCTCGGAGAAACGCGGCTGCCAGATGGTGGTCACACTTCGAGGGCCGGGCGGCCACGGTTCGATACCCGCGCATGGCGGCGCGATGGCCAAGCTGGGCGATCTGCTGACGAGGCTCGACAACAGCCGTTTGCCTGTTCACATCACGACCCCGGTCAAGCAGCAGCTGGAGCGCATGCGCGATGCCCTCGACGAGCCCCTGAAGGGCAAATTCGCCGCGCTGCTCGACCCGGTGCGGACCGATGCGGCGCTGGCCGAGCTCGGTCCGATGAACCGCGGGCTGGACGCGGCTCTTCACAATACGGTCAACGCGACGATCGTTAGCGGCGGCCTGAAGGTCAACGTCATCCCGAGCGAGGTGCGCGTGCAGCTCGACGGCCGTTTGCTCCCGGGCTTCGGTCCGGAAGACATGCTGCGCGAGCTGCGCGCCGTGATCGGTCCTGAGCCGGAAGTAGACGTGACTCTGGTCGGGCCCGCACAGCCGGAAGTCGACCTTTCTCAGTTCGATCTGTTCGCATCGGTGTTGATGGAGGCCGACTCAGGATGCGTGCCCGTGCCATCGCTGGTGACCGGCGGCACAGACGCGCGCCACTTCGCGCGTCTGGGCATTCGCACTTACGGTTTCCTTCCGCTCAACGTGGCGCCGGACTTCAACTCCTCATCGACCATCCACGCCGCCGACGAGCGGGTGCCGGTCAGGTCGCTCGAGTTCGGCGCGGAGTGCGTTTACGAGGCGGTGATGAGGTACCGAGGCTAGGTGTGTACACCGCGGTGAGCATTCCGAAGTATGTCGGCGCCTCGTAGCTGATCAACCGTCCGCGCCAGCCGGCACCGGTCGCTCCGAGCAGCATGAGCATCTGCCACCAGCTGTCGGCTTTGGCCTCTTCGACCAACGAGGCGGGGATGTCGACCAGCCCGCGCAGCGAGTCCTTTCTCACGAGGTCGGTGACGAGGTCGTCGTAGACCCTGGCGTTGGAGTGAAACCCATACGGGCCGTCGGCGCGATGGGCGTGCCCATGGTCCGCGCTCGCGATGAAGGCGACCCGGCGCCCGGATGCGCCGGCGGCAGCCGCGATCGCCGCTCCCGCGCGCACATGGGCATCAGCAGGAAGATCGCGAGCCGGAGAGATCACCACCACCGGCACGGGAGGGTCATGCCGCCCGCCCATGAACCACAGCGGAATCAGGACGCCCCAGTCCATCGGCGCCACCGCGGTCGACGGGTCGTTCGAGCCGAAGCTGACGCCGACCGCGGGCAGGCCGTCACCAATCAGTGTTTCAAGGAGCAGCCAGGCAAG
>WNFO01003077.1_pt2 | contig 21837 bp, 23 predicted proteins | sample 5400251 | NCBI WGS metagenome assembly WNFO01 (sample SAMN13153354, study PRJNA577476) | soil metagenome | isolation source: 100 cm saprolite under Madrone tree | place: USA:California | collected 2016-06-14
CGCTGCCTTGCCCGCTCTTCCAAAGCGAGATCGCGGCGGCCATAGTAAAGATCGCCTGGATGAACGTGCCAATGAATAACCATAGGCGGGTCTTCGCACCGACCCGGTCACCAATGCGGCCGATAAATGCGCCGAAAAGAAAGGTGGTCAGAGAGGTGAGGGCCTGCTTGTCCGCGATGTGGAACGAGTTGTCGCGGTGTCCAGGAGAACCCTGGAAGAGGCGGGCAAGCGCAAGGGCCAGCTAGACGGACGCTGGGCGTGTGGGCGAGAGACGTAGAAAGGACGATGCACCCTCACCTGCACCGAGTTGCCAGTTTGGAACGCGCACCAAACGAATATGGCGGAGAAGGACACCGCGTCGCTGTGGGATATCATGATACGAAAGTGAGCGATCGGGAGACAGATAAGGAGGCGGGTAAAAGAGCGGCACACACATCCATCCCGTCATGAAACAATACGCGGCGAGTGGAATCGTTGAGAGCTCCGGATCGACTTCGGACTTGAGGAAACCATAGAGGCCATCGTGTATGGGCGAAGACACAGGCGTGGGGAGGACGGCCTCGGCTATCTTGTCCGGAGTGGGCGGTGGTGGAACGCCGAACATGGTTCACTGATACGGAGGAGGGAGAGGCGGCGAGTGGGAGATAAAGAAAATTGACATCGTTGGCGGTGAGAGCGGATGACCGCACGCCAAGACCTCGGCTTCCCTTCCTCTGCCGCCTTTTCTCCCACCACCACAACTAAATTTTTCTTCAGAAAGAAAACTCAGCCAGAGTCTTCCGTTTTTGATACTGATATTGGCTATACGAGTCACCGCGTTTCATTTTCGTCATCTCGGACACTTGCAGACGGACAACATGTCTTTGCAGTTCGTGTTGATGCCGTGGTCGTTGTCCGTACATAAATATTGGGAACACCCTCCCCACCTGCATTGAGGCTTCGTACGCTTCGTGTACCTAGTCATTTCTTGGTGGGGAATATTCCACACCATCTTATCGTCAGATTTACTGTCATAACAGTCCGGCGAAAGGAGTGATAGATTAAACGAAGGGACGGTATAGGCTGAAACTAGAACACATATACCACAAAAGAGTAGGTAACAGAACATTGAGTGATAATTGTCTGGGTCCAAAGAATCCTTAAATGCAGTCCATAGACTTCCAAGGCCAAGAATGAATGAAACAGAACACATGGGGCGGCGCATAATGTCTCTGTCCCGATGCAAAAGTGTTCCGCTCATATAAACATTCGAGTGCTCAAAGCATGCCAATGGCAGCACCAACGGCAGCCAGCACACCAGCGGCAGGGACCTTGAGAGACCCAAAAGCACCATTTGACTTTTTGGGAGCGCTTGTGGCGGAACTGCTGCTACCAGTGCCTGAGGCATTACTACCAGTGGCGGTCTTCGAGGTGGAAGAAGATTCGCTCGGCGTAGCAGACGACGGGGGATAAGTCGCGCCCAACGCCTTGATCTCGAAGGGCTGCGAAACGGCATAAATCTGTCAATAAAATGATATTAGAAACCAGTCAAGGAGGCGGGAAAAAGCGTGTAGCATTCCTTGGTCTGGTCGGTAGGATCAGCAAAGATGAGGCTATATCCTGTTCCCGGAGTTAAATTGGCCTGTTGGGTTGTGATTGTATGGGAACAGTCCGCATTGGGAACCTGTGCGACGATGGCTTCCGCCGCCGTTAAAACGGTGGGGTTCGTGTTGTTCAGCCTGCGATAAATTATGAATGGGTTCTACAGCTGAGAAAATTCGAAAGGCAAGGCGCACAAGAGTTGGTATGCACTCCCGGTGGAAGACGGGACATCCGTATGACAAGACCACACGATAGTATTCTCAGATTGTGCAACTGGGCAATGTTGCGCATGACATTAGGGGAGAAGAACACTGCTTGGCGGCCACGTACGTACCCCACCAAAGATTGGGCCCACTGGGGCTGAGAATCTGGAAGGTTGCCACCGCAGAGCTGGCAAGGGTGCTGATGAGGGCGAAGGAGGCGAGCCGAGAGCTGAACATTTTTTACGTCTTGAAAATGAAAGATGGGAAAGCCACAAGGAAGGGAGCCGTGGGTAGTAAGAAGAGTACAACACGCGACGGTGGGTATAAAATGAGTCTGGTGAAGCCGCGGCGACAAGTTAAACACGGTCCACCGGCATCGGCCGATGTCGTTTAATTTTGGTTTCCATGCACCATGCATCGACTCGGAGGCGCCGGCTTGGCTGCCCTTCACCGGCAGCAGGAGTCTCAAAAGTCCTTCGATGCCCTCTCCAATCAGCTCTCCACCGCACAAGTAGAAAACCTCCATGCACAGCTCGACCAGTTCCGCGCCGCACTCACCCATTTTGCGACCCATCACCGTGCGGACATACGCGGTGATCCTCGCTTTCGCCGTGCCTTTCAACAAATGTGCGCTTCCATCGGCGTCGACCCCCTCGCCGGACCACGTCGCGGTGGCTGGTGGGAAGAGGCCCTTGGACTAGGTGATTGGCAGAGCGAACTTGGCGTGCAGATCGTGGATGTCTGCGTGAGCACCCGCGAGCGAAACGGTGGACTCATCGAACTTGCCGGGCTCGTCCGCATCCTTACCCGTCTGCGTGGCCTCGAAGGTGGCAGCAATAGCAGCAGTGGCAGCGGTGGCGCTATCACAGAGGAAGATGTGGTACGCAGCATCCAGGCGCTCAAGGCGCTCGGCGCAGGTTGGGAGGTCCTCGAGTTTGGCGATGGTCACGGCGGTCGGAAGATGGTGCGCAGCGTACCGAAGGAACTTGACGCGGACCAGATGGTCGTCCTTGCTGTTGCTGCAGAGCAGAGGGGGAGGGTAGATGAGGCGTTGCTGGTTCGGAGAAATGCTTGGACTGCAGAACGCGCAAGGGCCGTATTGCAAAACATGCTTCTCAGGGATGGGACTTGCTGGCTGGATGAGCAAGATGGCCCTGATGGCATGGGGCGTGCATACTGGATACCCGCTGCGATGCGGTGGGATGACTGATTGTATTTTGCACATAACTGTACTATATGTAGTCGTAGTCGCAGTAGCAAATTAAGCTAGCCTGGATGACAAAGCAGACGCGCGACTATTCCTTCAACCTCTATGTATGTCCGGACGTAGATTGACGACTATACCTTCATTCCTGAGATATGCAGTATATTCCATCAAATTACCGCAGCGAAGCTACACCCAGCCCTCGTCCCCAATAGAATACCAGAAGCGCTTCAGTCGCGGTGGTCGGAATCTTTCTGAACGATTTCTAATACTAGAGAAGACGTCCCGGAAGAAACACGACCTGGGCCAGACCATCACAGACGCTCCGCGGCCTTTGACACCGATTCCTCCACCTACTCTGCAGCGGCCGTCTACTGTCAAACCTTTTAAAGGGCTTGTCATACCAGAGGTCCCCAAAGCGCCCGAGCCAGATGGTGCGTCATTCATGTTCTTGGCGAGTGCCTTCGTTCTCACAACCTTGTAGAATGCTGCATGTCTGGCTGTGCCATATGCGTGCACGATTTATACCAAGAATCTCTAGATGATTACAATGCATCCGTGGCGGCAGTCCGCGTCTCCCTCACCAGTATGAAAGTTCCCGAAGAAGAGTGGCCAGAGACCATTCGGCCCGGGGCAGAGAAGCGAATGTCTCTTCCCGTGGCTAACCCCAGCTTCAGCGCATTTCAAGAGATGGAACGTGCGCTCAAGGCGCGGCGTGAAGCCCAGGCGCAGAGTTAGTGGTTGGCTCGCTCGCAGGCATCTGATCTGCTGCTGACGGTGGGATTTCGTATACGATGTGTAGTTGAGGGCGTACACCTAGCCCATGTTGAAAAGCCGGTCACTCGGAGGAGGCGGCGTTGGAAGGGATTAGATTTGGGTACTTTGTACGAGGCTGTTCAATGGGTTCTCTTCAGCAATAGATAAATAACCCAGCTCAGCTCGAATCAGACGGCACGTGACTATGGGAGTGGTAAAGGGAACGTTGAGGGGACCTTGGACCTAACTAGTATGGCTTCATCATCATCTGATACGGCCTTGAAGACATTCTCGCTAGCAAATGACATCAAAGAAATACCTCCGCAGGATGAGATTTACAAGTACGATCCAGAGGCAAATAGACGGCTGATCCGGGAGCAGCCATGGACAAGCGAGTAAGCTCCTGTTCTTACTGGTACTTTTACTTGAGTAGCACACCGACGACGTCGCACAGTCCTCATCATTTCAAACAGTGCAAGATATCGGCAGTTGCATTGATAAAAATGGTGCATTTTGATTGCCCAATCTTCAATGCGGACATGTGTATACTGATCAGTAGCACTTTTCTTCCAGGTCATACATGCGCGCTCGGGTGTGCCGTGGGAGATCATGGGGCTTATGCAGGGAAAGGTTGTCGGGCATTCCATTGTGATCATGGATTCGTTTGCGCTTCCCGTACAGGGCACGGAGACGCGCGTCAACGCGCAAAACGATGCAAACGAGTACATGGTCCAATATATGCAGGAGTCTGAAAAAGTATGCAACCCTGCTTCTCATTCGGACGCCATTCGACAATAAACTAATATGCTCTTGATTCAACTTACAGGTGGGACGGCTAGAGAACGCGATCGGCTGGTACCACTCTCATCCTGGGTACGGTTGTTGGCTCTCGGGCATAGATGTCAACACACAAATGAACAACCAGAAATTCCAAGATCCGTTTGTCGCGGTTGTGGTGCGTCGCTACCCTCCAAACTACATTGTACGACCCTAATGACGGGTGGTAAAAGATTGACCCCAATCGTACGATCTCTGCTGGGCGAGTAGACATCGGTGCCTTTCGTACCTACCCTGCAGGGTATTCACCGCCCAATGCATCGGCATCTGAATACCAGAGCATCCCACTCAACAAGATTGAAGACTTTGGTGTTCACGCAAATCAATACTACCCGTTGGAGGTGCAGATCTTCAAGTCGAGCTTGGACACGGAACTCCTTGGTTTGCTGTGGAACAAGTATTGGGTCAATACCCTCAGTCAAAGCCCATTGATCTCTGTACGATTTTTCTCGTGCATTCTCCATCTCGACCAAGGAGCTTACACATTTTTTCATTCAGAATAGGGCATATGCCGCGTCCCAGCTGACTGATTTACACCAAAAGCTGACAAAGGCGGCGAGCAATGTCCCTCAGACAAAACCTATAGTGCCACCTCTGCCTCCGGGTGAAAAAGGTAGTTCATCGAGCAAGGTAAAGCAACTGCTTCTGCTTGATGCATGGCGCCGAATCTGATACTTTTTGGCTAACTCAGAAATCCGATTCAAAGAAAGATGTTGAAAATCAGCTCGCGAAGACTGTAAAGGATAGGTTTGTGCCTTCTTTCTTGTGAGGGGCGTTAGCTAACAGTTATCATATACCAGTACCAAGATTGCCATGGAAGCGCAGCATGGACTCATCGCGCAGGTCATCAAGGACATCCTATTCTCCAGTCGGCCAGGACAGGCACCTTCGCAGCCGGTTGCATCTATAGAGGAGACAGTCGAAATGGCCATTGGTTAGTCGTGTCAATGTCGTAGATTTTCCTGTAATTGTAACATACATAATCTTCCAACTTGTATTCATAAACAAATGTTGAGTCTGGGCTGGGCTACTGTAATATTCGGACTCAGCCACACGAGGGAGTACCACAATAGACCTAAACACATCCACTAAACCTTACGACCTCATCGTCCTCTACGGCGCCCAAACACCAAATCTCTGCAAGTCGTCGCGGTAAGTGTGGTCTTCGAAGCATCAAAACACGTTGCCATCGCATTTTTCATATCGTCCTTGTCGACGTTTTACGTGGAATGCGATGGATTGGCACTATCGCAGTGGGATGTCACGGCTAACTCATTCCCCATCCAGATGGGCCTCATTGAATATCAAGTCGTCGGTCGTCATCTCCCCACGGAGAGTGAACACAATCCCAAGATATACCGCATGCGCATCTTCGCACCCAATGAGGTCGTTGCCAAGTCGCGATTCTGGTATTTCCTGCGGTGCGCCCGATAAACTTGCCGCTGCCCGGACAGGATCGCCGTTACTCACAGACGTTATAGAAAGCTGAAGAAGGTCAAGAAGGCTAATGGAGAGATCATCGGGGTGAACGTTGTTAGTACCTATCCGTGTTGTCCCATGCAGCCCTCAAGAGGCAGGCGGACGGGAATGCTGACCACTACATATTGCCATCGCACGCAACTCCCGCGTCTACTTTACGCGTCTGTGGTGCTGTGTGACATTTTTTATTCTTCTAGATTCACGAGAAGAAACCTTTGAAGGTGAAGAACTTTGGTATATGGCTTCGCTACGACTCGCGATCTGGCACGCACAACATGTACAAGGAATTCCGTGAGCTCACTCGCGCGAATGCCGTCAAGTCACTTTATCAGGACATGGCCGCTCGCCATCGTGCTCGTTTCCGGTCAATTCACGTTCGTACCTTTTTAATTTATTTTGGTGTGGGGATTGGCCTGTTTAAGCGGTGATCATACTTCATACAGATTCTTCGCGTCGTGGAGATTGAAAAGACGGAGGATGTCCGACGGCCATACATTAAACAGCTCATTGAGCCCAACCTTCGCTTCCCGCTTCCCCACCGTGTTGGCAAGGCCCGTTCTACCTTTGTCGCAAATCGGCCGAGGACGTTCTGAACGTTCTTCGGCTGAGGACAAAAGGATATCGTCTGCTTGCTCTCCTGAGCATGGGGCCTTTATCATAGTCATAGGCACAATGTACTACTGTATAGAGATGCGCCTTGCTTAGTGTAAACGCAAAATGGCTTGTCCACATGGTCTATGTCTATGTCTGATGGTGATGTTCGAGAAGTTGGTGCATGTTAGGTAAGCTGGTCCCTGAGGTACCGTTAGTCTGCCATATTGACTGGCCCGCAATATATCAACTGCCGGAGATAATAAATCGATGATTAGCTGTCTCAAGTCTGGGTGAGAAGGGAAGCCTTGTCCACCACCTGGCGCACTGACCAGAAGCGGCGGACTTACGGCACTATGACAGCTGCACCATTGATGCCCGGTCGCCCATAGATTTCGACTTCCATTGCCATATTCTCGACCGCAACCGGCATATCGGCTTGGCGTAAGACGGTACTAGGAAATAATCCTGCAACATCCCGCGGCCTGTACAATCAATTCTGTACTGTTGTACGAATTTGACGAGGATGGGCGCTTAATATATGCTCTGGCCACGCTCTGGCCACTAATTGTGAAATTACAATCTGTCCAGATCCTTCCGACGTTTCGTCTCGATCAGTATAAAGGCTGGTCCTATCTGGCCGCCGCCCGACCGCCACATCGCGCCCTCGCGGTGCTTGCACAAATACAAACTAACCCAAGTCGTAAGTTGTGCTAGCTGGCCTGGTCCCCCCTTTCCTTCTTTGCGCGGAAGCAGTTGCATCGTCATCCGGCTCCACTTCCCCCATCACTCACGGCGCGCGCGCATCAGTCACTGACACTTGACACCCGCTTGGGCCCTCCGCCTTTCGCCGCCCTGATAATAATTCACTAGTAACCTCGTGGGAGTGCGCTTAAAGGCCGTACTAGTAGCCTTAGTTACTTCCCACTAGCCATTACACCTCTCTCAACCCGCGAGTCCCGTCCCCCCTTTTTTTCCTCTCACACAACCCGTTCCCTGCCCCGCACCACCATGGACGACACACCTCCCCAACCCAATCCCCCGCACCCGAAGCCTTCCCTCCCTGCGTTCGCCAGATCCATTCCAGTCGAGATCGCGGCTCTGCCCGCGAGCACGCGGACCTCGTTCACTCGTGTCGACAATACACGGCCCGGAACTGCCGTCGATGATAGTGATTCTGCTCTCCCCGACGAGCCAGTCCCTGGCCCCGACGACAGCAATGGCATCGGCGGCGGCAGCGGCGCTGATGCACGCGGTGCACCACCGCATGAGGATGGGCAGGGGGGAGAAGAAACAGGGGCGGTGGTATCGCAGGTGCCGCAGACACTTGTGCAGTTCTTGCTCGTTTCGGGACGTCGAAGATCGATGGCATTTGATCCTGAGACGACCGTGGGTCGCGTAAAAGAGCTCGTGTGGAACACCTGGCCCAACGGTATGTTGCCCTTTCCCTCCCCATCGCCTCGCCTCTCCCAGCCACGCACACATACACATGTGGCGCGCGCCTGCCTACGCCATATGGTCCACAAATCGTGCGGGCAACCCGTTGCCGCGGCGACCCGACCCGGCTCCATTCTCAACTTCATTTTCACTATTTATTCATTTTTATTGGGGACCTCAATTTACCATTTTCTGTTCTTATCCCCCTGATTGACGGTCCCGTGCCCACCACAGATTGGCAAGACGAACATCCTCCAGGACCCTCTTATCTGCGTGTCCTATATTTGGGAAGAATTCTTCAAGATGACGAAACGCTTGCCCGTACGTGTATGTATAAAGGGAAGAAAATCATTGACCTGACCTTATCGCGCACAGAGCTCAAGTTCCCATCTTATACCCCGCCAGAACCCGCAACGCCCACGGTTGTGCATCTCTCCATACGCTCGTTTGTGCCCCGAGAAGACACGTCTCTGAAGAAGAAGCGTCGGATGTCCCGATTGGGTTCCGACGCAAATCAGACGGGGACGGGTACGTCACAAGACGAGCATGGGACAGGTTGCTGTTGCGTTATCTGTTAGCGCCACCGCTCGCTCGCTGTTCTGTATTTTCACCGAACCAAAAGGACTCGAACGCTCCCGGACTCAATGGTCTCGTAGGCTGCCTTGCCGAATCACCCTGGCAACTTATTTAATCTCCACTTTTCAACTTGCTCTCGCACTTCCCGATAACCCGCGAGCAAACCTTTCCTCACAAGCCAAATACGCTACCTGTATAACTATTCTCGCATGGTGGGGCCGATACGCCATATACCTGCTGCATTTCCCACTCCTTCCTCATGATGCTCGTACCTCTGGTCCTCTGCATAATTCCACGTTTCTTTTTGACGATGACTTTCACGAGATGTACTTTCTTAGTTCTTGGTCGGTTGACACGGTCATAATCTTAGGCTGTTGGAAATGTGGCAATTACCGTCCTGCCACCCCGGACCCGAAGTTTTATATTGTCAAAGGTGCCTGGTATCGCCTGCTCGTCAAATACTTCTCGCCTTCCGATCCGAAGAAAGTCGGCAGATATGCGAGAATATTCCTCCAACCCGGAGTTCAGGGTGGCGTGATACAATAACGCAAAGGAGTTGATTCTTATACTCCTTGGGGTGTATCATGAAACAGATGTTTATACAACGGGACGGTAGGAGTTAGGAGTTCGGATTTTCTAGCGATTACTCCGAAGCACTGATTGAGAAATGGCAGTGAGGCAGGTCAGACCGTGTTGGTCATGTTCGCACCTTTTTACTGTAATTAGATGCAAACATTACTGTTGCCTAGATGAATAAATGATCGGTGTGCTCGTCACCGTGGCACGGTTCCATACCAATGCAAAGTCATGTGCAAAGTCGCAAGTTGCGGCACGGAATCCGAAACCTGTCGTACATTGTCATACAAAAAAGCGCGTACAAGGGTTGGAATGACGGGCTTTAGGATGGGGCTGTGAAAATTCCGTTGGAGAAGGATCGAATGGTTCGGGCCGTTGAACAAGAGAGGTATCCAGGCAATCCGACGGGCCTAAATACGAGAGTCCGTCACTGACGGAGGTCCTCGGACACGCGGGGGTGCATGCGTTAACCATTCCGAGAAGCTCGGTTTGATCGAACAGAAAGGTGGAGAATCTATAATTGTACTGTCACGAATAACCGAGGGGGGCAGGGGGGCGTTACGCATACGCCGAAGTGGGTACATTGTGAATCCTGATTGGTTATAAGGTTGCGCGCCTGATGTGATGATCACGATAAGTTGTTGAGCGCTGTTGTCATTGGTCGGGGAAAGGGGGGAGGGGAAAGGAGCAGAAATGCGAGATGAGAATGAGAGAGGACGTCGAGGAGTTACTAAATACGCGAAAGAATTATGAAAGGGAAAAATGGGACGATATAGAGGATTGAGAGGCGAGATGGGAGCGAGAGTGGAGCGAGACAGGTTCTGAAGGGCGTGTGAACTTTGGGGGATTTACTGAGATCAAAAGATGCTCTGTTCTCAGGGCCGCCCAATAAAAAGCCCGTCCAAATATCTCCTCAGTCTTCGGCTTTCCTTCCCCTTTTTCTATCCAGTAGGGTTCTTCCTTTCCTAGACTCTAGTCATGTCTTCCAAAGGTACACCGTCGATCCCGCATCATCCTCACCCACATATACTCACTCACTGTCAAACTTCTATAGCCATTCGCGAATATGATGCAAAATTACTACTCGCATATTGGCTTGAACGCGCTCCTCCCGTAGACTCCTCAGCCAAAATTACCACCAACTTCACGTTCCCTTCGCCAAAGGTTGCTCAGATCTCCTGGGACCCTGAAACCAAAGCTATCACTCCCGACTCCAAGCTCCCTGCCTGGGTCTTCTCATCTAAACTCGTCGCGAAACCCGATCAATTGATCAAGCGTCGCGGTAAGGCGGGTTTGCTCGCGCTCAACAAAACTTGGGACGAGGCTAAGGAATGGATAACGGCCCGTGCTGGAAAGCCCCAAAAGGCGAGTGATATCTTCTGTGCGCTCTACGTTGTATCGGCATTCCGTGAATGGGGTTAGTATAAGGCCGAGACACTACAAATTGTGTAACGAGTGTCACTCTCTCGGAGTTCTACCTCAGCCGCGTTATCAGTGCCATCAACGATGTGCCATTCCTGGGCGTTAATATGCTAGGATGGCTAGTCCGTGTATTAGAGTTTCGCGCAAGTATGTGACCCCAGATTGGGGGTCGCGTCAGTCCAGGGTTTGGCTTTTGACGCGTATGCGCACGTGACATTCTCCCACTTGATATCCCGATCTCCCAAATATCTGAACTAATAGCGATCTATCCATCAGGTCTCTTCCGTGACTGGCACACTCTCCAACTTCATTGTCGAGCCCTTCCTCCCCCACCCACCGACTGCAGAATATTATGTCTGCATAACATCCCAGCGCGAGGGTGACTGCATCCTCTTCACCCACGAAGGTGGCGTTGATATTGGTGATGTCGACGCCAAGGCCCTCAAGTTGGACATCCTCGTTCACAAGCCTTTCCCAAACCGCGATAAGATCACTGCCACTCTTCTTAAGCATGTCCCTCCTGAGAAGCAAGATACTCTCGTTGACTTCCTCTTACGCCTCTACTCCGTATATGTCGATCTCCACTTCGCCTACCTCGAGATTAACCCTCTAGTCTGCCTCGATGGTGTCGATGGTGGTCAACCCACGATCCACTACCTCGATATGGCAGCTAAGCTTGATCAGACCGCGGATTCAATCTGTGGTCCCAAGTGGGCAATTGCGCGTGATCTCTCTATTTACGAGCCTGCTGCTGCCACCCAGAGCAAGGGTATCTCTGCTGACCGTGGACCCCCTATGGTGAGCCTTAACACAGCGCTTAGCATAATTCAGTAGCTTAGGAGGATATGACCCCAGGTCTGGCCAGCGCCATTCGGTCGTGACCTCACAAAGGAGGAGGCTTACATACAGAAGCTCGACGGTTCGACAGGTGCTTCGCTTAAGCTCACCGTTCTCAATCCCGAGGGTCGGATATGGACAATGGTCGCTGGTGGTGGTGCTTCAGTCGTCTACTCTGACGCCATCGCAGCCCACGGTCATGCTCATGAGCTTGCGAACTACGGAGAATACTCTGGTGCTCCTACGGAAGGTCAAACATATGAGTATGCAAAGACTATTAGTGAGTGTTTTTCTCCCTATTTTATAATCATGTGTCTTACAAAATCTCAGTCGACCTGATTACTCGCGGCCAGCCAAATCCCAAGGGCAAGATCCTTATCATCGGTGGCGGCATTGCAAACTTCACCAATGTTGCTGCGACTTTCAAGGGCATCATTCGCGCTCTTCAGGAGTACAAGACACCCCTGATCAACCATCAAGTCCGCATCTACGTCCGTCGCGGTGGTCCTAACTACCAGGAAGGTCTGAAGGCGATGCGCTTGCTTGGAGAGTCACTTGGCGTCCCCATCAAGGTTTACGGTCCAGAGACGCATATTACCGAGATTGTCCCCCTTGCTCTTGGTGTGAAGCGCGACACCACGCCCCCCGCGCCCTCTGTCCCTTCCACCTCGCCACCTTCTCCCGATCCTTCCAAAGAAGCCTCTTCCGACTCTACTGCGGTAGGCGCCATTCAACCCGATGGCGGTCGTTCACAGCCCAACGATCAAATTGTGCGGTTCGAGACTAGCTCTAATCAGAGCCGTCCCTCGTATCGCCCCTTCGACGCTTCGACTCGCTCGTTCGTGTACGGCCTCCAACCTCGTGCCATTCAAGGCATGCTCGACTTCGATTACTCTTGTGGACGCGAGACCCCTTCGGTTGCCGCTATGATCTATCCTTTTGGTGGCCACCATATTCAAAAGTTCTACTGGGGTACCAAGGAGACCCTCCTTCCCGTGTATACGTCCGTGGGCGAGGCTGTGAAGAAACATCCCGACGTTGATGTTGTGGTCAACTTCGCCTCTTCGCGCTCTGTCTATTCTAGTACACTCGAAATCCTCACCTATGCCCAGATCAAGGCCATCGCCATTATTGCAGAGGGTGTTCCAGAGCGCCATGCCCGCGAGATCCTCCATCTTGCGAACTCCAAGAGCGTTCATATTATTGGTCCTGCCACGGTCGGTGGAATCAAGCCTGGCTGTTTCAAGATCGGCAACTCAGGAGGGATGATGGATAACATTATTGCGTCTAAGCTTTACCGCCCAGGCTCCGTCGGCTATGTTTCAAAATCTGGTGGCATGTCGAACGAGCTGAACAATATCCTCTCTTTGTACACCAATGGTACTTACGAGGGTATTGCCATCGGTGGTGATCGCTACCCTGGATCCACGTTCATCGATCACTTGCGCCGCTACGAGCAAGATCCGGAGTGCAAGTTGCTCGTCCTTCTCGGCGAGGTCGGTGGAATCGAGGAATACCGTGTTATCGAGGCAGTCAAGGAGGGCAAGATCACGAAGCCTATTATCGCTTGGGCTATTGGCACCTGCGCAAAGATGTTCGCGACAGAGGTTCAATTCGGTCATGCTGGCTCACTTGCGAACTCGGATATGGAAACCGCCGATGCAAAGAACCGTGCTATGCGTGATGCAGGCTTCATCGTACCTGAGACATTTGAGGACCTACCTAAAGTACTGAAGGAGACGTATGACGGGCTCGTGGGCAAGGGCGTCATCAAGTCCACCCCTGAGAGAGACCCACCCGTCATACCCATGGACTACAAGTGGGCGCAAGAGCTTGGCCTCATCCGTAAACCCGCTGCATTCATATCAACTATCTCGGATGAGCGTGGTCAAGAGCTTATCTACGCTGGCATGCGTATCTCGGACGTATTCAAGGAGGATATCGGTCTCGGAGGAGTCGTCAGCTTGCTCTGGTTCAAGCGCCGCCTTCCACGATGGGCAACGAAATTCATTGAAATGGTGCTTATGCTGACGGCTGACCATGGTCCCGCGGTCTCTGGGTGAGGCGAGCTCGATCTGTACTTTTGCCTGTGTTAACACACTCCACAGCGCTATGAATACTATTGTCGCGAGTCGCGCTGGCAAAGACCTTATTTCTTCCCTCGCGTCTGGCCTCCTCACCATCGGTAGCCGCTTTGGTGGTGCTCTCGACGAGGCTGCTAGCATGTTCTCCGGCGCCCGGGACACCGGTCTCACACCCCGCGAGTTTGTCGACCAATCAAGGAAAGCGAACAAACTAAGTGAGTTCGTCCACTACATGGACATTCTACTCGTGTACTGACGAAATCCTGTAGTTTCTGGTATTGGCCACAAAATCAAGAGTGTCAACAACCCTGATCTGCGCGTCGAGCTTGTGAAGGAGTATGTACGAAAGCATTTCCCCAGCCACTCATTGCTCGACTACGCACTTGCGGTTGAAAAAGTGACCACATCAAAGAAGGACACCCTCATCCTCAATGTCGTGACTCTGGCGCGTTCACCCGTGAGGAAGCAGACGAATATATCAAGATCGGAACTCTCAACGGACTCTTCGTTCTGGGCCGTTCAATCGGCTTCATCGGTCACCACCTTGACCAGAAGCGCCTCCGCGCGCCATTATACCGCCACCCTGCCGACGATATCTTCATTAACATTGCAGACGTGTCGCAGCCGCGGGTGTTGGGTCGCATCTGAGCGTCAGGAAGTACTAAAACTATGTCGTTGTATTGGTAGTAAACGGACTTATTGGCAAAAGAAATGCAGTCTTATGCAACCGTTGTTGTCTGTAATGGTGCGATACAATATACACGCCCGTCATGAACTATCTTTTACTCTCCCGATCCAATTTCTCGTCGCCCCGTTGATCGAATCGCTGGAAAGCGTGAGACTTGGCCTGAGTAAGTTTTTATCATCTATGGGAATGTCAAGTTCGACGCGCGTGGTGAGGACTCCGATTGTCATCGGTTCGGTGGAAGACTCCGAGTCCGTACTAGTACTGTCTGGCGTTGCAACCTCGTATAGGTTAAAAACGAGCCGTGAACATAAAGTCGATGCAATGCTTATTATTCAAAAATGCGCAATGTTAGTTTTCAAAGATTCGAGGGAGCTGGAAAGATACGGACCAGCCAGCGGGCGTAGAGAAGGCGCCTCTGCTTGGAGACTGATGGGTTCAGGGAGTATAATTAGAATATGACAAGCAAGTACGATGCGGCGTCTGGTTCTTACCGCGTTAAACTGTTGTAGACAAAGGTCAGGAAACAGTAAAGGAAATGAAAAGTAAGCTCACGTAGAGAGAGAATATATTTGCGAGATTTGCAAGTGCCATGATGCTGCCATGTCCGAGTCAGAGATTAGGTGATTGGACGACGCACTCCCCGTGGGCATAACAAACTTACATGAAATAAAATGCGCCTGGTTGGACATTGAGTGATCAATCTCCCTCGATGCGTACGGCCTGGCTTACTTACCATCACGGAGGATCAAATCCAAAAGTCCCGCAATGGAGCTATTTGCCATGTTGTGTGTTTTACGCATCTTGAGAGTCCTCGTGAATGTCAGAACAGAGATAAATACGTCGAATAGCGCTGATGCCTCCCATGCGACAGCAAGATCTGGACATAGAACAACCATTTTATAAGTTTGAACCACAACGCGGAGAACGTGAAGCGTACAGATGGCGCTGTTACGCAAAACATGTGAGAAGGTGAGAAAAGTGGGGTTATCATGATGATAACCACGCTGATGGCTGATGAACGTACGATTCTTTTGATATATGGTAACGACAGCCAGGTGCACCGTGTATAAACGCGTACCGCATGGTGTGCTGGCCAGCCACTAGAGCCCACTTTGCACACGCACGCTAACGATTAAACCAGAGAAAAATTTACATCAAACAAGGGAGAGCTCACGCAGGTGATACCAACCAGCAGAGACGCGAAGCCCAGGACCACGATAATGATGGCGCGAGATCTACCATATATTGCGATGGTGCGTGTAGCGAGAGTTGCTATCAAATAGAATTAGCTGTTCTGATGAGGTCTCCTGGGAACAAACAAAAGACGCACTAGCAACGACCATTTGGCCGAGGACTAGAAGTGTCTCGCGAGTACGAATGACTCTCAAACAACTATAAACATCAAGTTCTTAGTTCCGCATTGACGACTAATTGTTGGAATAGAACGGACCTCTGTAAGGGAAACGAATTCAGATTGCGGCATGAGTAGAGTCACGAGTCTGATCATCAACTTACCTCCGTTGAACCACCGAGGGGAGCGAAATATACGACGGCAGCCGCGATGGTACCGCAGAACGACACATAACGATTACAATAAAACAAGAAGGTATTCACGGAGATTGGTTGAGGCCAGATGTGGGATACTTCCGCAGCGAAAGTCAAGCTGTAATCGTAGTAGAAAAATGCTACAGCCGCGTAACTTATTCGTCAAGGACACAGCAAATACGGCACGGAACCGTCGACTTACTTATGGCAGCAGCTTGTATATAGAAATTTGGGAAGCTGTCAGAAGCTTCTATCAGCATACTCATCCGCAGACATAATGGTGTATCACCAGGATGTTCGTACATGGTTTTACTCAATTCGTTTGAGTCCATTAGCAGCCGTTTAAAAAAAAAACTCCTGTCGACCGCCAGCGAGCAGGAAGCATACAGATGGGGGAGGTTGAGCAAGAACCATGTGCATTTGGTTGATGCTTTGTACAGTATGCACTAGGCACTTTTCAACATGACAATCTGACCATCAGTAGTTTTGCACAGGCATGGCATGATCTGGTCCGGGCCTATCTATTGTTGACATCTCTTGATGGTAGAAAAGAAGCTCCACAATGGAATATATATATGACGCGATTTGACTACACGAGTGATAGCAGGTGGCGTTTCCGGTCGGAGTTCGTTGGTCACTGGCAACGAGGGACAACAAGTACCGGTTTGAGGAGCATCAGCTGTCCTCTTCATCAAGCAACCATGGTGATTTCTGTCGAGAGGGAGACGACGTGGTTGTGTTGGCACCTGGGGATCACTGGCGCTGAATGCACCCCGGATTAGGGGTGGGCAGATGACGTCATCGGAAGGTCCAGAACGGTGATACGAAATCTGAATAGAATTATCTCTCCGATTCGGTAAAAGCCGGGGGTGCTTATATGCCGTGCTCCTCACCACTTGAACCAACTACCATCTTTTGATCAAAACTGCCAGAGCAACCATGGCCAACAACAACGTCTACGTACTTCCGTTTCCTGCACGTCAACGCCTGTTGCATGCTTGCTCATATTTTGCTTCTTGGCACCCTAGTTTGACATCCATATCGACAGTGCTCCTGCCGGTCGGATCGTCTTCAAACTGTACGACGCAGTCGTCCCCAAAACCACAAGAAACTTCCGAGAGCTTGCGACTGGCCAGAACGGTTATGGCTATAAAGGTTCCTCCTTTCACCGTGTGATCCCGCAATTCATGCTTCAGGGCGGTGATTTCACCCGCCACAACGGTACTGGTGGCAAGTCCATCTATGGCGAGAAATTTGCAGGTCGGTACCCTCGATGCTCCACTTTTGCCCTGCAATAATTCTTTCCCCCTTCTTCCCAGATGAGAACTTCCAGCTGAAGCACACGAAGCCTGGCCTCCTTTCTATGGCCAACGCCGGGCCCAACACCAACGGATCCCAATTCTTCATCACCACGGTGGTGACTTCTTGGCTCGATGGCAAACACGTCGTTTTCGGTATGCTTTGAACTTCATGTTTTGACCGGATAGTACATCTGACTCGTTGCTTATCAGGCGAAGTTATTGAAGGCTTGGAAGTCGTAAAGCTGGTCGAACAACATGGCAGTCAAGGTGGTACGACCAAGAAGAAGATTACGATTGCGGATTCGGGCACTTGCTAAATCAGTCCGAGCCCCTTTTTACTCAGTGCTTGTGGGTAACTTAGCCAGTTGGTTGTGTAGGCGGAAAGCGGAAAGAAAGAATTGCAGAAGTTTACTAGTGTTGTAACTTACGAATACGTATCTGGCCCCTGCCGAAAATACGCAACCGTTTGATATGATCTTATCGATGGCATCGACGTCAAGGGTGCTGATTGAGATACCTCGGCTTGGCGACACGCGTTCAGGGTCCCAAACCTTGTCTTGGACGTTATGTGGAGTGACGAGCCCGAAACTCGGCGATGTATTACTACAACGGAGCATAATTCTCTCAGGAATAAAGCCGTTTAAGGAGCTTTGAGAAGGGACAAGATCACATGATAGCGTCTAACGGCGAGGGCGCTAGAATCCCATTGCCTTGAAGAGTGAGCTGAGGACCCTTGGTCCTTTTGTGCTACTCACATCTTCGTCATCATATGATACTCTTATAGACCCGTTCTTCGACGAGGCGATAAGCCCATCGACTTCATCACCGTCTTCACTGTCGCCGGTGTGCCACTTCCCAGTGCTCGGTCGCTCGCCAACAAAGTATATGTGTGTCCCGTTGAGGGCAGACAGCGACGCGGCGCGGGGAGCAAGCGTAGGTGAGAGGTGCACTCGGCCGTTGTCAGTATGAAGCGTCATTTGTCCGCGGAAGGATCGCGGAATCGTGACCGTTATTGTGCCATTGTGTGCCCTGACTTCGATGTTGAGGAACGGGCGAGGCTCTACCGTCCGCGGATGAAGATGCTGCCGAACAAAAATAAAGCACAAATAATCAGTAAGGAGAGGGCGCGAATTTTGCATTATGGCCAGACCACACACCACTAGGGCTTTGACGGCACCATTGTGACTGCGGAAGTGTAGATGCACGCGTTCCCGTGCAGACTTACGGTCATCGTCAGACGCAGTATCTTCGTGATTTGCACGGAGCAGCCAAACTTCCCCGTAGACCGCGCCGTTGTGCGAATCGAGAATGAGATGCGGAGTGTCCTCGCCCTGTGCTCCAACTGGTATCGCAGAAGCCGGCGGCCGAGGAATGCTCAAATCGAGGAGGATTTTTTGTTTCACGAAATTATCCTTCTCCTTGACATGGATATAGTTCGTCGGGGCAAGGTCTGGTGGGAGGTTCGGAGGCGGTGGAGGCTTTGTGGATGAGCCTTGGGGAAGGGGGCTATATGGGGGTGGGCTCTGCGCGGCGTATAAGTTGAAAGAAATGAAGTTTGAAAAGATTCAAGATCAATCATGTTGGTCTGACCTGGTCTAGAGGGATACCCTCGTCTCGTGGAGGCGATTTGACGGTGGGAGATTTTTTCTCGGATTCTGGGATAATCATGGTAGGAATGAAAAGTTGTCTGTAAGGGAATGTCCTCGTTAAGAATGAGAAATAGAGCGGGGGCACATGTCTGCTGCGCTGCGTTCGCTTTGTGTGGTTCTCCGGCAGACCTCGGAAGCGCAGCAGGCACCCCTCCCCAAGTGCCACCGCGGAAGTGTGTGTGGCTTCCGGCGCTCATTGTCATGCTGCGAGCGCAGTCCACACGCGAACAGTGCCACGATGCTGTATATTTTGAGCTGGCCCCAATGCCCGAAGAGTACCCCTCCTCGTGCCCCATTTATGGTAGCACCGCTAAATTGTACCAGATGGTGACCAAATGTGACCGGGAGGCTCACTAAAAAGCCGAAGGCTCTCATGGTTTACACTGGAGAATGTGGCAGTGCTGCATGCCTGCATCCACATACTCTCTGTGATATGAGCTGCGCAAATGACAGGTGCTGTCACGATAGTCCAAGAATTCAGAGACAAGACACTGACTCGGATAGACCAGACCCGCCGGGCCCAAGGATAGGCTATTTAAGCTTAATGGAGGAACGGTTCATCCCGCTCAGGCAAGACCGCCCAAGTGACCGCCCAAGCCCGCCCAAGTTATCATCGGCTATCTCGGGGCAATATTGTGTTACGCTCGGATCCGAAGAGCATCCAAATGCCGGCGCGGGTGCCGGGAGCTGCCATATAAATCCATCGTGATAAACTCCAAATTACTGGTAATATGCCTCTGTCTTTGGCTGAGCGGCGTCTAGAATGTTCCGACAGACTGATGCAGTACTTGCAAGGGAAATAACTCAGATTCCTCGAGGCCAAGGAGGTGAAATTCGATCAATATGGGCGTGGCGCTGCAAGTACGACTCTGCAGGGAAATAGGACCTCACATAACTGTCTCTGGCGGCTCGCTCCGAGGCCCAACGCCGCCCAGTACACCTGGGAGCTGAAACCGGTATAGAATGCGACTTGTGGAGGCGATTGGCTCAGTACTGTAGTGCAGGTCTAGGCACTGAACGCATTCATGGGATCGACTTCGCCTTTTGAGGTGATCACATGTCCAACTGGCGAAATCTTGAAGACCAGGCGATCGACACATTTCGGAAGTTTTCCGAGAGTCCGTCAAAGTATTGAGGCGTCACTGATGCTGATGGGCTTCGATGCCAAACAATAATGCTCTAGTGTGTTCGCAAGCTGACCTAGTGAACTTGAAAGGGTAACCCAGTGGCGTACAATTGCTTTGGGCGAGCCCCGCAGGGATTAAATTCTCGCAATTCAGTAGCCATGGCCGGTCACACGCAAATCCGAGTCCACCCGCACAAAAGCTGTCGACTCGCGAAACAATTCAAGCATGGCCGTAGCCCCATAACCTCTGCTCGTGCTTCAATAGATCGGATGCAGATGCACCGAGAAAACTCTTGACTCAAACCTGAGCCCTATTACGGAACAATAATATACTTGTTATAGTTTTGACTCCCGTAATAGTTATTCATTATGCAGCCAGAGTAGCACTGGCGCATAAGAACCCCAGCCAAGACTCTAGCAGTGGTTAGAGTGATAACAGCGGGCCGGGCCATACAGCAGTAAACATTGATATGCTAAAGCTGAAGTGCATGTCTTCTTGGCATCATCTACTGAATCAAAGCCAGAGCCGCAGCTTCAACTTGAATTGGTCGGCGTTTCAATGTCTCCGATTCCACCTGTCACAGATGTCAGTCCTGTTTGATCCTGCGTTCCTGCAAGGTTCTCCTGAATGACCCCGCACCGGAAACAGTTCCCGTTAACTACCAAAAAAGGGTGAATCTTAACTCTGGGTATTGTGCAAACATGTGAGGATTATGTTTGAGATGCGAGTGAAACAATAGCGGTGTGATGGGACGTGATATCGTGTGACAATTTGTGACCGGAAATCACGATCACACGTGGTCCGAGATGAGGTAGTAAGTATATAGTTCCTTCCCCTCCACGTGCGGAACGTTCCCAGTGCGTCTGGCTAGAGCAGATTGTGCCTAAAGCGTACATCCCTCATTCGTTACCTCACCTCTGGGTTGTAAATCTGTCACAAGGGTTTCCACTTGGCGAGAAATGGCAGTCCTCGTGTGTATCTGTGGGCGCTGTCCTCAGATCCGGCATATAAAGGTCAGACACGGGATCAGGCGCGATCTTTGTCTTCCCGGACTCTTACGCCGCTCCCCCCAACATGACACCAGAGAAGAAGCTTGAACCAGTCACTTCTCAACCGAAGGTGCGTGTATTCGCTCTGTCCCCTCGAGGTCCGGAGCCATTGGATTGCATAACCACGTGTCTTTTTGTTTTTGTTTTTAAAGCCTACCGGTCCGATGAAAGCGGGTGGGGCGAAAAATGCGCTAAATCGCCCACAAGGACTGGACGGGAAGCGTGACTGGAGCTTTGGTTTGTTCGACTGCTTCCCCCGGTGTCGACTATGTAAAAGAGCCAACTAAATCTACTCACTATTTCGCATGCTAACCCTATCGTTAGGTATATGTGCCACGTTTTGTCCTTGCGTTGTTTACGGGCAGAACCGACAGCGATTACGCCATTTACAGAGGCGAGGCCGTCCTCTCCCAGGTGGAGGTGATAACTTTAACCACGACTGTCGTGTTTATTGCTGCATGGCTGTGCCTTGCTTTTATTGGGCCTTTCAGGTATGTGGCCGGGGGATAGCGATAAGATTCATGTAGATCTCTTACGCAGCACTCAGATGGGTAGTCGCTCAGACACCCGCAACCGCTATGACATCCGCGGAGAGGGCATTGGAGATTGTCTCAGCTCCTTGTTTTGTCGCCCGTGTGCGCTCACACAGGAACGCCGGGAGCTCGAGCTGGAGGAGGGGAGTTTCTCGTAAGGGCTACCGGTTCGTTCTGAGAACATATCGAACCTCCTCTCTCTGCTGTATCGCTTTCCCCTCATTGTAAGATTCCAACCCTTGCGTTTTTTTACAGGTTTAGTAGGTACTGTATAGTCTTCGTTGGTGTTTTGGGGTGTATCACAGTCAAGGGTAGTAGATTGGGCGATGGGCTTATCTAAGCGCCCTAAAGTTCCCACGATA
>WNFO01001874.1_pt1 | contig 21822 bp, 18 predicted proteins | sample 5400251 | NCBI WGS metagenome assembly WNFO01 (sample SAMN13153354, study PRJNA577476) | soil metagenome | isolation source: 100 cm saprolite under Madrone tree | place: USA:California | collected 2016-06-14
CGCAGGCCGACTCCCCTCGGGATTTAGGGAGCGTGGCGACGTCGGAGTCATTCTGCGCGGACCTCGATCGCGTGGTGGCGCTCGCTCCATCGGGGTTCCGCTCGCTCCGCGCCGAGGCGGAGAGCGCGGACATCGTGACGCACGTCACGGAGAAGCTGCCCGGCGCGTCGCAATGTTGGTACGACAATTCCCTGCGATCCTACTGGTGCTCGTGGAATGTCGCGGCCTCTGAGCGGAGCGCTCGGGTCCAGCAGCTGGTGAGCGCGGTGGCCAGCTGCTACCAGGTCCAGCCCGAATATGACGACGACTATGATCGAGAGACGATCGCCTTCGGCACCCTGCCCGGTTCCACGTCGATTTATATCAACGGAGTGGGTGACAGCGTCTCCATGTTTATTGGCGGTGACGATCACAGGGCGTCAGCCCCATAAACCCTGGGAATGGGTTCTTCGAGGCCGCGCATCCCAGTCTTCCGGGGCCGTAGCGTGGGCAGAGGGCGAGACCTCTGGGTCATCGTCGTTGCCGCCGCGGTGTTCTCGCTGATTGCGACGTGGTCGATGCCCGGGTTTCCGGCCACGCGGCCGCCGCGGCAATGCCAGACCTCGCCACCCTGGGTCGCCTCGGCGCGTCCCTGCCCGACGATCTCCTCTTCGCCGCCCTTCCACCGGCGTTCGCCCTGATCATGACGGCGCTGCATCCCGATGACGGTCGATTCCGATGCTCAGGGCGACGCCGTTCGCCGACCCTCAGCACGCTGTGCGGCGCGGCGAACTTTTTCGCCATTTCGCGGTACGATGATGCGTGCGCCCAGAGCATTTATCCGAAAGGAACCCCGATCTTCGGGATGGCCTCGCGCCTTTCGCGTCCTTGACCACGGAGGCTGATATGGGGCGCGTGTCGCCGGCTCCTCCGCCGCGGCGTTGGCTGGTCGCTGTCATCATCGGTCTCGCGGTTACGTCGCCGTGCATCGTCCCGGGCGCATGTCCGGTATTTGCGCAGACCAGCCAAGGGGAGAGCGAGGTCAAGCGGCCCGCGTATCAGATCGGATCAGCCGGACGGTTCGACGAAGACTGGTCGGTGCTGAGAGGCGTCGATCTGGGCAACACCGGTGATTTCTGGGACCGCTTGAAGTTCATCCCGCTCACGCCTGACCAGTCCGTGTGGCTTACTCTCGGCGGGCAAGTCCGCGAGCGCGGCGAGTACTACGGCCAGTACCTGTTCGGCGCCTCCCAGCCCAAGCAGTCCGACGGCTATCTCCTGTCGAGGTACCGACTGAGCGCTGACCTCCACGTGGGCCCGTACTTCCGGATGTTCGCCGAGGGAAAGAGTTCGTTCGCCCTGGACCGAGACCTTCAGGGCGGCCGGACGACGGCGTATGTCGACGAGTTCGACCTCCTCAACGGCTTCGCGGACATCATGATTCCGTTCGGCACACAGGCGAGTGTGACGCTGCGGGGGGGGCGCCAGGAACTGATATTCGGTTCCCAGCGACTCGTCGGACCGGGCGACTTCACGCAGATCCCTCGAACCTTCGATGGCGGCGCGGCAGCCGCTCGGATCGCGGACTGGACCGTCACCCCCTTCTGGACTGAGCCGGTCGTGATCACGGAAAAATACAAGTTCAACGAGTCCTCGTCAGACCACAAGCTCTTCGGGATCTTCGGTAGCGGGCCCGCCCATTTTCTGCCCGTGATCCTGGATCTCTACTGGCTGGGGGTCGACAACGTGGGAGTCACCTTCAACGGCACCTCCGGCCGGGAGGAACGACACACCCTGGGCGGACGGGTGCATGGCACGGCCGGACCCATCCCCTTGGATTTCGAGGTGGAGGGGGCCAGTCAGTTCGGGACCGTGGGCCGCCGCGACATCGCGGCGTCGATGTTCACGGCAGTGCTGGGCTACATGCTGCCGTTCCCGCGCCTCGCACCCCGCCTCTACGTCGAGTTCGACTACGCGAGCGGAGACAAGAAGCCCGGAGGCGAGGTCGGCACGTTCAACCAGCTCTACCCGAACGGCCACTCATACCTCGGCTACATCGACTACATCGGACGGCAGAACATTGTCAGCCCCAACGCCGGCGTCAGCGTGAGCCCCATCCAGGGCCTGGTGCTCTCCCTCCAACAGTACTTCTTCTGGCGGGATTCCGATCGTGACGCGCTGTACAACAAGAGCGGCGCCGTATTCCGGTCGGGGACGACCACCCGCGCCCGCTACGTCGGCGCAGAAATGGATCTGCTCGCCACCTATACCTTCACCCGTCACGTCCTTGGATATACCGGCTACAGCCGCTTCTTCACCGGCGAGTTCATCAGCAAGACGGGGCCGGACAAGGACAGCGACTTCTACTACGTAGCGCTCCAGTACACGTTCTGAGCGTAGGGACCGTCGGTTCTGAGCGTACGGAGTCCCGCGGCGACACTTTTTAGCGGAACTGGTCGTGGCGGCTGACAAGTCCCTGGTCGCGCTGCCCGGAGCCTCGCCCGGCGCATCGACGGCAGCCTGGATCATCCTCCGGGCTATCGAACGGTGCTTCGACGGCGAGCTGGACGCGGCCGGCTGGAAGACCGAGCTCCAGGACGTCATCCCGTCCCATGGGAAATCCTTGATCGCGACGCTGAGCTGGGCAACCGGGTACGCGCCGAGACCGCAGCGGTGCTGCATCTGCAGAATGTCTGAGCGCGCAGCTTCGACCTCCGTCCCATCCCTGGGCGTTCTTAGCAGGTGAATCACTTGGCGATCGACCGACTCCGAACACTGATCATCGCGAAGGAGAATCCTTCATCCACTACGCATTCAGCACGGACTGCGGTGGCGGCGGTCGCTTCATTGCTGGTCGCCCACGTGTTCCGACTGCCGGAGGCCTACTGGGCCGCGATCGCCACCCTCGTCACCATGCCATCGACTCTGGCGGCGTCACTGCCCATCTCAGCGCAGCGGTTCGCGGGAACAGCGGTGGGCGCGGCGGTCGGAGCGTTCGTTGGCACGTATGTCCCGGGGAATGTTCTCTTCTTTGGCATCGCCGTGTTCGTGATTGGACTTTTTTGCGCTGCGCTCCGGGTCGAGCGCAGCGCGTATCGGTACGCCAGCATCACATTGGCGATTGTCATGCTTGTTCCGCGCTCAAACAGCGAATGGGGTCGTAGCGGTCCACCGGTTCTTCGAGGTTTCAATCGGAACTGCTGTCGGCCTGGCGGTGACTGCACTCTGGCCCGAGCGCACGAGTGATGCCCTCGGATCCAAAGGCAACGTGTAGGACTCAAGCTCCTCCCAGACCCTCCGGACAACAGTGCCTGATCGTCCGCTTCGGCCTGTCCCGCCGCGGTTCTACCGGTCCGGTTCTAACGATTCGGCTTTAGAGGCGATCAGGAGCGCGTCCTTTGGACCGACGTGGCGATGACGCGATCCCTCGCCCTCGGGACCGTTCCCGTAACTAGTACCGAGTCGCCCGACGTCAACCTCATGTACTCGTCCTGACTCACCCGCGACAGATCGACGTTGATGCCCGACGTGCCGCTCGGGGCGATCGCCAGGCCGTAGGGGGCGACGACCATGGTCTGCCCGGAAATCCAGAGTACGCGTCCCTCAACGCGGAAGGGACTCTCTTGGGCCGCGCTGCCGCCGACCCACAGCCCCCCCACGAGAGCGACGACGGTCACCGCCGCTGCCAGCGTCTGGCCGAATTCGCGCCTGTTCATACCCTTGCTCGCTCCCCGCGCCACGGCTTCTCCGCTGGCCGGCGGCGCGACTCAGTAGCCGGGACTACCCGGCTACTTCTTTAGACGACATCCGACCGCGAAGCGTTGCTCCCGACGCCGGGTCCGGGAAGCCGGTTGCACGATGAACCTTCGCATTCTTGCCGAACGGATGGCGGCTGGCACAGATCGCACTCGGAGAGTCCGGAGGGGCGAGCGGGAGGAATCGGTGCCGAACCCCAAGTGAGTGTGTCGGTCCCCTTCAGCAGGACGAGCCCACCGTCCGAGGTGCGCGTCGGGAGCCGCGGCCGATGGTGCGTCGGCCGTTGATCCCGGTGACACGGCTCACTGGAGAGCGACGGGCGTCGACGCTGAGTCCCACCCGCCACCGAGCGCCTTGATCAGATGGACGCTCGCTGCCATGTGGAGGTTGACGGCTTGCGCGAGCGACAGCTGGTTGGCGAGCAGCGTCCGCTCGGCGTCGATGACGATGAGGTAATCGACCAGGCCCTGCCTGTACTGCACCTGCGCGAGGCGAAGGTAGTTCTGGGATGCCCCGACCGCCTCGCGCTGTGTGCCGACCTCATCGGAGAACGCGTGCAGGTCCGTCAGCGCGTCCTCGACGTCGCCATAGGCGATGAGAACCTGGTTCACGTAGGCGGCGACCGACTGCTCGTAGCCGGCCTTGGTCGCCGCGAGACTCGCCCGGAGCCGCCCGCCCTCGAAGATCGGAAACGAGATGCTGGGAAGGATCGACGCCACACGGCTCTGCCAGCTGAAGAGGGTCTCGACGCTGGCGCTCTCGAATCCGGCGGAGCTGGTTAACGTGAAGCGCGGATAGAAGTCCGCCGTCGCCACGCCGATCTGCGCGTTGGCGGCGACGACAACCTGCTCGGCCTCGGCGACGTCCGGCCGGCGCGCGAGCAGCTGCGCTGGGAGCCCCGCCGGCACGGCCGGGGGCGACGCCTCGTGCAGGGGATTGGACGCGACGGCGAACGACGGGGCGGGGCGGCCACACAGGATCGCGAGCGCATGCTCCTGGTCAGCCCGGGTGCGCTCCACATCCCGCAGCTGGCTCAGGGTAGCCTCGAGTTGGGCCTGGGCTTGATACACGACGACGGGGCTCACGAGCCCGCTCCTGAGCTGGACGGAGAGGACGCGGACCTGCTCGCGGTAGGCGGCGACGGTGTGCTCGCCACGGCCTGGGCCCGCGCGGATTCGAAGGACCGGCGAACGCGACCCCACACGTCAATCTCATACGTCAGATCGAAGGGGATCAGCCAGTCGTCGACGTCCACGCCTCGTTGCACGCGCTGGCCCGTGATCGTGCTGTCGCGCGACCCCGAGCTCCGCAGCCGCGCGTAGGTCGGATTCGCCGCGAGGGTCGGGTAGAGAAAACTGCCGGCCACGCGGGCGAGCGCCCGGGCCTGGTCGACGCGCGCCACGGCCTGTCGCAGGCTCTGGTTCGATGCATTCGCGGCCGCGACGAGCTGATCGAGCTCAGGCTCGCGATAGAGCCGCCACCACTCCGTGGGGATGGCTGGCGCCGCCGCGGTGTCCGCCTGCGACTTGAAGTGCCCCGGCTGCTCCACCGCCGGCCGCGCGTAGTTCGGCCCGACCATGCAGCCCGCGGCCACCACACTGAGAGCCGAGAGCGCGGCCAGGACGACACTTCGCCGGCCCAGGCGCACGCGGGATCGCACCCGCGCCTCAGCCTCCGGAGGCATGTCGAGACTCGATCGGCGTGACCACGCGACCTTCCTGAAGCGAGACCGTCGGCTGCTTTACGATGGTTTCGTTGCCGTCCAGTCCGGCCTGCACGTCGATCGAAACCCCGAAGTCCCGACCCAGCACCACCGGCTGAAAATGCAGTTTGTTTCCCGCGCCGACGATCACGACCCGGGTGCCCTGCCCGTCGAAGATGACGGCGGTGGCTGGCACCCGCCAGCGCGTGCCGGACGGTGCGATCTTGAGCGTTACATAGACGAACATGCCGGGCAGCAGTCGGTGCGACTCGTTGGGGATGTCGACCTCCGTCAGGAGCGTCCGCGTGCCGGGATCGAAGGCGCTGGCGGTCCGGGCCACCGTGCCCGTCACCGGTTGCACGAGCTGCCCTCGGACCGTCACTTGGGCTGGCAGACCGACGGTGACGTTGGGCGCGAAGGCCTGGGGGACGTTCACGAAGACACGAAGCGTGTCGATCTGAGCCACCTCGAACAGCCCGTTCGCGCCGCCGGTGACGCTGGTCGGGGCCACCGCGGTGTTGTTGGTGGGGCTGCCCGCCGTGATCAACGCGCCCACGTCGACGTTGCGTTGGATCACCGTGCCGTTGAACGGAGCGAGGACGCGCTCGAACGATATCATCTCCTGAAGCCGCTGGACGTTCGCTCTGTTCGACTCGACGGTCGCCTCCGCCGCGGCTACGGCGGCCTCGCTTGTCCGGTACGTGGCGACGCTCTGATCGACCGCCTGTTTGGCGACCGCCCCTTCCGCGTCGGCCGCCTGGTACCGCCCCAGCGTCGCGCGCGCGAGATCGAGGTTGGCCCTCTGCAGATCCAGATTCTTCTGAGACTGCCGAAGGTCGGCTTTCGCCTGTCTGAGCTGCTGGTCCATCTCGGGCGAGTCGATCACCGCCAGGAGCTGGCCCGTCCTCACGCGGTCGCCGATGTCCACGTAGCGGTTGCGGAGGTAGCCGCTGGTCCGGGCGTAGATGATCGCGTCCTGAATGGCCTGCGTGGTGGCGGCTAGGGACAGGCCCGCTTCGGACGCCGGCTCGGGCCGAATCACGTACACCTCCGGCGCGGTGCTCTGCGCCCTCTTGGTGGCGGCGGCGAGCTCGCGCTGCTGACGCAGCCGGGGTACCGCGCCCACGGCGAGCAGGACCAGGAAGACCGCGAGCGTGCCGACGCCGATGGAGACGATCGTTCGCGTTCGGACTCGTCGCGCGGGACGATCATCTCGCGCCGGCTCGCGCCCATCCTGTTCCGGCTCTGGAACAGGCATGTCGAGACGGGAGCTCACGCTCACCGGCCACCCTCCTGCTCGAAATCCTTTGGCGGCTTCCGGCGCAGGACACTGTAGCTCGCCGGGACGAAGAAAAGCGTGTAGAACGTGGCGATCATCAGTCCGCCGATCACAGCCCGGCCCAGCGGAGCGTTCTGTTCGCCGCCTTCGCCCAGGCCGAGACTCATCGGAAGCATGCCGAGCAGCATCGCGAGCGCCGTCATGAGCACCGGGCGCAGGCGCGTGCGGCCCGCCGCGAGCGCGGCGGCGCCCGCCTCGTGACCGCCACTTTCCGGGTGACGCTGCTCGTTGGCGAACGTGATCATCAGGATGCTGTTCGACGTCGCCACGCCGATCGCCATGATGCAGCCCATCAGCGCGGGCACACTGATGGTCGTCCCGGTGACGAACAGCGCCCAGAGAATTCCCGCCAGCGCGCCCGGCAGCGCCGTCAGGATGATGAGCGGGTCCATCCACGACTGGAAGTTGACGACCATCAGAAAGTACACGAGCAGCACGGCGAAGCAAATACCCAGCGCCAGCTGGGCGAACGCCTGGTTCATGCTCTGGACCTGCCCGCGGACGACGATCGAGCTGGCTTTGGAGAGTTGGCCCTGGTATTTCGCGACGATCCCGGCGGCGCCACTCGACACCGAGCCCAAGTCGGTGCCCTGGACGCTCGCATAGACGTCGAAGACCGGCTGGACGTTGTAGTGATTGAGCGAGAGCGGGGTGGTCGTCCGATGAAAATCGGCGAGGTTGCTCAGCAGCTGGGGCGACGACTGGCCCGCGATCGCCACTGGCGTGCGATGCAGCTCGTCGAGCGACGCCACCCGGTGCTGCGGCGTCTGGACAATGACCTGGTAGCTCACACCGTTCTTGTAGTTCAGCCAGAAATTCGTCGTCGTCGCGCCGCTGCCGGTCAGCGAGATCAGCAGGCTGTTGGCGACGTCTCGCTCGGTCAGGCCGACCTGCTGGGCGAGCGTGCGGTCGGTATCGACCATGATCCGAGGCGCGTCGAGGATCTGCTGCACATGGACGTCCACCGCGCCGGGAACTCCCCGCAGGTCTGTGGCGATCTGCTGCGCCACGCGGAGATTCGTGCCCGCTTCCGCTATCGGGCCCGTGACCTGGATGTCGATCGGCGCGGGCAAACCGAAGTTGAGGATCTGACTGACGATATCGGCGGGCTGCGTGAAGAATTCCAGATCCGGGAACCGACGCGGCAGCTCCTCACGGAGAGTCTTCAAGTATCCTGCGGTCGGGTGATGCGGCGTGTTGAGCGCCACCAGGATCTCGCCGTCGGCCGGTCCGACCGTGACGCTGTCGCTGAGCGCCAGATTGATCGCGTTCGGCACGCCGATGTTGTCCGTGATCCCACTCAGCTCGGTGGCGGGGATGACCCGGCGGATGGCATCCTCCACCTGCTGGAAGTAGCCCTCGGTCTCTTCGATCCTCGTCCCCGCCGGGGCTCTCACGTGCAGGCGCAGCTGCCCCGCGTCGACGGTCGGAAAGAAGTCCCTGCCGACGAAGGGGTAGAGACACAGCGACGCGAGCGCGAAGGTGAGGAACACCGCGATCACCACGCGGGCGTGCGCGAGCGCCCAGTCGAGCGCGCCTTCGTAGGCCCCCGCGAGCTTCAGGAAGCCCGCCTCGAACGAGTCGGAGATTCGCCGGAAGACTGACGGCCGGATCGGCGGGGCATGGCCGGCGTCGCGGCCGTGCCGCCCCCGGACCTCGGCCGCCAGCAGGTAGAGCACCATCGTCGGCACAAGCGTCCGGGACAGGAGGTAGCTGGCGAGCATCGCGAAGACGACCGCGATCGCGAGCGGCGCGAAGAGCGCCCCGCCCACTCCGGCGAGGAACAGGATCGGAATGAAGACGATGCAGATGGACAGCGTCGAGACGAATGCGGGCGTCGCGACCTCCGCCGCACCGTCGAGGATCGCCTGCCTCAGCGGCTTGCCCAGGTCCATCTGGCGGTGATTGTTTTCGATCTCGACCGTGGCGTCGTCCACCAAGATTCCCACGGCCAGCGCCATCCCGCCCAGCGTCATCACGTTGAGCGTCTGGTGCAGGATCTTGAGCATGATGATGGAGGTCAGGATCGACAGGGGGATCGACGTGGCGACGATTAGAGTGCTCCGCCAGGACCCCAAGAACAACAGGATCATGAGCGCCGTTAAACAGCCAGCGATCGCCCCTTCGTGAATGACCCCGGTGACGGCCGCCCGCACGAAGATGCTCTGGTCGAACAGGAAGTCGACCTTGAGGCTCGACGGCAGGCCCGCCAGAATCTTGGGCATCAGCTGGCGCGCCTGCGCCACAACCGTCAAGGTCGAGGCGCTGCCGTTGCTGAGGATGGGCAGCAGCGCGGAGTGCCGGCCGTCGCGCCGTACCAGGTTCGTCTGGGGGTAGGACCCGTCGTGGACGAACGCGACATCCGCGACGTACACCAGGGCGCCGTTCACGTAGCGAATCGGGATCTGGTTCAAGTCATTCAGGAGCTCGGGGCTACTGTTGATCGCGACGTCGTACTCGCGGGTCCCGATCTTCGCCGTGCCGGCGGGCAGGATGACGTTCTGGGTCAGGATCGCATTGCTCACGTCCTGCGGTGACAGCCCCCGCGCGTAGAGCGCGTCGGGGTCGATGTCGACGTTCACCACGCGCACCTTACCGCCGTAGGGCAGCGGGACGGACGCGCCCTGAACGGTCACGAGCTGCGTACGGATGAAGCTGTTGCCCAGGTCATTGAGCTCCTGCTCGGGCAGCTGGTCACTGCTCAGGCTCGCCAGCACCACGGGGACGCTGGCCGCGTTGTACTGCAAGATGAGCGGCGGAAAGATGCCCGGCGGCAGCGCCCGCACGATCTGCTGCGACTGCGCGTTCACCTGGGCGATCGCCGCCTCGATCGGCACGTTCGGGTGGAAGTAGAGCCGGGTGACGGCGACGCCGCGAAGCGCCACCGACTCGAGATGCTCGATCCCGTTCACCGTCGTCGTGAACGCCCGCTCGCTCGTGGTGACGATACGGTCTTGCATCTCGGTCGGGGACAGTCCGGAGTAGTTCCAGATGACGGTGACGACCGGAATGTTGATCGCCGGAAAGATGTCGATGGGCATGGTCACGATGGACACGACGCCCAGGACGGCGATCAGCAAGGCCAGGACCACGAACGTGTACGGCCGGCGCAGCGCGAGTCGGACGATCCACATACTTGTGTGTCTTGGGAGACCCCGGGGGCGACCGCAAGAACGCGATTACAACAGTTTAAGCAAGAATTGGCAAGGCCAAAGGAGATAACGGAGCGGGAGAAGCCGCCGCCGAGTGGCCTGCGCTTTTCGCCCAGGTCGTGCTGATTCTTGCTGATTCTTGCTGAAATCGCTCGGCGCCACCCACGACCCTGTATGCATCCAGCATCCAGCATCCAGCATCTAGGTAAACACGAGTCGTCGAGGGACTCCTGAGCGTCGCTGCGGGCATCGTTGCGTTCGGGCTCCCCGGCGTGACGGTAGCTCGCGTTCCTGTACATGATCGCCGCGTGGGAGGCTGATCGCTCGTGCTACGTAACTCGCACGAAACCTGCAATTAGGGAGGGGAAGGGATCATGACCAAGAAAGACGAAGGCGCAGTGTTGACCGAGCGTGCCCGGCCAGTGATCGTTCACGAGGCCAGGGAGCTCCAGCACTACGGGACAGTGGCCAGATTACCCATTGCGCTCGACGCCTCGGTCTGCGCCGCCAGCGCCGCGAATCTCAACCAGCTCCTGGCCGACACGATGACGCTTCGGGACCTGTACAAGAAGCACCATTGGCAGCTCAGCGGGCCGACGTTCTATCAGCTTCACCTCCTGTTCGACAAGCACTTCAACGAGCAAAGCGAGCTGGTGGACGCCATCGCGGAGCGGATCCAGTCGCTGGGCGGCGTGAGCATCGCCATGGCCCACGACGTGGCGGAGATGACGCTGATTCCGCGACCGCCGCGCGGCCGCGACGAAGTGCCGGTGCAGATTTCGCGGCTGCTGCATGCGCACGAGATCGTCCTGAAGGAGGTCCGAGCAATGGCGCGGCAGGCGGCGGAGTCGGGCGATGACGGCACCAACGATCTGCTGGTCAGCGTGGTGATCCGGACGAACGAGCGACAGGTCTGGTTCGTCGCCGAGCACCTCGTGAACACGCCGCTGGTCACACATGAGCGGTAGCCGACAGCCAGACCGCTCGCACTGTCACTAAGGAAGGAGCGCCGAGAACGAAGCGGATGGTGCCCTCTGCGGCGAGCTTCAGGTCGGCTCCCTGTGTCGTCGAGAACGGATCGATCACCACACCGTTCTGGTTCCTCAACCTCGCGACGCCTGCATCGCCGGTGACGGTCACCTCCGTCCCGCCGCTCGCGCTAGCGACACCCACCTCGCCGACCTAGAATCCCGAGAGCTGAAACGGGTAGTCACAACCCTCGGACGTCAGGACTCCGAGTCCGTAGCTGACTCCGACGCCGCCCACCGACCTTTCGGACAGCGTGATGACCACGTCGGGCCCAGTGTCTTGAGCGCGCGCGAGGGTCACGAGAACGGCAACGGTCCCGATCGTAATTCCCAGCGCCTTGAACATCCAACGCCTCCTTGCTGTGTGGCGGCGCTTTCCCGCGCGTCCATTAGGGCGCGGGCCCCCTCATCGGGGCGCCGCGGGCGATAGGATCGGCTTCATCCCGGTGACACGCCGATACGTCGTCGTGAGATGACTCGGCGTCCGGGTGGGAAGTTCTACACGACGGTGATTGGATTCGCCCGACCTACTTAGGGTGGGGGTTGGTCCCGACCGGATCGTTGACAACGTTATCGCTGCGTCGCACCATTCCGGTGCGGGACAAATTATGCATACGCGCAAACGGCCCGTGATCTCGAACTATGGGCTGCCGGTCCTCTCCGTTGGAGCGGTGCTGATTATCGGCCGCTGGCTGGATCTCCATCTGCACGCTGCCCCCGTCTCGCTCTTCATCTGCGCTGTCGCGGTCAGTGCCTGGTTCGGCGGATTCAGACCGGGCCTGCTCGCCATGGTCCTCTCCACCCTCGCGTTCAAGTACTACTTCGTGCCTCCGATCTATTCGCTGGTTCTCGGGACCGCCGAGATACCACGGCTGATCGTTTTCTCGCTCGCCGCCCTCTTTGTCGGATCCCTGAGCGCCAGACAACGGAACGCCACGGAGGCGCTGCGGGAGAGTGAACAGCGCTTCCGCGATTACGCCGAGGCGGCCAAGGCCTGGCTCTGGGAGACTGGCCCGGACCACGCTTTCACCCAGGTCTCGGAGGAGATCACCACGCTCGGCATCGATCCCGCCGCCCTGATCGGCGCGAGGCGATGGGACATCGCCACCGACGTCGAGGGCGAGCCCGAGAAGTGGCGCCTGCATGTCGCGACGCTCGAAGCACACCAGCCGTTTCGCGGCTTCGTCTACCGGACCGCGAGCGCCGACGGATCGGGGGTCTACATTTCCACGAGCGGCAGGCCCCTGTTTGATGCGGAGGGTGGTCGCTTCCTCGGCTACCGCGGTGTCACCACCGACGTCACGGCGGCGGTTCACGCGGACCAGGTCGAGAAGGCGCTCCACCAAGCGCAGGCAGAGCTTGCGCGCGTCGCGCGGGTGACGACGCTGGGGGAGCTCGCCGCATCCATCGCCCATGAGATCAACCAACCGCTGGCGGCCATCGGGGCCGACGCCAGCGCGTGCCTGCACTGGTTGGCCGCCGACAAGCCCGATCTCGACAGCGTCCGGGAGGCGCTCACGGCCATCGTGAAGGACGGCGATCGCGCGGGCGCGGTGATCAGCCGCATTCGGGCCCTGCTCGCGCGCTCGTCGGTCGCGCACGAGCCGTGTGACCTCGGCGGTGCCATCCGCGAGGTCCTACCCCTTATCGGGCCTGAGATGCGGCGACACGACGTCCTTCTGGAGACGTCGTTGGCCCCAGACCTGCCGCAGGTCATGGGTGATCGGATCCAGCTCCAGCAGGTCCTCCTGAATTTGCTGCTCAATGCCGCCGAGGCCATGCGTGAGGTCCCGCCGGCGCGGCGCCGGGTAGTGGTGCGCGCGACCCCCGACCAGCACGACGGTGGGCCCTGGGTGATCGTCGCCGTCGAGGATGCCGGAGTCGGCTTCGGGCAGGACGAGGCGGCCCGCCTGTTCGAAGCGTTCTACACGACGAAGCCGGGTGGGCTGGGTATGGGGCTATCGATCAGCCGCTCGATCATTGACAGCCACAAGGGGCGGCTCTGGGCTACTCCGAATCCGAGTCATGGCGCGACCTTTCACTTCGCTTTGCCAGCGAAGTGAGGGTGCGTGAACGACCTCCGCAGGCGGTCCTACGCGACGGGTTGGCTCGGTTCCGTGCTCGCCACTGCGGTCTCGCTGTTGGCCCGCCTCTCCTTTTGGGCTATATGGTGGACCACGGACATTGCGGCCCTGTGCTCGAGAAAAGCCACCATCTAGATCGGAATCGTAGCCGTCGGCCAGACCCTCGATCAGCTGAAGCAGAACGACGTTCCCCGGACCGTTCGAGATGCCAGCGGTCCACCTGCACATTCACGGACAATAGCAAGCCAGCTCAGGAATCGGCCCAGCCCCGGTCGGCTTCGACAGGGGATGTGTCATGAGTCGCTGCCATCGGGCCGATTCGACCGGAATGCCTCGATCACGTCATCGTGATCAACGAACGGCATCTCCGACGTCTGCCGCGCAGGTAGCTCGCGTACCACAATGCGATCGGCCCGCCTCAGGCCCTCCACAACAGCAGCCCTTATCCCCTCACGCTATCCCCTCACGCTCGCCTGGTGGCCGACACTCAGGGGACGCTCGGCGCACGGAGGGTTACACCAGTCTCTACAGGTCGACGGCGGCAAGCAGCGGCCCGCGAGGCCGACAGGGTTGGGCCGTTCTGCGGATAATGAAATCGCGCACTTGAATTCTGCATTCGCCAACCGTCGTGGTGGCCGGACCCGACCAAGGTAGGGTAGACCCGCCCCGGCCCGGCAAACTAGGATTGCCGCAAGTCGACTATGAGCTGACGGCCGGCGATTACATATGGGCAAGCACGACGGGCGGCTGGTCTCCATCGTGGACGACGACGCATCGCTGCGTCGGTCCCTCAGGAATCTGCTGATGTCGGTGGGCCTCCGAGTAGAGACCTTCGAATCCGCGGAGGCCTTCTTGGACTCCGTCCATCGAGAGAACACCGGCTGCATGGTGCTCGATCTGCGGATGCCCGGAATGAGCGGCCTCGACCTCCTGAGGCACCTGGCGGCCAGGGGCACGCGCATCCCCGTGATCATTCTGACTGCTTATCGCGACGACGAGACGCGCCGGCGATCGCTTGAAGCTGGTGCGGTCGAGTTCCTCGAGAAGCCTTTCGAGAGCGCCGCCCTTCTCGACGCTGTACGGACCGCCCTCTCCTCGGCGTGATGCGATTGTCCACATCCGCCCTTCGTCGCGCGCTACCCATGACGAACGCCAAGAGCGAGCGGCCGATGACGTTCGCCGCAGGGCGGCTCGGCGTTACTGCCACGCCTGCGGAATTGCGACAAGGGGACGAGAAGTACGGATAACCTGCGTGGCACAAAAGGGGGAGAGACAGGAGTTCCGTTGACTCGATTCTGGATGACCCGATCCGCTCTCTGCGTGGAGTGACATATGGCTACCGTCGATCGTTCCGTGCGGTTTGCCGGGGGCACTCTCGGCCGGCATCGCCACATCTGCGCTTTCTTCAACAGCATCGACGAGGAGCACAGAGTGCTTCGCTCGTTCATCAAAGACGGCTTTGACCGGGGGGAAAAAGCCTTCCACATCGTGGATCCCGAGCTGCGGGAAGAACACCTGAAGCGACTCGCTGATATAGATATCAACGTGGAGCGGGCAATGGGTTCGGGCCAGTTGGAGGTGCGGCTCTGGCAGGACTGTCAGTTCCGCGGAGGTCGGTTCGACCAGGACGCTATGCTGGCCTTAATCGAAGAGGTGCTCCAGTCGGGCCCAGCAGCAGGCTACCCCCTCACCAGGTTTTTGGGCCATATGGAGTGGGCGCTGCTCGACAAACCAAGCCTCGATGACCTGTCCTTCATTGAATTCGAGACACGCGTCAACTACATGCTTGCCAAGTACGACGACCCCGTAATCTGTGCGTACGATCTGCCGAAATTCAACGCTAAAATGATAATCGACATCATACGGACGCACCCGGTCGTAATCATCGGCGGGGTGCTGCAGGAGAACCCGTTCTTCGTTCCCCCGGACCAGCTCCTGCTCGAGATACGGGAGCGACGGTCGGCTCGCAAGATGGCACGCATGGAGAACTAAATGGACGTAGATCCCCATGCGGAGATCCGCGGGCTGCGCACAGCACTCAGGGATCTCGTGGCACTTTCCGCCATCCCGGCGGCGTGGGTCGGGCGAGAGCCGTCTGCCATCGCCGCCGGGCTTGCCGACGTGCTGGTCGGATCGTTGCACCTCGATTTCGCTTTTGTGCGTTTGTGCGACCCCAATGGGGGCGCCGCAGTCGAAGTCACGGCGGGGAACGCATGGAAAGCATTCCCAGAATGGCTGCAACATCACCTCGCCGTCGCCGGCGAGTGTTCGCGCAAGGAAGTCATTCCAGACGTTGGCGTCGGGGTGGAGCCATGCCGCGGTATTTTCATCCCCATCGGTGTCAATGCCGAGGGCGGCCTCGTCGCTGCGGCGTGCGATCGCACCAACTTTCCGACCGAGATCGATCAGCTACTGCTCTCCGTGGCTGCGAATCACGCCGCGACAGCGTTTCAGAACGCGCGCCTCATCTACGAGCGGAAGAGAGCGGAAGGAGAGCTTCGTCAAGCCCGCAATGAACTCGAACTGAAGGTGGCGGAACGAACCGCCGAACTTCGGCGGAGCGAGGCCTATTTGGCTGAAGCGCAGAGGCTAACGCATACGGGCAGTTGGGCATGGAACATCGCCACCGGAGAGAAGATCCACGCATCCGAGGAATATGCCCGCCTATTTGGCTTCGATCCGGAACAGGGGATGCCGTCATTCGAGGCATTTCGCCAGCGCATTCATCCGGAGGATCGAGCGAGGGTTGGCGAAATCCTCCACGGAGCAATCCGTGAAAGGACCGACTTCGAGTGGGATTTCCGAGCCGTTCTTCCGAACGGAACCCTCAAGTACATCCACGCGGTAGGGCACCCCGTACTCAACGCGTCCGGTGATCTTGTTGAATTCGTTGGCACTAACATGGACGTGACCGAACGCAAGCAGGCAGAGGCACAACTGCGCGAGAGTGAGCAGAGATACCGCTATATCTTCGAGTCGACGGGGGTGTCGATTTGGGAGGAAGACTTCTCTCAGGTCAAGGCCGCGATTGACGACCTGAAATCGAAGGGTGTGCGCGATTTCCGCGAATATCTTGCGGCGCACCCGGAATTCGTCCAGCAAGCCATCGCGATGGTGAGGATCGTTGACGTTAACGATGTGACGGTCAAGTTGTTCGCGGCCGAGAGCAAGAACGACCTCCTGGTCTCCCTGTACAAGGTCTTCGTGCCCGAAACCCAAGAGGTCTTCGCGGGAAAGCTGATCGCCCTCGCTGAGGGCCAAAGGTCCTTCGCGGCCGAGACCTTTCTCCAGACCCTGAGGGGAGAGAGGCTGACCGCGTTGTTCACGGTCACGTTCCCGCCCCTGCCGGCGCGATTCGACAGCGTGCTCGTGACCGTGACGGACATCACCGAGCGCAAGCGGACCGAGGAATCCCTACGCCAGTCGCAGGTGGAGCTCGCGCACGTCACCCGCGTGACGACCCTGGGCGAGTTGACCGCGTCGATCGCTCACGAGATCAACCAGCCGCTGGCCGCCATCGTGGCCGACGCCAACGCGTCCCTCAACTGGTTGGCGGCGGCCCGTCCCGACTTCGACGTGGTCCGCGAAGCGCTGGCCGCCATCGTCCAGGACGGCCACCGGGCGGCGGAGGTAATCCAGCGCATCCGCCAGCTCGCTTCGAAGACCGAGCCCCACAAAGCGCGGCTGGACGTCAACGACGTCATCCGCGACGTGGTCCCGCTGGTGCGTACCGCCGTGTTCAGCCATCGGGTGTCATTGCGGGTGGACCTGGCGTCGGCGTTACTGCCCGTCCTCGGTGATCGGGTTCAGCTCCAGCAGGTGCTCATCAACCTCGTGATGAATGGCATCGAGGCCATGGCGTCCGGCGGGGACCGGCCGCCCGAGCTGGTGATTCGCTCGCGGCCGCACGGCGGCGATCAGGTCCTGGTGGCCGTGCAGGACGCGGGCGTTGGGATTGACCCGAACACCATAGACCGGCTGTTCAGCGCCTTCTTCACCACGAAGCCCGGTGGCCTGGGCATGGGGCTGTCGATCAGCCGCTCCATCATCGACGCGCATGGAGGACGGCTCTGGGTGACACCGAACCCGACTCATGGCGCGACCTTTCACTTCGCTCTGCCGGGGATCCAATGACGTCGGGTTCGCCGGTCGTCTTTGTCGTCGACGACGACTCCGCTGTCCGCGACAGTCTCCGGAGACTCATCACTTCCGTCGGGTTCATGGTCGAGGTCTTCCCGAGTGCTCAAGCGTTCATGCGTGCCCGCCGCCCCGAGGTGCCGGGATGTCTCGTGCTCGACGTGCGCCTGCCGGGGTTGAGCGGGCTGGATCTCCAGCGAGAGCTTGCCGCCACGGATGCGGCGCTGCCGATCATCTTCCTCACCGGCCACGGCGACATCCCCATGTCGGTTCGAGCCATGAAGGCGGGCGCAGTTGAGTTTCTGACGAAGCCGTTTCGCGAGCAGGACCTGCTCGACGCCATTCGGAGCGCTATCGAGCGTGACCGCGCGGCCCGCCAGGAACGGCAGGAGCTCGCCGAGCTTCGCGGCCGGTACGCTTCGTTGACGCCGCGCGAGCGTGACGTGCTGGCCGGGATTGTCGCTGGTCTGCTCAACAAGCAGATCGCGGGCGAGTTGGGAACGAGCGAGGTCACCGTCAAGGAACAACGCGGACACGTCATGCGAAAGATGCAGGCGGGGTCTGTTGCCGACCTGGTCCGCTTTGCCTCGCGACTCGGAATTCCCTCCGCCGGGAGTGGCTACAGCGGACCGGTAAGAACGATCCCATCGGTCTGATCATCCACGCGCCGGGCGGGCTCGCGCTGACGGCGGGCCAGATCGCCTGGGTGTTGCGTCGTCCTCTTCGAAGCGTTCTACACGACCGTGCCCAACGGCCTCGGAAGCCGGCTGTCGACCGCCTGTCCGATCGTCGTGGACGATGAGCTCGTCGGGCCGCTCTTGCCTCGACGCTCGGAATTCCCTCTGCCGGGAGTGGTCCACCCGACCAAGGTAGGGAGTGGCCCAACCCGCCTAAGGTAGGGTAGACGGTTCGGCCCCGGCAACCTAGCCTAATAGCAGACTCACTCGACTCCGACGTTCACAGAGGGGTTGCGAGAGACGAATGGGCGACCGCGAAAGTTGGATGGTTTCCGTCGTGGACGATGACGCATCGCTGCGTCGGTCCGTCAGGAATCTCCTGCTGTCTGTCGGCTTCCGAGTCGAGACGTTCGCCTCTGCGGAAGAGTTCTTGAGATCTGCTCACCGAGAGAACACTGGTTGCCTGGTGCTCGATCTGCGCATGACTGGGATGAACGGCTTCGAGCTCCTCAGGCATGTCGCGGTCACGGGCCCTCGAATGCCCGTGGTCATTCTCACCGCTCACGGCGACGAAGAGGCGCGCCAGCGAGCCCTGGAGGCCGGCGCGGTCGCGTTCCTCAGAAAGCCGTTCCAGGGCGACGCGCTACTCGACGCCGTACAGATGGCCATGCATCACGGTGGACGTCACGAATCGAGATGCTGACGAGACCTCAGAGGGAGAACATGGAGATGAGTCTTCAAGTGACGCTCGATCCGAGACCCGGCACCGTTGTTCAGGGGCGGCGTGTCGATCGGGATCGTGAGCTCGTGGAAGCCCTCCGGCTGCACGAGCCGACCGCGGTGGAGCGTCTTGTCTCCGCGTACGGCGACCGCGCGTACCGCTTGGCGTCGGGCATCACGCGAAATGCCCAAGATGCCGAGGAAGTTGTCCAGGACGTGTTCTGGACCGTGGTCCGGAAGATCGACACGTTCCGGGGTGAGTCGGCCTTCGGCTCTTGGTTCTACCGGATCGTCGCGAACGCGGCCTACCGGAAGATCCGAGGCGGGCAGAGCCGGCGTGCAGACCTGTCCTTGGATGACATGCTGCCGGTCTTCGATGAGCAGGGCCGACACGTCGCACCCATGCCCGACTGGTCGGCGAGCGTGGAAGACCCCGCCCTCCAGACTGAATTGCGAGTGGCCCTGACTTCGGCGATCGACGAATTACCTCCCGACTATCGTACCGCGCTGCTCTTGCGCGATGTCGAGGGCCTGTCGAACCTCCAGATCGCCGAAGTCTTGGGCATCAGCCTCCCCACCGTGAAATCGCGGGTGCACCGCACCCGGTTGTTGCTTCGGAAGCAGCTGGGCGGCGCCATGACGACGTCGGCTGCAACGACAGCCGCTCGAAGCGACGCGTGAGGCGATAGGCAGGGAGAAATGGAATCGCTGGGAACCATGGTGACGGACCGGCCCACGATGACGGCCGTTGCCGGCCGGACGGTCGGCGACTTGCCGGCGTGCAGACTCCGACGCGTGACGCAGTACATCCAGGACAATCTGCACCGCAAGCTCCCGCTCGCAGAGCTCAGCGCCCAAGTGCACATGAGCCCCTACCATTTCGCGCGACTCTTCAAGCAAAGCACCGGAACGCCTCCACACCGATTCGTGCTCCGGCGGCGGATCGACCGAGCGGCCACATTGCTCACAACAGGAGAGCTCTCGATCGGCGAAGTCGCACGGTTGGTAGGTTTTCAAACAACGAGCCACTTCACCACGGTCTTTCGGCGCATCGCCGGCATCACACCGAGTGTTTATCGGATCGGCAGAGCGACTGCTCGCCTCGATGACCGCGCGATCTAAAGCGAGTCAGCCATGCTGAGCCGCGATGCGATGCTCCTCGTGCTCACCTGCGTTGCGGGCCTCGTCGACGCGATCAGTTATCTGGAGCTCGGGCACGTCTGCACCGCCATGATGACCTGGAATACGATGCTGCCGGCCGTGGCCATCGGTTAGGGCGAGGTCACGGCAGGCGTATCCGCGGTACATCAGTCGGCTCAAACGGTCGCTTGTCTAGGCCCGGCTCCGGCCGGACCGGCGTGGACTTCCTAGGCGGGTTCGGCTACGACTGAGCGCGAGCTCCTCCCCCGCGCCCGCTCTCCGCAGCCGGGGCAGTAGTAGCCCAGCGTCACGGGGGTGTCCGCACCCCGCGTGAGCTGGGCGCGCTGGAGTCGACGGCGAAAGAACCCCGCGGGCGCGAGATCGGTCCTCCGCTGGCGGGACTGGGTCGCAGGTTTTGACGTGGGCGCTCCGGCGCAAGAATCACCGGGGCGCCCACCGGTCGCGCTTATTTCTTCGGCGGGTTCGGCTGCGGCTGGCCTGGCCTACTCTGCCCACCACCGGGCTGCCAAGGCTTCGGCTGGTCTTGCGGCTTGTCGGCCATGACGTCACCCCCTCTCGGTGAGTTCGCTACTACCCAGATTATGGAAGGAGCCTCGCTTCGCCAACATTTTCGGGGTCTACCGCCAACGCGAGGCCGGCAGGACCCGGCTCAGGAGCGGTCGATGACGCGACGCGTTATCCACGAGGTGACACCCAGTGGCGGCGCGACGAATGACGATGCGGGGCCTCCGTGGTCTACCGCCGATGGGTCGCCCTCCGGCCTGTGGCCTCCCATCATCGGTTTGGACCTACGGCCCGGATCCGAGCACGAGCGACGGCTGCGCTCGTCTCACCCGACGAAGGGTCGAGGTTAATGGTCACCGGGCGATTGGCACCGCAGTTCGGGGCCTGCGAACAGCAGCACCGCAGCTGGACTCTGTTGCCTGTCTCGAGAAGACACTGAAGTTGACGCAGTTCGGCGAGGGCGTCGCTCCCAGGGGCGAACTGCTGCCTTCCTCGAAGTCGCGGCTCACTGCTGGCCCAGCAGCTCCTTGGCAGCCGCCACGACCCGGTCGGGTTCGAAGCCGAACTTCTCTTGAAGTGCCTTCAGGGGCGCGGAGGCTCCGAACGTTCTCATGCCGATGACCTGACCGGAGCTCCCGACGTAGCGTTCCCATCCGAACGTCGAGGCCTGCTCCACCGCGACCCGCGCCTTCACGGTGGGGGGCAGCACGCTGTCCCTATACTCCTGCGTCTGGTGGTCGAAGATCTCCCACGACGGCATCGAGACCACACGGGAGCGGATGCCCTCTGCCAGCAGCCTGTCGTGGGCCTGCACGGCAAGACTCAGCTCGCTGCCCGAGGCGATGAGTATCACCGCGGGATTCCCGCCCGGGGGGTCTGCGAGCACGTAGGCGCCCCGCGCGACTCCCGTGGCGGGAGCGTACGTGCGCCGATCTAGGGTCGGCAACGGCTGCCGTGACAGCACGAGCACGGCCGGCTGGTGGCGTAGCTGCATCACGTAGCGGTACGCCTCCACGACTTCGTTGGCGTCTCCAGGCCGCAGCGTGACGAGGCCGGGGAGCGCGCGCAGCGACGCCAGGTGCTCGACCGGCTGGTGGGTCGGGCCGTCCTCGCCGTCGCCCATGGCATCGTGCGTGAATACGATGAGGGTCGGCAGCTCCATCAGGGCCGAGAGCCGGATGGCCGGCCGCGCGTAGTCGCTGAAGATGAAGAACGTCGCGCCGAAAGGCCGTAGCTTCGACAGCGAGAGCCCGTTAACGATCGCCGCCATCGCGTGCTCGCGGATGCCGAAGTGCAGGTTCTTGCCGCCCGGGTTCCCGGCCTGGAAGCTTCCCGCGCCCTCGTACGTCAGGGTCGTCTTGTTCGACGGCCCGAGATCTGCTGAGCCCCCGAGGAACCACGGGATGTTCTGCGCGAGCGCATTCAGCACCTTCGCCGAGGCGTCTCGGCCCGCGATGCCTTTGGCATCCGCCGGGAACACGGGAAGGTTGCGGTCCCACCCTCCCGGCAGGTCTCGTCGTTGCATCTGGTCGATCTCGCTCGCAAGCTCGGGATACGTAGCCCGGTACGACGCGAAGAGCGCC
>WNFO01000982.1_pt1 | contig 21821 bp, 17 predicted proteins | sample 5400251 | NCBI WGS metagenome assembly WNFO01 (sample SAMN13153354, study PRJNA577476) | soil metagenome | isolation source: 100 cm saprolite under Madrone tree | place: USA:California | collected 2016-06-14
GGCGTCTCAGTCGCGCAGAAGGTCGCGTCGGGCAACAAGTGGCTCGAGCAGGTCACGGCGAACGACCCGTTCGGCTCGACTCCACCCTCCAAGCTCAAGCCGATCAGCACCGCGCTGCAATGGGCGACGAACATCGGACACCCGGGACCCGCCAACCCGGCGGAGAGCGAGATCTTCGACACGTTCGTCCTGCCGACCATGTTCGCCAACGCGGCGACGGGACGGATGAGCGCGAAGCAGGCCCTGGATGAAGCGCACCAGCAGGCCAAGAAGATCTTCGAGAAGTGGCGCGGTAAGGGCCTCGTCGCCGGAGGCTCGGGCGATCGCTGAGCCCTTCAGCGGATCTGGACGGCGGCGGGGTGGCGCACGCTGCCGTCCACGGCTTTGGTCGCCGCGTCGAGCGAGTCGAGATCCCACATGACCATGGTGACCATGTCGGGTGCGGCCGCGAATGTCTTCAAGTCCATGGCGGAGAGGCCACGTTCCTTGACTGCCCGGCCCGCCGGATCGGCGCGGTAGGGATGCGTGTGGAAGGAGCCGACCAGGCGCTCCACGCCGTCACAGTCTCCCGCCACCGCGAATTGCAGCTGCTTCAGATGCTCCGCGGGCACGAGCCGGCGAATAAACAGCGTGTCGCCCGATACATCCCCCACGAGGCAGCCGAGGTACTCCCGTTGCGTCGGCTTGCCTGAGCCGAGCAGCTGGGTGAGCGTATTCTGGTCGCCGAGCTCATCCCAGTGGCGGTTGTTTTCGACCCACAGCGCGCTCATGAGACCCCGCAGGTCGGCGGGGAGAACGACCACGGAGAGCGTCGGTACGGGGGGCGCGCCGAGGTACGCCGCCAGCATGGCCACCAGGGGGAGCGGCACTCTCATCGCTTCTGCCTCGCGTACGTCCCCATGAGCTGTGCCGAGCCGAGCACGTGTCCCTCCATTGCCGCCTCCACATCCTTCTTCTGAGCTCCGGCCTTGAGCTCCAGCCGCGTGTCGAGCGCGTACAGCTTGAAGAAGTAGCGGTGGGCGGGTCCCGGCGGCGGGCAGGGGCCGCCGTAGCCGGGGCGGCGGAAGTCGGTCCGCCCCTGGCGCGCGCCACCTAGGTCGAGCGATTCGACTTTGGCGATGTTCTCCGGGAGCTCGGAGACCTCAGCCGGCAGATTGTACAGCACCCAGTGCACCCAGGTCCCCCCCGGCGCGTCGGGGTCATCGGCGATGAGCGCGACGCTGCGAGTCCCCGCCGGCGTGCCGCTCCAAGCGAGCGGCGGGGATACGTCTACCCCGTCACACGTGTGCTTGCCCGGGATGGTGGCGCCGTCTTTGAAGGCGGAGCTGGTGAGGATGAATGCCATGTGTGATGGAACATAACGTCGCCAGCCGCCGGAAAAGCCAAACCCGGGGCACGAACCGCTCCCCGGGTTGACCGGTCGGGCGAAGTGGGCCGTCTACACCTCGGCCGCGACCATGGCCGAGGTGCAAGGTAGGTCGCCGTGCGGCGCCCCGGGTGGAGGCGCGGTGGGGAGCCTGTCAGAGAACCGTCAGGGGGGCGGACGACCGCGTTCGTCGGGCTTACCTTGAAACTGTCCGACATCCGGTGCATCTCTCCCGAGCGTCCATGAGCGATTCCGCCCGTCCACCGCGTCCGCGCGCACTATTTGTCGCCGCCCTGCTGCTGCTCACGCTCGCCTTGGCGGGCGTCCTCGCGCTGCAAGCGCACCGCACCTTCCTCGACCACCGCGCCACGGCCGAGCGCGTGCTACGGGACAACGCGCGCCTCGCGGCCGCTCGGTTCGCGCAGCGGGTCGGGATGGAGCTGCACTACACCATGTTCTGGCCCACCGTGGACGCGCTGTCTCATGCCAGAGCCGGAGCCCCCGGTATGCCGCTGCCCAGTCCCGCGAAGCTCGCGGTCGGGTTGGATTCGGCGGCCGCCAATTTCCTCAAGCGCGCCCGCTACAGCTTCCGCTATGACCTTGCAACCCGGCGGCTGGAGACGGCAGGCGGGGCGCCATCGCCGGCCGCGCGCGCCTGGCTCCTCGACACATTGCCCCGGCACGTGCACGCGGTGTACGACCCGAAAGAGCGGCTCGCCGCGATCGTGCGTACCGTGGACGGGGCAGCGCGGGCGATCGTATACACGGTGGCAAAGGACAAATCCGGCGGCCCGGGTGCGGTGGTCGGTGTGGACGGCGATCCCGCGGCGTTCGGGACCGTTTATACGCTGGGCGAGGAAAAGTTCCCATTGTTGCCGCGTCCGCTCACGGGCGGCGTAATCTACGACTCACTCGGCTCGGCGATCGTGACCGATGCCGACGGGATCGAGCTGTATCGCTCGCCAGTCCAGTACGAGCCGACCTTCGCCGCCCGCGACAGCGTGGAGGCGATGTGGGGTAGCATGCCCGTGCATGTGTCCCTGCGCCCCGACATTGCGCCGAAGCTACTCATCGGTGGCATGCCGCGGGATCAGCGGCCGCGGCTGCTCATCCTCCTAGCCCTGACGGCCGGTCTGGTCGCAGTGGCGCTGCAGCAGCTGCGGCGCGAGTACGAGCTGGCGCGACTGCGAGCGGACTTCGTCTCGGGCGTGTCCCACGAGCTGCGTACGCCGCTGGCCCAGATCCGCATGTTCTCGGAAACGCTGTTGCTGGGCCGCATCCGCTCCGAGGAGGAGCGAGAGCGCTCACTCGAGATCATCGACCAGGAGGCACGCCGGCTCACCCACCTGGTGGAAAACCTGCTGCACTTCTCGCGTTCGGAGCGGCGGCTCACCCGGCTCTCGCCGACGCCCGCGCCGCTCGCCCCGCTCCTCACCGAAGCGGCCGAAGCGTTCACGCCGCTGGCCGCCGCGCGTGGCGTCAAACTGTGCACCGAGCTCACCGACGGCGTCGTGGCGCCGGTCGACGCCGACGCCCTGCGCCAGATGCTCCTCAACCTGCTCGACAACGCCGTGAAGTACGGGCCGGCCGGCCAGACGGTGACGCTCGGCCTCACCCTAGCCGACGGCCGGGCGCTGGTGAGCGTGGACGACCAGGGCCCCGGCATTCCCGCGGCCGACCGCGAGCGCATCTGGGACCGCTTCTGGCGGCTCGAGCGCGACCGCGGCTCGGCCGTCGCGGGCACCGGCATCGGTCTGTCCGTGGTGCGCGAGCTGGTGGCGCTGCACGGCGGTCGCGCCTGGGCCGAGGATTGCCGGCCTGAAGGTCGCATGGGCAGCCGGTTCGTGATCGAGTTGCCCCTCATGCCCCAGGCCCACACGGCGGCCGGCGCCAGCCCGCTTCGAGCCGACGCGGGAGCAAGCGCATGACGCGGATCCTCGTAGTCGAGGACAACGCCGATCTCGCTTTCGGCCTGCGCAACAACCTCGAGATCGAGGGCTACGACGTTCTGGTCGTCGAGGACGGGACCAAAGGGCTGGCGCGCGCCCGTGACGCCGGGGCCGACTTGATCATTCTCGATCTGATGCTGCCGGGTCTGGATGGCTACCGCGTGCTCCGTGCGCTGCGCGATGAGGGGCGCCGCATGCCCATCCTCATCCTCACCGCGCGCGGCGAAGAGGCCGACAAGGTTCGTGGGTTGCGTCTGGGCGCAGACGACTACGTCACGAAGCCGTTCGGCGTGCTCGAGCTGCTGGCGCGGGTCGAGGCGTTGTTGCGGCGCACCGCTCCACCGGGAGACGGCGCCGGAGAGCCGGAGGAGTTCGGAGTCGTCGAGGTCATCCCTGCCTCCCGCACCGTATTGCGTAACGGCAAGCCAGTAGCGCTCACCCCCAAGGAGTTCGACCTGTTGCTGGCGCTGCTGCGACGCGGCGGGGCCGTCGTCAGCCGCATGGAGCTGCTCACCGAGGTGTGGGGCTACAGCGCCGCGGTGCTGAGCCGCACCGTGGACACGCATGTGGCCGAGCTGCGCCGCAAGCTGGAAACCGATCCCGCAGCGCCGCATCACATTCTCACCGTCCGCAAGGCCGGCTACCGACTCGAGAAGTAGCGGCGTTCGCACTCCCGGTGCGTTCGCGGTGGGAACGTGGTAGTGTTCTGTCCCATGAACGCTGCCAAGGCGCCGGCGCGATACAGAGTCGGCCTGGTGCAGATGGCGATGTCCGCGGATCCCGACGCCAACCTCAAGAAGGCGGTTGCAAAGATCTCCGAGGCCGCCGCGGCCGGCGCGCAGCTGGTCTGCCTGCCGGAGCTGTTCCGGACACAATACTTCGCGCAGCGGGAAGATCCCGAGCTGTTCGATCTAGCCGAGCCGGTCCCCGGGCCGAGCACGGAGGCGCTGGGTAAGGCGGCGAAGCAGGCGGGTGTCGTCGTGATCGCGCCGGTGTTCGAGCGTCGCGCCGCGGGCTTGTACCACAACAGCGCCGCCGTAATCGACGCCGACGGGCGCATGGTCGGGATCTATCGCAAGATGCACATCCCCGACGATCCCGCTTACTACGAGAAGTTCTATTTCACGCCGGGCGACCTGGGCTTCCGCGCGTTCGACACGCGCGTGGGACGGATCGGGACGCTGGTCTGCTGGGACCAGTGGTACCCCGAAGGCGCGCGCCTCACGGCGCTGCAGGGCGCCAACGTGCTGTTTTATCCGACGGCGATCGGCTGGCACCCGAAGGAGAAGGCCACGCACGGCGCCCAGCAGCTCGACGCCTGGCGTACCATCCAGCGCAGCCACGCGATCGCGAACGGTTGCTACGTCGCCGCCGTGAACCGGGTCGGCCACGAGCGACCCGCCGGCACCGACGGCGAGGGCATCGAGTTCTGGGGCTCGTCGTTTCTCGTCGATCCGTTCGGCGCCGTGGTGGCCGAGGCGCCCCGGGACCGCGAAGTGATCGTAGTGGGTGAGATCGACCTCGGGCGCATCGAGGAAGTGCGGCGCGGCTGGCCGTTTCTGCGCGACCGCCGCATCGACGCTTACGCGGGGATCGGCAGCCGCTTCCTCGACGACCGCCCGTAGTGCCCCCCCTTCCCGCCCGCGCCGACACTCCGGCCGCCCTCGGCTTCCGAATGCCCGCCGAGTGGGAGCCGCACCATGCCACGTGGCTCGGCTGGCCGCATAACGCCAGCGATTGGCCGGGCAAGTTCGCGCCGATCCCGTGGGTGTACGGCGAGATCGCGCGGGCGCTCGTCCCGGGGGAAATCGCCCGCATCCTCGTGAACTCCGCGGCACACGAGCGGCAGGCGCGGCGTCTCCTCGAGCGCATGGGCGTGGATCAAACTCGCGTGGAGTTTTTTCGTTTCCCCACCAACCGAGGCTGGACCCGCGATTTCGGCCCCCTATTCGTGCGGCGTACGAGCTCGCGGCCGGACGTGGCGATCGCGCGATTCCGCTTCAACGCCTGGGCCAAGTATCGCGACTGGAAAAAAGATGATCAGATCCCAGAGCGCGTCGCCGCGCGGCTGAAGCTGCGGCTGTTCCGCGCGCGGGTCGGCGCGCGCGACGTGGTGCTCGAGGGCGGCAGCATCGACGTGAACGGGAAGGGCACGCTCCTCACGACCGAGGAGTGTCTACTCGACCCCGCCGTCCAGGTCCGGAACCCCGGGCTCGGGCGCTCCGAGATGGAGGCGGTCCTGCGCGACCAGCTCGGCGCCACGAATGTCCTGTGGCTCGGAAGGGGTATCGCGGGCGACGACACCCACGGCCATGTCGACGACCTGTGCCGTTTCGTCAATCCCAGCACCGTCGTGCTGTGCCGCGAGACTGACCCGCACGACGCCAACTACCGCGCGCTCCAGGAAAACCGCGAGCGGCTCCAGGGGATGCGACTCGAGGACGGGTCCAAGATCGAGGTAGTGGATCTGCCGATGCCCGCGCCGCTCAGCTTCGACGGCCAGCGACTCCCCGCGAGCTATGCGAACTTCTATATCGCGAACAGGGCCGTCCTGGTGCCCACGTTCAACGACCCGAACGACCGCGTGGCACTCGGCGTGCTCGCCGAGCTGATCAAGGATCGGACAGTCGTGGGAATTCACGCGGTGGATCTGGTGTGGGGGCTTGGGACGTTGCATTGTCTGACTCAACAGGAGCCAGCAGCATGACCGCTACCACGCCGAAATTCGGTCTTTCCGCGATCGGCCAGATCTTCGTGCGGGCCAAGGATCTCGACCGCGCCGTCCGCTTCTATCGCGACACGCTTGGCATGTCGTTTCTCTTCCAGGCGCCGCCCCAAATGGCGTTTTTTCAGTGCGGCGCAACGACCGTTCTCCTCGGTGTTCCCGAGGCCCCCGAACTGGACCACCCGGCGTCGATCATTTACTACCTCGTTCCGGACATCGCGTCAGCACACGCCACGCTGCACGAGCGCGCCGTGGAGTTCATTACGGAGCCGCACCTCGTGCACCGGGCGGCGGACTACGAGCTGTGGCTGGCGGAGTTCCGCGATTCCGAGGGGAACGTGCTCGCGCTGATGGATCGGAAACGGCGCGCCTGACCGCATCGGAGCTCGGGGCTTCCGGCCCTGAGTATCGTTCGAAAGCCCTTCCGGGAGCCCCTGGCGAGTGATTCCCCGACACCGTTGCGTCATTTTCGCCGCTCTGCTGGCGGCCGCCTGCCGCGCCGGCGCACCCCGCGCGGAGCTACCACTCCCCCCGCCCGTTCCGGCGCCCGGTGACACGACCTGCACGATCGCGGCCGGTCGGGCGGTGGCGCGCGACACCATCACGTTCGCCGTCACCGACCCGGTGGACCCGGGACACGCTCCCTTGCCCCGGAACGACGCGGAGCGGCTGGTCTTCGGGCAGCTCTATGAATCGTTGATCCGGGTGGACTGCCAGGGACGTGCGCTGCCGGGGCTCGCCGCCACATGGGAGCAGGCCGCGGGAGAACGCTGGGCCTTCACGCTGCGCGACAACGCGCGCTTCTGGGACGGGGCGCCGGTGACGGCGCGCGACGTCCTCGCCTCCTGGCGGTCACACGACGCGACGCTCGCGGCGGACTTCACCGTCACGGGCGACCGCACCTTCACCGTGCCGGCATCCGCCGCCCCGTTCCAGCGGCTGGCCGACCAGGCCCTGGCGGTCACCAAGCCCGCCCCCGGGGGCAGCTGGCCGATCGGGACCGGCCGCTACTGGATGACGAGCGGCGATCCCGCGTCGCCCGACATGCTCGTGGCACAGCCGATGGCGCGCGCCGGATACCCCGTCGTGAAAGTCGCCGCCGTGCCGGCGAGCGCCGCCCGGGACGCGCTCGATGGCGAGGCGGGAGTGCTCATCACGGACGACCCGGCGGCGCTCGAGTACGCGCGGACGTTGCCCGGGTACGTCGACATCCCGCTCGAATGGAACCGGACCTACGTACTGCTCGCCCCAGGGCGGGACAAGGCGGTGGTGGGTGACCTCCGCCTGGAGAGCCTCCGCGAGGCGGTGCGCGGCGATGCCCGACCCGCCGAATGGTCGGGCCCCGGCCGCTCTTGGTTCACCGACCTCGAGCCGTGCGGCGTTTCGACGGGGCGCGACACGCTCGACGCCGCCGGGCGGCGGCGCCGCATCGTGTACAAGCAGAGCGATCGCAGCGCCGCCGACCTCGCGGCCCGGTTGGTGGGCCTAGGCGCCCTGGGCCGCGGCGCCATCGCGGCGGGCGTGCCGGCGACCGCCTTCGAATCCGCGCTCCGGGCGGGGAGCGACGCCGCGTACGTAGTCGAGCTGCGGCGGCGGGTCTACGACGTGTGTCGCGCGGCGCTCGAGCTGCCGTCGTGGATCTCCGCCGCCACCGTCGCGCCGCTGCTCGACGTCCGCTCCCATGCCGTGGTGCGGCGTGGGCTCACACGAATGACGCTCGACTGGGACGGAACGCTCCGCCTCTCCCCGCCATGACCTTTCGCGCCCGTCTCCTTCTCGGATTCGGCGCCGTGGTGCTCGTCCCTCTGACAGTGTTCGGATGGCGGATTCGTGCAGTGATGACGAACCGTGTGACCGCGGAATACCAGCAGCGGGTGGCCGCGCTCGTCTCGGTGATCCGCGCGGACCTGGATCGGCAGAGCGCGGGGATCGCGCTCCGACTCGGCGCGTTGCGAGACGCCATAGTCCAAGACAACGAGTTCCGCAGAGCCACGGTGCAGGGAGGCGACCGCAGCCACCTGCTCGACTACGCCGGTGACGCCATGCGGCTCGCCGGGCTCTCTCTCCTGCAAATCCAGGACGAGACGGGTCGCATCGTGAGCTCCGGGCACTTCCGCAACGAATACGATCAGTCGGACCCCGCGCTGCCGCGCCTCCTGGCGGCGGCGCCGGCGGGTACCGCGCTGGTGGAGGCGCGCACTGCGGAAGCGCCGTTTCTCGCGCTGGCGCGGGTCGACTCCGTGCGGGTTCGCGGTCGACTGTTCACGCTGGTGGGCGGTATGGCCGTGGACTCGACATTCCTGGCGCGGCTGACGCCCGACTCCGAGTTGACAGTGGCGGTGGCGCTCCCGTCCGACACATCCTCCGCCGTCGACCCGGCGACTCAGGTCGTGGGCGCCTTGGACGTGCCGTTCGTCACGGCAGGCGACTCGGCCCGGCTGCTGCCCGCGCGCATCGTCGTCTCGCACTCGCTCGCCTCTCTCGCCGCGCTGCGCCGCGGGGTCGCGCTGTCGTTCCTCGTAGCGGTGCTGGTGACGGGGTTGATCGCATTGCTGCTAGCCTCCTGGCTGTCGACGCGCATCAGCCGCCCGCTCACGGAGCTGGCGGCGAAAACAGCCGACGTCGACATGGACCGCCTGGACGTCGCGTTCGACAGCGACCGGCCCGACGAGATCGGTGCCCTCAGCCGCCTGCTCCGAGCCATGACGGAGCGGCTGCGCGCCGGCGCCGCGCGCCTGCGCGAGGCCGAGCGCCGCCTGGCGATGGGCGACCTCGCCCGCCAAGTGAATCACGACATCAAGAACGGACTGATCCCCATCCGCAACGTATTCCGGCATTTCGCTCAGGCCGCCGGTGAAGGCGCGGACCAGCTCGCCGCCGCGTTCCAGGATCGTCAGGCGACGGTGGAGTCGAGCATCGCGTACTTAGAGACGCTCGCGAGCAACTACGCGCGGCTCTACCCGCAGCCCGCCCGTGAGTCGTGCGATGTGAACGCGGTCGTGCGCGAGACGGTCAACCGGGTCGGCGAGACGGGCCAGGCGGACCTGCGCCTGGAGCTCGGGGAGGCTCTGCTCCCGGTCCGCACCGACCCCCTCGTCCTGCGACGCATTCTCGAGAACCTCATCGGGAACGCGGTCGACAGCCTGGCTGCGCGCGCCGGTAACGTCACCGTCTCGACCGGCGCAAACGGAGCAGCCGGCGTTCGTATCACGGTCGCGGACACCGGCAAAGGGATGACTCAAGCGGAGCTGAATCGCGCCTTCGACGACTTTTATACGACCAAGCCCGGCGGTACGGGCCTAGGGCTATCGATCGTGCGCCGCCTCGTTCTCGATGCTAATGGCACGTTGCGGGTGGAGACCGAGCCCGGCGCGGGCAGCAGGTTCATCGTCGACCTGCCGGGTGAGGGTGCGTGAGCGCCATCCTGGTGGTAGACGACGTGCCCGCCATGGCGCAGCAGTACGCGTACGACCTGAAGCGCGTGGGCGGCTATGAAGCGCTCGTCGCTCACGGCGGCCGGGAGGCGCTCGACCTGCTGGAACGCGAGGCGGTGGACTGCGTCATTCTCGACCTGGAAATGCCGGGGATGGACGGCTTCGAGGTACTCCGGGCAATGCAGCGGCGCGGCTTCCGTATTCCCGTGCTCGTGTACACGGGCACGGGCAACTACGAACGCTGCACCGAGGCGATCCGGCTCGGTGCCCGCAGCTTCATCGACAAGGCCGAGCCGATGGAGCGCGTGGTGCAGGAGGTCGAGCACGCACTGGAGCAGCAGCGTCTCGCAGGCGAGCTCGCCGCCCTGCGGGATCGCCTCGATGCCGGGCCACCCCTGGTGGGTGCGAGCCCCGCCATGCAGCAGCTCAAGGACGCGATCGGGCGCGTGGCGAAGATCCCGAGCCCGGTGCTCGTGGTGGGCGAGAGCGGTTCGGGAAAGGAGCTCGTCGCCCGGGAGCTGCACCGTCTGAGCGCGAATCCGGCCGGGCCGTTCATCGCGCTCAATGCCGCGGCCATCCCGGAGAACCTCGTGGAGGACGAGCTGTTCGGCCACGAGCGGGGAGCGTTCACAGGCGCCGGCGCACTGCGCAAGGGCGCGTTCGAGGCCGCCTCCGGTGGCACGCTGTTTCTCGACGAGATCGGGGAGCTGCCAGCCGCGGCGCAGGCGAAACTGCTGCGCGTCATCGAGCAGCGACAAATCACCCGTCTGGGTGGTAACCGCACGATCGCCGTGGCGGCGCGCGTCGTGGCCGCCACCAATCGCGACCTCGAGGCAGACGTGCGTGCCGGCCGTTTCCGCGAGGATGTCTACTTCCGGCTCAACGTCCACGTGATCCGCGTGCCCACGTTGCGCCAGCGGCTGTCGGACGTCCCGGCACTCGTCGGACATCTGCTGACGGCCACCTGCGCCCGCTTCGGCATGCGACCCAAGACCATCGCGCCGGCGGCGCTCGACTGCCTGATGCGATACGATTGGGCCCGCAACAACGTCCGAGAGCTGCGGAATGTTGTCGAGCGGATGATCATCGCGGTGGACGGCGAGGCGATCGGTGTGGACGACATCCCCGCCGACATCCGGGAAGGGACCGGCCCACAGAGGCCTCACACTGACCTTGCCCCCACCACGTTTCATGCCCTCAAGGCCGAGGCCGAGCGCCAGATCATCGTCGCGGCTCTGGAGCGCAACGACTGGCAGATCACGCTGACCGCGCAGGCGCTCGGCCTCGCCGATCATGCCAGCCTCCTCAAGATCATGCGGCGGCACAACATCAGCCGCGGGTGATACGCCAGGTCGTGAGGATCGAGCAGCCGGCAACGTCCCCGGAGTTCGCGGGTAAACCCGCGGCTCGGCGTTTGTCAGTAAACTGACACCTGCAATGCCGCTTCAGCGGTACGCGCCGAGTCGCGGCTTTAGCCGTGGACGTGTCCGCCCGAACCCATGCAACTCCGGAACCCTGTGTCCGGCCGGACACTCGACGTCCTTCCGCATCGACGCAACTGATTGATCTGCCGAGTGATGACCGACAAGTGACCGCTGGCCTCCGTCCTGCCTTACAGCGGGCCGTCCACCGCTGTTCGAACGGCGCTCCCCGAGCGCTCAACCAGGAGGAGGATCTCATGCGAAAGCACATCATCATCCCGTGCGTCATCGCCGCGTTCGTCGCCGGCGCGTGCGGGGACAGGCACTCTCAGTCGGGCGACGCGAACGCAGCCGAAGTGACGACCGTGACGCCCGAAAGCTCGAGCGTTTCAACCGCGACGGGTCCAACGTCCACACAACCCGTGTCCTTCGAAAGCGCCAACGCGGCATTTACCGAAAAGCGCTACGACGAAGCGGTGCGGTTGTTCACGACCTACACGACCGACAAGCCGGACAACGTCTGGGGCTTTTACATGCTCGGCCTGTCCGCCTGGAAGACCGGCGACCGCGACGCGGCGGTGCGCGCGTTCAAGCAGGCGCTCGAGCAGGATTCGACTCACGTGAAGAGCCGCCTGAACCTGAGCCGGGTGCTGATCGAGCAAGGTAAGGCCCAGGACGCACTTCCATACGTCGAGGGCGTGGTGACGATCGATTCAACGTCGAACGAGGCTTACCGCCTGCTCGGCCGGGTGAAGCGCGAGCTGGACGATTCCACCGGCGCGATCGAAGCATTCAAGAAAGCCATCGTACTCGACGAGCGGGACGCCTGGTCGATGAACAACCTGGCCAAGGTGTACATCGGTCAGGGTCGGTACGAGGACGCGCTCGGGCCGCTCGCCCGCGCCATCGAGATCGATTCCGCGATCGCGGCGTTCCACACCAATTTGGGGCGGGCGCTGGAGCACACCGCCGACCGGAGCCGCCTTGCGGAGGCTTTCGTGGAGCAGGTCAAGACCTGGCGGTAGTCTACACCGCCCCGATCTGCCGGCCGAGCGCGAGGATCTCTTCTCGAATTCCCTTGCGCTCGGCCAGGAGTCGCAGGAAGGCCCACCGCCGGAACACGAACAGACTGAGCGCTCGCGCGCCGCCGATGATGCGGTCCAGCCGCTCGAAGAACACGAGCGCAGCGTACGCCGTGAGCGGCGCCGCCGCGAACGCCAGCAGCCCCGCCTCTACGCCGCGCCGCCACCAAGCGGCCGCGGCGACGCCGATCCATGTGAGCGGAAACAGCAGCATGGCGGCGAGCACCTTGATGCTCGCGAGCGCGTCTTCCGCTCCCTTGGCCATCCCCGTCGCGACGAACCCGACCGCCCGGTACGCCGGATAGTGCACGACCACCCCCGCCAGCGCGGCCGGCAGGAGTAACAACAGCACCAGCGCTGCTTTGCCGACGTAGCCGGCCACGCGACCCAGCGTGAAGCGGCCGGGCGCGAGCTGGCGCGGATCGAGTCCCGCTGCAGCAAGCGCGGCCTCGTAACGGTCGATCCGGGTGGTCAGGACCGCGAATCGCTCGGGCCACTGCGCCCGCACCAGGTCGTACCCTGCCAGGAGGCGGCGTCGCAGCGTGAACTCCTCTGTGAGAGACGGGGGACTCGCCGGCACGTCGTCCTGCGCGCTGACGATGCGCTGCGCTCGGTCCACGAGCGCGTGCGCCTCAGCCTGCTCCGCCTGGAGGGTCACGGCCGCGAGCGCCTGCTCGATCAGCGCGGTCAGCTCGCGCACCGGCCCCGCGGGCGGCTCCTCGCCCGGCGCGAGCGCGACCGGCTGCACCCTGAACGGCTCCCCGAAATGCAACAGCGCGGCGCTCCGGAAGGTGCGCTTGGCCCTGTAGTAGAGTCCCGCCGGTACGATCCGGATCGGCGACGACTGCCCGAGTCCCGCGGCAGCCCCGAACGCGATGCGAGCGGCACCCGTCTTCAACGGCCGTAGCTTGGGATCCGAGTGCGACTGCCCTTCCGGGAAAATGGCGATCGCGCCGCCGCGGGCGAGCACGGCGCGCGCCGTGTCAAACGTCTCCCGGTTCTGTGACGGGTCGGAGCCCGCATCCTGGCGCCGGTATACCGGGATGGCCTCGAACGCTTGGCAGAAAAATCCGATGACCGGCATCCGGAACAGCGGCGCCTTGGCGAGCAGCGAAACGCGTCGTGGGGCGAGACACAGCAGAAATGCGGGGTCGATCAAGCCACTCGGGTGGTTCAGGACGAACATCACCGGTCCGTGTTGGGGCACGCGCTCGACCCCCGAGACTTCGATGCGGCGGAAAAAGACGCGCAGAATCAGACCGAACAGCGCCCGGAAGAACGTCCTCACGGCGACGGCTCGGCGCCGGCGCGTCCTCCCCACCACGCGGCGTACGTCCAGATGATTCCGCCCACGAGGACGGCCAACGGGATGATCAGCACCGCCTCGCCCAGCGATCGCGCATCCGACAGCAAGCCGACGAGAGACGGGGAGGGGACGTCGCCCAAGAGGTGAATGGTGAAGATGCTCAAAGCCACCGCCGTGGCCCGCATCTGCGGCGAGACGACGTTGACGATCGCCGAATTGATCGGGCCGGTGGAGGCGAACAGACACAGCTCCGCCGCGACAATTGCCGTCCAATAGACGGCCGGGTGCGGCGAGGCGAGCGCGACCAGAGTCAGCGGCGCGGCGGCGAGCGTGACGACGCCCGAGACCCAGAGATACGCCTGCCGCGACACTCTAAGAAAGTAGTCCCCGATCCAGCCCCCGGCGTATGTCCCGATGAATCCCGTGACCACCACGACTGCGCCGAATTGCACGGTGGCATGCGCCTTGGGAATGCCCCGCGTGCGCTCGAGGAACGCCGGGGTCCAGAAGGCCAGCGCACCGATCGCAAAGGTGTAGGCGGCATAGCCCAAGACCGTGAGGACATACGGGCGGTTCCGAATCAGGGCGGCATAGGCGGCGCGTGCGGCGGCGCCGAGCGACCCGGCGTGGGCTGCCGCGCCGGTACCGTCCGCGGCCTCCTGGGCGCCGCGGGGAGGGTCGTACAGCCGCAGCGCCAGCGCCGCGAGGACCAATCCTGGAACACCGGCCACGAAGAACGCCTGGCGCCACCCGAAGTACTGATCGACCAGCCCGCCCACGATGTATCCGAGGGCCGAGCCGATAGGGATCGCGGCGAAAAACACCGCGAACACCCGACCACGCCGCTCACGGGGGAAGTAATCCGCCAGGAGCGCCGGCGAGATCGTGCCGTAGGCCGCCTCACCGACGCCGACCGCGGCGCGAGCCGCAAACAGCGACGCATAGCTCGTGGCCAGGCCGGCGAGCGCCGTCGCGACGCTCCAGATCGCGACCCCAAGGGAGAGGAGACGGGGCCGGGATCGCGCATCGCCCAGCGAGCCGAACAGCGGCGCGGCGATCATGTACACGATGATGAAACCGGTCATGAGCGACCCGAGCTGCGTGTCCGAGAGCTGGAGCGCCGAATGTTTCATGCTCTCGGCAAGCGCGGCGACGATCCACCGGTCCAGGTAGTTGAACAGGTTGATCAGCGTGAGGACGGCCAGCGCCCTCCGGCCGAGGCGCGCGAACTCGGGTCCTACAGGTGGGCCTTCAGCCACGCCGTGAACAGACCGTACAGGTTTTCCCGCGTGGTGCCCCCGGCGATCGAGTGCGTCTTGTTCGGATAGATCCGCATGTCGAACTGCTTGTTCGCGGCCTCGAGGCGCTGCACCAGGCGCTCGCTGTTCTGGAAGTGCACGTTGTCGTCGCCGGTGCCATGCACCAGCAGGAAACTGCTCTTGAGACTATCGGCATAGGTCAGCGGGGCGCTCTCGTCGTAGCCCGCCGGGTTCTCGCCGGGCGTGCGCATGTAGCGCTCGGTGTAGATCGTGTCGTAGAAACGCCAATCGGTGACGGGGGCGACGGCGATCGCAGCCTTGAACACACCACCACCCAGAAACACCGTGCGCGAGGTCATGTACCCGCCGTAGCTCCACCCCCAGATGCCGATCCGATCTGCAGTGACGAACGACTGTCGGCCAAACCAGCGCGCCGCCGCAACCTGGTCGGCCGACTCGTACCGGCCGAGGTGCAGGTAGGTCATTTTCATGAACTTCGCGCCGCGGCCGCCGGTCCCGCGATTGTCCACGCTGGCGACGACGTACCCCTCCTGCGCCAGCATCTGGTGCCACAGGTACTGGGGGCCACCCCACGCGTCCGTGACGGTCTGGGAGCCCGGCCCGCCGTACACGAACATCAGCAACGGGTAGCGTTTGGCGGGGTCGAAGTCCCGCGGCTTGATGATCCAGGCGTTGAGCTCCACGCCGTCGGGCGTCGGTACCTTGAGAAACTCCGGCGCCCGGAGGCGCAGCGCGTCCACCTTGCGCACCAACGCCAGGTTGGCAGCCAACGGCCGGACGAGTGTGCCGTCGGCGCGCCGCAGGGTCTCAACCTGGGGCACGCCGGCTCGCGAATACGTGTCCACATACAGCCGGCAGGTGGGATCGAAGCTGACGCCGTGCGTGCCGGGTTCCGTCGATATCCGCGTCAGCTCTTTCCCGTCGAGACCGATCCGGAGCACCGGCCGGCCCAGCGGCCCGTCGATGGCTCCGGTGACGTACACAACCTTGGATTGCTCATCCACCCCGAGCAGCTCGAGCACGTCCCACCCGCCCGGTGTGACCCGCCGGACCAGCGAGCCGTCTCGATTGAAGAGATAGACCTGGTCATAGCCCTCCCGCTCGGACACGAGCAGGAATTGTTTCCCCCCAGCGATCCAGCGGGGCTGGTTGGCGTCGACCCATGCCGAGTCGCTATCGCTCGTGATCACCCGCGCCGCGCCGGTCGTCGCATCGGCGAGCAGCACGTCAAGCCGGTTCTGGTGGCGGTTGAGCCGCGTGAGCCAGACCTCGGTGGGCGAGTCGGCGAAATCCATCGCCGCGACGTAGATGTCCGGCTCAGTGCCGAGATCCAGCCACGACGTGCGGCCGGTCGCCACCTCGGTCACGCCGATCTTCACCGTGGAGTTTGGCGTGCCCGCCTTCGGGTAGCGCACCGGTACCAGGTTCGGGTACAGGGAATCCTGGTCGAGCAGATAGAACGGCCGGATGGCCGTCTGGTCGAGCCGCCAGAACGCAATACGCCGGCTGTCGGGGCTCCAGCGGAAAGCGTCACGCAGGTTGAGCTCCTCCTCGTACACCCAGTCCGAGGTGCCGTTGATGACGTTCTCGCTCCCGTCCTTCGTGAGCGCCGTCTCGGCGCCGGTCGCGAGGTCGGTCACATAGAGGTTGTTATCGCGAACGAAGCCGACCATCCGCCCGTCCGGCGAGAACTTGGCGAACTGCTGATAACCAGGCCGGGTGCTGACCGGTGTGAGACGCCGGCCCACGACGTCCCACACGAAGAAGGTCCCCTTGGTGTTCTGGCGCCACACACGGGCCGAGTTCGTGAACAGGAGTAGCCTTGAGCCGTCCGCGGAAAAGCGATACTCCTCGATCGTGATCGGCTTCCCGCCACCAGGCGGGACCAGATCGGCGCCCCGCACCAGCAGCTGCTTCGTCCCCGTGAGCGCGTCGATTCGGTACAAATCGGTATTGCCGGGGGCGGCTTCTTCGAGCGCAGTGTACGCCTTGCCGTCCTTCGTCCAGGCGACGTCTACTAAATCGCTCGCGTACTCGCGCGAGCCCCAAATGGCATGGACCGTGAGCGGCGGAGCCTGGACCCCCTGCGCGACCAGGGGCTGGGCGAGGAAGATGAACGCACAAAAGACGACGAGTTGGCGAGCCGCGGCTGAAACCATGATGGCACTCCCGGCGCGTGGGTTTGGGGGTGCCAAATACTACCCGCTCTTGCACATCCTGGAAGATTGGACAGACGCGCCGTTTGAGAGCACGTTTCCGGCAACCTTCCTCTTCCATCGCTGGGATGGTGCACGCTAGCCGAGCCGAACTTCCTCGCCTGTGCGCGACGCACTGGCCGAGCGGGGCCTACCGTCGGGAGGACCTCCCGGAGCGCGTGCTGCAGTTCGGGACGGGCATGCTGCTGCGCGCCCTGTGCGCGGCGTCCGTAGACGCCGCAGACTCGGCTGGGGCGTTCTCGGGCCGCATCGCCGTCATTCAGAGCACGCCGCGGGGCCAGGCGCGTGCCATGAACGCCCAGGACGGCCTATTCACACTGGTGGAGCGCGGGCTCGAGCACGGAGCGCCGGTCGAGCGGACCCGGTTGGTCGGAGCGATCTCGCGTGCGCTGCTCGCGGACGCCGAATGGCCCGCGTTGCGCGACCTGGTCGCGCGACCGGAGGTGCAGGTGATCGTGAGCAACGTGACCGAGGCGGGTTTTCGCCCGGAGGCGAGCTTCCCGGCGAGGTTGACCGATCTGCTGTACACGCGCTTCGCGCGCTTGCCGGACGGTCCGCCCATGTTCGTGATTCCCACCGAGCTGGTGGACGACAACGGGCCACGGCTCGCGGCGATGGTGGAGGCCCTGGCCGCCGGTCTCGCTCGCGGGCCTGAATTCCGCGAGTGGCTGGGGGCGCGGGTGCGGTTCTGCTCCTCGCTCGTGGATCGGATCACCACCGGCATGCCCGCCCCGGACGTGCGCGCGGCCCTCGAGCAGCGTCTCGGGTACAGCGACGCCCTCCTCACCGTCGCTGAGCCGCACGCGCTCTGGGCGATCGAGGCGGACCCCGCCGAATTGCGGGCGGCGTTTGCGATCGATGTCCTCCCCGAGTCGGTGATCTTCGCGCGCGACATCGGGTTCTACCGAAACCGCAAACTTCGGCTGTTGAACGGCGCTCACACCGCGACCGCGCCGCTCGCGCTCCTCGCGGGTGTGCGGACGGTGCGCGAGGCCACCGAGCATCCCCGTCTCGGCCCGTATATCCGTCACATCCTGTTCGAGGAGATCGTGCCGGCGACGGACTTGCCCGCCGACGCGGCACTCAGCTTCGCGGCCAGCGTGATCGACCGGTTCCGCAATCCGTGGCTGGATCACGAGTGGCGGGTGATCGCCGCGAATCAGACCGCCAAGCTGCGGGCCCGGGTGGTGCCTTCGCTCACGGGATTCGCGCGAAAGCGGGGGATGGCACCGCAGGGCTTGGCCTCGAGCCTGGCGGCCTACCTGCGCTGGGCTCGGTCGCACCCCGACGGCGACGCCGATCTGCCCCTCATCGAACGACACTGGCGGGCGGCGCATACTCCCCAAGAATTGGCCGCGAGCGCGCTAGCCGACCGGGATCTATGGGGGGTCAATCTGGCCGAGCTGCCGGGACTACTCGAGGCAACGACGCGCTGGCTGCTGTTGCTGGAGCGTGGTGCCATCCACGCCACTCTCGAGACGCTGCCCGGCTTGCCGGAGCACGCCGCCACCGGTCGAGCGTGACCGTGACCCTCGCCACGGCGCCTCACCCAGAGCTCGACCCGCTGCTCCGAAGCGGGGTGATCGCGGTCGTCCGAGTGTCGGAGCCGGTGCGGCTGGCTCCCGCGGCCCGCGCGCTGGCGGCGGGCGGCGTGGGCGCAGTGGAGGTCACCCTGACCACGCCGGGGGCGATCGACGCGATCGCCGACCTCGCTTCCGACAAGAGCCTCGCGGGATGCGTCATCGGTGCGGGCACCGTGCTCGACGAATCCGCGGCTCGCTATGTGATCGACGCTGGCGCGCGTTTTGTGGTGAGCCCGACGCTCAATCCGGGCGTGATCCGGGTGTGCCGCGACCGCGAGATCCCGTGTATGCCCGGCGCCTTCACTCCCACCGAGCTGCTCGAGGCGTGGCGCGCGGGCGCGCCGGTCGTGAAGCTGTTCCCTGCCTCGGCGGTCGCTCCCGGCTATATCCGCGACGTGCTCGCGCCCCTGCCGTTCCTCCGGCTCGTGCCCTCGGGTGGGGTGTCGCTCGAGAACGCGGGCGACTGGATTCGCGCCGGTGCCGCCGCGGTGAGCGTGGGCAGCGCGCTCGCAAGCGCCGCCCTCCTCCTGAGCGACGCAGCGACGCCGCAGCTCACCGCGCGCGCCCGTTCGTTCGTCGAGCGCGTGGCGCAGGCTCGGAGCCACGCGGGCAACGCGCCGTGACGCGGGCGGTCACCTTCGGTGAGCTGCTGTTGCGGCTCAGCCCGCCCGGCGAGGAGCGTCTGTTCGAATCGAGCGACCTCGTGACCTGCTTCGGCGGGGCGGAGGCGAACGTCGCGGTCGCTCTGAGTCATTTTGGCGTACCCTGCGACTACGTCACGCGCGTGCCCGACAATCCCATCGGGGACGCGGGCGTGGCGGCGCTCGAGCGGGAAGGCGTCGGGACGCAGTGGATCGTGCGCGGCGGCCAACGCTTGGGGATCTACTTCGTCGAGCCGGGCGCCGATCTGCGTACCATGCGCGTCGTGTACGACCGCGCGGGCTCGGCGTTGGCCCGGATCGAGCCGCAATCGCTCGACTGGCCTCGGGTGCTGACGGGGGCCGATTGGTTCCACGCTTCGGGGATCACCCCCGCCCTGGGAGACGGGCCGGCCGCCGCGCTCGCGGGCGCGATCTCGTGCGCGCGTGCCCAGGACATACCGGTCAGCTTCGACTTGAACTACCGCGAGGCGTTGTGGCGCGACCGCGACCCGGGACCGCTCGTCGAGCCCCTGGCGCGGCAGGCGACGGTCCTGATCGCCAACCCGACGGCTGTGCGAGTCATGCTCGGGATCGACGCGGACGACAGCTCGCTCGCCGGTCCCGTGTCGGCGCGGGAGCTTGCGAAGCGACTCGCCGACCGCTGCGGCGTCGCACAAGTGGCGCTTACGCGACGCGAGATCCTCGGACCCCGACGGCACGGCTGGAGCGCGGTGCTGTACGATACAGAGACCGGCACGCTCGCGCAGAGCCGGCGGCACTGCGTGGATGTGGTGGATCGGGTGGGCGGTGGCGACAGCTTCGCCGCGGGGCTCATCGCGCGCCTCGTCGCCGGGGACGCACCGGCCGAGGCGCTCGAGTTCGCCGTGGCGGCGAGCGCGCTGAAACTCACCGTGCCCGGTGACTTCAGCCGCGCCAGCGTCCGGGAAGTCCAGGAGCTGCTGCGCGCATGATCCCGAGCTTCCGCTGGTTCGGGGCCTCCGATCCGATCCCGCTCGCCCACATCCGACAGATCCCCGGTGTGACAGGGGTCGTGAGCGCGCTGTACGACGTGCCGGTGGGCGATGCCTGGAGTCGGGCGCGGCTCGGCACGCTCAAGGATCAGGTAGACGAAGCGGGACTTCGCCTGGCTGTCGTGGAGAGCATCCCGGTGCACGAGGACATCAAGCTGGGACGCCCCGGGCGCGATCGCCTCATCGAAAACTACTGCGCCAGCATCGCGAGTATGGGTGAGCTCGGCATTCCCGTGTTGTGCTACAACTTCATGCCGGTGTTCGACTGGACGCGCACCGACCTCGCCATGCGGCTGCCCGACGGGTCCACCGCGCTCGCGTACGACGACCGGGCGCTCGCCGCCATCGACCTGTCGCGCGGGACCGGAGAGCTGCCGGGATGGGCCACGGCCTACAGTCCTGCCGAGGTACAGGCCTTGTTGGCCGCCTACCGCCACGTGGACGCGGAGCAGCTCTGGGACAACCTCGGCTATTTCCTGGAGCGCGTCGTGCCGGCCGCGGAACGGGCCGGCGTGCGCCTCGCGCTCCATCCCGACGATCCCCCCTGGCCCATCTTTGGGCTGCCACGGATCATCACCAATGCGCGAGCCCTGGAGCGCTTCGTGTCGCTGGTGGACAGCCCGGCGAACGGTGTGACCTTCTGCACCGGGTCATTGGGCGCGAGCCCCGAAAACGATCTGCCGGCCATGGTGCGTCGTTTGCGCGACCGCATTCACTTCGCCCACTGCCGCAACGTTCGGATCACGGGTGAGCGCCGGTTTCACGAGACGGCCCATCCCTCGCCCTGCGGCAGCGTGGATCTGTGCGAAGTACTCCGCGCACTGAGAGACATCGGATTCGCGGGCCCGATGCGCCCCGATCACGGGCGCATGATCTGGGGCGAAACCGGCCGGCCCGGTTACGGGCTGTACGATCGGGCGCTCGGCGTAACGTACCTGCAAGGTCTATGGGAAGCGCTTTCCCGGAGCGGCACGTGAGCACCGCGGCCGCGCCTCGGCGGATCGGATACCGCTGGACGGTGTGCGCGCTGCTGTTCGCGGTGACCACCATCAATTATGTCGACCGCCAGGTGCTCGGAATCCTGGCGCCCACGCTGCAGCACGAGCTCGGGTGGTCCGAGACCACCTACGGCGACGTCGTGTCGTGGTTCAGCCTGCCGTATGCCTTCGGTTTCCTTGCGGCGGGGCGGCTGTTCGACCGGATAGGCGTGCGGCGCGGCTTCGCGGCGGCCGTCGTGGCATGGAGTCTCGCCGCCATCGCGCACGCGTTCGCCCGTACGACGGCCCTGTTTTCCGCGGCGCGCGCGCTGCTGGGCGTGGCCGAGTCGGCAAACTTCCCTGGCGCCATCAAGGCCGTCGCCGAGTGGTTCCCCAAGAAAGAGCGGGCGCTTGCGACCGGGATCTTCAACGCCGGGACAAACACCGGCGCGATACTCACACCCCTCCTCGTCCCCTGGATCGCGCTCAGGTGGGGCTGGCAGTGGGCCTTCATCGCGACGGGCTCGCTCGGATTCCTCTGGCTGCTCCTCTGGCTCGCGGTGTACCGCAGTCCCGGGTCGAATCCGCGCGTTACGAGCGACGAGCTGGCGTATATCCAGAGCGACCCGCCCGACCCCGAGAACGCCCGCGTGTCGTGGATCCGCCTGCTGGGGTACAGGCAGACGTGGGCGATCGCGGCCGGGAAATTCCTGGCCGATCCCATCTGGTGGTTCTACTTGTACTGGCTCCCAAAATTCCTGGACTCGACATACGGCATCAAGCTTGCACACGTCGCGCTCCCGTTGATCG
>WNFO01001717.1_pt1 | contig 21814 bp, 26 predicted proteins | sample 5400251 | NCBI WGS metagenome assembly WNFO01 (sample SAMN13153354, study PRJNA577476) | soil metagenome | isolation source: 100 cm saprolite under Madrone tree | place: USA:California | collected 2016-06-14
CTGTTTATCCTGCCAAAGTTCCTCGGTCAGCTTCCGTAAAAACTCCTCGGGAAGCGATGCGTGGCCTCGGGAGTTCACCAAAAAAGCATTCGTTTAGTGCGTACGGCGGTCGTCAGGGATCCCGTTCTGGAAAAAATAAGAAGGCTAGGCAGTCAGGAATGTCGTCATTTCACAGTTCTGTTCTTGCCTTGCCTCGAGAGAATGATCCTGTTCATGACGCTGAATATATCAACCGAGTCCATGGGAAAGTACCTTTGAAGGACGTCTGGGAGCAGAATCCGAAATCTCCCCTCTCAAACTTCCTTGGTCAGTTTGGTGACAATCCTCCAAAGTACCGCCATGACGAGATCTTCATACACGGCAATTCTGGGTGGAGGCAAGTATATACCGTGCCCCATTCTCGCTCTCTTCATTGATATAAGTAGAGCGACGATCGAGGTCAAGCTGGAGGGTGAGAATGACATCTTGGGTGTAGGCGATGCGATCAACAAAAAGGAGTCTGAAAAACTGGCTGCACTCTCAGCGGTTCATCAACTTAATGCACTTGGCAAGGCAGGTCACTTCTCATAATGTCATGTCTGCGTGCCTTACCTGGGTCCCCGAGCAGTTAGACGCGCCCAGGAAAAGCTCCGGGACCGCCACAAAGGCGGAAGCTGAGCCCACTAAGTTGTCTGATGGGACCATAGTCACATACGAGCGATCCCGTCAATTCATGGACTATTACTGCCGACGTTTTGGTTTTGGAAAGCCTGACATCATCTTCAACGAGCTCAAGACCCATCGTGGTCACCATCCCGTTTGGGAGGCCGTCATGTATGTTGATGGCCGTCGCATTGGGATTGGATCAGGCGCGACGAAAAAGGCCGCCCAGACCAATTGCTACATTGACGTCACGCAGTACCTCGAAAGCTGCGATCGGGCGCTCTGGGAGACCTTTTCGAAGGAAGTTGCAGAGGGCAAGGACCTTGGCATGGCGCCAAGAGTACTCTTCCAAATGAGTGAAGGTCTTGAAGACGAAATCCAGGATCTGTGTGCTGATATTCGAAAGAGTACTATCTATCGGAATCGCCCCTCAGTTTCGACCAATCTCTTTACCACGGTGACATTGTCTAATCTACGACGCCATCACACATCATATTCGTCCCTGTCTTCCGAATCGCATGCTACCAAATCCCTACGCCTATCGGAGCAGAGGCAACGCTACCTCACGAATCCCTCGCTAGAAACCATGCGCTCTACGCGCAACTCGCTACCTGTCTACTCCAGTGCCGCAGACATCCTGAGTCACATTCGAGAGAACGAAGTCATTATCTGTATGGCAGCTACTGGCTCGGGAAAGACGACCCAAATCCCACAGCTCATCCTCGATGACTATATTTCGCAAGGCAGTGGCGCCTCGTGTAATATAATCTGTACTCAACCGCGCCGCCTCGCGGCCATCAGCGTGGCCGAACGCGTCGCCAAGGAAAGAGGTGAAAAGGTTGGCAGAGGTTCAATTGGCTATCAAGTCCGCTTTGAAGCAAAGCTACCGGAACCTCACGGTTCAATTACATTTTGCACCACGGGAATCTTTCTGAAGCGCATGCAGTCTGCTTTGCAAGAGAACGGACCCCAGGGTTACCTCGACGATGTCACTCACGTGGTCGTTGACGAAGTTCACGAGCGAGATGTTGACACCGATCTTCTCCTAGTCGTATTGAAACGACTACTGGCGGATCGCAAGGCCAAAGGGAAGCCTCTTAAGGTCGTTCTGATGAGCGCAACAATAGATCCTACTCTGTTCCAACAATACTTTTCAGACGAACTAGGCCAACCGGCGAAGGTCATCGAAGTTCCTGGACGGTCTTTCCCTGTGGAACAACACTTTCTGGATGACTTCATTGCAGACATGACTTCCGACCCTCACGCACCTCCAGTTTTCTCGGAAGAGAGCGTCTCTAAGTATATTCACCGAGAGCTCGGCCCTAATACTCCTTCATCGCTCGCCCGTTATCTACAACCCACAGCGGCGAAGCGATCCGTTGCCGAAACCGAGGGAACTCGTGAAGAAGACCTTGAACTCCCGTACCCTTTGATTGCTCTTGCCATTTGCCACGTTCTCCAGAAATCTGACGACGGGCATGTTCTCGTATTCCTTCCGGGGTGGGATGAGATTCAAGCATTAAATCGGCAGCTCCAAGAACGTAAGCTCAGCCTCCCCTTAAACGACCCCATCCGATATTCGATTCATATACTCCACTCTTCCGTCCCCGTCGCCGAACAGCAACTGATCTTCGACCCGCCACCGTCTGGCATCCGCCGCATCATCCTGTCTACAAACATCGCCGAGACGTCCGTGACCATTCCCGATGTTGTCTACGTTGTGGATACAGCGAAGGTCAAAGAGCAGCGGTATGATCCTACTCGCCACATGTCATCCCTAGTCTCCGCGTGGGTTGGTTCGTCCAACCTGAAACAGCGTGCCGGACGTGCCGGACGGCACCGCCCCGGAGAGTACTTCGGCATTCTCGGTCGCAGGAGGGTAGAGAGTTTGCACCCCTACCAGGTCGTGGAGATGAAGCGTGTGGACTTGACTAACGTAGTAATGCATGTCAAAGCCTTAGACTTCCCGGGGATGGCTGTGGAGGAGGTCTTGGCTGCTGCCATCGAACCCCCAGCGCAGGATCGGATCAAGGCGGCCATGACAGACCTGCAGATGGTTGGAGCCATTGATGACGAGCAGAACTTGACCCCTCTGGGCCGAGTGCTGCTCCAGTTGCCGGTTGATGTTCAGGTTGGCCGTCTTGTGCTTTATGGCAGCTTCTTCCGGTGCCTCGATCAAGCGCTGACCCTCGCAGCCCTCATGACCAATCGAGAACCCTTTGTTTCACCAATTCATCTCAAGGCCGAAGCTGCTGCTGCTAAAAACAGCTGGACCCTTAATGAATTCCGATCTGATTCCCTCGCTGCGCTGCGCGCATACAACGCGTGGTGGGCTATGCAGAGTCGAGGTGAATATGCCTCCGCCAATAGGTTCTGCTCAGATAACTTCCTTTCAAAACCCACATTATGCATGATTGACCGGATCAAGAAACAACTAATGACATCACTGCACCATGCCGGGGTCCTCGATATCTCTGCGGGTGGGCGAGTTGAGCCGTTGGGGAGGGGAGGGTCTATCACGGTGCCTCCTGAGCTGAATGTCAACGGCGAATCACTACCGTTGCTGGCTGCGCTCATAGCCATTGCCTCGCAGCCTAAGTTCGCAATTCGCACTGGTGAAAGCACTTACCGGACAATGCTGGATAAGGTGAGTTACATCCGATGTTGAAGATGAGTGGCAAACCTGTACCCTTCACAGACCACGTTAATACGCTCCTCCAGCGTAAACAACCGCAAGCGAGATATTTCTACCATCTCTCAAGAGGGTAAAGTCATCGACAAGCAGATCATTGCCTATGGCGAGAAGCATCAAAATATTTCCACGGCCGGTTCATCTACCAATGCCCCGATGTTTTTGACCACGACGACAAAATTGGACCCCATGACATTTGTGCTTTTTGGTGCATACCGAATCGCTGTCACAGCTCAGGGTCTGGAATGTGACGAATGGTTGCCTATTGTCGGCAACATCTATGCTCTGGATGACATTCAAAAGCTCAAGGTTATGATGGAAGCATGTGTATCCAGAGTCTTTGAAGGACTTGCAATGCAAAGGACTCGGTTTTCCCATCGTATTGTGGCTGTCTCTCCACGCGATGAAGAGGAGTCTGGGGATGAGGAGGAAGCTAGAGAGAGCCACAAAACTTATTCTCTTTCGACGGAGGAAGTAAAGGAATTTGATCATCTTACCAGAGGCATCGTCAGTATTTTGAATCACTATGCTGAAGAAAGGATGGAGGTACAGTCGAGGGCCAACTCGAGACCAGCCACACCGATGGATTCGCCGAGTTATGTCAACGCCAAACTTCCATCGCTCGGCACCAGGTCGGGCACTTCTACGCCGTATGTCGTGCGTTCTGCCTATAACTCTCGTCCGGGAACTCCCAGTCGATTATCACGCCCATTCTAATTATGTTTTATGTTGTGTGCTTGGTACTATGCTGTAATTGTAATCTTAACCTAAAGTTCCTCTGTCTGTATCTGTAGCACGTGCCTTCCGTTAGACACGCCGTCCCTTGGATCGCTACTACACCTTGCTCGACGCCCTCCATCCGCATTCCTTTCTCCATTTCGGCAACACTTTTTTACTCGCACAAAATGGCGACCAACATGCGAGGGCTCACGCAAGTAGGGTGACCCCTTGTGTTGCACATCCTCTGCTGATAGACTCAGCTAGTTTATTGCGGATATTCGCGGATTAAAGGTTCGTGAAATGATAACTCAACCCGAACGAAGTTACCAGTTGAACACCATGCGGATCAGACGGCAATTTGGATGGCTACCAGAAGAAAAAGTGAGCGTGTCGCCTGTTCACCCTGCGACCATGTATTCAACTCACGCTGTTCGCCCGTAGATATGTCGCGAAGGTGCTATACACGTACATTTTGGGCTACAAAGTGGACATTGGACATATGGAAGCGGTCAATTTGATTTCGAGCCCCAAATACAGCGAGAAACAAATCGTGTGTTCTCGTCCGCCCGCGATGAGAGTGTTCCAGGTGTCTCATCTGTCACCCTTCATCAGGGATACCTTGCAGTGACACTGCTGATGCACGAGAACTCCGACTTCCTTCGACTGGTCGTAAACTCTATCCGGAAGGACCTGGATGAGAACAACGAGATTAACAACTGCTTGGCTCTTCACGCTATTGCCAATGTTGGCGGAACGGAGATGGCGGAAGCGTTATGTGAGGACGTTCATAGGTTATTAATATCACCGTATGTTTTAGTTCGATTGTGCCTGAATGCCGTTGTCCACTGACCACGACGCAGGACGTCGCAGAGCATGGTGAAGAAGAAGGCGGCTTTAACGTTGCTCAGATTGTACCGCAAGCACGCGGACGTGATTCCCGCTGCAGAGTGGGCACTTCGCATTGTCTCGATTATGGATGATACGGATCTGGTAGGGCAAGAATTTATCGAGCTCGCGCCGTCTTCACATCTATCTCTAGGGGGTAGTCCTGTGTGTTACGACGCTGATACTGGCGCTTGCACAAGACCACCTAGAGCCGTACGCAGTTTGCTATCAAAAGGCGGTGGACCGTCTGCATCGGGTAAGTTACATGTCCTATCTTCCGCGACCCTACTCCTCATGGCGTTTGCAGCTAGTTGTTGAGCACGAATACTCAGCAACATACGCGTATTACAAAGTGCCTCCACCCTGGCTTCAAGTGAAATTGTTGAAGTTATTGCAATACTATCCCCCTTCAGGTAGTTTTCGGCATATGTTAGACCTGACACAATTTCTGATGAAACGTTACTTAGATGATCCAGCCATCCGGTCTACCCTGCTTCAGGTCCTGGACACAATCATGAAAAACAGTGCTGAACAGACGCGAAACATGCAACATAATAACGCGCAGCGAGCTGTCCTTTTTGAGGCTATCGGCCTTGCGATCCACATAGATTCCAGTTCACCGCTTGTTAGCACTGCTGCAGTTCTCCTCGCACGGTTTATCTCTTCCAAGGAGACGAACGTCCGCTATCTCGGCCTCGACACGCTTGCTCACCTCGCAGCGCGGGCGGACTCCCTCGAACACATCAAGGCGCATCAGGCCCATGTCATTTCGTCACTTCGCGATCGCGACATTTCCGTTCGGCGGAGAGCGTTGGATCTACTCTATAGCATGTGCGACGTCGACAATTCTGAGGTCATTGTTGGGGAGTTGCTTCAATATCTGAAGGTGGCCGATTACGCTCTCCGCGAAGAGATGGTGTTGAAAATCGCCGTCTTGACGGAGAAATACGCTAGTTCATACCGATGGTATGTCGATACTATCCTCGAACTCATTAGCGCAGCGGGAGATCATGTTGGGGACGAGGTCTGGTATCGCGTGGTCCAAATTATCACAAATACCGAGGACCTACAAGCATACGCAGCCCGCGTTGTCTTCCAACGGCTCAAATCACCCGCCGCTCATGAGAGTCTTGTTAAAGTTGGTGGTATGTCCGAACTCCGACCTAGTCTCTGTGGTATTTTGACAACCCTTCTAGGCTATGTTCTTGGAGAATATGGCCATCTCGTCGCGGACGAAGACGGCCATAGCCCAATCGAGCAGCTACGAGTTTTACACACGAAGTCTCAATTCTGTACTGCGCCTACCCGAGCTCTTCTACTCACGACGTATATCAAATGGGTTAACGTGTTTCCGGAAATCAAGCCTCAATTAATCAATATTTTCGAGCGATACCGGCATGTTCTCGATTCTGAGCTCCAACAACGGGCTTGCGAGTTCTACGCATTGGCTTCGCGACCCGACGACGACGAACTCCTTCAGAACGTCTGCGAAGAAATCCCCCCATTCCCGGCGCGTGAGAGCGCATTACTCTCACGCCTGAATAAAAAACATGGGGCCTCGGAGGACAAGCGGACGTGGGTACATGGAGGAAAGGACGTCAACCAAGATCGCGAGACCAAGGCCAGGCGGAGTATGACAGCTGACAGGCCAACGAATGGATCTGTGGCCCCGGCTGGTACTGGCGCTTTGGATATCATGACGTCGCTTCAGGGTCTTGATCTTTCTGGACCCTCGAGTGGAGTAAGCCAACCACCATCGGCTGTCTTATCGAACCCCACCCTTGCTCCACATCTTGCGGTCGGCCCAAACGTAGATCGCTGGTTCGAGAAGCTCACATACACCAACGAAGGCGTTCTCTACGAAGATATCCAGATCCAAGTCGGCATCAAGTCGCGATATCAAGCTCATATAGGTCAATTAGCGGTCTATATGGGGAACAAGATCTCTGCCCCGTTGACGGGCTTTACTACCAAGGTTGACGTGGATGATCCGGAGGCCTTGTCTATTACTTTTGCCAAGATGCCTGCCCCTATGGTTGGTCCACGATCACAATCACAGCAAATCCTTCACGTCGAGTGTAAAAAGGTATTCACGACACCACCCATTATGACAATATCTTTCCTCGCTGGCTCGCATCAAACTATCGCCTTACGGCTTCCAGTTGTCCTTACCAAGTTTATCGAACCAGTAGTTTTGGGCGCCGCCGATTTCTTCGAGAGGTGGAAACTCATCGGCGGCCCACCACGCGAAGCGCAAAGCATCTTTCCCATTAGCCTCAGTAAAAGTGGGGAACTCAACCATGATCGACACAAAGAAGTTATCTCAGGCCAAAAACTCAGCATACTTTCTGATGTTGATCCAAATCTGAACAACCTTGTCGGTGCTGGGATCCTTCATGCGTCTACCGATGGGAAGGTTGGCTGCTTATTTCGATTGGAACCCAACCGCGAGGCCAAAGTACGTGATCGACCATCAGCGAGTTTCTCAGAATTGAGGTCTTCTAATTTACAGCTTTGCCGGATCACCGTTCGGAGTACCTCGGAAGACGTAGTAGGGGAAGTCCAAAGGCTCATTCAGAAGCCGCTTTCCACAGATGCTGCGCCATGACATTCCTACAGAACATATACTCTATAGTACTCACACATATCTCCATGGTACATATTACAATATCCCATTACAACAGCAGAGGAAAAACTCTGTAAGATAAGGATAAGTTGGGTCGGAGTAGGCTCATTTCCGGTTCAATATATTACGTAAGAACCCCTTCTTCGCGTTCCGCGGGCGCACTGCTTCGACTGTCGTATCCGTTCCTCCAGAACCAGTATCGCGAAGGTTGGGGATCGAGTCTGTCGAAATGGAACGAGGGTGAGACGCCTGTCTTCTACTCATACGCCAACTGTCGTCATGGTCCTCCTTGGACGCCTCCGGCCCCGGTTCTCCTGACGTATCCAATTCAGATCGGGATAGAGGGTACTCTTGCGAGTACCGACTGCCAGTAACGGTGTGCAATGCGGAATCTGACATTGCACCAGATGGCGCGGTTTTGGGCCGCGAATGTAAGGAAGAGGTCCGGGACTTGGTTGGGAGTGAAGATGGTAGTTCCTCAGTGGGACCATGGCTACTTGTTGTGGGAGAACGACTGAGTTCGGCAGAAGGAAATAAATGAGCGACGGATTCCCCTCCACCACGCAGCACGGCTTGGCGGCTAACATAATATAACGCATGTCTCTCAACGTCCCGACATCGGTTATATAAGTCCGCAATAGCTGGATCGTCGGGTGCATTACGTGAATGTCGAACAATCGCGGATGTGATGATGGCGAGGTGTCTTGGGATGTCCAGAAAATGCTGCTCGTGTGGGATCAACTCTCTTTGTAGATCGGGCATGGCCCGTTTTCTCTCATGAAGAGCTCTGACCGCACGACTCCGGACATGCGTCTCTGATGGTGGTTGGGAAGAGTCCTCTGGGCCTGGTGTGGATACTACGAGGATGTAATCCAGCATCTCCGGTAATTTTTCCTCCAGGAAGGACTTGACCCCGCGCATGTACTCTTCTTTCTGGAGCGTCTATCCAAGCCTGGTTAGAATTATAATTATATAGACGAGAGGATACATCAAACACACCGTATTCAGGTTAGCGAGACTTTGAATCACCTTTGCGATCAAAGTAAGGCTTCGTTGGACGGGCAGATCGGGGAGTCCTGAAACTTCGTTCTCAAACTGACATCCCTTCCTGAGCATCGAAACATACCAGAGTATAGGCCAAAGAGATGCGGATTAAGGATAGCTGGGACAATGAACCGGAGAAAACAGAACGCCGAGACACTTTGCCATGGCAGGTCGTTCTTGGTGTCCGTGTTGTGCCCATTAGGGTATCGTTCCTCCACCAGCTGCCGAATGTATTTGAACAATTGGCGCATCTCACTAGCTGACTGTTAGGTAACGTGCAGCGATGCAAAGAGTGAAACTTACTCGGGACACTGCTGCCGCACAGCATACATCTGCTCCCAAATTTCTCTACACCAGTAGACAAGGAGGTCGACATTGCGCTCAACATCCTTTGGTCCTTTCGCATTTCGAAGGGGATCAACCTCAATGGATACGTTGTCAAGGCACAGTCGACGGATGGTAGCGCCGACGCTGGCTTCCAGAAAGCTTTTCCCATACCATCCCATCAACGATTCAATAGTCCTAGTGAGGACAGTATTCCCGCGAAACAGAGTCTGGTGCGCTGATCGATCGTGAGTCTTTACATAGGGCCTGTCAAAGGAAATTGTTGACTCACAACTCGGTGTTCCTTCAACCTCGCGACCAGCCATTTCAAAGACATTAGAGAGTAGAATGTTCTTGGCAACGGCTATCGAGACTAATTGGCTGGACGCTTCTCTAATCTTGAACTTAGCATCAAAGTCGACCATCCAGTCCAGATAATTCCGTCGGTCGAGCGTCTATATTGAATGTAAATCAGTTGCCAGCCATACCCTTGAACGCATACGTACATCCATCACTTTGGAGTACTTGGAGTAAGGTAACACGATTTCCCTGGGTCGTCATTCAACAAAGGCGAACGCGAAGATTTCGAAGAAATGACTGACTCATCGAGTCTAAGTTTCAATCTTAGTAGGCCAGCCTGGGTGCTTGCTGTTGTGGCACCACCACTTAGCACAGGGAACCAGCCCTCCACGGGCTCGCCACGCCGAAAGTTTGTCAGTGTGATGTAGACAGTACCGATAACGGATGGTTTCTGCAGTTTCTTCTCACGCCAGACGACGACGGCCAACTTTTCAAACGGAGGTAGGTCAGTGAACAGAAAGGTCTCGTGCCAGTCCGGTGAGCCCGTGCTCCTTTTGACAACAGTTCGGCCAGAGAGCACGCTGTTGAAGTAGACTTCACAGAACAGATCCAAGTCCACGGCATCCGCGTCACCACGCCCTTCTGAATCATTGGTCGTGCCAGCGCTAGAAGTAGGGTCGAGGGAGCGAAGAACTCCGATGTTCCGCCCTTGGAAGCAAGTCAGTTCGACCTGCCTCCAGATTCGATATGTCCCTCCCGAGTGTGTACGCGACCTGCCGTATATTTCCGGAGTTGCGTATGAACGAAGAAGTGCCATCCACGTATACATAGCTTCTGAAGAAGGAAACGCAAAGTAAAGGGGTTCAGTACTGTGAGTCGCGCTCCATCTCTGATTTCTGCATAATATGTTGTTAGAACGCAACTGCAATACGAAGTCATGGCAACGTCTCACGCAGAACAGTGTATCCCAAGGCAATTCTTTCGAAAAAAGAGGGACTGGTCCGCGGGACGAATATCGGTATGCAGCAGCAGGTGTAAATGAACAGATTGAAACAATATTGCTTCCTACAGGACAGCATTGGACCTTCAATCTGCAAAGAGAGAGGAAAAACTGACCTCAAGGTAAACTTTCAACACACATCCCTCCTCTTCCTCCGAAATACAACATGTAGCCTGTCTCCATTGATCACTGGTGGTCGGGCGAGAGGCGAGGCTAAACCAGCTCGTCTTTTCTATGGTAGCGCATGAATCCCCGAGCACTGCACTGGGATTGTGCCTGTCCGCGTACCTTTAACCTTCCTTTGGTTATCGTCACCGAGCACGGACAAACCTCTCGAGGAGGACTCTCTCTTCTCAGCTTTCTTCCGCGGGTTGGGCTGTTTCGTGAACAACAGATGGGGAAGTACGTCGTGACAAGTTGAGTGAGAGGTACCTTTCGCAGGGCAGCAGCCGCCTGATTGGAAATATACACATCGACGGGGAGAAAAAATTCTCGTGGAGGTGCAGAGCGTCTGGGCTGGGCATGGGTCCGGTTCTCTGGCATGGTATCGTGCTTGGAACGTGCTGAGACACAAGTAGGACTGTGTTCCCATGGAGGACCTCTGGGCAACGGCAACGACCTGGGAACAGGATAACCACGACATCTCACGTAATCAGTTCAACATTAACCCCCCGAGTTTGCAAACAAGACATCAATTCAGAGTACCTAGAGGGTAACACATCTAGCGTCATAAAGAACTACTATCTGCCACGAGAGCCTGGTGAGAAACGAGTGGATAGGCTATCAGAGATAGCCGCTTTGACCGATTAATCTTGTTAGTGTATGTCCACAGTTCAGCTAACTATGGTGGTATATCAATCAAGTAAGGATAAAAAATGGAGCCCCTGCCGACGACCCGTGCGTCCATTCGCGTGTACCTTTTCTCTATGAGCGTCCTTAATCTTTTTTGAACCTGCGTTCAACAACGCCATTAGCCGTGGGTCAGAAGCAAACATCGAAGTGAACTCACGCATTGCCATTTGCGTGTCCGTTAGTAATTGGCTTCTTTCCGCGAGCTGGCTTCTTGTACGTATCGATATAGAACTTGATAAAGAGCAGAAGATAGCTGGATAGTAACGCGCAACCAAAGACAGCAGCCGACTCAGATCCATGGCAGCTGCCAAGTGACGGAAGTTCAGGCCAATAGGTGCTGGTGAAATAGGAATAGGCTGGAGAAGTAGTCACATTAGATAGATTGCTACATCAAAAACCGTTAGACTCACTCCCGAAATAGACAAGATGCAGGTCGACGATGAACTGGATGATCTGCATAGTAGTCAAGTACTTCTTCCACTGAAGAATATAGAGTTAGCATATGTCACTACCTGCCGGGGCAGGCATAATTGCAAGGCAAGCTACTCACCCATATCTTCGCGCCACCCGCAGTCGCGTAATAGTAGTAGTCTGTGGTGGGCCATAAGAAAAGGCTCGTGGACAAGGTAGCGCACCACCTACACATAAGGACATGAACGGCTAAGTTCTGCGTGATGACGGACCAGGACTATCAGGATTGCGATCAGAAGAGATGTAGAATGAGTAGGGACGAGGATTACAATGCTTGTCTTCCCATTGAGTTGAGTGAAGCAAAGGAAGGCTGTCGCAGAATGATGATACACGTGCAAGAAGGCTGGAAACGTATCAATAGGCCGTCAGCACGTCAGGTACCAACACAGCTACAGACCTAACGGCTTTTTCTTCAGTGCGAGGAAAACCGTGTCGAGTAGCTCAACGTATTTGATGTAGTAATTAATGATATAATACAGTTCTATGCGCTGCATACAGATGGTTCGGTTGCTGGGATCACGAGAATGAGATGTCACTGACCTCAGTCCATGCCCCGGCGTTACACAGCGCGTAAAAAACCCCATGCCGCCAGTAGATGGGTATAATCTCCTCCAGCATGAGCATGAGGAGAAGTGCACTACCGGAACTGAGAATAACATTGTGAAGTTGGAAGAGGAAAGTGAGCTTTTGGGGTTGACGTGTCTTCATAATCTCGCGAATACCAAAAATAGTAGCGAGGTAGCCGGCAAGGATGCCTATCACGACCGGCTGGGTCGAGAGAGGAGTGGCGCCACGGACATAATGTGTGAGGTGGTAGGGAATCTGAGGGAGGGGGACGTGGGTGAGGATGAAGTCGGCGAGGGGAGCCATGCGGGAGAATGAGAAAAGTACGAGAAAAGAAACAGGACAGCGCTCGCCGCTCAGTGTCCGGCCAATCCGGCCAAAAAGTGCCTACTATAAGCGGAAATGGAAATTTATTATTCTATGACTAACGTGACTTAGGGTTCCAATTCCAATTCGGCAATCTCTATGTGACAACCAAAGCAGGCCCTCCTTCCGACTCGACCAGGAGAACTTGCTCGCTGTCAAATCGCCGCCTAAGTATCCCCGACCAGTCTTCGGCTGAAAACTCACCGAACCCCCATTTTCATTTTCGTGTAAGCATCATGAGCCGAAAGTTGAATTGCATTCATGTCCAGACGTGAGTGGCACGCACAAATTAAGCACAATGGCCCGGGTGAATTGGACGGCATGAGCTTGTACGAGGCCCGGACCTAGATTCAGAAAACGCCAAAGCCGTGAGTCAGTCCACGATCGTCGTCCAATATTCTCCGTACCCCAGATTCACGCAAAGAATTGACAAGATCGTGGATGAAGTGTAAAGACCGAGATCGCAGAGTGTTAAGGTCGTGAAGGTCAATGCCTAGTCATGTCCGTGTCAACAATGTGCGGCAATACTGAATGCCATTCCTACAAATATCGGATGATGGAGACCATGTTGGCACTGTACAATATAGCCTCACAGAGTCCTCATGCGTCGAAGTAAGCAATCTATCATCGGGTATTAAAATACAAACAAGCGTCCGTCAAACCGTTGTATACGTACTCTGTGATGGGCTTCAAGGCATCTCGGACGTTGCCCAGCTGTCCGAGGAATAGAAGAATCAGTCACACGACTACTCGAATGAGTGCCTTCAGAATTCAGACCTCGTTTACGCTAATGGCTGCTTCACGAACGTCTGCAGCACCGGACACTGGTTGCGAGGGTAAAGACAACATTGGAAGGGATGAGAGAGGGGAGAGGGTTAACCTGAGAAAAAAGGTGGCTTTTCACCTAAAGAACACGAGACTAGTCCGCTGATTTTTCACGGACTCTGCCGATCTGTCACCAATGTGAGGTACGACTGCTGGTTGGATCATGTCAGGTACGGGCGGCAGTGGGGCGGCACATGCTCACACTTCCCAGAATGCTTCCCTGTTTAGGCCTTGAGAAGTGTCCCGTAGAAAAAAAAACGAAGAAGTGAATTGATAGAACCTCGAAACATCCAATGGGCGACCGGATCTTGGCAGAAGTTGAAAGCATCCGCTGTCTGCCGGAGAGCAGATAAAGCTAGCATTATGTAATCAAGGGTAACCACACACGAGGGTGTGCCATTCAATGACGTACCCCGGGGTCGCAAACGCTCACTCCTCGCCTTCTTCCATCACTCGCCTCAATCGCTACAAGGCGCGTGTTTGCCTAGAAATCGCGTTTCCACACATCGTCGCGTAAACCCTGACTCTCACTTCCGGACCAATCAAGACTACGACCACGGCCATACCTGCTGACCATGTCACGTTCAGGATGGTTTACCAACCCCCTAAAGGAACTCCTCGGTTTTGTGCGCGCTCATACCTCATTGAATAGCCTGATTCTTATCATGTGCTCAGGTGTTCAGTCACTTCCTTGCTCCGTATGTTGAAAACTTGGATATGGGCCTAGTCAACCTTGGTATTGTCAAGGGTGAGTCAATACTGCCTCTAGTAATGTCTACGCCTTAACATCTTATGTTTGTCAGGACAAGTGACATTGGGAAAACTTCGGATTAAGAAAGGTGTCCTGGACTGGCTCCGGCTACCGATCGATGTTTCTGAAGGTGTGTATTGTCCCTATCGCCGTGGAGCATTTTGTTAATGTGGAAGGGTAGGCCATTTGGGAAAGTTTTCCTTGTCTTTGCATTGGTTTAACTTGGGAAATCAACCTGTTCAAGTACTGGTTGAAGACCTCTACATCCTTGTTGTTCCGCGTAAGGGATATGATCAAGATCCTGACGAACTCGAGCGCCGCATACAGGAAGCAAAACTAGAACGGCTTCACAATGCTGAGGTCTTTCAAACACAAGCGGCCGGTGTCAAAGGTACGAACCACTGCTTGTATATGTTCGTAACGAACTCAAGGGCGTTCAAGGTACCGATAACAGCGTTGAAAGTCAAGGCTTTGTTGCATCACTGCTCGGAAAACTTCTTAACAACATCCAAGTAACTATTAAGAATGTGCACATCCGATACGAGGATAACATCAGTGTTCCAGGTGTACGTCCACGAGCGGAAAATGCAAGGTGATAGTGTTTGACCATCAATTTTTTTTTATAGCATCCATTCGCAGTGGGCGTCACGTTGTCCAGCTTTTCGGCTGTTTCGGTAGATGGGAACTGGGAACCTGCTTTTATCGAAGGAGGCAGTAAGACCGTGCACAAGGTGAGTTAGCTTATTGATTCTTCGTCACCTCTCAACGCCGCTGTAGTTGGCGAAGTTGGAATCTTTGGCCGCATATTTTGACACAGACGCCCAAAGTGTAGCCGGGCTCTCTTATGAGACCACTATGGAACGGTTCTCATCAATGGTTCCGTATTACAATTTGATTCTCATTGCCCGGGTCATAACGAGATTGTTCAGATCGCACGAGAAGGGGCACCACAAGATCATCAATTTATTCTCAAGCCAGTTTCCGGAGAAGGACGGGTGAGACAAATTTGTACCAAGACGGGGGTATATTCAATAGTGTGATAGGTTATCTTGAGGAACAACGCAAAGAAGGATGCTCCCCGATTTGACATTCAACTCCTCTTTCCCGAAATCGGGGTACTTCTTGACGATCACCAATACAGGGACATGATCTCCTTATTCGAGACCATTCACCTGTTGAGACGAAAATTGCGAGTACGCGTGTTCACGAACTCGTTATTTGTCGTGGCACCAACCAGTAATAACGCAGTATGCGAAATATCGATCTCCAGAAGAACTTTGGGAAAATCGCCCACGCGCACTCCTTACATTTGCCGGGAATGCCATACTGGATAGTGTTCGTGAGCGGAGGCGCAGGTGGACGTGGGCCTTTTTTGCTGACCGTCGCGATGACCGTCGCCAATATGTCAAGCTCTTCAAAAAGAAGCAACTGAATACCACTACCAACGAGGTGCGTGTTCGTTATCTCCTCGGATCTTGCATTTACGTGATCTCAGGAATTGTCTGAGCTGGAGGCTTTGGAGAAAAAACTCTTATATGAAGACATTCGGTTCTACAGGTCAATCTCACGATCGGAACTTAGAAAAGATGGCACGCTGCAGAATCAAGTTGAGGAAGAGAAGAAGCGGGAGGCATCGCAGGCTTCCGGTTGGACAAGCTGGCTTCCAGGCTGGGGTTCTTCGAGCGCAAATACACCTACGCAGTCACCGCAAGAATCACCATTCAGCAATATGACCGAACAACAAAGAAGAGAGTTATACGAAGTTCTTGACTACGATGAGAAGGCAGCGATTGCCGACTCATTCGAACTGCCGAAAGATGCTCTCAAGGCCAGGATTCAAGCAGAGCTTAAGAGGGGTTCATTCGCTCTGAAAACGGACCCCCACGGCGTTGCAAAGGAGATTATCTCCGTCGTTTTTGACGAATTTCATGCAACAGGCATTCAACGGCGGGATAATTTGGAGGTTTTGACCTCTCTGGGCGGATTGAGCGTGTACGACGGTACCGCAAGGGATACACTGTTCCCTCAGATAGTCCACGTCAAGCAGGACTCGTCCGCCATACGCAGCGCAACAGATCATGATCCAAAGGATCCATTTTTCTTTATGAAATTCGAGAACAATCCACTTGACGACCGAGCTGACACCGCGCTTACACTCCGAATGAGACATATGGAAGTCGTGTATCACAGGGGTTATGTAGAGGCCATTTACAAATTCTTCAAGCCTCCTGGAGATCGGCTTGAATCCGTGGAAGCATTACTTGTGAATGTGATCCCCTCTATTATCTGCCCAGCCACTTATGTTATTGACAGACCGCGGCGGGTGGAGCTATTGAAGGTTTCCGCAAGGAAACACGAGCTGGTCTTGAGCATGCGTTGGAAGCCCACAAAACGGTTGATTTACAAGTGGATATGAACGCGCCTATCATCATCATACCAGAAAGGTGAAGGCGTTCACATCGTTTTTATCCATCGTCTAAGACCTTGCAGTATAACCAAACCCAAGTGTACACACCTTCTCATTGACGCCGGTCACATCTCAATTGAAAGTGACCTAGCGAGTAAAGATGCCATCCGCCAGATTCAACTTAAGCGGTCCCAACAGTATTCAGATGATGACTATGCGAGACTCGAGTCTCTTATGTATGATAAGTTGGACCTCAAGCTCGAGGATGCGCAGGTTGAAAACCTTCTTTTGAAATAATTACGACTCTGCTAATGTTCGTTGCAGTTCATCCTGGGAGGAGATCTGCAGTCTTGCAGAAATGCTTTAAGCTCGCGCGATGACTCGTCCCTTCATCTTATCGAACGAATCAACATCGACTTGCAGGTCCAGAACTCCATCGTGCCGAGCGTTGTCAATTTGGCTCGCTTCAAGATATCTGGGAAGTTGCCTGCATTGCAGCTGAACTTCTCCGACTCGAAATACCACTCAATTTTACGTCTTATCGACGTCACCATTCCGAAATTTGACAATGGAGATACTTCTGCCATCGATTCGACTGAGGTCATGTCATATAGCTATCAGTTGTCGTCGGGATTTTTCGATCTTCCTGGAGCTGAGTACAATGTCGACGAAGATGACGACGGTGACTATGAAAGCGCGGAAGATGAACACTCCACAGATGAAAAGAGTCGCGAGGTGCGTGTGCCCCTGGCCGAATAATGCGTCATAATTCTTATTTTCGAACTAGGGTTTGGCGTTGAGGCAGAGAATGTTCGAGCTTTCCTTTCAAGTAACGACCCTGCGGGCAAGTCTATATAAGTCCCAAGGTTTGGCGGGGGAGAAGCCACTCGGCCACGTCGCTTTCGACAACTTCTCTTTACTTCTTCTGCTCACGCAACATGATATGAAGATTGAAGTCTGTCTCGGGTCGGTTCCTTTCAGACTAATTGAAATTCCCACTTACACAGTATCGTAGGTCTCTTTTCATGAAAGTCGCGGAGCCAGGCTTCGAACCTGTTCAACTCTTCTCTTCTGCTGACGGGTCCGCAGGAAAGGACCTCCTTCGCGTGGACTACACGCGTGTTCAGACCACTTCTCCGGAGTACCTATCGACTTATGAAGGTTATGATCAGATCATTTCTGTGGACGTATCTACGGTCATTTTTCGTGTGGCTCCGGAGCCCCTTCTAACATTCTACGACCTTCTCATGACTACGTTCGTTCCGTCTTCACCTAGTCCTGGCGAGACACTAGTTGTCGCCCAAGACTCTTTGGTCATCGCTCAGCCGACACCGGAATCGTCATCACGCTCTGGTAAACTTCGCCTCCTGGTCAAGCTCGCCAGTGTTGAACGTGGGTTCTTTTTACACTTCATGAGGGGTAATCGCGGTAATTCATCGTGGCACAGTTACTCTTTCCAATGCGGGAGCCCGTATTGCGACGCTGTCGCTGTCGACTGCAGACGCATCAGTTCTACTTGGCAACACCATGAATGTGCACGTACGGCTGGGAAATTTGTCACTCAGCGACGATTCCGGGACGGAAACTGCATCACCCCATTTCAAGAAACTAATGTTTATTGAAGGCGAACACCTCGCTGAACTCAAATACCTAACGTTCGATCCTCAAGACCCGGAGACCGAAAAGGGTACCAATTCTTCTGTCTCTCTCACAGCTGCGTCTGTGACGTTCCACTACCTGGAGCAGCCTTTGCACGACATCTACGTCCTCTTCATGAAACTGGCTAAGCTCAAAGGGTTATATGATACTGCCACCGAAGCAGCCGTCCAGCGGGCGTCTGAGATTGAGCGTATGGCCTTTTCTGTTTCTGTGGAGACTCCGATCGTCATTTTCCCCTCAAATCCGTCGTCATCTTGCGATTCGTTAATCATGCGTCTCGGTGGGATTACGGCGAGCAATGCCTACCGGGATGGCATACCAAGAACTGAAGCCAGCCTCCGCGGCATGCAACTCGTCTCTACGATATTCTATGAAGGGAGACCATCCACACTAAAGATGATCGACGATATAGCAATTGTCACAGAGATCGTTCAGTCTGGTGGTCCCAGCAGCACACCTAGACCGGACACTGAGGTAAAATTGATGTACTAGTAAAGCTCGCTATTCTGACCGAGCCACCTCAACAGATGAACATCACGGTGTCTGATGTCAAGCTCGCACTGACAGAAGTCCAATATGGGATGCTCGTGGCACTTTCTCAATCAGTTCCACTTATTTTTGCAGGGGCTCCGGAAGGCGCTGCTGAGTCTGAACCTTCAACAGTTAAGCAGCAAATTGTTGAACGTCCCGGCTCCATGTACCATGAATCAGCCGTGAACTTATATCCCGAGCTCGAAGGACAATCGGGCACTGCTCAGCCTCGAACTACTTTGGATCTTGTCTTGACTATAGCCACCGTTAAACTCCAACTTTACGACCGACAGGCCACCTCGGAGGAAAATCTGAAAGAACATGGCATTGCCAGGTTTGCTTTGAGCGACAATAGCGTGCGGGTAAAGATGCTGTCTGATGGCGCCATGGAGGCTCAGGTCGTGCTCAGGTCGTTCACGATGAGTAATACTGCCCCCGGCCCCTCCAAGTTCCGTGAGATCATACCTGCCGCTCAGCACGACAGGAATCAGTTCATGGTTCTGTACACCACGTCGGGTGGCTCTGAACCTACTTCTCTTGCTCTTCTTACCGTGGATTCCCCTCACATCCTCTTCTCGCTTTCCCCGGTCTTCGCACTCGCAGAATTTTTCGCGAGTGCGTTCGATACTTCCGACACGGTAGTTGACTACACCTCCGACGCCAATAAGACTTTAGAGGGAGGAAAGGCAAATGCCGCTGCCGCTGAGAAACCACCTCTCCAGTTCAGGATCGACTTTTGTGACGTGTCAATCAGCGTACTTGAGGATGACCTTGATGCCGACTCTCAGGCCATACGTTTGACGGTCGCCCAAGTATCTATTCTTCAACAAGCACGTTTTTCTACATATTTTCGTATGATCTATTCACTCACCTTTTTTAATTTAGGGAATTCTTGCGCTCACTATGACTCGAGCTGGAATGTCCTTACTACGCATGGGAAGCCCAGAAGACGCTCGAATCTTGGATGACGTTGATCTTACCCTTACATTGGACAGCCGGACGATGTCGTCACATCAAATGACTAGCATTGATATCGCCATCAAACCCATCGTTCTGCGCGCATCGTATCGTGATATCATGCTCATCCTGCTTGTAGTCAACAAGGCCATGGAAGCTTACGGAAGACAGACGAGCGCTAATTCGAGTTCTAAGCCAGCCCAACCCTCTCAAGCAGTTTCGACAACAGCTACGCGTCGAGTTTCTGGGGGATCCGTCCAAGGTACAAGACCATATATAAACAAGTCAAGTAGTCTACCTTCGGGTACGGCGCATGTGGTGTTATCGAAAGAACAGGTCTGCAGAGGGGATCCTGTGACTAACCGAGGAGGAACTAACGAGCTCACCGCCCCAGCTCAATGCTTCCCTCGACGGGTTCCGTTTAATCTTGATCGGTGATCTACACGAACAACCGTTGCTACACCTCGTTATCAAGTCACTCGTCTTGAATCTCAATGACTGGTCTGGAGAGGTACGTTGTACGTGCGACAGTCCTTTCGCTGGTCTTGACCGTTGACAGCTGCGGGCGACAACTACCATTTCGAGTTCGATCAACTACTGGAATTTGACAAATTCGCACTGGGAGCCGGGTGCGTACGTCCAAACTTCCTCATTGAGTTATACTAAAGCGTTGCGCATAGTTGTCGACCCTTGGACTTTCAATGCATCAGTACGTTACAGCGTAGCGGTTTGCGACTTGTGGGATAACGGCAGTTAGGTTTCTCGAGAGCTGCCTTCGTACGCGCTTACGACCAAGGTGACTTCGAATGAACGCTTAAATGTGAACCTGAGCACCGCGTTTATCGAGCTCTTTCTCGAAACACTCAACTCACTCAGTCGGGAAAGTGAACATGTTCTTCAAAAACCAAGAGGGATTCGTGCACCATACCGTATCCGCAATCTCACAGGAATTACACTCCGCTTGTGGCCCGATGGTGGGCGTGCTGGCCGTGAGACAAGGACCAATGCTACCGTGATCGATGATGGCGAGACGATAGACTGGCGGTTCGATGATTGGAGGACAATGCGCGAAGTAAGTTTTTACATACCTCCATGAATTATTATTGAATGTGACTTTCAAGCATGCCCCGTCTGGTGATAGTAGCATTACCATACAGTTTGCTGACCAAGTGTGGGAGAAGCTTAGCGGTATCCCGGTCGATAGGGAAGGGGAATATACCTTTGCCCTGCGGCCAAGAGCAGAAAAGTACTACAACCGATTACTCTGCGAAGTCAAAGTAGAAGCGAGTACCAAGATCGTTACTCTCAGGTCGACCTACAGAGTCCATAACCGAACATTATATCCTCTCGAGATCGCTATTGGGGAAGGCGGAGAAAGCTCTAGTAACGGTGTTGTTGTCGTCAAGCTAGGTACGACATGCCACGACCCGTATAAAGCCGTAATCTCATGAGGCGTACAGCACCGGGTCAGGATTATTCCCTTCCTCTTGTGAAAGTAGGGAAGAGTAAGGTCAAGGTCCAACCTGACCGTAAGTAGATTTATTATGTTAAAATAGATCGGCCCTGATTCGAAATTGACAGAGGGTTTTGGCTATAAATGGTCCCATCCAAAAGCCTTGGAAGACCTGGTAGACGCGCAATCGGGATCCCGCGCATTGACTCTCCATTGTGAACACCGAGATTCTTCGGAGGCGGCCTTCCGGTTCCACGCTTTTGTTCAGTCAGATGTTAGCGCTCCAGCTGCAAGTTGGCGGCAAGTAGTAGTATCTGCAGATGTTTGTCTTCCTTACTTATCTCCACCGACTTTAGGAGATATCCTAAGATTAATCTTGACCTTATGGCACCAATACAACTGGAAAATCTGTTACCGTACAACCTGCAGTACAGAATATACGACAAAGATACGGATCAGAACTGGAGAAGCTACCTTCGCGCGGGAGGGATCATGCCAATACACTCTGTTGAGCTCAGCCACTTGGTGTTGCTCAATATTGAAGTCAATGACACAAGTTCGTAACCTTTTGTTTGGTGGACTCGTGAAACTCATCGTGCCTTTGATAGCGTTCAAAGCTAGTGACTTCGGCATCATCAATACGGACGGTAACTCTGACTTCGATATTGAGAATCGGTTGACGCTGGAGGATGCCTGGGGGCGCAAGCTTAAGTTGAAGCTGAATTATATGTGGGTATATTCCTGC
>WNFO01011781.1_pt1 | contig 21814 bp, 8 predicted proteins | sample 5400251 | NCBI WGS metagenome assembly WNFO01 (sample SAMN13153354, study PRJNA577476) | soil metagenome | isolation source: 100 cm saprolite under Madrone tree | place: USA:California | collected 2016-06-14
CCGCCTGACGGCTTCAACGCCATGCAAGCCGTCTGCCAGCCCGAACTCCCTGACATCCGCTTCGGTAACCGTGCCGTTCAACAGCTTGTCACGATTGACTCGCAGCAGGTGATTCGAAGTTGCGACCCAAAGCGATCCATTGTTGTCTTCTGCGAATCCGAATATCTGCTCCCGCAGTGAGGCCGGTGTTTTCAGCGGAACTTGAACTCTGCCCGACATCGTGAACGCAATGCCGTCTGCGCTTCCGATCCAGAGCACGCCGCGCGAATCTTCGAGAATGCAATTCACATTGTCTGAAGGGAGGCCGTCTCGAGAAGTAACTACCTTCCAGTGTCCTTTCGAGTAGGCGCTCAGACCCGCGGGTGTAGCGAACCACATTGTTCCATCGGAACCCTCGAGGATTGCCGTCACGGTATTCGAGGAAAGACCGTTCGCGACAGTATAGTTGGTGAACTTGCCTCCGGCGAACTTGCTCACGCCGCCAGTGAGTGTACCGGCCCACACCGCGCCGTCGCGACTTTGATGAACGGCAAACACGCTATTTTGAGCGAGACCATCTTGTTGCGTATAGGTCTTCGCCGTAAAGGATGCTCCTTGAATTTGCAGATGCGTCAATCCGCCACGCTGTCTTCCAATCCAGAGTCCATTGGTCGCGGCGCCGATCGAGTAAATGATGTCCTTGTCCAGGCCGGCTTGAGCGACGCCTCTATGCTGACCTTTCTCTAACCAATAGAGTCCCCCGCTCAGAGGAGCAAACCAGGTGTGTCCCTGCGAATCGACATACACGGGACCGTTGCGGTCCGAAGGCAAACCCTCGGAAGCGGAATAAGTCAGAAAAACGCTGTCGCGAAGCCGTTCAATACTGCTGTCGCGTCCAATCCATAAATTCCCTTCCCGATCTTCGAACAAAGCAGTCACGGCCTCAGCGGAACGTTGGTCAGGATCCAGCGAAGAAACGCCTTGAGCGTTGAACCGTAGAAGGCCTCGGGAGTTCGTGCCGACCCAAATGTTCGAGTCACGGTCCCGAGCCATGGCGAGAATTCTTGTGGAGCCGACGGCAGCGGGCAAACCAGACACAGTCAGTTCTTTGCCATTCCAACGCGCGATACCGTTATCGGTACCGGCCAACAGGTCTTCGCCGTCAGCGAGAAGGCAATTGACCTTCTTGTCGGGTAAACCCTCCGTCACCGCAAGAGTTTCCCCGCGAGTCAAGCGATATAGGCCGGCACGCGTCCCCGCCCAAATGTCGCCGTTTGGCATTTGCGTCATCGACAGTACGCCTCTCAGGCGCGTCCCGGTCGACAGCGTTTCGAATTTCTGTCCCTGACGCTCCACTACTCCACCGTCTCCCTCTAAAATCCAGAAGACAACCGAACCTCTGCCTGACCTGCACATCGTTGTTACTGTGTGTTCCCTCCCGTCGATGTCCCTGGTGACGGTTCGGAACTCTCCATCGCGGTACCGGAATAAGGTCGGGGGCGCCATCCGGACCCACAGGCTTCCGTCCACATCAGGCACCAGGTCGAACACGGGACCCTTCATTCCATCGACAAGTTGGAAGTTCAGTCCGTCAAACCGGACCAGTCCTCGCTGTGTGCCGATCCAAAGGTACCCGTCCTTCGTTTGCGTGATGGCGTAGACTGGCCCTTTTGGAAACCCGTTCTGTGAACCCCATCGGTCGCGGATGTACTGCGACGTTGCCCGGTTCGGGTCAATCGCGTACGCAGGTTTGAGAAGACATATGGTCAAAAGACAGAGCAGGACTGAGGCAATGCACGAATACCGGAACACCGGACTTTTATGGCAGGTATTCGAACTTCTCAATAACGACCTCGGTCTCATGTTGGGGAGGGACCGTCCCTTTCTCGACATACAGGATCACGTGAAGCGATTCTCCTCCAGGAACGGGTACTCCGGAAGTGAATACATTTTCCGCGACAACGCTGGATACGGTTCCGGCCGCAGTTTCCCGGGCAGTCTTGAATGTAACGCGGCCCGGTTGCCAACGAAACGAGTGAGTCAGGCGATCCGGGGGAGTCATGAACTGGAAGTTGTTCGCGGCAACGTAATAGGGTTGGATTACGTATTGCGCATTCTTGTTGGAAGGGTCGCCCCACCGGCTGATTTCGATATCTATTTCGCGATGATTTTGGTCGGCGTTTGAATCGTCCCATGTGAACATCGAGAAAACCACGGCAGGCTCGAGATGGGAAACATCTCGCACGACCAATCTATACGACCCATATCCGAGACTGTGCCGGAGTTTTATTTCCGCGCATTTCCATCCAGTTTCGGAACGGGCAATTCGAAGATGGAGCCACCCGTTTGCATCCGTCCAGGCGTTCGCGGGATCGTAGTCATTGATTGTGCCCCGGTCGTTGGGCACCTGTCGGCTCTCCCAGTCATATCCGCTGAAATGAATTTTGTTTGGAACGAACTGCGAGGCTCTGTCGCCTTCCACTTTTGCGACCGCGACGACGCCGGCGCCCGTTTGGGGTAGCAACTGCAACGTGTCCGGAGGAACGTAGCCGGGCTCAACGAGAAGTGCCGCATATTCCGTCCCAAGGTGTGTTGAAGCCTTCCACGTCGAGTCGGATTGAACGGGCGTATAAGGATCGTCCGCAAGCGGTTGGACCCACCAATACCCGCTTAAGGCGAACAGCACGATCCGCTGGCCCTGTCTCGCACCTGTAACGCGACCTTCAATGGTGTCGAGCTTGGGACCGCCCGGAGCGGCTGGAGGAACCCTCGTGAATTCGATAACGGGCTTAACATCTGCCTGCGGGGATTGACATCCGACCAGCAGTAAAGCTGTCAGGACAAGAGAGGAAATTGAAATTGGACGAATCCCGCATCTCAAATCCGTCACCAGTCCGCGCGAATCCCGAGTTGAATTTTACGAGGAGAAAACCAGTCGCTGGCGCCGGTGACCTGTCCGAACAGCGGACTCGACGTGTTCGTTTCGATGTTCGCCCAAAGGGTTCGGTTAAACGCGTTCAAGAAGTCAGCCCGGAATTGGATCCGCAATGATTCCAGGGGATGAAAGTTCTTCTGGAGCGAAAAGTCATCGTACAGTTCCCAAGGCGCGCGGAGCTGCGAAACCTTGTACGGCGTATTGCCGCGCTGGTAACGACCAATCGTGATGGGATCAACAAAGACAGAAGTATCGAAGTACTTGTTGGCTGCATTGGCCTGGTTGATCTTAGTCATGTCGATATGATCGGAATTCCAAACGACAGCAAGCGGTTGCCCATTTGGATTCAATTCAAAGCCGCGGCTCGTGGCGAAGTTACTGTTTGGAGTACCAGAGCCGAAGATGCCCAGCGGCAATCCACTTTCGTAGTTGCCGATGTACTGAAGCGTCCAACCGCCAAGCACTGAATCGACCGCAGCAGATGTGCTCGCACCAAAACGATGCCCCCTGCCGAACGGAATCTCGTACTGAACGGCAACTTTAAAGACATGCGTGCGGTCGGCGTCTGAAATGGATTTGTCGAGTGACAGATCGTAGTAATTGACCGGCCGGCCCCAATTCGCGCCCCAGGTGTCGCCAAAGGCCGAACGAACATTATCGATAGATTTTGAAAACGTGTAGTTCGACAGAAAATCGAAGCCCGCGGAGAATCGTTTGTTGGCCTGGACTTGAAGCGCATGATACGTCGAGAAACCCAGTGGAGTGAAGGCGCTTTTGATTTCATTCCACGCCAGCATCTGAGGGTAAGGCAAAAGCGTCTCATACGCGGGAATCTGGATTCCAGTATTTCCGAACGGATATCTTCCTCCCGCTGCGGCCACAGAAGCTGGAATATCCGCCTGGCCCGTTACTACGGTACCTAAAGCATCACCCAGCACGAGAAACTTCGGATCCAGCTGGTTCAGCCGACGCAGCTCATTAGCCTGAATGGCGGTGGTCTTGGATCCTACATACCCGATATCGAAGACCATGCCGAATGGCAGCTCGCGTTGGATATTAAGGTTCCACTGCTGAACGTATGCATTCTTCCCCGCGTTCGGATCGTAGCTCACGATGCCCCACACGCCAGGTGATCCGCTTGCCAGCGATGAATTCTGCGGAAGGTCACGAACGACTCCCGGATAAGGGTTCGACCAATTCCACGGTGACTCATAAGCGATATTGGAGCGGATTCGATTTTCCTGCCCAAATCCAGCCGTCTGTCCCCACGGGACCCCAGACCAGCCGTTAGCATTACGCGCGAGATAGAAGATCCCGTATGCACCCCGCAGACCGGTTCGCCGGGTCAGTTGATAGGCAAATCCGATGCGAGGCGAAAAATCACGATGGTGGTTGGGAGCAAACGTGCGGTGATCCGCACTGGCGAATTCCAGCGCCCCGGGGAGTCCCCACTGAGGGTCGATCAACTTAGGATTCCAATTGCTGAGACGGTTGTATTGCTCAACGGGAAGCGGCTGGTAATCCCAGCGCACCCCGAGGTTCAAAGTTAAACGCGGGCTGACCTGGAAATCGTCCTGCAGGAACGTCGCAAAATTCAAGTACCTCGACCCAGTCGGGGTTCCCATCGGGACAGTCGCCGCGGCTACGTTACCCAGCAGCATGCTGGCAAAGCCATTACCGGTCTGAACGAAACCTTGCAAACCCGTCTGGGCCTGATTGAAGTCAATCTGAGCAGGACCATTGTCCGTTCGCCACCTCAGGTAAGATCGGCGCCAGTCCGCTCCCATACGAATTGAATGTTTATTCTTGATCCAGGAAAGCGTGTAGATGATTTGATAATTCTGTCCCGCTCCGAAATCGTTCGTCTGATAACCGAGCGTGGGATAGTTGACCAGATAATTGCTGCCGAAAGTTATTTCAGGATAATTGAAACTTTTCGTGAGCCCTCGGAGACCGAGAGTTGCCGCACCGTTTTCGGTAAGATGTGTGGAGAGGCTGGGGTTGCGCTGCCGGTTGAACCCTAGCTGAAGGTGGCTGAGCAGGGATGATGAAATGGTCCAATCGTATGCAGCGCGGGCATACCAACTGCGAACCCACTGCAATCGCGAGCGCGAAAGGGGCCCTCCGGAAGGATCGTTGAAATCCCAGACACCGCCTTGATCGAGCAGCAGGCGAGGGCGATCGATATACGCGAAAGATCCCGCGAGCTTATGTGCGCTCGCAAGAACGCGGTCTAATTTCAGCGAAAACTGATTCTGAGTGAAACCGCCCTGGTTGGAGATCGGGAAGAATGAATTATTAAGCAGGGCCACCTCGCCGTCGGTTCCTTTCAGCGTTGGTGAATAGTGCTTCTTGAAGATTGCCCCAAGCTTCTGCGCCGGGCTGGAGATGCGATCCGGCGGAATGATATTTCCCGGGAACGGGTCCCGTACCATCTCACCATTTACGATCTTCGTGGTGGCCGGATCATAAATGGCACCTCTATAGATGTTGCGGCCCAGCGCGTCCTGCCCTATGACTTCATTCGTCAGAAGACGGCTCAGATTGCCGTTCCAGAACTCGTCAACGGGTACCGTTACCGTCGGTGATCCTGCTCCGGCGTAAGATTCCTTATAGCGCTCGTAAGCAACATAGAAAAATGTCCTGTCCCTTCCGTCATACACTTTTGGAATAGAGATCGGACCGCCAAGGGACCCGCCCCAATCATGCCGGCGATCTCTCTGCTTTGGCCTGCCGAAGAAGTTGTTCGTGAATGAATTCGCATCCATCCACTCGTTGTGAATAAACCCAACAGCCGAACCGTGGAGCCGGTTCGTGCCCGACTTCATCACAAAATTAAGGATGCCTCCGCCGGTACGGCCGTATTCGGCGCTCATACCCGACGTCTGAACCTTAAACTCTTCTATCGCCTCCAGCGGCGGACTCGACTCGACGAAATGTCCACCAATATAGATCGAAGCGTCGGCTCCATCGAGAACAACCGCCTTTGAGAATGCGGCGCTCCCATTGATCCGGCTTTCATAATTATTGCCGCCAACGCCCGGCGTCAGCTTGTAGGCGAAATTTTCTGCAAGCCGGCCGCCGGCAAATCCGAGGGGCAGATCTACAAGATCACGCTTGTTGAGAACCATCCCAACGTCGGGGCTGCCGGTCTGCAGAAGCGCAACAGATTCCTGAACCTCCACAGACTCGCTGACGACGCCAATCTGCATCTGGACATCAACTCGTGCAACTTGCGCCACATTCAATATCAGGAATTCACGAACGTAATTCTTGAAGCCGGGTTTTACGAAAGTCACCTTGTACGTGCCGATCGGAAGATTCGGCACGGTATACTGCCCCGCCCCATTTGTGAGAGAGTCGTAATTGGAATTAGTCGCCAGGTTGACGATCGCAACGCTAACACCGACCAGAACGGCGCCGGACGGATCGGTGACTGTGCCGGTAAACGTTCCTCGATCCTGCTGTCCGAAAACGACGCAGGCCGTCGCCGCTACAAACACAACTAATCTCAGAACGGCTTTCAAAATTTGATCCTCCTCAGCGATTCACCGTGCGACAGTATCCATCAGGCTATCCTCGTTCGGATATTCATTCTGGATTTCCTACTTTTCAGCGGCTCAAACGAAATTGCGTGCTCGACACTATGAGGAATACAAACGCGAAAAGCATCACGAGATCGAATGTTTTCTGCCTACCACTATGGGCGCATGGGTGAATAACACCTTTGTGGTATTGGAGGTTGTCACTGTAGCGGCGGTCTATGACCGCCGACAATACAATAACTTGTGAGATCGCCGGCGGTCATAGACCGCCGCTACAGCTATTTCGCAGATCGAGAGGCTGGGGGAATGACGATTTCACGCCGACCAAACAAACGAGAGTCGATCGAAAACGCTCCAGGTCCCAGGCAAGCTAAAGCCGCCGCCATTACAGCGACGAGAGCAGCCGCCGGTTTAGTCTGAAGCACACTTAAAGCGTCTCGCGGAAGCCACGATAGCGCAATCCCTGCGCTGAGCAGCGCAGCTACCCCACTGCCAACCGGCGTCATAAAACCGGACAGAAGCGAAACACCACTCCCCAGCGCCATCAAAGTGGGTATCCAGGTGGACAGCGTCGAATTAGTCCCATTCACCAGACCAGATGCACCTTGTGCGATTAGAACGATCCCGACGGCCGCTCGGAGCAATAGCAGACCCAGTCCAGGCGGGCCACTTGGAAAAGTCGAAAATAGCTTTTGCAGCGTCTGACTCCTTTGCCTTGCATCGTTGATCCTGGAAAGTAACTGGCCATAAAATAACGGATGCAGTCGTCGCGCGAATCCCCTTGTCTCGTGATTCTTGAATAACCCCTTCGTGGTAGCGGTAGCCTCATCGCAATCGCAAGTCACAGCCGGCTAATTCCGTCGTGGTATTCCCAAAATCCGTGCTGGCACTCGGCCTTCAATCCGTCTTTCGTGACTGAGGAACCCTGGTAATGACTATTTCGCGCCGGCCATAGAGTCATGAGAAACGATAAGGTTTGGGTGATCAGCACAATTCCCGCCGCTGCTCGCAACAGCAGGAGGCCTGCGCCGGGCCAGCCACTAGGAAAGGTTGAAAAAAGCCTTTGCAGGTTGTGTCTCCTTCACACTGCTCAGTACGCTGACAGCCACGACATAAAGCGTAATGAATACAGGCGCATCGCGAATCCCTATGTCTCGTGATTCTTGAATAACACCTTTGAGGTAGCAGACCAGCGCCTAACTCAACAATACTTTGATGTGCTTCAGCATGTCCAAAAAGTGGTCCGCATGTCGGCACGCTGAGTTCCAAAAAGCGAGTTTTTGGAAACCTCCAAGAGGAAATCGCCAGAGACCGGTCGCCTCGGGTGTTTACAGCGCAGCATCTGCCGGAACAACACTGTTCCGCGATTTGGCCTCGTCGTTCGATGGCACGTATAAAGGTCAGTTCGTCATGCAACGAATGTCGGACCCTTTTCTTCGAAGTTTTCGCATGGCGCGATCGCACATGATCGAACGTGGTTACCAATGAAACGGCGAAGCGTTTTCATGGCGCGCGAAAAGCAAGACGACGGAGCGGGGGCCGGCACGATAGATGCGGTCCGGAACCGCTGGTGCAGTCTGCCATTCGACGATGTCTTGCGGCGAGTCGAGGCTAGTGTCGATCCATCGGTGCCATCGATCGTGGCTGGCGTCCGCCAACGGCGGCAGCTCGAATTCAAGCGGCTCCCAATACGCATTCAGGATTATGTGGACGAACAGCTTGTCCTTCTGGGTTTCCGCGGTGAATGCCACGCTATGCGACCCGGCGCTCCAGTCCGGCTGCCAGAGTTTTACTCCATGCCATGCTTTAGTCGCCTTCAGGAGCAGTTGGTTCAGGCTTTCGCGCCGGCGTTCCGGTTCCGTATCTCGCAGAAGCCGACATGCGCAAAGCAGTGTTACGAACCGATGCATATCCGCATGCTTCGAGACCAGCGTCCAGTCAAACCAACTGGTCTCGTTGTCCAGGCAGTACGCGTTGTTATTACCATCCTGGGTGCGCCGCACTTCGTCGCCCATCGAAATCATTGGTAAGCCGAGCGAGAGCATTGTCACCGTCAGAAAGTTCTTCACTTGCCGGTTTCGCAGCTGTTCCACCGCAGGGTCATCGGTTGGGCCTTCGACACCCCAATTGGAGCTTCGATTGTCGTTCGTGCCGTCACGGTTGTCTTCGCCGTTCGCCTCGTTGTGCTTTTGGTTGTAGGAGACGAGGTCGTTCAGTGTAAATCCGTCGTGACAGGTCACGAAGTTTACGCTTTCCTCGGGCTCGCGTTCCTTGTGACCGTAAATCTCGGGGCTCCCGAGCAAGCGGTCTGCAAGGGACGCCAGCGAACCCTCGTCGCAGCGAAAGAAGCTCCGGACATCGTCGCGGAAGCGACCGTTCCACTCTCTCCAACTGTCCCCGATGAAGCTGCCCACCTGGTACAGGCCTGCAGCATCCCACGCTTCGGCGATAAGCTTCGTGCCCGCCAGCGCCGGATCTGATTCAATGTCCCACAGCACCGGCGGGGACGGCATCAAGCGCCCCGACTCATCGCGGCCGAGAATCGATGCCAGATCGAACCGAAAGCCATCCACATGGATCTCCTCCACCCAATACCGCAGGCTATCAACGATCATGCGTCGGACGACGGGATGATTAGTGTTTAGCGTGTTCCCCGCTCCGCTGTAATTGGCGTAGCGTGAGCGATCCGGCTCCAGAATGTAATAGGCGCCGTTGTCCAGGCCGCGAAAACTCAGCGTGGGCCCGCGGTGGTCGCCTTCGGCGGTGTGATTGAAGACGACGTCAAGAATGACCTCGATGCCTGCACGGTGCAGGGCCTTGACCATGTCACGAAACTCGTTCACTGGGCCGAGAGGATCCTGGCGCGAGCTGTAGCCCTGATGAGGCGCAAAGAACGCGATGGGCGCGTAGCCCCAGTAGTTGACCCGTCCCGGCGGGGCATCCTGGGCGTCGAACTGGAACAGCGGCAGCAGCTCGACGGCGGTGATGCCCAGTTGCTGAAGATATGGAATCTTCTCGATCAAGCCTGCATACGTGCCGCGAGTCTTTTCCGAAACTCCGGAGCTGGGATGCCGAGTGAAACCTCTCACGTGCATCTCGTAAATGATGGTGCGCGAGGACGGCCGACGCAGCACTCTGTCGCCTTCCCAATCGTACGCGCTGGGATCTACCACCACGCTCTTCATCGCCATCGCGGCGTTGTCGCCTTCCCGGCGCGCGGCGTCGCGACTATAGTTATCGGGAACAACGACGCCGCGCCCATAAGGGTCGAGAAGAACCTTGGTCGAATCAAACGTCAACCCGTTCGCCGGATCGTACCGGCCCCGGACCCGATAACCGTAGAGCTGCCCGGGCAGCACGCGCGGCACGAACACATGCCAATAGTGGTAAGTACGGCTGGCGGGATCGATCGCAATGACGCGCGCCGCCTTGGCATCGTCTTCACGGTCGAAGAACAGCAACTCCACGCCTGAAGCATTCCGTGAGAAAACGCTGAAATTGACACCGCCAGGAACAACCGTAGCGCCGAGAGGAGAACTTCGTCCGGTGATCTCAAAAACGTTCGCGGAAGCGCACTGGCCGGCGAGGACAGCGCTCAGTCGAACTTGGTTCATCCTGAATTCCTTGCCGTCTGGAGTTCTGAATTTCTGAATTTGTTTCTCTGTTTCGTGAAGCGCTTTGAGTTGTTCGTCAAATCGCGCAGCCATTCGAAGGCCGCATTGGACAACATGTCTTCAGTCGCTCGCCAACGCCAGTTACCTTCAGCGCGACCGGGAACGTTCATCCGAGCCTCTCTTCCAAGGTTGAGCAGATCCTGCAATGGAGCCATCGCCACCGCGGCCGCCGACTTCCAGGCCAACTCCATCAACTCCAAAGCCGAATTGCCACTCTGGTCCCCAGACTTCTTCAGGTAATTCCACAGGTTTTGCCGCTGGGAATCGGGCAATTCTTCAAACCAGGCGCGGGTAGTGGGATTGTCGTGCGTGCCGGTATACACCACCGTGTTGGTGACGTAGTTGTGAGGCAGATACGGATTGCCGGAATCGCCGTCGAAGGCAAACTGCAGGACGCGTACCCCCGGAAGATTGAACTGGTCGCGGAGTGCGCGAACATCAGGCGTAATCAGTCCCAAGTCCTCGACAATGAATGGAAGGACGCCCAACTCTCTCTCGACCGTGCTGAAGAATTCCGCGCCTGGACCTTGCACCCATTCGCCAGACAGGGCCGTTGATGCGCCGGCTGGAATGTGCCATGCAGCCGCGAAAGCGCGGAAATGATCCAGGCGTATTACATCCACATGGGCGAGCAGAGCACGCAACCGGTCAATGCACCAACGATAGTCCGCCCGACGGAGGCCGTCCCAGTCGTAAATCGGGTTGCCCCAGAGCTGCCCTTGCGCACTGAAGTAATCGGGAGGCACGCCGGCTACGAAGCGTGACCGGCGCCTCTGATCCAGAAGGAAGAGCTCCGGATTGGCCCATACGTCGCTCGAGTCGGGGGAAACGAAGAAGGGCAGATCGCCGATCAGGCGCACGCCCCTGGCATGCGCATGTATCTTGAGCCGCTCGCCCTGGCCAAATAAGAGGAACTGCGCAAAGCATACCTGGCCGATCTGATCCTTCAGCTCGTATCGGGCTCTGTCTAACGCCGCTGGTTCGCGCCACACCAGCTCTACCGGCCATTCGAGGTAGTGCGCGTTATCGAACCTGGCTTTTAGCGCCCGGAAGAGCGCGTAGTCCTCCAGCCAGTGCGCCTGGTCACGGCGGAATTGCTCATAGGCGGCACGCAAATCTGAACGCGCTCCGCCGCTGAAGTTAGCCCAGGCTCTTTTCAGTAACGCATATTTGAAAGGAATGACAGCGTTGTAGTCGACTTCGTTTTGAGGGAACGAACGGACCTGGCAGTCGCTCGTATGCAAGAGTCCATCCTCGATCAGCCACTCCGGACTGATGAGCAACTCGTTGCCCGCGAAAGAGGATAACGATTGATACGGTGAGTTTCCGTATCCGGTGGGACCGAGCGGTAGCGCCTGCCACCAGCTTTGGCCAGAATCGGCAAGGCGGTCGATCCACGCTAACGCAGCCGGTCCAACATCGCCAATGCCGTAAGGCGAGGGCAGTGAGGTGACGTGCAGCAGCAAACCGGAGGCGCGGTATTCCGGCGGAAACGGCGGGAGACTGACGTCGCGGCTCATGCGTGTCCCTTCGAAGAGTTCAGCGCGTTGTTCACGATTCGCTGCGCCTCTCCGACAATGTCGTCCAGGTGCGCCTGATCCTTGAAGCTTTCCGCGTAGATCTTGTAGATGTTCTCCGTGCCGGAAGGCCGGGCCGCAAACCAGCCGCTTGCGGCCACGACTTTCAGCCCACCTATCGGGGCGTCATTTGCCGGCGCGCGAGTCAGCTTAGCGAGAATAGGTTCGTCACAGAGGTTCGACTCCTTGACGGCGTCGGGCGACAACTCCAGCAGCCTCGCCTTCTGCTCGGATGTGGCCGGCGCGTCAACTCGCGTGTAGTACGATGTGCCAAACTCCGCCTCCAGCTCGCGATAGTGTTCTCCAGGATCCTTGCCGGTGCGGGCCGTGATCTCAGCCGCCAGCAGGTTCATGATCAAGCCATCTTTGTCGGTCGTCCAAACGGTTCCGTCGTGCCGCAGGAAGCTCGCCCCCGCACTTTCCTCGCCGCCGAAGCAGTACGAGCCGTCGACCAGCCCCGGGACGAACCACTTGAAGCCAACCGGTACCTCAGCGAGCTTGCGATCGAGCTTATGAACGACTCTGTCGATCATGCTGCTGCTGACCAGTGTCTTGCCGATCGATGCGTAGGTCTGCCATTGTGGACGGTAAGTAAGCAAGTAACGAATGGCTACTGCGAGATAGTGGTTGGGGTTCATCAACCCCACGGAAGGCGTGACGATCCCATGCCGGTCAGCGTCTGTATCGTTGGCGAACGCCACGCTGTATTTGCTTTTGAGTGCCACGAGCCGGGCCATCGCGTACGGGCTGGAGCAGTCCATGCGGATTTTCCCGTCATGGTCGACTGTCATGAACGAGAACGTCGGGTCGATGACCGGGTTTACGATCGCAATGTCCAGGTTGTATTCGGCATTGATCGGCTCCCAGTATGGTTGGGCTGCGCCCCCAAGCGGGTCCACGCCCAGCGTGAGGCGGGCGGCGCGAATGACATCGATGTCGATCACACTCCGCAGATCGCGAACGTAGGGCAGAACGAAGTCGTCCTGATGGGTGCTCGCCGCGTTGATGGCCTCGGCGAACGGGACGCGCTTTACTCCGGCGTTGTTTTCTCGCAGCAGATCGTTGGCTCGGTCCTGAATCCATCGCGTCACGCCTGTGTCGGCCGGACCGCCGTGAGTCGGGTTGTACTTGAAGCCGCCGTCCTCGGGCGGGTTATGCGATGGCGTGATGACGATGCCATCGGCGAAGTTTTGCTTACGGCCGCGGTTGTAGACCAGGATGGCCCGCGAGATCACGGGCGTCGGCGTCACGCCGTCACTTCGTTGGATTACAGTTTCGACGTTATTGGCCGCCAGGACCTCGATCGCGGTACGCTGCGCAGGGCCGGACAGCGCGTGCGTATCCTTGCCCATGTAAAGCGGTCCGTCCGTGCCGTAACCTCGCCGGTAGTCGCAGATTGCCTGAGTGATGGCCAGAATGTGAGCTTCGGTGAACGCGCCCGTCAGCGAGGAGCCTCGATGTCCGCTCGTGCCGAAGCTGACCATCTGGTTCGGGTCACCGAGGTCGGGCCGGCGCTCAAAATATTCGCGCTCGAGCCGGGCCACGTCGACCAACATCTCTTTTGTGGCAGGCCGGCCAGCAAGGGGCGAGACATTCGAGACTACATGCGGTTCTACAGGACTGGGCATGGCTTGACCCTCCAGATATTATTTGCGTATTCGGCGATCGTCCGGTCGCTGGAAAACTTGCCGGAGCCCGCCACATTCAAAATGGCCTTGCGCGCCCAGGCGTCCGGATCAGTGTACAACGCGCGCAGCCGCTGGTCCGCCTCGAGGTAGGACTTCAGGTCCGCCAGGTGCATGTAGTGGTCACCGTTCCTCAGCAGCGTGTCGCTCAATGGGGCGAAGACACCGGGTTCATAACGGCTGAAGTAGTCGGAAAAAATCAGGTCTAAAGCCGCACGGGTCTCTGGCTCATTATCATAGTGCCATTGCGGGCTGTACCAGCCGCGACCGCCGGCCACCTGTTCCGCTGTCAGGCCGAAGAGGAAGAAATTCTCCTCGCCCGCTTCCTCGGCCATTTCGATGGTCGCTCCGTCACGTGTGCCGATTGTCAGAGCGCCGTTCATCATGAATTTCATGTTGCTGGTGCCGCTGGCTTCGTAACCGGCGGTCGAGATCTGGTTGGAAACATCACTGGCTGGGATCAGCCGCTCCGCGAGTGAAACGTCGTACTCGGACAGGAACAGAATCTTGAGTCGATCTCGCGTCACCGGATCGCCGTCGATCGTGGCGGCCAGGTTGTTGATGAACTTGATGATCAGCTTGGCGAGGTAATAGCCGGGCGCCGCCTTGCCGGCGAAAAAGAACGTTCGCGGCGCCATCTCGAGGTTCGGGTTCTCGCGCAGCCGGTTGTAAAGTATTACGATGCGCAACGCATTGAGCAGTTGCCGCTTGTATTCGTGAATGCGCTTGATATGGCAATCAAAGATCGTTTCTGGGTCCACGATTTGGCCCGATGAAGATTTGAGCCAGCTTGCAAAATGGGATTTGGCCTCGCGCTTGGCCTTGCGGAAGCTGTCCTGAAAAGCCGTGTCATCGGCCAGCAGCTTGAGTTCACTCAGTTGGCTGAGATTGGTTGTCCAGCCGTCGCCGATGGCTTCAGTAATCGCGCGCGCCAGCGGCTGGTTTGCCAGTAGTAACCACCGGCGCGGCGTGACGCCGTTGGTCTTGTTGTTGAAACGCTCTGGAAACATCTCGGCCAGGTCTTTCACCGTCGTCGTGCGCAGCAGCTCCGAGTGAAGAGCGGCCACGCCATTGGTGCTGTGAGAGCCGACGATTGCGAGATTCGCCATGCGGACGTGCCTGGTTGGACCTTCCTCGATCAGACTCACGCGCGCCACCCGGCCCTCATCGCCAGGAAAGCGTGTCCTGACTTCATCGAGCAAGCGACGGTTGATCTCGTAGATGATCTCCAGGTGACGCGGCAGCATGACCTCAAACCACGCGAGCGGCCATCTCTCCAGTGCTTCGGGCAACAGTGTGTGGTTTGTATACGCAAGAGCCCTTCGTGTGACATCCCAGGCCTCGTCCCATCCCAGGTGCACCTCGTCCAACAGAATGCGCATCAATTCGGGGACCGCGAGCGTTGGATGCGTATCGTTGAGCTGGATCGCGACTTTCTCAGGGAGCGTTTGCCAATCGGTATTGCTCCGCCGGAAACGCCTCACGAGATCGGCCAGAGAGCAGGCGACCAGAAAATACTCCTGCATGAAGCGTAATCCCTGCCCGAGGCTCGTGGAGTCGTCGGGGTATAGGACCCGGGTGAGCGATTCGGCATTGAGGGTTTCAGCCACAGCAGCAATGAAGTCGCCATGGCTGAATACCTGGAAGTCGAAGTAATCGGATGCGGTGGCGGCCCAGAGGCGAAGCGTGTTGATGGTCAGGCCGCCGTAAGCGACGATGGGGCCCCACCGCGGACCTCGAAGGAGCAGTTCAGCTTAACTTCGACCCTCTCGTGCGGGCGTGCAACCTCCCATGGGTCCTGACGACGGAGCCAGTTGTCGGGCTGTTCCTGTTGCCAGCCGTCGCGGATTGCCTGTTTAAACATTCCGTATTCGTACCGCAGGCCGTAACCCATAGCTGGGAGTTGCATCGTCGCCATCGAGTCGAGGAAGCATGCGGCCAGGCGCCCAAGTCCACCGTTGCCCAGGCCGGCGTCGGGTTCCTGCTCCAGCAGCCCGAGCCAATCGAGACCTTTCTCTTTGATGGCCTGTTTCGCGATGGGATCGAGCAGAAGGCTCGTCACATTGTTTGCGAGGGAGCGCCCAATGAGAAACTCCATCGACAGATAATAGACACGCTTGGGGTTCTCGCGCTCGTACGTTTGCTCGGTCCGCACCCATCGCTGTGACAGGACATCTCGAACTGAACGGGCAATAGCCTCAAAACGCTCACGTGGACCGGCAGCCTCAGGATCAACAATGTTGTCGAAAACGAGGTGGCGTTCGTACAACGCGTTATCCGCGCCCGAGAACTGAATAGCGCCGTGCCCGTACTGCCTGAGGAGTCTCGAAATCGTTTCGGACTCGGTTGATGCCGGAGAAACCACCGTCTGATTTGCACTCATCTACTGTCCTTTCTTTAACACACGAACAACTCGCCTCGAGCAGTGCGAATTGCGTTCCACAGTCAAAGGAAAGTGTGGCCAGCTGCAAGTCGTTGAGCGCGGACATACTGGCGAAGCTGGCGCATCGCTCGAAAGTCTGATGATTGGCGATGGTGTCGGTCCCGCTCCGACAATTGTCGAAACGTTCGACATTTTGCCTGGCAACGCAGAACAAGCTATTGCTTCTTCATTCGGATTACACGCGGCCCCACAATTGCAAACTCGCCGGGCAAGGGACTTCTTCATGAATACTCAGCACGTGCAGTCGATATTTGTTGCTTTATGGCTTCTGTCGCTCCCAGGTTGCGGGACGCGCAACGCGTCGGCAGATCAGACGCAACCGCAGCCGGTAACGGTTCGTCTTGCGAAACCGAGCCACGTCCGCGTAGCCGCTGAAATCGATGTCAGCGGAACCGTCGAAACGCCGGCCGAGCCTGCAAAAGTCGGATTCCAGGTATCTGGAAAGGTGATTCGGGTCGGTCCTCGCGAGGGAGATTTCGTCAAGGCCGGCGATGTTCTCGCAGCGATCGATCCGGCGGACTATCAGTTTGCGGTTGATTCTGCCGCCGCTCAGACAGCGCTTGCGCGCGCCCAATACGAGAAGGCCTCCGCATCTGCTCGCCCGGAAATCGTCGAGGAGGCCAGAGCGAATCTATCGCAGGTCGAAGATGAGTTCCGGCGCATGAAGACTCTCTACGACAACAAGAGTCTTGCGCCGAACGATTTCAAGAAGTACGAGACTGCACTGACAAACGCTGAGCAGCGCTATCAGCAAGCCAGACAAGGCGCGCAGCGCGAGGACAAAGCCGCAGCCAAAGCGGCGCTCGAACAAGCTGAAGCGGCCGAGCGCATCGCACGGAAACGCTTGAGCGATGCCACGCTGATTGCGCCGGCCGGCGGTTTCATTGCGAAACGCAACATCGAAGTCGGAGCGACGGCCGGCCTTGACGCTTCTGTCTTCACAATCGTCGAACTCGATCCGGTCGAGATCCAGGTGGGTGTCCCCGAGACCGATATTCGCCTGGTCCACCAGGGTCAACAGGTGATCGTGACCGCCTCCGCCCTTCCCGGAATGACTTTTTCAGGAATAGTGCGGCTGCTGAACGTCTCCGCCGAGCCGCAGACCAGAACTTACATGGTCCGGATTAAGGTACCGAATCCAAAGCGGACATTGCTGATCGGAATGATCGCCGAAGCACGGATTCTTCAGAACGAGAAGCGCGATGTTCTGACACTTCCGGGTGAATCGGTCGTGCGGGATCCGCAGGGCGCGCCCCAGGTCTATGTTTACTTTCCCACCGACAAAAAGGTGTATGCCAGGCGCGTGAAGACGGGAGGAATCACCGGTCAAGACGTTCAGATCAGCGAAGGCATCAAAGACGACGATCTGGTGGTGGTCGCCGGCCAACAGCTCGTCCGCGAAGGATCCCTTGTCAGCGCCAAAGAGGCAAATCAATGAATCCCATCAAAGCGTCGTTGCAATACCCTGCGGTCACCCTGTGCCTGACGGTCGGGCTCCTGCTGGCCGGCGCTCAGGCAATCCTTCACATGCCTCGCATGGAAGATCCGAGCATTACGATCCGAACGGGCATTGTGGCCGCGTTTTATCCGGGCGCGACGTCGGATCAGGTCGAGAGCCAACTTGCCAGGAAGGTGGAAGAGCAGCTATTCAAGTTTGCCGAGGTTCGCAAGGAGAAGACGTATTCGACCAGCCGCCCGGGACTTCTTTTCGTCAATGTCGAGTTGCAGGACAGCGTGAAGGATGCCGACGAATTTTGGGCCAAACTCCGGCACGATCTCAACGAAGCTCGCACCGAAGGGGAGTTTCCTCCCGGAGTGATGGGACCAATCGTCGATTCCGATTTCGGCGACACGGTCGCGCTCCTGGTTGCAGTGCACGGGAATCGCTACGGTTACCGAGAGCTGAAGGACTACGTCGAACGCATAGAGGATGAGTTGCGCACGATTCCAAATGTCGCGAAGCTCCGCCGCTACGGAGAGCAGACAGAACAGATCTGGATCACCAGCAGCCTGCAACGCGTTTCCCAATACTTCGCGGATCCCACACGAGTGACGCAGGCGCTTCAGCAGCGCAACATCATCCAGGATTCGGGCGCTCTGCTGATTTCCAGGGGACACGTTCCGCTGAAGACCAATGGTCTGCTTGTTAGTGAAGAAGAGATTAAGAAAATTCTCGTCGACGTTTCCCGAACGACCGGGCAGCCGGTGTACATCGGGGACTTCGCCGATGTGGAACGTCGATATCAGGACCCCGACGCGATCGCGCGCTTCGATGGAGAAAGCGGCGTCCTGCTCTCGGTCGAAATGCAGAAAGGAAACAATATCGTTGAGCTGGGCGGGCAGATCAATGCCGCGCTTGCACGAGTCCGGCCGCTTCTTCCGCCGGACCTGAAGCTCGACCTGATCGCGGATCAGCCGTCGGTGGTGAGCGACCGCATCAAGGATCTGGAACGTGAATTTCTGCTGGCCATCGGGTCGGTCATTCTGGTGACGATCATCCTTCTTCCGCTTCGTGTTGCAGTGATCGCGGCAACCGCAATTCCGGTGACGGTCGCTACGACGTTGGGCGTCCTGAACGCCTCCGGGATTCCGCTACACCAGGTCTCGATTGCAGGTCTCATCGTATCGCTCGGAATCCTTGTGGATGATGCAATCGTCATCGCAGATAACTATGTCGAGCTGCTGGATCAGAATGTGCCTCGTGCGGAAGCCGCCTGGCGTTCCGCAAGCGATATGGCAGTGCCGGTCCTCGCGGCGACGCTGACGATTGTCGCTTCATTCCTGCCATTGGTCACGCTTTCCGGGTCGCCTGGTGAATTCATCATGGCGTTGCCGATCAGCGTGGCGGTTGGGTTGGCATGTTCGTTTGCCGTGGCGATGCTGCTGACTCCGATATTGTGCCGCTTTTTCATTAAGCAAGGTTTGCACAGCGGTGGTCCCAGGAAGAAGTTCGACATCCTCGATTTCATGCAGGCCGCCTACAATCGCGCGATCGCGCTGCTGATGGCGCGGAAAAGCATCGCGATTGGAGCCGGGCTGGCTGCCATTGTGGGAGGCGTTCTTCTTTTCGGGACAGTCCCGCAGCAATTCTTTCCCTCCGCAGAACGGAACCAGTTCGTCATCGACGTGTGGATGCCTCCCGTGTCACGCCTCGAGGAAACCGATCGCGTGATCGAAAGAATACAGAGGTTCCTTGCGAAAAAGCCCGCCGTAGAACACGTCGCCAGTTTTGCCGGCCAGAGTTTTCCCAGGTTCTACTACAACGTAAACCCGCAGGAGCCTGACACGCGATACGGCCAGATGATCGTGATCACAAGGTCCGCGGAGGACACGCCATCATTGGTGAAAACGCTCCGCTCCGAGTTGCAGGAACTCGCGCCGGAAGCACTGGTGATCGTGAAAGAGCTGCAACAAGGCTCGCAGGTCGAGTCGCCTGTCGAAGTCCGCATTTCCGGCGACGATATCGCCGTCCTTAAAATGCTTGGCAACCAGGCAGAGAGCATTCTGCGCGACGTCCCCTTCGCTACCTACGTTCGGAATGATTACTACGACGATTCCTGGATGGTCGGCGTGAACGTCTGGCCGGAGGAAGCGAATCGCCTCGGTCTGACTAACGCAACCATCGCGCGGCAACTGGCGGGCGCGTTCTCCGGCGCCCCGGTGACAACGTTTTGGGAGGGTGACCGTCGAGTGAACGTTCTGCTCCGGCTCGATCAAGACCAGAGGCGGAGCTTCGACGATGTGCGCAATGCCTACATCACTTCTAATATCACGGGACAGCGCGTGCCGCTTCGCTCCGTGGCCGAACTGGAGCCGCAGTGGCAGATCACGCGGATCGTCAGGAGGAACGGCGTCCGGACGCTTACGGTTGGCGCCCTTCCCAAGTCCGGACACTACGGCTCCGAGGTTCTCCAGGCGATCGATCCGAAAGTGAAATCCATGGCGCGGCCGCGCGGTTACCAGGTCGAATACGGCGGTGAAATTTATGAACAAAACACGACGTTCCGGCAAATGGTGACTGCGCTGGGCATCAGCATGGTGTGTATCTTTCTGGTTTTGCTCTTCCAGTTCCGCACGATCTCCGAGCCCCTCGTGGTGATGTCTGCAATTCCGCTTTCGCTGTTTGGCGCGGTGATGGGACTGGTGGTGACGCACAATCCTTTCGGCTTCACAGCCTTCATGGGATGCATTGCATTGTCGGGCATCGTCGTCCGGAACTCCATTATCCTGGTCGACTACATCAACGAGAGACGGCGGGAAGGCCGCAGTCTCGAACAGGCTGCGCTCGAGGCCGGGGAGCGGCGGCTACGGCCGATTTTCCTGACGACCATGGCCGCGGCGGTTGGCGTGACGCCGATGATTCTATCCGGCTCGAGTTTGTGGAGTCCTCTGGGAAGCGTTTTGGCCTCGGGTCTGATTTTCTCGATGTTCTTTGTATTGCTCGTGGTTCCGGTTCTGTTCGTGATCGTCGAACGAAGAAGTGATCGGACGCGCGATCCTTCGAAGGCTGGCCCAGTGGCAGCCGCGACGCTGCTCTGCCTCTTTGCCGTTAACCTGCAAGCGCAGCCCGCGCGAAAGATGACGCTTCCCGAAGCAGTGGATCTGGCTCTGAAGCAGAATTCCGATCTTAAAATCATCCGGGAGAAACTTCAGGAAGGCCGGTTCTATGCAACCGGGGCGCGTGCGGACGAACTGCCGCGGGTTAAAACCGCCGCTGACGAGTTAGCGGTCGCCCGGACGCAGACCCTCAACATTCCGGCTGGAGCTTTGGGCATCTATCCAGGACTCGGCCCGCTCCCGAACAGTGCCGTCGCAATCGATCAGGGTAACCACAATCTCTTTCTCGCGAGCGCAACCGTCGAGCAGCCTCTCACACAACTAATAAAGCTGCGGGCGGCCAGACGAGCTGCCGAGGCGGACGTGAGAGTCTCCCAGGCCAACCTTCAGAAGGCGGAAAACGAAGTCGCCCTCCGGGTGCGCACCCTCTATATCCAAATCCTGATCGGACATCTCGAGACTCAGGCGATGACGCTGCAGGTTTCGGCGTCCGAGCAGAGCTTGAAAGAAAATGCCGATGCGGTGTTAGCCGGAAACCTGCTCGAAGTCGCGAGTCTTACGCAAAGGACGAACCTGCTGCAGGCGAAGTATCAACTACGCCAGCTTGAGAATCAGGTTTCGGATCTGTCAGCCCAACTCAACGACCTCATGGGTATGCCGATTGATGAAGAACTGGACCTTCAGCCGGTTGCCACGGAGTGGAACATCGCATTGGTCTCGCTGGCGGAATACACCGAGCTTGCCATGAAAGAGAATCCCGGACTGCGAGCTGCGATCGAAACCGTCGATAAAGCTCGGCAAGGAGTCCGCATGGCAAAGGCGGACTATGTCCCGCAGGTCGGCGCGTTTGGCCAGTACACATATCAGAATGGCGTGCCGTTTCTGGTCCATAACAACGCGGCGTTTGGTTTGCGGATGACCTGGGACCTGTTCGACTGGGGAAAGCGTTCCGCTGTCGTCGGCGAAAGAGAAGCCGAACTTGCGCAGGCCATGGAAAACGTTGAACGGCTGAAGAGGCACGTCATGGTTCAGGTGAAAAAGAGCTACCACGACGTGGAGCTGGCCAAAGAGATGATGGAGACCGCTCGCGCCACGCTGGATCAGGCCCAGGAAACCAGGCGCCTCGGTGGAAACCGCTACCTGGTGGGCGTCAGCCTGGCTTCCGACGATTGGAAAGCGAAAGCTGGAGAAGCGTCCGCACAGGCGAATCTCCTGCGCGCCGACCTGAGCTACCTGCTCTCTAAATCCGAATTGGACGTCGCGATCGGCGCACCACCGAGGCAGTGAGTTCGCGCTCAAACCCGCGTCCGTATTCAGCCGCGGAGCGGCGACAGAGTGTCAGAAGTGCCCAAAATACGCCGCGACGGTTAGCCGCGGAGCGGCGACAGAGTGTAGCCCCGGGCGCAAGCCCGGGGGTAG
>WNFO01000984.1_pt1 | contig 21804 bp, 18 predicted proteins | sample 5400251 | NCBI WGS metagenome assembly WNFO01 (sample SAMN13153354, study PRJNA577476) | soil metagenome | isolation source: 100 cm saprolite under Madrone tree | place: USA:California | collected 2016-06-14
CATATCGAAATGGTGATCAATCACGCGTCCCCGATGGTTGCCCAAATCATCCGAACAGCACTCAAGACCGGCGCCCGCCTGGACGAACTCAAAAAGTCCCAACGCAACTACTTTGACCGGAGCCGGCGGCAGCTGACCGTCATCGGAAAACGGAACAAGCTTCGCGTGGTCGACCTCGAGGATGCCGGCGAGGATTTTGGTTTTGAGATCCTGTCAGCCCTGCCGATAACACTGGAAACCAAGGCGCTGTTCTGGCACCGGCGGGAAGTCAAAACACGCTCCAAGCTGGGCCAGCAACCGGCCAAGCCCTACCGCGAACTCAACTTCGATCGGATCGTGGAAGAGGTAGCGGAGAAGGCCCAAAAACAGGATCAGGATTTCAGGCCGTTCCGCTTCCATGATTTGCGGCACGTTCATGCCGTCAACTGGCTGAAAAGTGGCCGTTCTATCTATGTTTTAAAGGACCGGCTGGGGCACACCAGCGTCAAGACGACCGAGATGTACCTCGCCTATTTGACAGCGGAAGAGAAGCAAAAGGTGATGTTCGGAACGGCTGCATCAGGATCAAATTCAGGATCAAGAGCAGCGGTCGTGAACAGCTAAAAATGAAAGAAACGCCCGTAAATGCTGCACAACTTGAACAGGATCTATAACGTGGGGAAAGGTTTTGTAAACCGAAGGTCGGGAGTTCAATCCTCTCAACCGGCACCAGCAATTTACAATGAGTTAGTTTGGCCGTCTCAGATGGCCGCCGAGCTGGCACGAAATTGGCAGCGCACTCAACGGCACTACCTTGGGCGTTTGGCTTTCTAACTAGCTTCTTTCAAGAGACGACTCTTCCAGACCTTGAGCGTGACTAGCGCGCGGCCTGGTCCCGCTGGTCGGGCCCACGGCGAGGGTCCTGAAGTGGTCGAGCACGAACAGGCGGATCGCGGACGACAGGTTGCCTTGTTGACGATTGGTGTCGATCTCGCCAACCAGCTCGGACAACGTCACGCTGCGCTCGCGGGAAATCTCCTTCATGCTATTCCAGAACGCCTCTTCGAGGCTGACGCTGGTCTTGTGACCGCGAACCACGATCGAGCGCTTCACGACAGGTGACTTCATGGTACGCCTCCTACATGTTTGGTCTCCATCATCCCCGATACTCGGCCGACGGTAAATCCGTAGTATCCCGGGACCGGCGCTCGAATCAGGTCTACGGATAGGCCGGCTTGGGGGGAGAGGGACGACGCCACCGGCGGAAGAAATCGGCGGCCTCGCCGACGGACTACCTTGGGCGTTTGCCTTTTTAAGGTAGTGAAATCTAGGAGAGGTCCTGGTGCTGACGAAAACGCCGGTTGAAGCGACTGGAACGCTGCCGACCTTTTTGCTAAAGTGGTGGTATCGAAAAACCGGCCGAAGAGCCGGTTCCATGTCGGGAGGCGAGCTATGTTCGTGACCAAAGCGCTTGCGCGGTTGACGATGTGCGCCGGCTTGATGGCGCTGCCAAGTGCAATCCCCACCGCGGTTTATGCCCAGCAGGCCGTGACGGTCGGCGCCACCGATATCGGCGGCACCGTCGTCGGCGCCGCAGGCCCCGAAGCCGGGGTCTGGGTGATCGCCGAAACCACCGACCTGCCGACCAAGTTCGCGCGCATCGTCGTCACCGACGATTCCGGCCGCTATCTCGTGCCCGATCTGCCGGCAGCGAATTACAGCGTCTGGGTGCGCGGCTATGGTCTGGTGGATTCGGCCAAGCTCACCGCAAGGCCGGGCCAGCATCTTGACCACACCGCGGTGCCGGCACCGAACGAAGCAGCGGCGGCGCATTATTATCCAGCGCTCTACTGGTACGCGATGATGAAGATTCCGCCCACGAGCGAGTTCGGCGGCAAGAGCGACATTCCCGAAAAGCTGACGCAGACCGACTGGTTGAAGCAGATGAAGAACATCGGCTGCATCGGTTGTCATCAGATCGGCCAGGAAGCTACTCGTACGATTCCTTCGGCTTTCGGCAAGTTCGATTCCGGCGAAGCTGCCTGGGTGCGGCGCGTTCAATCAGGACAGTCCGGCGAACAGATGACCAACCAGCTTGCCGGGAATTTCGGCGGCGCGCCCTTCAAATATCTCGGAGATTGGACCGACCGGATCGCCAAGGGCGAACTACCCAAGGCCAAGCCGCCACGTCCGCAAGGCGTCGAACGCAATATCGTGATCACTTCATGGGAGTGGTCGACGCCCGACAAATACCTGCACGACCTGATTTCGTCAGACCGGCGCAATCCGATGGTCAATGCCTATGGCCCGCTTTACGGCTCGCCGGAATATTCGACCGACAACATGCCGATCCTGGATCCGAAGACGAATAAAGTGTCGTTTTTCAAGATGCCGGTCGCAGATCCCGAGATGCCGGAATCGCTAGGTCCCGGACATGCCGCCAGCGTGAAGCCGTTGGAGCCGTCGGCCTATTGGGGCGAGGAAAAGCTCTGGGATACGCGAGCCAACAACCACAACTCCATGTTCGACAAGAAGGGCCGGCTCTGGCTCTCCGCCACCGTGCGCGGCATGGATGACCCGGCGTTCTGCAAACAGGGTTCCGACCATCCGTCGGCCAAGCTGTTCCCACTGGAAAAATCGGCGCGCCAGGTGGCGATGCTCGATCCCAAGACGATGAAGTACAGCTTTATCGACACCTGCTTTGCCACCCATCACCTGCAGTTCGGCTACGACGCCAATGACACGCTGTGGCTCAGCGGCACCGGCCCGGTTGCCGGTTGGGTCAACACCAAAATGTTCGACGAAACCGGCGATGCGGCGAAGTCGCAAGGCTGGTCGCCGTTCGTGCTCGACACCAACGGCAACGGCAAGCGCGACGATTATGTCGAGCCCAACGCCGCGCTCGATCCGGGCAAGGACAAGCGGATCGTCCCGGGTTCGGGACCTTACGCGGTGATGCCCTCACCGGTGGACGGCTCGATCTGGTACACCGTCGGCATATTCGGCGGACCGCCGGCGTTCTTGCGATTTGACCCGGCTACCGGACTGTCGGAAGTGTTCAATGTTCCCGCCCCGGCGTTCGGAATCCGCGGCGGCGATATCGACAAGAACGGCGTGGCCTGGGCGTCGTTATCGAGCGGTCACCTCGGCAGCTTTGACCGCCGCAAATGCAAGGGTCCGCTCAATGGGCCGAACGCCACCGGCAATCATTGTCCGGAAGGCTGGACGATCTATCAGTATCCCGGCCCTGGCTTCGAAGGTATCGGTGAGAACAGCGCCGAGTCGAGCTATTACACCTGGGTCGACCAGCACAACACGTTCGGACTTGGCGAGAACATACCGATGTCCACCGCCAATCTCGGTGACGGCTTCGTGGCGTTGAAGGACGGCAAGATGATCACGATCCGGATTCCCTATCCGCTCAGCTTCTATGCCAAGGGCTTCGATGGGCGTATCGACGATCCGAATGCCGGCTGGAAAGGCCGCGGGTTGTGGAGCACGAACGGCGACCGCACGCCCTGGCTCAAGGAAGGCGGCAAGGGCTCAAGGCCCCGCGCCGTGCACATCCAGTTTCGGCCCGATCCGCTGGCGAACTGAGGTTTTCTGAGACAATTTGAACGCCCTGCGGCGCCGTGATCGATTTGGGGTTTTGCCTTGATCTGATTTCTTCCACCGGTGTGGCTGCCGTCAAGGCAGCCGATGAAGACTTCATTTGCTTAAGGCGGCAGGATCTACGAGGAAGCGGGCTTCTTCGAAAAGACCCACATTCAAATTTGCGTTCGAGAAAAGTCGTGCATCAAGGGCGTCTTCCGCGTGTCGGACGATTATTTGACGGCGTAGATTTTTCCCGCGCCGGCGCCTTCTTCTCTTTCGGCGACTTGGGCAGCATGTTCACGGCGCTATCAAGCGCGGCCTCAAAACGAGCCTTCGCTTTCTTTCTCGCTGGATTCTTCATCCGCGTTTTTCCAGGAGCCCTGTGGCCCAAACTAACGATGCATCCTCATCAACTGTAGCAACTGCTTTATGCAGAGGCCGGCAGATTGCAGGCGCCCCTTGTAACCGATGAGACTGATGAGCCGATGGGAGATGATGCAAGGAGCCTATAAGCGCGGGAAGTGACATGGCTCCCCCTCCCCATCCATCATCGCCGCTCGCTGCCAGGAATGCCGGCCGATCTAATCATACCCACTGGCGGCAGAAGCGCGTTCCTCATCGCGACAAATTTGTATCACTTCCGGTTTTGCATCTTTCGTTTGCGGCGCGTCGTCTTGATTGTCGGTTAGGCTAAATTCGCGCTGCATCTGTTCGACAACAGTTGCCAGCACCTCGCCCGATTTATCCCGATCAGCTTTGCCGAACCGCACACCCCTGACAGCCCAATTTGGGTCGGTACGCGATTTCGGTGCTATCCGTTGGATAATCACACCAACAAAAGCCTCGCAATCCAACGCGGACTTCACGGCCTCAGTGACTGCCGACTCCAAACGCTTGCGCGAGACAGCACTCCGCTTGTCCGACCTGCTCAAAAGACCCCAAGCCATGCCGCACCGAAAGAATTGTCCAATACCACGCTGTTAGAACGTCATGGCACGAATGCGGTTCCTCGCGATTTGAGGGCAGCGCGCTCGGCAAACATGCTCAGTCTGCCGTTTCTTTATGGTGGGACTTGGATGGTGGGATTCGCGGTAATTTCGCGGTCAAACCGGCCGAACAAAACCGTCGATCAAAATCTCCGCAGTCCGCCCCGCAAATATGCAATTCACGGCCAACCAAGAAGCATCTGGCACGGGCCACCGCAACTCCCGGTATCGTGCAGCACTCGAACGCGGCAACAGGACCGCGCAAAAGTCGGTTCCTGAGTCCGTTGCCGAACAGACCTGCATCAGTCGCTGGCATTCAACGGACGCGAATGACGGGAACGCATTCCTGATATGTGCGTTGCAATCTCCGAATTTTCTTCGCGCGGGGACGAAGCATGAAACCGGATATACCAAATTGCCCACAGCGTGACGCGCTCATGCTGCAGGCTCAAGGACCTCTCACGCGAATTTTTCGGCGATATCCGCGCATCCGAGTGTTCGCCGTGCGGTTCAATGACCGTCGAAATATTCCTCCAACCGCATCCTCCGAGCCAACACTCGGAAGGCAGCTGACGCCGCGGCAGCGTAACATGCGCGAACCTATCATAAAGGCGACCTTTTTAGCCGCCGCCATCGCGTCGATGGTTGCTTGGATCTGGCTACTCGGAATTGGGATACGTCGGCTGGTCGTCCTTCTATAGTCGACGCATTGACGTCCAATTTCCTGCATCGAGAAATTCCGAGCGGGCCATGAGATCGCGCAAACCGAAACCGCAGGAGCCAACGGCAACGGCGACCGTGGCCTTCCATGAGGCCGGGCACGCTCTCGCATCCGTGCTGGCGTTCCGCGCTATCGGGTCGGGACGACGTGCAATCAAGTACGTTGAGATCAGCGAAGGCGAGATGCCTGCTGGTCAATGGAGCGGTTCTTGCCGCGGTCCCGATATCTACTCTCCGGCCTGGCCCATAGCGCGCATCGCTCTGCAGAATCGCCGCAAGATGGAATGGCAGATCGTGATTGATCTCGCCGGGCCGATAGCCGAAGCGGTGGCTCGCGGCGAGCGTCGCAAGAAGCATGTCGGCGCGTTCGCGTTGTTTAACTGCGGCAGCAGTGAGGATTTTAGCCACGCCGGAAAGGTTATCGCCGATCTCTGTGCGCTCACCAAGCGACGACAGGCCTTCCCGCGTTTCGAGCAACGCGCGCTCGCAGTCGTACTGGCGCACTGGCCCGCAGTCTCGATGCTGGCGGCCGCCCTGATCGAGACAGGTCGGCTCGATGGAGATCAGGTCGAGCAGATTGTCACCGCTGGTGTGCGGAGGCGCGATGATCAAGCCGCGATCCCGTTGTGATAGATGCTCCGTTGCCGACACGGTGCTGCGCCTGCCCTCCAGCTAGCGAACCTCTTCAAATCCGGCGAGGGCAGCTGTCAGATTGGTCCCGAGAATCTCTGACAGGTATCCGCCTTCCTGGACGAAAACAGTTGGAAGCCCCAACCGCGCGATGGCGCCGCCAATGCGCCGGAATCCGTCGGTGGTCACCGCAAGACCCGCGAGAGGGTCGTGCTCGGACGCATCGAGGCCGAGCGCCACGACCAGTGCGCCAGGCGCAAAAGCACGGATCGTCTTTTCGGCGGCGCCGAGCGCCTGCGTGTAGCCGTCGTCCCCGGTGCCGATCGGCAGCGGAAGGTTGAGATTGGCACCAAGCCCGGGCCCGGCGCCGCGCTCGTGCGCATAGCCCCAAACAAACGGGTTGAAGAAGGCTGGATCGGCATGGATCGAAACCGTCAGAACGTCGGGTCGCTCGTAGAAGATGCCTTGCGTACCGTTACCATGATGGACGTCGACGTCGAGGATCGCCACGCGCTCATGCCTGCCTCGCAGATGGGCGGCTGCGATCGCGCTGTTGTTGAGGAAACAAAAGCCGCTGGCGAGGTCGCGGTAGGCGTGATGGCCCGGAGGACGGCAGAGTGCGTAAGCCGCATCCTCGCCGTCGAAGACGAGTTGAGCCGCCGTCGTCGCCACATCCGTGGCAGCGCAAGCGGCAGCCCAGGTGCCGGGGCCGATCGGACAGGACGTATCGATCGTATGCCAGCCGAGGCGGCCGACAATGTGCGTCGGGTAAGTCGCGGCGTTGCGGACGGGATGCATGTTGGCGATCATCTCGGGGCCGCAATCCCCAAGCTCGGTCCAGGCGTCCCATGCCTCGGCGAGAAAACCGAGATATTCAGGACTGTGCACTCTTGCACGCGGTCCCTGACCGAACGCGCTCGGCGTAACCAGATCGTGCTTGCCCGCCCTGAGTCCCGCGAGCAGACGGTCAGCGCGTTCGGGCTGCTCGGTGGTGCGCTTGACGACGCCGCGAACCAGAAAGAATTGCGGGTCGTGGCTTCGATGCAGTTCGGTATAGACAGCCTTCACACGAATACTCCTATCACTGAAAAAAAATCCCTGGGCTCTCGTCGGCATTGCGCTTTGAAAAGCGGACGCGCGATCATCGGGCCAACATAGCTTACCGCGTTGCCGATCAACGCAACAGTCGCGCCGGTGTCGAATGAGGATGAGGCGATGCTTCCTGTCGTTATCATCTTGAGGCGGATGCTTTGACGGCTTGGATTGCATCGCATTCGGAAACCGACACGATCCGCCTGCTTAAAACAGACTACATCCGAAGAGTGGAAGCGATCCGATGGTGCCGCGCATCGCGATGATAGCGACGTGTGCGGGCATCAGCCGAAAGCGGCAGCAACTCACGCATCAAGAATCTCCTGATGCATTGTGGCTGGTCGTGGGCAGGAGCCACGATTTGTCCATATATCGGCAAATCCTGGTTCCACATCGTTAGCAAACGTAGCAAATCGTGAGATTAGAAGAGTCCCATAAATGCCCGAAAGACGCGATTAACTTTCGCTCACGCAACGATCGTTCTGCGAAAGACGCTTTGCTATTCGCTGCCGGGAGGCAGTCGAAGTCTATTCGAGGGGCCACCAAAAGGCCCTGGGGACTCTCCATAAAGAACTGGCACGGAATTCAAAAATGAAAAAGCTTCTCCTCGCTTCGACGGGATTTCTTGCACTCGTCGCATCGGCGCCCGCTTTCGCTGCCGATCTTCCGGCACGCCCCTATACCAAGGCGCCGCCCGCAATGGTCGCTACAATCAACGACTGGAGCGGCTTCTATGTCGGTTTCAACGCCGGCGGCGGCTCCAGCCGCGACAGATGGAATCTCCTCACGAACGGCGGCGTTGCCGTGAATCCAGCGCTCTCGAACGAGGGTACCACGAACGCCAGTGGCGCCGCGGTCGGCGGCCAGATCGGTTATCGCTACCAGGTGTCGAACTGGGTGTTCGGCGTTGAAGCGCAGGGCGATTGGTCGAGCTTCAAGGGCAATAGTCGCAACCTGATTCTGCCGACGCTCACTGATCGTACCCGCGTCAACAGTTTTGGTCTCTTCACCGGTCAGGTCGGCTATAGCTGGAGCCCCAGTTTCCTGGCCTACCTCAAGGGCGGCGCCGCCGTCGTCGGCGACCGCTACGACACGTTCACGACCGCGACCGGCGTGATGGTCGACCGCGCCAGTACCACGCGCTGGGGCGGTACGGTCGGCGCAGGTTTGGAATATGCCTTTGCTCCGAACTGGTCAGTCGGCGTCGAATACGATCACCTGTTCATGGGCAACAAGAATCTCAACTTTGTCACCGCCGCCGGTCTCACCACCATGACCCATCGCATCAACCAGGACATCGACATCGGTCTGGTCCGAGTGAACTACAAGTTCGGCCCAAGCGGGATGTTCGGCCCGGGCGGGACGTTCGGGAAGTACTGATCGCGTTCCGCTCCGACGGACGGAAAAGCCCCGGCACGGCCGGGGCTTTTGTTTGAGGTCGAAGCAACGAACGCGCACCGCTTCCGGCCAAGGGCTTTTTGTGATTTATTCATGCTTCGCCGGCGAGAAACCAGACCCGTTTCGCTCTCCCCTTTCGCCGTCAACGGACTGGATCCGTCGCAAACCGAAGGATGGCACATCGATGAGTGATGTAACAGCCGTGGCCGCTCCGAGGCCGATCGCCGAGATCGCAAGCTATCACGCCCACGTCTATTATGATCCGGCGGCCACGCGATCCACTGCCGAGCAGCTACGCGCCTGGATCGGCGAGCGCTTTCCGGTGCAGCTTGGCCGCTGGCATGATGCGCGGATCGGTCCTCACGACGCGGCGATGTTCCAGGTCGCCTTTGCCAACGATGTCTTCGCGACATTGGTGCCGTGGCTCATGCTCAACCATGGCGGCCTGAGCATCCTCATTCATCCCAACACGGCAAATCCGCGCCGCGACCACGTCATCGATCCCTTCTGGATCGGAACGCGCCTTGCGGTCCACGACGAGAAGCTTCCAGTCGAAAGCGAACCGGAGGGAGCGCCGCAGCCCAACACGACGCCGCACATTTCTCCGTAGACGGACCAGATCGTTCCGTGATGGCTCGATCATGCAATCGCCACGCGCCGAACGGTCACAATAGGATATTCGCGCGGACTTCGGCGAGTCTGCCGGATTCGGCCACCGTCGCGGCGTCGTCATCGTCCCGGAAGCCCGAAATGGAAGAATCTTCGTTCCGAACCTGCGGCGGCCGTACAGAATGACTTTTTTGCTCGGCCTAGCGGTTCTGACTAAACATTAGCCTGTTTTTTCGTCGGCTGTTGATGGATTGTCGTCCGATGGCAATTCCAAGAGGCAGACTTTCATGCGCCTGACCCGTCGCGACCTTCTCGTTTCCACCGCCGCCGCAGCTTACGCCGCTACGCGCCCGGATGTTTCATGGGCCCAGGAGCAGCCGAAACGTGGCGGCACCCTGAGTGTTCATCTCCCTGGCGAGCAGCGTATCCTCAATCCGGCGATACGCGCATCAACCGGCGTCTACATCGTTACTTCCAAGATCGTGGAATCGCTTGTTGATCTCGGTGCGGACGGGAAACCGACGCCAGTGCTGGCAACGTCGTGGGAAGCGGCGCCGGATGGCAAGACCGTCACCTTCAAATTGCGCGAAGGCGTCAACTGGCACGATGGCAAACCCTTCACATCCGCCGACGTGCAATACACCGCGCTGGAGCTTTGGAAGAAATATTTGAATTACGGCACACAACTGCAGCAGTACCTCGAGGCCGTCGATACGCCCGACGACCATACCGCGGTGTGCCGCTATTCCCGGCCGATGCCGCTGCCGCTGCTGCTGAGAGCCCTGGCCGATCTCGGATACATCGTCCCGCGCCATGTGTTCGAAGGCACCAACATTCTCGAAAATCCCGCCAACACCGCGCCGATTGGAACCGGGCCCTTCAAGTTCGTGCAGTATGAACGAGGGCAATTCATTATCGCCGAACGAAACCCGAACTACTGGCGCAAGGAATTCCCGTATCTCGACAGGATCGTGTGGCGCGTGATCGCCGACAAGTCGGCGGCCTCGGCCGCATTGGAAACCGGGCAGATCCAGCTCTCGACCTACTCCGGGCTGTCGCTCGCCGACTACGATCGCCTGAAGAAGGATGCACGCTTCGACATTTCAAGCCGCGGCATCGAAGCGAACGCTTTCAACAATACGCTGGAGTTCAACGTGCGCCGGAAGGAATTGTCCGACGTGCGGGTTCGCCGTGCCATCGTCCATGCCATCGACGTTCCGTTCTTCATCGAAAACTTCCTGTATGGACGGGGCAAGCCGGCGACCGGACCGATCCCCTCCTCCTCACCCGCCTTCTATCCCGGCGGCGAGGTACCCTATGCCCACGATCTCAAGAAGGCCGAGGCGCTGCTGGACGAAGCCGGATACAAGCGCGGCGCGGACGGAATTCGCTTCGCATTGAAGATCGTGCCGATCCAGAACGGCGAGGACGTGCCGCTGCTCGCCACCTATATCCAGCAATCGCTGAGCAAGATCGGAATCAAGATCGATATCGTCAATCTCGACATCGCCGGCGCGCTTTCCGCGGTGTACCGCGACTGGAATTTCGATCTCGCCACCGGCTGGCACCAATATCGCGGCGATCCTGCCGTTTCCACCACGGTCTGGTATCGGTCGGGCTCGCCGAAGGGAGCGCCGTGGACCAACCAATGGGGCTGGCAGTCCGATGCGGTCGACAAGTTGATCGACGAAGCTGCCTCCGAACTTGATACCGGTAAACGCAAGTTGTTGTACGCGGACTGGGTCAAGGTCATCAACGAGGAGCTGCCGATCTGGATGGTCACGGAACGCCAATTTATCGCGGCCACCAGCAAGCAAGTGCAGAATCACCATACCTCACCACGATGGGATTCCGGCGACTGGCATGACACATGGATCAGTTGACCGGATCAGTTGACGGCGGCCATCTGATCAGGAACGCCGTTTCATTCCTTTTGGCGATGGTCCAGCGCGTTTTCAAGCGAAGTGGAAACCGGTTCGCGTCAAGAAAACGCGTCAAATCAAGAAGCTAGAGCCCCGTTTCGATCCTATCGAAACGGAAAAGGCTCTAGACCAGAACGTCCACAGAGGTCGGGCCGTCCGTCATGCGTTTCTTCCTGTTCGCAATTCGTCGGCTCGCGGCGAGCGTGCCAACGCTGCTGATCGTGCTGGCCGGCTTGTTCATGCTGCTCCAATTCGCACCGGGCGACACGGTCGATGCCCTCGTGGCGCAGATGGGCGGCGGCGACAGCGCGATGATGGAACAGCTGCGCAAGTATTATGGCCTGGACGCAACCGCGACGGTTCAGCTTATTCGCTATTTGACGAGGCTGGTTCAACTGGACCTCGGGTTTTCCGCGATCTACGGCAAGCCGGTGATCGACGTCATTCTCGAACGTCTCTCGGCGACGCTGCTGTTGATGGCATCGTCGCTGAGCTTCGCGTTTGCGGGAGGACTTGTGCTGGGCGTGCTGGCCGCGCGTCGCGTCAACCAATGGCCGGACGGGGTGATTTCGACGATCGGCGCGATTTTCTACGCGACCCCGGCGTTCTGGCTTGGGCTGATGGGTATCATCATCTTCGCCGTCAATCTTCGCGTGTTGCCGGCCGGCGGCCTGGAAGAGATTGGCGCCGGTTACACCGGCCTTCGCCGCGCCGTCGATATTGTCTGGCATCTGGCGCTGCCGACGGCGACGCTTGGCCTGATTTTCCTGGCGACTTACCTTCGGATCATGCGTGCCTCGATGCTTGAGGTGATGACACTGGATTTCGTGCGGACGGCGCGCGCCAAGGGACTGGCCAAGGCAGCGGTGCTGCGGCGGCATGTGCTGCGCAACGCACTGCTTCCGATGGTCACGCTGGTCGGCCTGCAGGCTGGCACCATGCTGGGAGGCTCCGTTGTCGTGGAAAGCGTCTTTGCGCTGCCCGGCCTTGGACGTCTGGCCTATGAGGCCGTCGTGCAGCGCGACCTCAATACGCTGCTTGGTATCGTGTTTGTTTCGGCGCTTCTCGTCATCTGCGTCAACTTCCTGGTGGACATTCTCTACGCGCGTCTGGACCCGCGCATCGCGAATTGACGACGATGCAGACGCTCACCCGATTCCTGGGGAATCCCGTGGCGCTGATCGGGCTCGGCCTGCTCGTGGTGGTGACCGCCATGGCGCTGAGCGCGGCAAGCCTGTTTCCCAACAATCCGCTAGATCTCGCAGGGCGGCCGCTGCAATGGCCGCTCAGCAATCCGCGGTTCTGGCTCGGCACCGATGTGCAGGGCCGCGACATCGCGGCGGTGATGTTTTACGGGGCGCGGGTTTCCCTGCTGATCGGCGTGGTCGCGACGCTGATCGCGATGACGATCGGCATTTTGATCGGGGCGCTGGCCGGTTATTACGGCGGAATAGCCGACGAAATGCTGATGCGCCTGACCGAAGCCTTTCAGACGCTGCCGAATTTTTTACTGTTGCTTGTGCTGGTCGCGGTCTTTGGCTCCGATATCAAAACCGTTACGATCGCGATCGGATTGGTATCCTGGCCGGCCTCGGCCCGGCTGACACGGGCTGAATTTCTCTCACTTCGCAATCGCGAATTCGTCGAGGCATGCCGCACCATCGGCATGCGCGATATGCAGATCATCTTTCGCGAGATATTGCCGAACGCGATGCCGCCGGTGATCGTCTATGCCAGTGTCGTCATGGCCGTCGCCATCCTGCTCGAGAGCGCGCTTGCCTTTCTCAATCTCTCGGACCCGAACGTCCCGTCCTGGGGTAACCTGATCGGCGGCGGCCGGGCGGTGCTGCGCACCCAATGGTACGTGTCCGCCATTCCCGGTGTCGCAATCCTGATGACAGTTCTGGCGGTGTCGCTGATCGGACAGGGATTGAACGACGCGCTTAACCCGCGGCTGAAGCGCAGATGACCGGACTGCTTGCCATCGCAAACTTGACGGTTTCGCTTCCACCCGGAGCCGACCGGCCGTTTGCGCTCGACGATGTCAGCATCGATCTGCGCCGCGGAGAAATCCACTGCCTGATCGGCGAAAGCGGATCCGGAAAGTCGATGATCGCGAATGCGATCCTGGGTCTGTTGCCGGAAAATGTCCGGGTTACCGCCGGAGATATCCGGTTCGAGGAGATTTCGCTGCTCACGCTCGGTGAGCAGGAGATGCGCAAGATCAGGGGCGCGCACATCGGCATGATCTTTCAGGAGCCGATGACCGCGCTTAACCCGTTGCGCTCGATTGGCGACCAGATCGGCGAGATGTTTTGGACCCACACCGACCTCGACAGCGCGACGATCCGGACGCGTGTGCTGTCCTTGCTTTCGGATGTCCAGATCGCGCAACCCGAAGAAATTGAACGCGCCTATCCGCACGAGCTGTCCGGCGGCCAGCGGCAACGCGCGATGATCGCGATGGCGCTGGCGCTCGAGCCGGCCATTCTGGTTGCCGACGAGCCGACCACGGCGCTCGATGTCACCACGCAGGCACAGATCCTGGCCTTGATCAGGGACCTGCAGGCGCGCAAAGGCACCTCCGTCCTGTTTATCACCCATGATTTCGGCGTCGTCGCCGAGATCGCGGATCGCGTGACGGTGCTGCAGCATGGCCGTGTCGTCGAGCACGGCGCCAGGGACCAATTGCTGAATCATCCGTCCGAGCCCTACACCCAGGAGCTGATCGCCGCGGTTCCGTCGTATCTGCCGCCGCCTTCGAGTGCCGCCGATGGCGAAAAAATCCTGACGATCTCGCATGTATCCAAGACCTATCGGCAGTTTGGGCTGCTGCGGCGCAGCCGCCGCGTCACCCAGGCACTCAAGGACGTCAGCGCGTCGCTGACCAAGGGCACCACACTCGGGATCGTCGGCGAAAGCGGTTCCGGAAAATCGACGCTGGCGCGCTGCATCGTACGCCTGATTGATCCGGATCGTGGCGTGATCCGGCTCGGCGACGCCGAGCTGACATCCATGTCCAGGCGCGATTTGCGAGCGCAATCGCGTCACATCCAGATGGTTTTCCAGGACCCTTACGGCTCCCTCAATCCGAGGCGGACCGCGGGCGAACTGGTGACGCAGGGATTGATCCTTCATGGCATGCCCGGCCCACAGGCACGGGCGGAAGCAAAGCAAATGTTTGGCGTGGTGGGCCTCGATCCGCAAGCCATGGACCGCTATCCGCATGAATTTTCCGGTGGGCAGCGTCAGCGTATCGGGCTTGCGCGCGCGCTGGCGCTGCGTCCCGACGTGCTGGTCGCGGACGAACCGGTTTCGGCGCTCGATGTCTCCGTGCAGGCGCAAATCCTCCGGCTGCTGGCCAACCTGCGGAGGACGTTTGGCCTGTCGATGATCTTCATTACCCACGATTTGCGGGTGGCGGCCCAGATTTGCGACCGCGTTGCCGTCATGAAGGACGGCGAAATCGTCGAACACGGCGCAACAGCCGAGGTTTTCGCCTCGCCCCAACATGACTACACGCGACTGCTGCTCCGATCGATTCCGGGCCAGCGCTGGGTGCCACAAGCGGCCGGGTCATACCTGGCGACCGCGGGTTGAAGCCTCGGTTACAACGCTCACCCGACGATGGCAAGGTCGGCGCCATGCAGCCGCTTCGGATCGAGCGCTTTCGCCGCCACGCCGCGCAGTTCGAGCGACCACACGCCCTCCCCGCGTGAATTGAGGTGACCGCGGGCCGGGTCATTGTCGGGCACCACCAACTCAAACACCGTGCTTTCGAGATTTATCCGGGCGATGCCGTTTTCCAGACTGACCGCATCTGGACCGACGAGCGCCCTGTAACGCTCGGTACTCGTCACGGCGTCAGAGACCAAAATCCGCACCCGCGAAATACCGGTGACCCCGTTGGCGTGATGGCGGATGGCGCCCTCGGGGACGCGCAAATGGCGCGGGGTGACGTCGCCGCACCAGAACGGCAGGTCGGTTGTCGCTGGACGCACGATCTGCCAGTCGAGCCGAACACCGTCCAGCCGAAGCCGGCCGCCTGGCGTCGGCCCCTCGAGATTCAAACCCCGCGCCCGCGCCGCCCCGAGATCTTTTTCAGTGTTTTCCGGCAAGACCGCGAAGTCGACGATGCCTTCACCGGCTGTGGTCAGGACATGCCACCAGCGGTTGGCCGGCGCCGCTTCCCGATAGGCAATGATCTCGAAATACGAGCCGTCTTCAAACACGATGAGCGCATTATGCGACACGCCGCCATGGTGGACGCCGCCTGGATACACCGTGAACCCGAGCGATTGATAGTCCGCGACGGCGCGATCGAGGTCGTTGACAGCAATAACGACATGGTCGAGAGCGAAAGCCATGTTTTGCATTCCGGATGGCGGGACTAACGGAAAAACGACAATCGACGAGGGGCCGATGCGGTCATGCGTCGACCACCGTTGAGGGCTCCCCGAGCGAGAGCATCAGCCGGTTGGCCCAATTGAAGAAGGCCGCACCGTTGATCACGTCGACGATTTCGGCGTCATTGAGACCCACGCCGCGCAATTGTTCAATATGCTCTTGACCAAAGGCGCTGGGCGTCGAGGCAAGCGCAACCGAGGCGCTGACAATCGCGTTCCAGCGCTCCCCGAGATCGGCGCCCACGCCTTGGTCGAGCAGCCGCTGAATGTCATCGCGGCGCTTGGAGTGGACGGTAGCGAAACGCGCATGCACGGACGTGCAATAGATGCATCCATTGTAGCGGGACGTTGCCGCGGCCGCGAGTTCGCGCTCCGCCCGCGGCAAGCCGTCCGCGATGTTGTAGAAGATGTCCTTGTCGGTCTTGGTTCTGGCTTCGAGAATCTGGGGATCGCGCACCAGCAGCCGGAAGTAATCCGACTTTGCGCGGGATCGCTCGACCAGTCCGGCCCAATGCCGCTCGGTAAACTCGGCTTCGGGAAGCGGATCAAGCCAGGGCAGCCAGCCCAACTCCTCCTGGGTGAACGTCACGGGCTGATCCTTGCTGGCGCGAACGACGATTGACTCCGACATGATCCTGGCGCTCCCTCAACTGGCTTTGGCTGAAACGCTGGCGCCGTGCCCGAGTGACGCGCCAAGCGTGCGGAGACCCGCGATCGTTCGAATCTGAAAACACAGGAACGCAACGAGTTGCGACAACGTCACGATCGCCGTGTTTGACCAACCGGCTTCCAGCAGCACCCGGATGGCCGCCGGATTGGCATCACGGGGATGGAAGACCAGCAAATGGGCGTGCTCAAGGGCCGCGGCCAATCGTCCGCCGAGGACACTCCGGCTTTTTCCGGCAATGCGATGGATCAACCCACCCTTGACCTCGACCGATAGCAGCCCGGCGGGAAAAGCGCCGTACGGGCCTTCCGTCCTTGCTCGCTCGATTTCGGCTCCGAGCACATCGACCAGTTCCGATCGATCCGCCGATCTTGCAAACCCGGCCGAGTAGAAGCTGGCTGCGGCCGGCTCGGCATGGATGCCAGCCACGAAAGCCGCAACAGCATATCGTTCCGCGACCGCGACATCGCCAATATCGGCGGGCTCGAACAAGGCAAGATAGCTCTTTTGAGCATTCTCCCGCGCCTGCAAGCGCCGGGCGCGGATCCCGTCGAGGCTGGATCCGGGTTCGATACCGGCGAGGAGATCGATGACATCTTTTGGCTCTGTACTCATGGTTCGGCTTCTTTCTGCCACGTCTTGTTACTCGACCAGCGCCGCATCGGCCCGCGTCCGTTTTGCCCAGCCCAATGCGGGTGCAACCGTTTCGGCGATTAACTCGATGGATCGCAGAATGTATCGATGCGGCGGATCGATCGAATGCGCCTGAAAGACGAGGTCGGTCACCCGCGACAGCGTGCTGTCGGCATGGAGCGACACGATGACATCTTCAGGGGTTCCCACATGAACGTCGAACGCAGCGATCATATCGGTCAGCGCGTCTCCCGGCGAGGCGTGTCCGGAAGCGACGAAATGATCGCGGGCGCGCCGCAGTCCGATGTCGGCCAGGCGGAATGCTTCCTGACGATCATCGGCGGCAAAGACGCTACGCGACGCCATGATTCGCGGCTCGCGTCCCGGCGGCAGCGCGTCGAGGTAAGCGTCAATAATGGGATGCTGAATCTCTGCCAGCGACGCCCGCGGGGCGTCTCCGGATCGAGGTTGGGTCCGAGACAACAGCAAGCCGTCGCCCGCTTTGCCAGCTCGCGTTCCGCCACTCACTGAAAAAGTCGCTTGCCAGATCCGGTCGCACAATTGCGGCCTCGGTGGATAGAGCGTATCGCCACCGGCGAGCGGCCCGCCCGCCAGGGCGTTGCGGACGATATCAAGATTGCGCGCGAAAATTTCCGCGCGCTCGGCGCTGTCCAGGCCAAAGGCTGCGAAAGCCGACGGGTTTCCGCCGGTCCCGACACCGAGTTCGAGGCGGCCGTTCGACAGCAAATCGAGCACCGCGGCGTCCTCCGCCACCCTCACGGGATTTTCCAGCGGCAGCGTGACGATGCCGGTCCCGAGGCGAATGCGACAGGTCTGCGCAGCAACGAAACCGAGAAAGGCGAAAGGCGCAGGAAGACCGCCCTCGCCTTCGTGAAAATGGTGCTGAGCAATCCATGCGGAATCAAAGCCTGCGCTTTCCGCGTGCCTGATCTGCGCTGCGGCCAGGCGATATCGGTCCGCTGGAGCAGCATCATCAAGAAGCCGCGTGAAGAAGCCCAGTCTCTTCGAACTTACCGAACCCTTCATCGAACCCTTCGAACCGGAACAACGGAAGATGCAGGCCCAGCCCCGTTTTGCCGGTCCCTTGAAACGCGAAACCGCAGCAACCTCCCGAGTTATCGTTCTGACGCTTTTTACAGGGTGTCAACGAGAATGTTCTCTCACGGTTCCCGATGTCCGCAGCAAGGCTGTTCTCGAGAACGATCACGATCGCCGCACTGTGATAACTCTGTGGCCGCGCTCGAATCGGGCCATGCGTACGCCGTTAATTGAACACGGTTGCGCAAACAAAACTGGTTCGTCCCTCTCCTTCATGCGAAAATGCAGACATCGCCGAAGTGGCGATCCAGAGAACGCCCTGCCATATCCATTTCGTGCACAGCATGAACTCCCTGCACTCGCCGTCGCCAAGCCTTGGGATCGCTCCGCGGGCTGAGCCGGCCCACCGGCGCGAGCCTGTCAGCTCCCACAAGGAAGATCTGCCATGACCCGCATTGTCTCCACCGCGGCCGTTCGCGCCGCCCTTATCGAAGGGCGCGAGATCGCGTTGCTCGACGTGCGCGAAGAAGGGCCCTACTCGCGCGGTCATCCGCTGTTCGCGGTGTCGCTGCCGCTCAGCCGGTTAGAGCTTAAGGTGCTCGATCTCGTCCCGCGCTTCGACGCACCGATCGTTCTCTACGATGACGGCGGCGGACTGGTGGAGCGCGCGGAGGCCCGTCTGCGCGCGCTCGGCTACACCGACGTCGCGCGGCTCGATGGCGGCCTCGACGGATGGCGGCACGCCGGTGGTGAGGTGTTCATCGACGTCAACGTGCCGAGCAAGGCCTTTGGGGAATTGGTGGAGTCGAAGCGGCATACGCCATCGCTCTCCGCCAGGGAAGTCGATCGGTTGATCGCGGAGAAAGCCGACGTCGTCGTGCTCGATTCCCGCCGTTTCGAGGAGTATCGCAATATGTCGATTCCCACCGGCACCAGCGTGCCCGGCGGCGAACTGGTGTTGCGACTGCAAGATCTGGCGCCTCGGCCGGAGACGACGGTGATCGTCAACTGCGCCGGGCGGACCCGCTCGATCATCGGCACCCAGTCATTGATCAATGCGGGGATTCCCAATCCGGTTTTCGCCCTGCGCAACGGCACCATCGGCTGGACGCTCGCCGGACTGGACCTCGATCGCGGCGCCGGCCGGCGGTTTCCAAAACTCTCGGCCGAGGCGCGTGCGACAGCGCTGAACCGCGCGCGGGCGCTTGCGGAACGAGCGGGGATTCGCTCGGTCGGCCGGGATACGGTCGAAGGATGGCGGAGGGAACCGAGGGGGTTCACGCTGTTCCTGCTTGACGTACGCAATCCCGAGGAATTCGAAGCCGGTCATCTGCCGGGCTTCCGCTCGGCGCCGGGCGGGCAATTGGTGCAGGCGACCGACGAATGGGTGGGCGTGCGTCACGCCCACCTCGTCCTGGCCGACGACGACGGCGTGCGCGCAATGCTGGCCGCTTCCTGGCTGATCCAGATGGGTTGGCGAAACGTCCATGTTCTGGACAACGGCATCGCCGGCGATGAGCTCGAAATCGGCCCGCGCCCGCCTCGCCGCCCGCCCTTCCCGGCGGCTGACGTGTTGCCGCTCGCGCCCGAGGCGCTGGCGGCGGAGCTCGATGAGACGGTCGTGGTGGACCTGGCCACCAGCCCGCGCCATATCGCCGGGCATGTGCCTGGCGCCTGGTTCGTCGTTCGCGCGCGGCTCGCCGAGGCGCTGCACCGATTGCCCGCCGGCCGCCGGCCGGTGCTGACATCCTGCGATGGCACCCTGGCGCGTTACGCCGCCGCCGATCTCGCCGTCCTCCCCGATCGACCGGTCGCCATTCTGGCCGGAGGAACCCGGGCGTGGGAGGCGGCCGGATTGCCGATCGAGCGCGGGCTGACTCGCGCCGCCGACGCGGTCGACGACGTCTACAAGCGGCCCTATGAGGGCACCGACAACGCGGCGGCCGCGATGCAGGCCTATCTCGATTGGGAATTCGGCCTCGTCGAGCAGCTCGCTCGCGACGGAACCCACGGCTTTGAAGTGTTCTGAGCGTTCCGAACGTCGGGGGTTCAATCCTCTCAACCGGCACCACGCTCGAAGCCGAGCAGCTCGCCGCATATCTCGCGACCATCGCCGTCGCGGACAAGACTGAGGCCTATCGTCGGAGTCGACGTGAGCCCACGTTATCCACAGCGTTCAGCTACCGCACACCTCACGTCGCTTGCTTTGGCGCAACGGTTCTTGTTGGAGTGTTCACGGGCGAGGTGTGTGATGGAATGGGTAAGAGAGCGCGAGCTTTTGATCGCGCAAACGTTGGCGTTCGTTCAATCGGTCTCCGACCGGGAACGAGACGACAAGTTGCGAGACGCCAGGAAACCGGGCGCGTGGAAACCGGGCGCGGAGCCCGACAGAAAGCCTCGCGTTGAGGCCGCGCCGATCGACGCGATCAAGTTGGTCGAACCGCCGGCCAGCACCCCATTCAACATCCAGGCGCCGCGGCCAACTGTTTCTGGCGAAGTCCGAACCGAAATACAGAACCGGGTCGCCAACTTTCGCGCCAATCAGCAGCGCTTCACTCGGGAGCGGGAGGCGTATTGTCGCGCCACCATCGCCAGGATGCGCGTCGCCATCGGGACTGATTCCGCGCCCCCTCCACTGCGGAAATAGAGCCGCCTCAACGGGCACATGAAGGCCGCCGGGCAGCTCCGTTTCGGGCGCTGCGCCGCCGCCGCAAAAATCATCGGCCTTTGATCTTCTCCAGCACCGGCAGCAGGTGTTTGAGAAACTCCGTCGGGTTCTCGCTCATCGGAAAATGCCCGAGGCCCTTCATGATGGTGACTTCGCACCCCTGGATGCTGCTTGCAACGCCGAGCGTTTCCTCCGGGGTGCAGGAATAGTCGTATTCGCCGGACAGCAGAAACAGTGGGCAGCGGCTGGTGTCGATCTCCGCGACGCGGCCTCTGATGTCGCCGTCGAGTGTGTAGAAATACAGATCGCCTTTGAAGACGCCCGGACCACCCTGCATGTAATGCCACAGCGTCTCCCAGCGCTCCGCATCGGGCGCGTCAGGCCCGACCAGTCCGGAAACGATGGCGGCGCAGACTTCGCCGCCATGGACGTCGGGGCGGTGCAGAAAATTCAGATCGTAATAGGGATCGACATGGGCGCCGGCCTGCAGGCCGATGATGGCGCGGAACTGTTGCGGATGTTCGAGCGCCAGATGCAGCGCGATGCGGCCGCCGATCGAGCATCCGATCAGGATCGGCCGATCGAGTTCGAGCGCGGTCATGATCTTGAGGATCATCGTCGTGTAGTGCGCCGAGGTGAGCTGATATTCCTCGTTGTGCCAGCCCGAGGGCGGCGACGACTTGCCGTGCCAGGGCATGTCGAAGGCGATGACGCGATGGCCGCGCGTGATGCGCGCATCGTTCATCAGCGCGCGGTATTGACGGCCGTCGGCGCCGGCGGTGTGCAGGCAGAGCAAGGGCGTGCCCTCGCCTGCCTCCTCGACATAGATGCGATGTGGGCGCCCGAACAATTCAAGATGCATGTAGCGGCCAACGATCGGCTCGAATCGCGCGCTCATGCCTTGACTCCCTCAGGACGCAATTTCGCAAGCGCTTCCTTGAAGTAACGAAGGTTGGCCATGAAGACCTGAAGATTGCCTTCCGCCTTCAGAACGCGGCGCTTGATCAGGGCCATCAGATCGTTGGAGCCGGGCGGCGGCCGGCTGCTCCAGAATTTTTCCCATTCCTGTTCCGGCGCGCGCAGGGAAAATGACGACGACGGCATCACGAACGGCCCTGGCGTCACCGACAAGACCTTGCCTTCGAAGATCGAGATCAGCCAGGAGGTCTGGCCGACTTCCAGAAGGAACGTCGTCGTGAGACACCGCCCGCGCCTGACCAGCGCCTCGTCGCCGTTGACCCGCGCCTTGAGCGTCTCGATCATCCCGCCTCCCCTTGCAATATCGGGCAAGCCGCAGCCTGGCGCCTCATGCGCTTTGCCGCATGATGGGTAGAATGGCGGCGGCGTCAATCGGTTAAAGCCAGGCGCATACCAGCACCAGGTTCGCCGCGGATGCCGCCAGCAGCGCAACAATGAGCGTGAGATGCACGCGCCAGCAGGA
>WNFO01005620.1_pt1 | contig 21767 bp, 17 predicted proteins | sample 5400251 | NCBI WGS metagenome assembly WNFO01 (sample SAMN13153354, study PRJNA577476) | soil metagenome | isolation source: 100 cm saprolite under Madrone tree | place: USA:California | collected 2016-06-14
ATTCGGTCTGTCGACAGACCTTTACGGACGAGTGACCCAGGGCAGACAGGCGATTGACTTCGTTACCCCGGCTTTGCGGCACCTGGCATGCGAAAGTGTAATCGGAGGTTTTGTTATGAAAAAGCTGCGTGTTTTGTTACAGACGACCACTAACCTCGAACGGATTTTCGGCGAAGCGACGTTTACTGGCCCGAAATCAGTTCAGGTCCGGACGAAGGATGGCGCACAGCGTCTTCTATCAGCCAACAAGGTCTTCATCAACGCTGGCACACGTGCTTCCCGTCCCAGACTTGATGGCCTTGGGGCGTACACGAACGAGCCTGGCGACGATGATTGCTGGTGCACGCCAGCCGGGCCAGAGGGCCCGGGCTGGTTCTGGTCCTGTGCGATTCCTAGAACGTGTACCTGAAACCTATCTGAGCCTGACGCGGGAACCCGCCGCATTGGATTGTCGAAGTTCACGCGGTTCGTGACATTGAAAATGTCCAGGAAGAGCTCGATGGCCTGGCTTTCTCGCACCCGACCCCGCCAGCCGGTGCGCAGATTGAGCTGGAAGGAGTCGGGGCCGATGGCGCCGTTGCGTCCGCCCTTGTACTTCAGGTCCTGCATCGCGTTCAACGCGGTGCCACTGTAGGTGCCTGACGGCACCGGGTCGGTCAGCTCGCCGTTCTGGTTGGCGTCGTTGCTGCTGTCGTAGATCGAGAACGGCGCACCGCTCAGATACGACAACCCGCCCGACAGCGTCACCCCGCGGGTCTTCGGGATCTCCAACCGGCCACTGATCTTCAGGTTGTGCCTGCGATCCACGCCCGACGGTCCATACCACTGGTCCAGATTCAGATTGGTCAGGTACTGGTATGTGTTGCGGTCGGCCTGGTTTTCGCCCGTCCCCCGCGACTTCGACAGCGAATACGAGATTCGGCCGGCCCAGTTTTTCGAGTACCGCTTTTCAAGCGAGAGGTTCAAGGCGTCGTACTTGGACATGCCGGTGTTTTCCATCACCCAGACGCGTTCGTTGTAGCGCTCGCCCAGCACCCCGAAGGCGTCTACACGCGTGATCGGGCCAGTCCGGCTCGTGTTGGCGCGCAGCATTGGATTCAGGTTGCGCGACAGGAACATGTCCTTGTTGTGCATGTGGACGTAATCGGCCTGCACGGCAATCGACCTGCCCAACTCGCGGCCGTAGCCGACGGTTACCTGGTGCGCGAACGGCTGCCGCCGGTTCGGCGAATCGAAAATCACGACACCGTCGTTGCGGAGAAGCGCTCCTGACGGATAGATCTGATTGAGAAGGGCGCGGTTCAGGAACGGTCCGTTCACCAGGAACGGGTCGGTCGGGAACCGGCCGGCGGTCGGGCCCGGGTCGACGGTGTCGTTCGGGAAATTGACCTGGGCCGACGAGGTGTACTTGGGGAACTCAATCGTATCGTCGACGGCCCCCAAGATGGTCCGGTTGTAGAAGATCCCATAGCCACCGCGGATGACCGACTTGGCCGCGTCGTTGAGCGCGTGGGTGATCCCAATGCGCGGCGCAAAGTTGTTCTTGTCCACCGGATACTTCTTATTGTTCGATGGGAACAGCGGGTTGTCCGTTTCGTCGAGCGGGATTAGCTCGAGGTCGTAGCGAAGCCCAAGGCTCAGCGTCGTGCGGCCTCCCATTTTCCACTTATCCTGGGCGTACGCCTCGTACGTGTGGTTCTTGATGAACTGGTTGTACGTCCCTAACCGGATACTGAGACGTTCGGGATACGTCCGCGGGTTCGCCGGGTCGAATGGCAAGTCGGTGTTGAACGCGAACGTGCCGTTACTATTGATCTGAGAGACCCGCTTGGCTTCGGTGCTGGCCTGGCCCCGGAAGCTCGTGTAGTTAAGCTGCGGCGGACAGAGGGCCTGATTGCCGCGGGCTTCGTCCCCGAACTTGAAGCCCTCGCGGCCGCCGGCCGGGCCTTGTTTGCGGAAGCACTCGTTCCCGTGCCACCAATGTTCCCATGTCCTCGCCACTCGGACGGTGTTGACGCGGGTGTTGCTGAGTACGCTGGTCAGCGTGCCAACTGCCGTCTGGTCCAGATCGGTTTCATCCTGATAGGATTGCAACGTTCGACGATCGCCCCCGATTGTGTACCACTGCGGCGCCACTTCGCGGAGCCACCGGACTGCCCAGCTATGGGTGCGGTTGATCTGGTGGTCGAAGCGAACCAGCGTGTTCCAATCGGTGCGATCTTCAGCGATCGAGAAGTTGTATTGCGGCCGGGTTGGAAAAATTCCTGTCCGGTTCGGGTTGTCGACCTGCCGCTCGAGACTGAAGAAGAAATGTGCCTTGTTCCGAACGATCGGGCCGCCGATCACGCCGCCCCAATCGCGCTGGGTAGTCGTTGGTTTCTCCAAATTGTTCTGTTTGACCAGAAAGTCCTTGGCCGTCAACCGGTTGCTCACGAAGGATCCGAACACTACACCTTTGAACTGGTTTGTTCCGGCTTTCGTGACGGCGTTGATGATGGCGCCACTGGCGCGGCCGAACTCCGCGTCGTACATGCCAGTCATCACCTGGAATTCCTGAATGGCTTCGAGCGGCGTGCGCACCTGTGCGCCCGAGCTGGTGCCGAGCGCGTCGTCCGCGTTGTAACCGCCGTCGACCGAGACGTTGTTGTTCTGACTGGTCTGACCGGCGGCGACAATCGTGTCGTTGCCCATTTGATTCGAGGGCGTGAAGACGACGCCCGGCAGGAGCGAAACGATCGCAAAGTAGTTGCGGTGTGTCGCGGGGGTCTCGGCAAGCTCCTCGGCCTCGATGTTGCCCCCGACTCTGGCGCTGGTCGTGTCAATGAGCGGTGACTCGCCGATGACGGTGACGGTTTCCTCAACCCCCCCAACTGCCAGCGCCAGGTTGATGGTGAGCGTGGTTCCCACCGGCAGAATCAAGCCGCCCCGTTCCATTGTCCGAAAGCCGGGCAGCCTGGCGACAACCCTGTAACGTCCAGGGGTAAGCTGCGACGCCAGATAGGTTCCCTCCTCGCTTGTGGTCATCTCCCGGAAGATCCCCGTTTCTTCATTGGTCACGACAATCGCAACGCCCGGGAGAACCGCGCCTTGCTGATCCGTGACCTTTCCGGCAATTACTGCTGTGCCCTGCTGTGCGAGCGCCGGTACTGCCAGTGCGAAAAGCAACGTCCCGACAATCAATCCGATCCTTAATCTGGACATTTGCCGCCTCCTCTCCTGAGATGGTCCGCCTTCTTCATCCTCCAAAACGTCAAACCGAAGCCGACTTGTGCCGTCCTGGATTGTCCGCCACAATCGTCTTCGGTAAATTGAGTGGTTGTTAGTGCCCCTTGGATTACCGAAGCTCGCCTGGTTTGTCAAGTCGTAAATCCGAGGTTGACGCAGCAGCGAATCGGCAATTACGCGAAGTTCATCGTGTCCGAGGCGGACGCGGGCGACTACATGCTCAACAGTGCGCGCAGTCCTGACTGTTGCTCATGTGGTGTCGTGTTATGGCAAGGTCGCCGAAGCGACGACGCGGTCAAACTCCAGTCGTGAGCGCACTCAGCTGGTCGGGGGTGGTATACGCGAAGAACTTACGCGGCTATTCGGTGTGAAGATCCGCGTTGGCCGTTCCACTCGCGGCTGTCCCGACTTGCGTCTCTGAAAGTCGGCGACTGCAACTACAGCTTCGGTCCCGATGCGATCGCAATCAACGATTCTCTGGGGGATCGATCCCGTCAGTACGGGGGGCTTTTTCGGTGCGGTCGTCATTTTCGATTGCGCACGCGCCTGTAGCCGCGCACTCGACGTCGGTTTGACCATCATCTTGTTAGTGTCAGCAGATCCCCCATGCCGCTATTAACTTCGCGTTGCAGCCAGGCTTTGGCCATTGTCCAGTCGCGCCTGATCGTGCCGGGTGATACGCCCAGAATTTTCGCTGTTTCTTCAATGCTTAGGCCGCCGAAAAAACGCAACTCAATCATCCTGCTTTTGCGCGGATCGATCTCAGCCAAAGTTGTGAGAGCCTCGTCTAGCGCGATAACATTGGCCGCTCGGCGGCTGGACACAGCCATATTTTCCTCGAACGACACCTTCTGTGCTCCCCCTCCGCGCTTGGCATAACAGCGGCTTCTGGCGTAATCCACCAGGATGCGGCGCATCATCTGGGCTGCTATGGCGTAGAAGTGGGCACGGTTTTGCCAATGAGCTGCTTTTTGACCAACCAGCCGGAGATACGCTTCATGAACGAGCGCAGTGGTTTGCAGTGTATGGTCGGCATTTTCGCGGCCAAGGCGTCGGCGTGCCAGGCGGCGCAGTTCCCGATAGACCAGGGGCATTAACTGGTCGAACGCCGCCTTATCACCATTGCTCCAGGCAATAAGAAGTTGAGTCACTTCCTCTGATGAACGCATCGTTGATAGCGCACCGCACCCTCGAACCCCGCGAATTATAGCATGGCATTTCGGTACCACACTGCTCGACGTGCTCAAAAAATTCCGAGGATGGTGTTGGACGTTTGGCGGAAGTTTCCCGCGTATACAAGCGAAACCAGAATCAAAAACAAAGGAAGGGAGACGAAAAGTGAAACTCACCAAACGTTACGTCATACCAATGGTCGCTCTATGCATCCTGTTGGGTGCTGGTATCAGTTACGCCGAAGCTGTCATGCAGCGTCAGCAACACCACGGAAACGTGGTTACCGATTGGAATGCTATTGCGCAAAACGCGATTGTGACCGTGGGTGCTCAACCGATTCAGAGATCGCAGCTGTGGATAACGCTCGTTCATGTTGCGATCTACGACGCTGTTATGTCGATCAATGGCGGATATGAACAGTTCAAAGTTACCCCTGCCCACCTCAGACCGGCATCTCCGGAGGCTGCTGCCGTTGCAGCGGCTCACGGAGTACTCGTAAGACTCCTGCCAAGTCAGCAGGCGAGACTCGATACGGCGCGCGTGAACTCACTGGGTGCAATTCGGGATGGAAAAAAGAAAGATAATGGAATCATGATTGGCGAGGAGGTTGCTGAGCGCCTGCTGCAGATCCACAACGGTGTGATTCCGACCGTTACCTACACGCCTGGGACTGGTCCTGGAGTCTGGCAACCAACTCCGCCGGGCTTTTTGTCCGCTCTCCTTCCAGGTTTTGCGCAGGTCACTCCGTTTGCGCTGGCCAACGCCTCGCAGTTCCGCCCGGGTCCACCGCCGGCCCTGTCAAGCGCCCTGTGGGTCGACAGCTACAATAAGGTCAAAGCCTACGGTCGTGCGGACGGATCTCTTCGGACAGATTTGCAAACCGAGATCGGCTTGTTCTACACCGAGCACGCTGTCGCCCAGTTCAGTCGTGCCTTCCGGCGCTACGCGACAGAGAACGGTTTGAACGTTCGCAAAGCCGCTCGGTTCTTTGCAATTGCGAACACTTCGATTCTGGACTCTCAGATCGCCTGCTGGGACGCCAAGTACACTTATAACTTCTGGCGACCTGTCACTGCAATTCGTGCCGGTGGCGGCAATCCAGTTACGAAACTCGATCCGGACTGGATCGGTCTTGCGATCACCCCTCCACATCCTGAATATCCTGCAGCGCACGGATGCTGGACGAGCGCGACGGCCAAGATGCTCGAACACTTCAATGGAACTAACATTGTCCACTTCGAGCTTGACAGTTCTGTGACCGGCACGACTCGTGTCTTCGAAAACACTAATGACCTTCGGGCTGAAATCATCAATGCTCGTGTGTACGGCGGCATGCACTATCGATTTTCCGTTGAAACCGGCGCCGCCATCGGCGAACACGTCGCTGACTATGTCGATGCCAACTATTTCCAACGCATCGACAACGACGAAGACAGCGAGCTCGAGCGTCAGCAATAGCTGGCGCCGGATTCGTGGACTGACGAACATCGGTCGCGGGCTTTCCCCATGCTCGGACAGATCGGAAGGGCACCGGAAAGACCCGCTGCCGACGTCTCGGTCAACCGCGGTTCCCACTGTTCATTTCGCAAGGTCGATCAGGACAATATCCGAGTTCTCCCGGAGGCGGTCGAAAACAATCTGCTTTCCATCGGGCGCGATGTCGAAGGTCCGCATGGTTGCAGTGTTCGTGAGTTGAGTCAGTTGACGGGTCTTCTTCGTAGCCAAATCGAGCAGCCAAAAATCCTGTTGCGCAGTGAATCCCTGTCTGAATCCCTGCATGTATATCAAGCCCTGGCCATTAGGCAAGAAACGATACGTCGCGCCGTCTCCCGTGACATGGACTGTGGGCAGTTCGACGGAGACCCCGTCCGGATGCACGCCCTGAAGGAGGGCTTCCGCACCAGGACTCGCACGTGTAAAGACGATAAGATTTCCGTCGGAGGACCACACCGGATTCAATGCCGGACCCGGGGCAAGACGAAGCGGTGCGCCACCCGCGATCGGAATTTTAAATAGAGCTTCACCTTGTGCGTCGTAGCCGTCAGTCACGATCCATTTCCCATCGGGCGACCAACATGCCGTCCCACGGACGTCAATGTTCTCTGCCAGGGGTTGGAGTTCTGCTCCATCGGCAGAGACGACGTGCAAGCCTAGTTTCCCTTGCTGCCGGAATACTATCGCAACTCGGCGTCCGTCCGGCGACGCGGCTGGGAGCTCCAGCAACGCGCCATCCGTCCCCTTCCAGACTTCGGAGGCTTGCCCGTCCTGGTAGCGCCAAAGCCCGTCGCCGGCGCCGCGTGAGGACAAATAAAAAAGAGACATTCCCCCAAAGCGTGGCGCCAACGCTCGCAGCGTCGGCAGTGGAAAGGGCTTTACATCACTTTCCCCAGCCAGGCGATCTAGAATAGGTACGCTCCACAGACTCGCGCTGGGGTTGGCAACAGTTGCTACGATCCGGTGACCATCGGCACTGGCTGCCACCGATGTGTACTTTTCCACACCGAAGCTCAGCCGGCGTGTAATCTTGCGATCAACATCGAAGGCCCACAGCCATCGCCCCGAGCCATCCTCGGCCGGCGCCACGTATAACACGGTCCGCCGATCAAGCGGCGTCACGTAGGCCACGTCATTGTTGTGATACGTTAACCGCTCCGCCTGTCCGCCCGAGGACCGGATGCGCCATAGATCCATTTCATAAGTAGCCCAAATACCCCTGACGAAGTAGATCCATTCTCCATCCCGCGACCAGGCCGGATAGTGACTGTGCTCTCCCGGCCGGCCCACAAAGATCTGACGGGCGTTGGCGCCAGTGCGATCCGCAACAAAAATTGGATCACCATCCTCGCCCGTGTGATACACCAGCCGTGCACCGTCCGGAGACCAGTCGACGTTGCGCACGCTCTCTCTCAGGAAAGGCCGCGGCGTGCCGCCGATCAGTGGCAAAAGCCGCAGTCTTCTGTCGGGACTGCCGCCCAGCCAGATTTCCGACCCATCGGCGGAAAAGCCCACGCTCCTCAGCCGATTTCGTTCGTCTTGATCGTGGAGTTTGACAAAACGCCCGCTACCAATCTGGGTCAGCCAGACCTGGAATGGCCCGTCGTGGTCCGAAAGGAGAGCGACAAACTTGCCGTCCGGCGAGATGGCGGCGTCCATTTCTGCTCCCTCGAAATCGGTCAGGCGCGTGAATTGAGCATTGGCAAGCGGGTTCTCCAGAGCAGGTATCGGGCGTGTCGTCGCCCACACGGCGGCGGCCACAGCGAGTCCCACGACAGCGACCCAACGGAGCCATCTTCGGTGCGCGTTCGCCACTGTAGCTGGCGTGCCCTCGGCGACTTTATGCCGCAATGCCCGCCGCAGATCCACGACCAGATCGCGCATCGTCTGGTACCGGTCGGCCGGATCCTTTTCGAGCGCCTTATCCACCACGAGGCGCAGCTCGAACGACAGATCGTCGTTCAAAGGAGAATGTGGACGGTGGATGATATTCTGTAACAATTCAAGTTCTGTGGCGCACTCAAATGGACGACGCCCAGTCAAAATCTCGTACAGCACGACGCCGAACGAAAAAATGTCGCTGCGCATGTCGATCACGCGTCCGGACGCCTGTTCGGGTGACATATAAGCGATCGTACCCATAATGATGCCCGGCCGCGTACGGCCTTCAGTGGCGCCTCGTGTGAGCGCGCCTGCGTCCACTCTCTCTATTAATTTTGCAAGCCCGAAGTCCGCCAACTTAGCAATGCCGTTTTTTGCCACCAGGATGTTGTCGGGCTTGATATCCCGGTGCAGAATTCCGGCCAGATGTGCAGCTGCCAATCCGTCGGCTACACCTACGAGCAAGCCGACGGACTCTCGCCAGGTGCGGTTTTTCGTTTCAGACCAGCTCTTGAGTGTTCCGCCATCGACGTACTCGGCGGCTATAAAGTGCGCGTCGTCCGCATCGCCAATCTCGTATATGGTCACGATGTGCGCATGATTGAGAGCTGAGGCGGCTTGCGCTTCCTGCTCGAAGCGGCGGACCGAGTCTTTTTGAGCAGCGAGCTCGGGCGGGAGCAGCTTGAGCGCGACTTTGCGTCGAAGCTTCTGGTCTTCAGCCAGATATACTTCGCCCATCCCGCCTTTGCCTAATTCGGAAAGAATTTGGAAGTGGCCGATCACTTGGCCGCTCTTCAGATGTTCGTGTTCTTGCACCCACTCGGCCGCAAGATCGGAAGCCGCATTGCCGATACTGCCACTCCGTTCTTGCTGGCTTAACAACGAATCCAGTTCACGCCGCAGCTCTTCGTCGCCTGCGCACGCTTCGTCCAAGAAGGCTGCGCGCTCACCGAATTCGCGTTCGAGCGCTGCATGGAACAGAGTCTCAATCTCTCGCCAGCGCTCTTTCATCCTTCTGGCCATAGTTGGTCTCCGTTGGGTGCCTGGCTTGACCGAGGAGCGGTGCGGATTATAGCACCGGTCATGGACATTATCCCCCTTCCGGCCCTGTAGAACAGAACGCCAATCGCGGGATGATTCCGGTACGGATGTTAGAAATTATAAGGGGGCGCGTTTAGCACTGCCCCTTCTATGCCCACGTTCAAAACGGCCATCGACACCTTGACCGTTCTGGTGACGGACGCGGCGGATGGAGGCAGGAAAGCCATCAGCGCGAAGCAGAAACATCGCGAGGTCGTGATGAAGATGTACAAGCAGCTCGGACACTACGTCGAGGCAGCCTGCGACGGCGACATGGCGAAGTTTAACACCAGCGGATTCGTCGCGGCTTCCACCACACGCACGGCGCCGCAGCCGCTGCCTCCGGCAACCTTCGAGTACATCGACCGTGGCCCGAAGGCCGGGGACATCGTGGTTAAAGTGAAGCCGATAATCACCCGGTCCCCAGCCTGTAACATTTCCATGAGTTTCCGTGCGAGTTTGATCCGGCCTTAAGCACCCATCAGAACATCAGTTTCAGCCCAAATTGAATCTGGCGGGAACTCGTAGTTGTGCTCGTGATTTTGCCCGCCGAGGGACTGATGCTATTGCCGGAAAAAACGATCGGGTTCGGAAGACCAAAGTTTGCCCTGTTTGCAATGTTAAAGCCTTCAGCTCGGAACAGGACGCGCGTCCTTTCCGTGATTGGAATGGTCTTGAAGACCGAGAGATCAAATTCCGCCAGGCCCGGGCCATCCAGCACTCCCCGGCCCACGTCTCCCCAGGTCCCTAACGTGGGGAGGCTGAAGGCGGTCGGGTCGAACCACTGGTCTACCTTACCGATTTGCACAGGGCCCTGAAAATTTCGATTGTAGTTGGGACGGTCTGGATTGAATGTGTTGCCATTCCCGGACTGATTCGTCCCGACCAGGGGAGTCAGGGGGAAGCCGCTCAGGAGGGTCACGATGCCATTCACCTGCCAGCCGCCAGCCAGCTTGTTCGCTATGCCGTTCAACCCGTTCGCAAAGCGCTTGCCGTTACCAAAAGGTAGCTCGTAACTGAAGCTGCCACTTCCCTGATGGCGAAAGTCCAGAGCGGAGCGGCCATAGTCGCGCAAGGGGTGGCGCGGATCCATCACCGATTGGTTCTGATTCTGAGATTGGCTGCTGGCAATGCCGGAGCCGTCGTCCAGGTTTTTCGAAAAGGTGTAATTGGCCCGGAAGGTCAGCCCGCTGCTGAGTCGTTTTGTCAGATCCGTTTGCAGCGCGTTATAGCTGCTGATGCCCTCCATGTACCAGAGATACGCATTCGCCAGGTACGGATTGGGCCGCGTCCCCCGCGGAAAATACTGCGTTCCCTGCGGCACCAGAACTCCCGGTGAGCGGATGCCGCCGGCCAGGCAGCCGGCGGCATCGGAGCAAGTCTGCTGAGGAATCGTATTGGCGTCAATGTCGATGATGCTGTGGTAACCGTGAGAGCCGACATAGGCGACACGAAGAGACATGTTGCGGTTCAGTTGCTGCTCGATGGAGTAGTTCCACGAAATGACCGTGGGAGTCTTCGCGTTGACTTGAACTCCCATCGCCGATGGAGTGATGCAAGGAGCCGGAATCCCCGGCCCACAGAACGGTGGCAGAGGCTTGCCGAGAGCGACCGGCGGCGGCAGTGCAGAATCGAATAGAGAGACATTTTGGATAGCAAACAGAGTGTTGAAGGGAGCCGTAAAGTTCATCTGGAAGCTGAGATTATCCAGTAGCGTGTAGTACATCCCAAACCCGGCCCGGATTGACGTTTTTCCATTGCTGAATGGGTCCCAGGCAATGCCGACCCGGGGACTAAAGAGCCTGGTAGCTTTGTTGTCCAGGAAAGTCGACTTGCCGATGTGGGTGGTACTCGTCACAGGATCACTGGTGAGAACCCCGTTGGCGTCCGGAACGTACTGGGGAGCCCTTCCATACTTCTCGTTCCAACCGTTCGTAAATTCGTCCCGAAGACCCGCTCGGAGGGTGAGATTGGAACGCAATTGCATAATGTCCTGAACGTACCCAGCGCCTTCCATGGACCTCCAGTACATGAAAGTACGATTGGGAGTACCCACCCAGTTGGTGGTGATCCCTTGCAGGAATGTGAGGAGGCTGGCAAAGTCTGCCTCTCCATAGTTTCGAGCCGCTGAGTTCGCATTGACCTGGATTCGCTGAAACCAGGCCCCAAAACTAAATTGGTGCTTGCCGCGGACAAGCTGCACGTCATCCGAGCCGCTGAACAGGTTTCTCGTGTTCCAAAGCCTTCCAGAAATACCGCCGCCAGCCGAAGTTATCGAATTTACCGCAGCAGCGGATGCGCCGCCGATAACGACGGGTCCCGGAGGTTTCCCCGCAAATAGGGTGATGTCCGGCGGAAGAGTAGTATCCAGGGCAGGCGAATCGAAATTGAACGACGCGCGCGAGAACCCCGCCCGGACGGTGTTCAGGAGTTGCGGGGAAAAGACGTGGGTTTCCTGCGCGCTATAGACCTGGCTGCGAAGCAACGCAATGGTTCCGAAAAATGGGTTGGTGAGAGGCGAAATGTTGTGCCCGTCGTCTACGGTAGCCGCGGTGCTGAACGTGTCTTTATTGGAAATGTTCATGTCGAATCGCGCCGTGCCGAAGTCTTCACGAATCGTCTGCACGGGATTGTTGAAGTTCTGAGCGACTCCGGTGGCCAGGCCGTTCGCAACCACTGCGGGTCCGTTAGACTCCGGCCATAGCCGCATGAAACGGAGCATGCGCGAATCCAGATTGGGAACTCGAACCGGTGTATTGAGGTTCGCGCAATTCGCAGTTCGGTCAGCGGCAGCCGTATAGATCACGCCGCAGGGCAGTAAGCCCTGGCGCGCATCGTTGTTGGGAACGAAGGCGATGTTGCTGAGTCCGAGCGAATGCCGGAAGCCTTCGTAGTTGCCGAAAAGGAACATCTTATCTTGTTTAATTGGGCCGCCCAGCGAGCCGCCAAATTGATTTCGCCTGAACGCAGGAACTCGCGGATCTGTCGGTTGGGCCTTGCGGTCAAAGAAGTTCCGCGCGTCCAGGGCGCTGTTCCGTAAGAACTCAAATCCTGCGCCATGCAGTTGATTGGACCCGGACTGCGTGACCACGCTGACTTGTCCGCCGGCTCGTTTGCCATATTCGGCCGAATAGGTATCGCTGACCACATTGAATTCACGGACGGCGTCAATGCCCAGCAGTTGCCCGCTGACGCCTCCCGGCGTGATACCGATGTTGCTGCTGCCCGTGTATTCAATTCCATTCAACAGGAAAAGGTTGTCGTATGGCCGCCGCCCGGCCACAGTGAAATAGGCTCCTTCGCCGGAGCCCACCGACGGCCCGGACTTGAGCGCCGAATAGTTGACCGCCCCGGGATTGAGAGTAATCAAGTTGTCGAAACTGCGGCCGTTGAGCGGCAGGTCTTTGACTTCTCGTTCCCCAACCAGTCCCGAAACCGACGCCGTAGTGGTATTGACCACCGACGCTTCTCCGATTACAGTCACCTGTTCCTGAACTGCTCCGACTTCGAGCTTCAGGTTCACCACTCCCTGTTCTCCAATCGCCAGGCTGACCCCGGTCTGGAGCGCCGCTTTGAAACCAGCCAACTCCGCTTTGACCTCATATCTTCCTACCGGCAGCGACAACACCCGGTAAGTCCCCGCTTCGCCCGTACTCACCGTGCGCCCCGCTCCCGTTTCCAGGCTGGTAACGGTTACGGTGGCGCCGGGAAGAGCAGCCCCAGAGGAGTCCTCTACTCTGCCGGAAACAGACGCGGTCACCTGCGCGCGAATTGTCCCGACTGCAAAACAAATGCTGAAAAGAACACCTGCCAAAGCGTGCGTCGACAATTTTCTTTTTGAAAACATTTTGCATTGCCTACTGGTTGACACAAGAGGTCCGGTGGCATATGGTTCTCCGCAAAGAAAAAATTGAAATCGAAAATTCCGGCTTGGGTAAGAGGGTCAAACAATGGCGACAAAGTTTTTCTCTTGCGACGGGCAGGCAATCCGGCGATTCCTCCCTTGCCTGTTTTTTGGGTTACTGGCAGTGTGTCCTTTCACTCCGGCTCTTTACGCCCAGCGCGTAGGCGCGGCGATTCAGGGAACCGTGCGCGACTCCACGGGCGCAGTCATCCCCGGAGCAATGATCGCGGCGATCAGGACGGAGACGAACCTCCGGCGGACAGCCACGAGCAATGAGACCGGATTGTTTTCCATTCCGGACCTGCCTCCCGGGAAATACCGGGTCCAGGTCTCGGTCCCGGGTTTTCAGACCACGGTCGTGGAGAACATTGAGCTCGCAGTGGGGCAGGAATTCGTCTTGAATGCCGTGCTTCAGGTCGGCGCGCTCGCGGAGCAGGTGACGGTCGCGAGCGAAGTGCCGCTGGTGGATACCTCGACATCGCAAATCTCGGGCTTGGTTGCCGAACGGCAGGTTAAAGATCTGCCGCTCAACGGCCGCAGCTTCGACAACCTGATTTCACTCAACCCGGTCATGGTGAATTCAAGCGCGATGAAGCAGAACACCTCCAGCAGCAGCGGGCCGGGAAACTATTTCTCGGTTGCCGGCAGGCGTCCCGGCGAAAACATTTTCTCGTGGAACGGGGTGGAATACCCCGGCGGAACCAACGCTATCAGCTCGACTCCGGGAGGCGTGAGCGGTCAGTTGCTCGGGATTGAGGCGGTGCGGGAATTCAACATCGTCCCCAACATGGACGCGGCTGAGTTCGGCCACCGGGCCGGAGGACAGATCAGCGTCGTGACGCAATCCGGCACCAATCTCTTCCACGGCTCTGCGTACGAGTTCCTGCGCAACAGCGCCCTCGATGCGCGGAACTTCTTTGACCGCAACGTTCGGCCGACTGACCCGCGCATCCCTCCGTTCAGGCGAAATCAGTTTGGTGGCTCGGCGGGTGGACCGATCGAAAAAGACAAGACGTTCATTTTTGGAAACTACGAAGGGTTCCGTCAGTTGTGGTACCTGACCAAAGTCGCCATTGTCCCAGACGCGCAGGCGCGGCAGGGACTGCTGCCGGACGCTAACGGAGTCTATCAACGGGTTCCCGACTTTAACCCAGCGGTTCTGCCGTACTTCGCTTTGTGGCCCGAGCCCAACGGATCTGGTCTGGGTGGAGGTTCAGCCTATTCCTATAACACCACTCCGAATCCGGTGCGCGAAGACTTCGGAATCGTGAAGGTCGATCGCGTCTTCTCGGATAAAGATACGTTCAACGCCGCCTATACCATTGACGACGGAGACAACGTCGGGACTGGGCAAAATTCGTTCAGCTCGGTTAGCAATAAAGAAAGAGCCCAGGTTCTCAGCCTGTCGGACACCCATATCTTCTCTCCCACGATGGTGAATAACTTCACCGCGGGATTCTCGCGCGTGTGGTTCCGATACTTTTATTCGGTATCCGTGTCGCCGGCAGGGGTAGAACCATTTGTCGCTGGAAAACCTCCGGGGCAAATCAACATTGGGGGCGCGCAGGGCAGTACCGTCATTACCCCTGCCGGTTCGGGACCTAACGCGGGACACGATCAACTCAACGTGGACAACATCTTCACCTATCAAGACACTCTTCGCATCACGAAGGGAATTCACTCCGTCGCCTTGGGAGGCTGGTTGGAACGGCTTCAGAGCACCTCCCTGAGCGGAACTTATGGGCAGGTCAACTTTCCAACGCTGTTGAGCTTCCTACAGGGCAAACCGTCGCTATTCCAGGTGACCCAGCCGGCGCCGGCGATTCCGTTCCGAGTTTGGATGGGAGCCTGGTTTGTGCAAGACGCCATGAAGCTTACGTCCAACTTCACCTTGAGCCTGGGGCTGCGTCACGAGTTTTCAAACGGCTACCATGCCAACAATAAATCGGCCGCCAGCTTCACTCAGGGAGCGAACGGGGTCCTGCTCACCCAACCCAGGATTGGCGATTCGTTGTTTACAAAAAATCGCGCCACGAGACTCTTTGGGCCGCGTGCGGCCCTGGCCTGGGACCCGTTTGGGAAAGGCCAGACGAGCATTCGCGCCGGCTTCGGCATGGCTTACAATCTGCTGGACAACATCGGTTGGTGCTGCATCAATGTTCCTCCCATTGCGGGAGCTTCGCAGATCAACAGTAATGTCCCATTCCCCTTGCAGATCGTGCCCGGAGTAACATCGCTGGCGAGCGCCACACCGGGCGGAGGCCGCCTCGGAATCCAGGCAGATCCATATACTCCAACCGTATTCAGTTATCATTTTGAAATCGAGCAAGCCTTACCGGGCAACATCGGCCTCCGTGTGGGCTACATCGGATCGCACGGCTACCACGAGGTTCTCCGCGGAGATGCCAACAAGGCGTTCCCGACCATTTGCCCGGCATCGCCCTGCCCGGCGGGCCTTGAGGCTGGAACCAAGTACTTCCCAAATCCTGTGGTTCGCCGTAATCCCCAATTGGGCAGTGCGGGTATTTTCTTTACGTCCGGCATCAACAATTTCAACGGTGGCTTTGTGGACGTGAATCGCCGCTTTCGCGATGGATTGGCTTTGCGGACCAACTACACATACGGACGCAGCCTGGATAATTCCTCCGCGATTACCGGATCTCAAGCCGGCGGGCAGATCGGCGTCATCATGGACACGGACGACCGCAAGCGAGATTACGGCCTGTCCGCTTTTGATGTCCGGCATCGGTTCAGCTTGAGTGGCATGTATGAATTGCCGCTTGGGAAAGGAAAGCCATTCTTGAGCGGCGTCCAGGGTGTCGCGGACAAGCTGGTGAGCGGGTGGCAGCTCAACACGATCGTCAATTTGCAGAGCGGCTTCCCCTTCACTCCCACGCTTGGGTTTAACCAGTCGCGCGATGGGGATACCAATCTTCCCGATCGCCCCAACATGGCTCCAGGTAGAACCTTGCAGGACGTCTACCTGCGGACGCCGGAACATTGGGTGGATGCTACTGCCTTCGCCCTCCCGCCGGCGGGAACCTATGGCAATGTCGGCCGCAATGTCCTGATCGGGCCCAGTCTGAAGACGGTCGATCTTTCGATGTTCAAAACCACGCGCTTGACGGAACGATCGACCTTGCAGTTTCGTGCGGAGGCTTTCAACGTCCTGAACCGGGCCAACTTTGGCATCCCCAGCCTCGTGATGCTGACCCCTTCGGGAGCTCCCGCAAGCTCAGCCGCGGCTATCACCACAACCGCCACCACGTCGCGGCAGATTCAACTCGGTTTGAAGCTGAGTTGGTGAGGAACTTCTCAGAACAGTGGGGCGACAGCCGCGGAGCGGCGTGAGAGTGTAGCCCCGGGCGCAAGCCCGGGGTTTCTGTGCGTTAAACGATTGAGCGCCGGAGGCGCGACAGATTCCAAAGATTCTTTCGCCCCTCTGGGGCTCTCAATCTCAAACGACACCTACCCCGGGCTTGCGCCCGGGGCTACACTCTTACGCCGCTCCGCGGCTAATTACTGTTGACAGTCTGCGGTTCGCAACAGTTATATATCGCAAGGGAATTACCAAAGGAAAACACAGATGCGAAGTCGAATCATGGTCACCGGTATGTTTTTAACCGTGGTGCTGGCTTTCTCCTGCATTGCTGCGGCCCAGGCCCCGCCGTCGGTCCCACCGCCGGAGGGTTGGGGAAACTGCCCGCGGTGTCAGAACAATAATGATCGGGCCAAAGCATGGAGAGACTATAAGGTAGACGGACATCCATTTAATCCGAAGGACCTGTCCGGCGTGTGGGGCTATGACGGTGTCGCAAACGCATTCGATCCGAGGAACATGCCCGCTCTGACGGAGTGGGGAAAGCAGCAGCACGAAGCCACATTCGGAGATAAGGCTCCGGACGGCAGCCCGCTTCACTCGAAAGACACGTCGGGGCGCAGCCCGGGCAGCCTATCAATTGCGATCCTTACGGATGGCCTCGCGCCTACGCGTACAATTACGGATTTGAATTCGTCATGCTGCCCGACAGAGTGCTTCAGTTTTTCGAGCTGAACCACACGTGGCGAACGATCTGGACCGACGGGCGGAAACTTCCCGCGGATCCGCCGGAACAGCACTGGCTTGGATGGAATGTGGGCCACTGGGAAGGCGATACCTTCGTCATCGAGTCGAGTGGTTATGACGAAAGGTCCTGGATCAACGCAAGCAATCCCGACGGGGGCTGGACGCATAGCGACGAGATGAAGGTCGTGGAACGCTACAAGCGAATAAACTACGGTACGCTCGAGGCGGAACTGACGATCATCGATCCCAAGACGTACACGCAGCCATGGGTGACCCCGAAGGCCACGATCAAACTGGTTCCTGGCACGGAGCTTTGGGAAAATTTCTGCGTACCTTCCGATTACAAGCAGTTCAACGAAACGGTCTTTCGGCCGGCGGTAGGCGTCGACAAGAAGTAAGCCAGGAAGTAAGCTTGGCTCAGCGAGTGTTCTGGATGAAGCGGCCCTCGGAGTTGGGGTCACCAACTATAGGCTTGCCATCCCTCGTAATCGAGTCGATCAGAGTCAGAGGTGTACCATTCTGCCCTGCCTTGCCCTTGATCACGATTTCATCTCCGGCCTTGAGCGTGGTTCGGCTCATACCCGCAGCCAGCATCGTGGATGGAGAAGATAGTTCGCCAAGCCAGTGCACAATGTTTCCGTTATCGTCCTTTACATCGAACTCGACGAAGACATGCGGGTTCTTCCATTGCACCCCCGTGACAGTGCCCTTCACGGTACTTACCTCGTTGCTGTAGCCCGCACGTCCGTGGTGCGCCGAAACCACACCGCCAAGCACAGCGAATAGCGCGAACAAAGCCAGCGCCGGTGTTGCCAATCTCAGCAAAGTTCTCACGTAGTCCTCCTGAGTTGTGATCGCATTCAAGTTCGAAATGGTGGGGAAGTAGCCGCGGATTTCACGGATTACGCGGATGGCGCGCAATCAACGCCATTGACGCGCGCCATCCGCGTAATCCGTGAAATCCGCGGCTGACTACCCTAATCGAAAATTTCCGGCCAGTAAAAAGTCAAAAGAACGTTGCGCCCACCGCTCGCGATGATGAGCTCCTTATGAACAGGATCCAGTGCGACGCCCGAGGGCGCGACTCCGGTAATCTGTTGAACCGGGATCCTCCAGCGGGGAGGAGCATCCCCACTGTCGTGGATGCTCCAGGCGCCAATCGATCCGCCTGCCGAACCCGCAATAATCCAGCCCTTCGGCGGATATGTCTGTATAGTGGCAACCCCACCCAGCGCCGTGTGCGGCCCCTGGATCACGGCTTTCGGTTTGGCATTTCCGTTTGCGGTGCGATCGAAAATAACCAGAGCCCCGCGGCCTCGACCACCGCCGCGGCCTCCTTCTCCTTCGTCGCGTCCGCCGCCTTGTCCGCCGGTGCTGCCCACAATGAGCAGGTTGTTGATCGGATCAACCCCTACGAGCGCATGGCCTCGAACTGAACCTCGAATTTGCGTGTCGGGGCCACTGAGGACTCGGATGGGCTCCACGTCGCCGTTCGCATCTCGCGAAAAGACCAGGACCTTATTTCCGGCCACAGGAATGATGATCTCCCCGTGAACGTCATCGAAGGCCATCTTGTCGTTGCCGTCGTAATCCGTGCCTTGTATTTGAGTTCGCGGTCCCTGGATGACTCGAAGCGGTGGTTCTTCTCCGTTGGCGTCTCCGCGGAACATGAGAATGGCTTGCGCCAGCGGACTGTTCACAACAATTTCATCGTGAACCGAATCGTATGCCAGACTGTGCATGGTCCGGCTGATCATGGTTCTTTGGCCTTCGAGTGCTCGTACGGGAATCGTGTTCTCCTTCGCCAGCCTGGCGAAGACCGCAATCTGCGGTGTATTCACTCAGTTCGGTACGAGGTACTGTTCCCGTTTGCTGTCGTAGGCCACCGCCTGCGGCTTGCCGAATTTCACCGACGTCCTGCCCAGCGGCGCGCTGCGGATGGTGCGAGAAGGCGCAGCGTTTCCGTTCGCCGTCAGCGAATAGCAGGTGGCCGAAGAGTTACCCATGTTGGAAACCCAGACTTCCTTATTCTTCAGGTCGACAGAGATGCCCGCTGGATGGCTCAAACCGGTCTTGCTTCCTTTTATGACTCGCGACGGCGCCACGTTGCCCTGATCGGTCTCACGGAAAACGAGGATGGAATTACCCACGTCGTTGGCGACATACAGATTCCCGTTGTCCGGATCGAGCGACATGCCTCCGGCCCAATCCAACTGGGTCCTGGAACCTTGAATCACGCGCAACGGAGGCGTGTCCCCGCTGGCGTCAAGTGGATAGACATTAATAGAAGGTGGATAGAACTTGCCCGTGCCCGCGACTTTATAGTCACTCGCATTGCCCCAGGTACCGACGAACATGAGATTCTTTTTCACATCAAGAACAATGCCGTGGGTGTCGTAGAGTTTAGTGTGCTCTCCCTCCAGCACACGTATCGGCTTATCATTTCCGTTCGCGTCCTTGCGGTAGACCATCACCTTTGGAGGGTACTGGATCGTAATGTAGATCTCGCCCTTCTCTTCATTGGCTGCGGTCGCGAAATTGCGATGGGGAGTGTTTAGTTTCCGGATTGGCGCGACGTCTCCGTTGGCGCCGCCGGGAAACACGATCATGCTATCGGCCGTGTCCATCGCTACCGAATGAATGTTTCCGGTCGTCGGATCAATGTAGAGGCCGTTGTTGTATTCGTTCAGCGTCTTCGGACCCTGGATCACCCGCTTGGGCTTAGCGGCTTCGGCGTCGGCCGGAGTGTTCTCCAGCCGGTTGAATACCTTGATGCCGAACAAATTGGTGTCCTGAAGCACGACTTCATCGCGCAGAGGATCGACTGCGACGGAGCTGTAAATGGGATATGTATCCCGGATGGTGCGGACCGGAAGGCGAGTTACGTCGCCTGCCTGTCTTCGATTCCTGTCGTTCTACCGCACACAAGAAGAGGATGCCGATTCCGGTCACCGCGACCGCAAGGATTCCCCTTCCACGTTTACTTTTTCCCAGACGCATAGCCCTCCTTCTCAAAAAAGCAAATCTCGAATGATATCGATAGCAATTTATCGTGACGCCGGTAACATGACCACCTTTTTCAGGTGGGGAAAACTGGGTCGGGGAAATAACGCGGGCTAAAGCCCGCGACTACATTTGGATCAGGCTTCGTCTGAATGTAGTCGCGGGCTTTAGCCCGCGTTATTTCCCCGACCCAGTTTTCCCCTCAAAGGTCAGGTAACAACTTCCGAGCCTCTTCCGCGGACTGGCTGTTCGGGAATTCCGAAATGACCGCGTTGAGCATTTTTCGAGCATCGTCCTTCTTTTTGATCAGGGCGTAGGCTCGACCCAATCCGAGCAGAAAGATCGGCCGTTCTCTGGTGTTGGGAGACTCTTTGATGCACCGCTCAAAAATCGAAGCGGCTTTCTTACCGTCCCGCAAATCCAGGAAGTTGAGCCCCATTTCTCCGAGGAGGGCTTGCCGCAGCGCTGAATTCTTTTTCACGGAGTCCTGTTTGACTGCCTTCTCGTAGAATTCATTGCTCGACTGATATAAGCCCGCGGCTCTCAATCGTGACGCCATATTTTCCAAAGCGTCGACATTACCGCTGTCTTTTTGCAGGACTCGATCCCAGCGATTGAAGTCCGAAACATCGGCAGGTAAGGCCCGGATGAGTTCCGATCGGCACCGGGCCGACGGCATATCGCCCTGCGTCATCCGTATTGGCGGCGCGTCTGTAGTTCGTATCGATGTTCCGGACCGAAACTTCGACACCTGGAATGCTGGCGCCCGACGGATCGAGAACCTCACCTGCAATCTGTCCGCTGTTCGCAGCGGACTGCGCAAACAACGAGAAAGGCAGACATACAAAAGTGATTTGCAAGACGGCCCGGCATAGCATCGGACGAAAAAGAGTTTTCATTCGCTACCTTCCTCCATTTGACAGGCGGGCTATACGCGCGTTCCATTAGCGAAAAGCCGCCTGGCGGCCTCGTGCAAAATCGGCCAACTTTTCGTTGGCCCCCGCTACCGTGTCCAGAGCCTCTGCCACCTGTTCCAGGTGTGTGCCGGGAACTACAACATACAATTCATCGTCCCCGAGCCCGGTGTATACACGATTGCCGATACATCCCGCAGTCGTCGTTGTCCCTTTAGTCATAGCAGCCGGCAGCGCCATGCAAGTCGGCCGGCCTAAAACCGGCAACGAGGCGCCGGCTCCGGCTCGCGTCGCGGCCTCGTTGAGCAGCATCGCTGTGTTAGGACGGCAGACGAAAAGGACAACCGATGGGCTTCGCCTGCTATCCGCAAGCGGGGCGTACGCGATCGCCCCGGGAGCTTTCTCGAGCTTGAAAATACCTGGAACTTCCTCGGCCCGCAGATAACCGCTGCTGAACATCAGGTTGAGCATGTCCGTAAGCTCATGGCTTCGCTCCGCCGGCAATGAAATATTGTGTGTATAGCTCCCAATGGGGCAGTTGTAATGATCCGCCGGCACCGTGTAAAAAGAATCGCCTTCCGCGGCGCGCCGCCAGAAGCCGCATCCGGCGGGTTCGGTTCCGCTGAGTTTCTTGATGTCGGAGGGCTCGTCATCCAGAAAAGTCACACCGACTGGCCTACGCGTCAGGTTCAGTCGTTCCGTGAAGCGTCGTTCCAGTTCCTGCCAGGTGCTCATTGGTTGTTTCTCCTTTATGGAATCGTTGAACGGGTATACCGGCCCTAAAGCTGGCCTGTCAAGACTTTCCGAGTTTTGAGGAACGCGGGCTAAAACCAATACGGTTCACTTAAGGATGTTCCTTACTGTAGCGGCGGTCTATGACCGCCGACGATGTTGCACCGTGCTGGACTGTCGGCGGTCATAGACCGCCGCTACAGTAAGGAAAATCCTTAAGTGAACCGTATTGGGGCTAAAGCCCGCGACTACATTGGGACCAGATGTTGATTCTAAATGTAGTCACGGGCTTTAG